>Ga0068855_100002325_pt1 | contig 23491 bp, 18 predicted proteins | sample KBSCornC52_FD_66592 | JGI IMG/M metagenome (GOLD analysis project Ga0068855, IMG submission 66592) | Corn rhizosphere microbial communities from Kellogg Biological Station, Michigan, USA - KBS Corn C5-2 | ecosystem: Host-associated > Plants > Roots > Rhizosphere > Soil ...
GGCGTGACTTACAAGGACATGCTCATCATCGGCGGCTTCGGCGGACCGGGGGCGATGCGCGCCTTTGATGTGCACACGGGTGAGCGACGTTGGATTTTTCATCTCATCCCGCGCCCGGGCGACGTTGGCTACGACACCTGGCCGCCCGAGGCTTACAAGACCGCGACCGGCCTGATGCCATGGTGCGGGCAATCGCTCGATGAACAGCGCGGGATACTCTACGTCGCGACCAAGACGGCGGAGCCCGACTTCTACGGCGGCGAACGGCACGGCGATAATCTCTTCGCCAACTGCCTCGTCGCGCTCGATGCCAATACCGGCAAGCGCCTCTGGCATTTCCAGATCGTGCATCACGACCTGCTCGATCGCGACCTACCGTGCCCGCCGGTACTCATCACCGTGATGCACGACGGCAAGAAGGTCGACGCCGTGGCGCAGGGTACCAAGCAAGGCTTGCTCTTCGTCTTCGATCGGGTGACCGGTCATCCACTCTGGCCCATCGAAGAAAAGCCGGGCCCCCAATCTGAATTGCGCGGCGAACAGTCATCGCCCACGCAGCCTTTCCCGGCGAAGCCCGTGCCCCTCATGCGCGAATTCTACAAACTCGAGGATATCTCCACCATCTCGCCCGACGCCACGCTGGCGACGGTGAACAAAGTGCAGAGTTCGCCGAATGTCGGTCCGTTCCCGGCGCCGAGTATCAAGGAATTGATTATGTTCCCCGGCTTCGATGGTGGCATGGAATGGGGCGGTGGCGCTGCGGACCCCGAGGGGATCTATTATGTCAACGTGAACGAGATGCCGTGGATCATGCAAATGGTCGAGACGCGCAATCCCGACGGTACACCGATCGCGCACGGCAAGCGCGAATACATGCTTAATTGCGCGGCCTGCCACGGGCTCGACTTCACCGGCAATCCGCAAAGCGGTTTCCCTACGCTGGTCGATATTGCCAAGCGCAAGACGCGCGATCAGATGGTGCTGGTGACCAAGCAAGGCGCCGGGCGCATGCCGGCCTTCGATCGCCTGAGTGAAGGCGATCGCAACGCCATTCTCGATTACATTCTCGGCGTCACGCCGCCGCCCGGCGCCACAGGCCGCACCGATGAAGCACCCGCGCCCGCGGCCAAGGGACGCAAGGAGCCGCCGTATGCTTTCGCCGGATTCCATCGCTTTTTGGACAAGGAAGGTTATCCGGCGATCAAGCCGCCATGGGGCACGTTGAACGCGGTCGACCTCAATACCGGCGAGATCAAATGGAAAGTGCCGCTCGGCGAATACAAGGCATTGACCCAACGCGGCATTCCGCCGACCGGCACGGAAAATTATGGCGGCCCGGTTGTCACGGCGGGTGGGCTCCTCTTCATCGGGGCCACGGCCGATGAAACGTTCCGCGCCTTCGACAAGGACACCGGCAAAATCCTCTGGCAAGCGGCGCTGCCCTTTGGCGGCAACGCCACGCCGAGCACTTACACCGTGAATGGCCGCCAGTATGTCGTGATCTCTGCCGGCGGCGCGAAATCCGGACGCCCGGCGGGCGGCAGCATCGTCGCTTTCGCGTTGCCGGGAGCGCCGAAGAAGTAAGCGCGGCAGCCGGGTGGTCTGCTGCTGTAGTGGCGGTCTGTGACCGTCGAAGAATAGGAAGGATGGGAGGAATGGGAATAATAGGATTCCTGTTCCGTCTGTAGCCCCGCCTTTACTCCACCACGAACCGTGTTAGCCTTGGGTCATGCGTGAGACGACTCTACTCGCGATCGTGGCGGCTGCGGCGTTGTTAGGTATGGGGTTGGGATATGTAATCATGCCGAAGAAGCCGGCTCCGATTGCGAAGGTGGCCGAACCGGTGGTCCAAGATGTTCCCGCGGCCGCGTTGACGAAAGTAAATCCCGCCGCTGGAAAGAGAATGCCCGAGATCGAACAGCCCGATCCCGCATCGACGCCGGAAGCCATTCACGCCTGGCGCCGGCAGGATAAGGACGCCCTTAAGCAGCGCATCGCCGCGCTTTCGGATGCCGACGCGGAGCAATTGTGCTTCACGCTTCAACTCATCCCGCGCGATGAAGTTTTCGATAAGATCAACGTGAAGGGCCGCCTGAACCGCCACATTGATGACATGCGTATGGACGCGGAATTCGGCGACATCGACACGGCCTTCCGCGATCTTCGGCGGGATCGGTAGGACGCGAAAAGCGCCAGTGTCTCGACTCAGCCGGTCAGGCAAAGCGTGCATTGTCTTCGGAAGATGGGGCGATAAGATGTGGTGAATGAAGATGTTTGGAATGTCGCTGTTGGTTGGGCTCGTGGTCTTGACGGGCTCGCTGGTGGTTGCGCCGTGCTTCGCTCAAACCACTCCTCCCGCACAAAGTTCGACGAGTCTGGCGGTGTTGGAAGCCACCTACAACAAGGAGGTGAAGGAGAAGGTCGATGCGAAGTGCGATGCGGAATACCAAAGATTGAACGCCGCCTACCGCCAGGCGTTGGACGCTTCCCTGAAGAAAGTTGCCGCCACCGGATCGCTCGATGACGCCGTGGCGGTGAAAAACGAGATCGCCCGTTTCTCGACCAGCAACACCGTCCCTGCCACCGATGAATCCGGCGCTACTGCCGAGGTGGCTGGTCTGCACAAAGCCTGGCGCACCGAGGCCGATCGCATCGAAAAACAGCGGGCTCTCGATCGGAAACCTTTCGTCGCCGCTTATCTGGAACGCCTGCGATTACTCGAGGTGGAATTGACCCGCGAGGTGAAAATCGACGAAGCAATGGCGGTGCGGACGAGACGCGAAGCACTCATGGCCGCAAACCCGGTTGTTGGTGCGGTCGCTGCGACGGCGAACGCCACCCAACCGCCATTGCCCATCCTTTCCACGGCTCGGCCTGCTGAGCGGATGGATCTCTATGCTTCCGGAAACAACGGCTGCATTGTTTACCTCAATCACAAGGAAGTGATGCCGAAGGTGATGCGGGATGAGCCGAGCAAGGTGCGAGTGGGATTGCACGAAGGCGATATCATCGCAGTCAAAAACGAGGACCGCTTCGACATCAATAGCTTTTGGCTCTCCTGCATTTCCTCGAACGGAGAGTATCTGTTTGAGACCTCGCCGCAGTGGACCTGCTACATTCCCGGCGACGTCAAAAAGTGGTGGGATATCAAAAAAGCAAAAGAAACAAAGCCGGTGGAAGTGGCCCCCGATAAACAGGAATACGTCGACCTGGTGAAGAAGAGCGCCTCTGCCACCCCGCTCTATCGCGGGGCGCAACCGATCCGCAGTGTCCTCAAGGACGAGGCGGAACCGAGACACACTTTCTATTTTTACGTGGTGACGAGAAACGACCTGCTTCCCAAGAAGGCGGAGCCGGCGGCTCGATAAGAATCCGCTCACCCGCTGCCTCGATCTATCGGCGCCCCCGGCCCGCGGGACCTTGCTTGGAACGCTGAACGTCTATATACTCCCAGGATGACTCTCGACCAATTAAAGGCCGAATTGCGTGCGGCGTCGCCGGAGGTCCAAGAGGAATTGTTGATGATGCTGCGCGTCCTTCGCCGTTCCGCCGACCCGGAGCGGGCGCGGCGTCTTGCCCAGAAGTTGGACGATCCTTCGCGTTGGGTAACGGAAGAAGAGGCGGCCCGACGCCTCGGTGTGGAAGGTTGATTTCCGGTGAACCGGCGATTGCTATTGGATAGCGAGGCGGTGATCTTTCTCGAAGGCCTGCCTGCCGCAACGCGTAATTCTATTTGGTGCCGGCTTCACCAGATTCGCGAGGTCGCGATCTGGCAGTTCATATTTTCTGAGGCTATGCAATTCTGTATTGGGACGACCACGCCGATCGGCACCTGAAAGTGCTGGAAATTACCGGCGCGGACGAACCCGAAAATTGATCGACTGGCCGTTCGCGCCTAGTTCGCCTTCAGCACTTCGATGAACGCTTCCTGCGGGATGTTCACCCGGCCGATGGCCTTCATGCGCTTCTTACCTTCCTTCTGCTTCTCGAGCAGTTTGCGCTTGCGGCTGATGTCGCCGCCGTAGCATTTCGCGGTCACGTTCTTGCGCATGGCGCTGACGTTTTCGCGGGCCACGACTTTGCCGCCGATCGCCGCCTGGATGGCGACCTGGTAGAGTTGGGTGGGAATGACTTCCTTGAGCTTCGCCGCGAGGATGCGGCCGCGGGCCTCGGCCTTGTCGCGGTGCACGATGCTGCTGAAGGCGTCGACGGGCTCGCCGTTCACGAGGATGTCGAGCTTCACCAGCTTGTCCGCGCGATGGCCGGCGTGCTCGTAATCCATCGAACCGTAACCCCGGGTGATGGACTTAATCTTGTCGTTGAAGTCGACGAGGATTTCGTTGAGCGGGAGGATGGTGGTGAGCATCACGCGGCGCGCGTCGAGGGTCTCGGTATGATCGAGCATCCCGCGCTTGTCCATGATGAGCTGCATGAGCGGCGAGATGTACTCGTTCGGCACCATGATGAAGCATTTCACGATGGGTTCGCGGATTTCGAGGATGACGCTCGGGTCGGGCATGAACTCGGGATTGTCCACGTACAACACCTCGCCGTTGGTCTTCTCGATCTCGTAGATGACCGACGGATAGGTGGCGATGATATCCATGCCGTACTCGCGGCGGAGCCGCTCCTGGATAATCTCCATGTGCAGCAGGCCGAGGAAGCCGCAGCGAAAACCGAAGCCGAGCGCGACGCTCGATTCCGCCTGGAAGACGAAGCTGGAGTCGTTGAGTTGCAGCTTGCCCATCGCCGCCTTGAGATGCTCGAAGTCGGCGGTGTTGATCGGGTAAATGCCGCTGAACACCATCGGCTGCACGACTTGGAAACCGGGCAGAGGCGCCTCCGCGGGTGTGCGCCCGTTGGTGAGCGTATCGCCGACTTTCACCTCGCTAGTCGTCTTGATGTTGGCGATGACGTAGCCAACGTCGCCGGCATTGAGTATCGGCTGGGCAAAAAATTTGGGCTGTTGCGGCTTGAAGATGCCGACCTCTTTCACCTCGTAGCTGCCGTTGGTCGCCATGAGCTTCACCGGGTCACCGGCTTTGATGCTGCCGTCGACCACCCGCACATAGATGACCACGCCGCGATAGGTATCAAAAGTGGAGTCGAAGACCAGCGAACGCATCTTGTGCGTCGGGTGGCCTTTGGGATGCGGGATGCGCGCGACGACGGCCTCGAGAATCTCTTCGATGCCGATGCCCGCCTTGGCGCTGGCCAGCAGCGCTTCATCCGCCGGGATGGCGAGGATTTCCTCGAGCTGGCGCTTCACTGACGGCAGGTCGGAATTCGGGAGGTCGATCTTGTTGATGACCGGGATGAGCGTGAGGCCCTGCTTCATCGCCAGGTGCACGTTCGCCACCGTCTGCGCCTCCACCCCCTGCGCGGCGTCCACGATGAGGAGCGCGCCTTCGCACGCGGCCAACGAACGCGAGACCTCGTAGGCGAAGTCCACGTGCCCGGGCGTGTCCATGAGGTTCAGCTTGTAGGCCACACCATCCTTCGCCGTATAATTCATGGCGATGGGGTGGGCCTTGATGGTGATGCCCCGTTCGCGCTCCAGATCCATGGTGTCCAGGAGCTGGTCCTGGGCTTCACGCTTCTGGATCGTGCCAGTGAATTCCAGCAGCCGGTCGGAAAGCGTGGTCTTCCCGTGATCGATGTGGGCGATGATGCAGAAGTTGCGGGTGCGCGTTTGGGGCATGGAAAGAGCCGCGCACTATGGGCGGCAAGTGGCCTGCGGTCAACCCGCGCTTGTCGGACCCGGTAAAGGCAAGTAACAGCTGAGGCTTGTCGCTTCCCCCACGGATGACTCCTTTTCCCGCAACTCGCCGCGCGTTTCTCCAGCAAATCGCCATGCTGTCAGCCGTTTCCCTGTCGAATCGGAGTCTGCTCGTGGCGGGGGAGCCGAGGATGGACGGGCCACTGCGGACCTCTATGGACAGGGTGGCGAAATGCTGTCTGGCCTGGCTGAATCCAGAGGCGGGCGGACTACCAACCGGCGGCTACGAGGTGGCCCACGATACCGGTCGCTGGTGGGATGCGATGCTGCGCTACGAAGCCGCCACCGGCCTGCGAATTCCGGAACAGGCCGAGGCCGCGATGATGAAGAATCTGCGTGCGCTGACCGACAATCCCGCCGCCCTGCTGATGAACACCGCGCGGCTGCCCGGCCCTGCGGAAAAGATCAAGGTGAACCCACACAATTTGCGGGAGACGCTGCTCGCCTATACGGCCTTGGTCCGAGGCCGGAAGAGTGATTGGGCCCAGGCTCAAGGAAACAAATTGATCAAGACCATCGCGAGTGTCCTCGATGCGGATGGCCAGATGGACTACGAAAAGCTCGCGATAATCGCCGGCGGACCACTGACGGCGGATCCGCTCATGGTGCAGCGAGCACCCGCGGGCGAATGGTTCAATGCCACAGCGACAACGGGGCGGGCCGTCGAGGCGATCGTCTGGTTTTACGAGGCGACCGGTGAGGCCGCAGCGCTGAACCTCGCACGCCGGCTCGCCGAGGTACACCCCCGTCAATCGATCGATCCCGACGGCGAGATTCGCCCGGAATTGCGCGATCCCGCCCATGTGGGCCACACCCATTCCTATTGCGGTACATTACGCGGCTTGTTGCTCTTCGGCCTGGCCAGCGGCGAGAAACGCTATGTCGATGCCGTTGCCGCCACCTATCGCCGCGGCCTCTGGGGCAGCGCGATAAGCCACTCGGGATGGACGCCGCACGACCAGGGCAAAAGCCGTTTCCATGGACCTGAGGGTGATCCCGTGGGAGAACACGCCAGTTGCGGGGATATCGCCCAGATAGCACTCTGGCTGGCCCTCCGCTGCGGGCAGACGGAACTGCTCGACGACGTGGAACGGCTCATTCGAGCCCGTCTATTGCCATCACAAATGAACGACCCGGAACACCCCCGCCGTGACGGCGCGTGGGGTGTCTACGCGCATCCGTTTGGCTACGGGGCTATCCTCGATGTTTTCGCGGCGGTGCTGCATTCACTGGCCGATTTCCACGAGCAAATCGTTTCCACGACCGCCGCGGGCGAAGTCTCGGTGAACCTGCATTTCGATTGTGACCTGCCGTCGGTCAAAGTGAGCGCCATGCGCGACGAAACGGCCACGCTGACTGTGTTGCCCAAGGAAAGCTGCGCGCTACGGGTTCGCGTGCCGGCGTGGGCGCCTCGTGATTCGTTGCAGTGGAAAGCGGGGAATCAACCGCAACCCACGAACTGGGACGGCGCCTACCTCACGCTGGCGCGAAAAGATGTCGTCGCCGGTCGCCTAATCACGCTTCGATACGATCTGCCGCCGAGTCAGACGATGGAGGAAATGCCCGTCAGTCATCGCAAATTCCAACTCACATGGCGTGGAGACGAGGTCGCCTCCTGCGAGCCGAAAGTGCCTATTTACCCCGGCGCAGGGTGAGAGCGGTGCAGGGCGCGTGTCTCCGCGCGCCGGCGAAGGATTGCGGCTTACACCGCAACATGGCGGGTCAGGGCATCGGCACTACACCTCCGCCGGCTCGAGAGCGACTTCGTCGAGGACTTCGTGGCAGTCCTCCTCGTGCTTCACCTTCTGCCGGGTGCGGGCGACGAGGACGTAGATGGAGGGCAGGACGAAGAGGGTGAGGATGGTGCCGACGATCATGCCGCTGACGAGCATGATGCCGATGCTGTTACGCGCGGCGGCGCCGGGGCCGGTGGCGATGACCAACGGAAAGTGGCCGGCCACGGTGGCGACCGAGGTCATGAGGATCGGACGCAAGCGGGTGCCGGCGGCTTCGGTCACGGCCTTCACTTTGTTCAGGCCGGTTTCCTGCAGGTGGTTGGCAAATTCCACGATGAGAATGCCGTTCTTCGCCACCAGGCCGACGAGAGTGATCAGACCGACCTGGCTGTAGATGTTCAGCGTGGTGAACCCGAGGAAGCTGAACATGAGCGCGCCCGAAATCGCCAACGGCACGGAGCCAAGCAGGATGATGAACGGATCGCGGAAACTCTCAAACTGAGCAGCGAGCACGAGGAAGATGAGGATGACCGAGAAGATCATCGTCGTGGTCAGCGAGTCACCCTCGGTGCGGAGCTGGCGGGCGGTGCCGCCGTAGTCGATGGTGAAGCCCTTCGGCAGAATCTCTTTCGCCTTTTCCTCGAGCACTTTCAGGCCCTGGTCGAGCGTGATGCCCGGCGGGACGGCGCCCTGGATTTTCGCGGAGTTGAGCTGCTGAAAGCGGTTCAGCGTGCGCGGCTCGGCGCTGCTCTTGAGCGTGGCAAAGGTCGAGAGCTGCACCAGTTTTCCGTTCGGGCCGGTCACGTAGTAGTTTTCGAGCTGATCGGGGTTGAGCCGCTCCGCGCGTTTGACCTGCGGGATGACCTTGTAGCTGCGCCCCTGGATGGCGAAGTGATTGACGAAATTGCCCCCGAGCATAGTGGAGAGATCGGCGCCGACCTGCCCGAGATTCAGGCCTTGGAAGGCGACCTTGTCGCGATCGAAGACGACCTCGGTGCGCGGATTATCGTACTTCAAGTCGGTGTCGGCGAACATGAACTTGCCGCTGGCAAAAGCGGCGGCCACCAGTTGGTTGGCGTAGTCGACGATCTCGCGCGGCTCAGCCGTCGAGTTGATGACGAATTCGACCGGGAACTGGCTGCCGCCCGGTAGCGGCTCGGGCGTGGTGGCGATGACCTGGATGCCGCCGATCTTCGAGGTCTTGGCGAATACTTCGCCGACGATTTGCTCCGCTGTGCGATGGCGCTCGCTCCACGGTTTCAAACCCATGCCACCGAAGCCGGTGAACGGCTGAGTGAGCTGGAAGGTATGCAGGTTTTCCGGAATCGATTGAAAGACGTCGTTGACCTTCTCGGTGTAGCGCGCGGTTTGTTCGATGGTGGAGTTCGGCGCGGCGTTGACGATGCCGAGGATCACGCCCTGGTCTTCCTTGGGCGCGAGTTCCTTCAGGCTGAACATGGAGAACGGCGCGATGAGCATCATGACGATGACCGCCAGGGTCAGCGTCACCGGCCGCCAGCGCAGCGAGTTGGCGAGCAGTCGCATGTAACGGTGGCGGATGCCGTCGAAGCGGCGATTGATCCAGCCGGCAAAGCCCTTGTGCGAATCGCCGGCCCGCAGGAGCTGCGAGGACATCATCGGCGAGAGCGTGAGCGCGACCACGCCCGAGACGATGACCGCGCCGGCGAGGGTGAAGGCGAATTCGCGGAAGAGGGTGCCGGTGAGCCCGCCCTGGATACCGATCGGGGCGTAGACCGCGGCGAGGGTGATCGTCATGGCGATGATCGGTCCGACGAGCTCGCGGGCCGCTTTTAGCGCGGCCATGTGCGGTGGTTCACCGAGATGCAAATGGCGTTCGACGTTTTCCACCACGACGATGGCGTCGTCGACCACGAGACCGACCGAGAGCACAATGGCCAGCAGCGTGAGCAGGTTCAGCGTGAAGCCGAAAGCCAGCATGAGAAACGCCGCGCCGATGAGTGAGATCGGGATGGCGACCACGGGAATGATCACCGCGCGAATCGAACCGAGGAAGAGGAAGATGACGACCACGACGATGAGCAGCGTCTCGGTGAGCGTATGGATTACCTCGTGCAAGGCATCGCGGATGTATCGCGTGCCGTCGTAGGGAACATCCATCTTCATGCCGACAGGGAGTTGCTTCCTGATGTCAGGCAGGGCCGCGCGCACACCGTCAATGACGTCGAGCGAGTTGGCCGTGGGCATGACCCAGATGCCCATGAACACGGCTTTCTTCCCGTTGAAGCGCACGTCCATGTCGTAGTCCTCCGCGCCGAGCTCCACGTCGGCGATGTCCTTGAGGCGGACGATGGCGCCGTTCTGCTGGCGAATGACGAGCTCGCCAAATTCCTCCGGCGTGTGCAGGTCGGTATTGGCGATGAGGTCGATGACGGTCATCGCGCCTTTCGTCGTGCCGAGCGCGGAGAGGTAGTTGTTCGCGGCCAGCGCGGCTTGCACTTGCGAAGGCGAAATGTTTAGCGCGGCCATGCGGTCGCCCTTCAACCAGATGCGCATGGCAAAGAGACGCGCGCCGAGAATGTCGGCCTTTTGCACCCCACTCACGGCGGTGAGCTTCGGCTGCACCACGCGGGTCAGGTAATCGGTGACCTGACTCGGATCCATCGTGGTCGAGTCGAAGCTGATGTACATGATGGCGTACTGGCTGTCGCTCATCTGCAGCTCGATGGTCGGCGCCTGGGATTCCGGCGGGAGATCGTTGCGCACTTGGGCGAGCTTCGACTGGATCTGCGTGAGCGCGGCGTTGGTGTCGTAGTTCAGCTTGAGGTGGACCGTGATGATGCTCAGCCCCTGCGCGCTCTGGGACTCGAGGTAATCAATGCCGTCCGCGCTGGCGATCGCCTTTTCCAAGGGCGTGGTGATGAATCCGCGCACGAGGTCCGCCGCGGCGCCGATGAAGTAGGTCTTCACCGTGATCGTGGCGATATCGCTGCGCGGGTATTGCCGCACGTTGAGGTTGCGGATCGACTGCAGACCTGCCACGAGAATGAGCAGGCTGAGCACGGTCGCGACAACCGGGCGGCGAATGAAAAGGTCGGTAAACTTCATATCCCTGATCGAGCGGCGGTCGGCTTAGGTGTCGTTCGGTTTGGGGGTAAGGCTGTTGTCGGGCGTGACGGCGTTATTCACCTGGACGGTGGCGTGCGGGCGCAGCTTGAAGACGCCGGAGGTGACCACTTCGTCGCCATCCTGAATGCCGGAGAGCACGGAGACCTGGTCGCCGCGCTTCGGCCCAAGCTTGACGACGTGCTGCTCCACTTCGAGGGCGGGTTTGCCGTCCGGACCGGGCTTGCCATCGGACGCGGGCTTCACGACGTAGACGGAATCGCCGTAGGGCGCGTAGTTGATCGAGGAGACCGGAATGGCGAGCACACTGTCCTTTTCCGGGAGCAGGACGTCCACGTTCACATACATGCCGGGACGCAGCTTGTGGTCGGAGTTGCGGGCCGTGGCCTGGACCATCACGTTGCGAGTGGCGTCGTCGACCTTGGAGTCAATGGCGTTGATCTCACCGTCGAACTCGCCCTCGATGTCCGCGGCGCGGATGTGCAGTTTCTTGCCGACGGCAAGTTGACTGAGGTCCTGCTGCGGGAGATTGAACTCGACGTAGATCGGATCGAGCGATTGCAGCGGCACGATGGAGGCGCCGGGATTGAGATACTGGCCGAGGTTGACCTGGCGGATGCCGAGATAGCCATCGAAAGGCGCAACGATCTGTTTGCGCGCGATGACTGCCTTGGCTGTGTCAACATTGGCCACGGCCTGGCGGTATTCGCTCTGGGCGGAGTCCCAGTCGGAAGGCGAGATAGTCTTCTTGGCAACGAGGTCGCGCTTGCGGTCCATGTCCACTTTGGTCCATTCCAGCTTGGCTTCGGCGGCATGGAGTTGGGCTTCTTCCTGCTGGGTGTCGAGTTTGATGAGCAGGTCACCTTTCTTTACCGCGGCGCCGGATTCGAATTTGATTTCCGAGACAATCCCGGCGAGGTCGGTGCTCACAGTCACGCCGTTGACCGCCCGCAGCGAACCGACGGCGCTGAGCACCGGTTGCCACTTCTGGCCCTTGACCACGAGGGTGGTTACGGCGACCGGCGGCATGGCAAACTTGGAGTGCTCCGCGATGGCCCTCTTCACCATGGTGAATTTGGCGTAGCCGATCCCGGCGATGCACAGAAACACTACCACGAGCATGACGATCATTCGTTTCCACATAGGCAAAAAAAGGGCAGGCGGGACTTAAAAGAGTCGGGCAGAAAGAGTGGGTGGGGCGTTACGGCCGGGAGGAAGAGACGCGGCAACGCAGCCGGAAGACGGGGCAGCCTTCGGATCGAATGGTAAGGGTATTCGAAATAAGTAACGGCATGGAAATTACGCGTCGTTAATCAATCTTCCTCGGGGCGACTGTCAAGAAAAGGAAATGAGACATTTGGGTTTCAGTCGGTGGTCTCTCTATCGACGTTCGAGCGGACGTCTAAAAGACACCCAATCGGCTCAATTCTCAATCGGGAAAAGCCGGGTGAAAGGCGTGGAAAATCTGGCCCCTTTCCCCGCAGGTCATCCTGAGACCCAGAACCTGTTGGGCGGGATGGTTTATCGGGGGGCGTACGCGACGAGAGTGTTTTGCCAGCCCGCCGGCTTGCCGGCTTTACCTTGGAAATTCGCCGCCTACGAATGGGCCAATTCGCCCTTGGCAACCGGCTGCGCTTCAGCCTTGAAGGGCACCATCATGCACATCGCGAAAAGCAGGGTGTAAAACAGATCGCTAGCCACTGTCCAACGGTAGAACCAGAGGGTGGAAGGGTATCCCGGCAGACCGATCGTCATCGCCTGCATCCACCCGGCGAAGGTCTTGGCGTAGCCCGGCTCGGAAAGCCAGGAGCCCGTATTCGTGATCACGTAGAAGATCACAGAGCTCACCAAACTGGCCCCCAGTAGACGAGGAATACTTGCCACCCCGCGCAAGGCAAAGCCGAGAATGCAGATGAGCGCCAATGCGCCATAGCGCGGCAGGATGTCGAAGGTGAAGAACGGCTGGTGGTAATGGAACAGGTTCAACACCAGATCACTGATGAAAAGCATGGTAATCGGCAGCATCGCTGCGATGCGGCGCGGCAGATAGACCGCCCCGCAGAGGGCGATCGCGGCCACCGGCGCGAAATTATGCGCCCAGTGAAAATCGCCACTGCCGATGAATCCCGAAAGAATGCGGTAGAGGACAACGACGACGAGGAGGAAAAGCGCGGCGAACATCGCGGATACTGTGGTCCCGACGGGGCGGGGGATCAATCAGGAAATGGAGAAGTGCCAAGAGCCAGGTAACGAGAGGCAAGTGTTCCGCTGCCCTACGCAGATTGTGGCGCCACTTGGCTCTTGGCTCTTCCCCCACGGGCTCCCGGCCCTCCAACAAGATTGCACTTGCTCCCCGTCGGGCGCGTTCCCTAATGTGACACCAGTTCTTTGCCAGTTTAAACGTTAGTAGATCGAAGGAAGGAATTCCGTGAAACTCGGAAGCAGTTGCGCTGCTGTAACTGGATACGACTCCTCAAATAGCCAATCGCCGGTGTCCCGGTGGTGAAGGCGGGGAGAAGGATGGCGGGGCTTGAGCATTATTTGAAATGCCCAAACCACGCCGGAAGCCAGGAGCCAGAACATTTCCTCGAGCTGCTCTCATTCGTGCCGGCCGGGCGCGCTGCGATCACACGCGGCGAGTGCGGACGGCGTGAAAAAACTTCTTCGCAAAAAGAAGAATGAGGGATCAAAACGCCCCACGGCGCCGCCCGCGCCTCGGCCCTTCGCCGAGTCTGCCCGGGATCTCGTCGCCCAGCGTTTGGTCTCTCTCCACCTCAACCAGAGACCAAACATGAAAACCTACCTTCGCGCTCTCACTTTGGGCGCTTTCCTCTGCCCCGCCGGGCTCCTCGACGCTGCCGATCCGTACGCGGATCAAGTCATTGGCTATACCCCGGGAACGGGGATTAATACCGCGTTCGAGAATAGCAACTCCGCACTCGGCGCTCCGCTCTCGTCGGCCACCATCACGGCCCCGCCGTTTAGTTCGTCGGACCTCGTCGGTGTCGGCAATGGCGGCCAACTCACACTCGAGTTCAACACGCCGATCCTGAACAATCCCGCGGGGCATGCCGGCGGACTGGATTTCACGATCTTCGGGAACGAGTTCTTCACTCTTTCCAGTTCCGGGATTAACGGCGTCTTTAGTCACCCCGGGCTGACGGTTTGGGTGAGCCAGGACAACGTCACTTACTATCAATTGGGGGCGCCCTATGGGGCCGATGACTATTATCCCACCCAAGGCAATGGAGATCCTTCCCTGCCGATCAATTCCGCGTTGTCCCTGTCGAGCTTCACCGGCCAGACCACCGGCCAGGCGCTCTCGCTCTACAATGGCTCGGCTGGTGGTGCGTCCTATTCCATTTCCTGGGCGGAGGACACCGGTGGCCATTCCGTGAATCTCCCGTCGATCTCTTATGTGCAGATTCAGGGGACATCGGGGTTTGGATATGTAGACGCCGTGTCCCGCGTGCAGGACATCCCGGAGCCCGTCTCCGGTGGACTGTTATTCGCGGGCCTCGGCGTAGGGCTTTTGCGCCGCCGACACCGATCCGATTCGCAGCCCACAGCTTCCGCCTTTTCCACCCCCTGCTCCTAAACCCGCTTCCACCGTCACCTTTTGCTCATGCCCAAGAAAGAATTAGCCATGAAGAATCTTATACTTTTCGCCGTTGTCTCCGTAGCCCTCACGCGACTCGCCTGTGCCGATACTTCCTATCTGTTGATCCAGGGACCGTTCGGCGCCAGCAGCACGACGGAAACGTTCGAATGGAAAGTGAACTACGCGCACGGCTCGCTGACCACCGGCATGGACCTGATGAATGCAGTATTTGGGACTCCGATCGATACCGGGAATCTCTACCAAAGCACCTATGAAATCTTCTCCGCCGGCAACAACATCCAGGGCGCCAATTATATCGATTTCAATACGACTCCTGGCGACCCCGGGACCTCGCTGTTCACCATTTCCTTGACGCTGGGCGGGACCACTGTGCAACAGACCGATGCTTTCGACCCGAGCTGGAACTACTACGTCGCGGGCGGCGCGGGTTCCGGGAATGCCGGTCCTTACCCTTCCGGTTCCTGGACCTACGCCAACGACGGTCTCAACAGCCGCGCGCTCAGCGACGGCAGCTTCGACGGCTGGGTCTTCGGTGATCCATCCGTGCCTGTCACGATTTCGGGCCTCTCGCCCACCCCCACGGATTTCGCTGGCGCCACCGTCGTGAATTTCGGCGTCGTGCCCGAACCGAGTAGCCTCGTCTTCCTCTCGGTGGGCGCGCTGCTTTTCCTCCGCCGCAGGAGATGAACCGCCGGGCCGCTTTTACGCTCGTTGAGTTGCTGGTGGTGCTCGCCATCATCGCCATTTTCGTTTCGATTGCGATGCCAGTTTATCAGCGCGCAAAACTCTCTGCGTGGCGCGCGGTCTCGGCGCATACGCTCACGCAACTCGGGGTGGGCGGCGCCGCCTATCGCAACGACCACGACGGGCAGTTCTGGCCTTACAAGCATCTCGAGAGCGATGGCACGACATGGTGGTTTGGCTTCGAGTCCTCCGCGAGCATGCGCAGTGCGGAAGGGAGCCGGATTCTGGATCTCATGCGTGGCCCCTTGGGGCCCTACGCCATGGCCTCTGGCGGCGTAAAGAGCGACCCGGCTTTCATGGCCATGGGCTCGCGTTTCAAGCCGAAGTACGAGAATGGCACCTACGGTTACGGCTACAACACCCTCCTCGGCGGCGGCTCGCTCGGCGTGGGCAAGGTTGCCGTGAACTCTCAATTCGAGCATCCCGACAACATCGCCGTCTTCGCGACCTGCGCTCAGGTGAATACCTTCCAGGCGCCGGCGACCGCGACCAATCCGATGATCGAGGAGTTCTTCCTCTTCGACAATACGCAGGTCACCGTGCACTTCCGCTACGGCAAGAACGCACTGGTCTCGATGGTGGACGGCAGCGTGCGCGAATTACCGATGGATCCAACGACCCGCGACCCCCGCCTGCCTTCGGCCAATATCGGCCGTTTTGCGCCGGTGGGGAGCCAGCTTTACCTTTCGGAAGCGGGCTACTCGGCGCAGTGAAGAACGTTGCCCTGTAACGTCGGCTGCGGCTAGGCTACCGGTTTCCTATGACGATCTTTGAGAAGGCCATTCACGACGCCACCACGACCATCGAGTCCCTCCGCCCGTTGCAGTCCGTACACGAGCAGGCGGCAGAAGTGGTCGGGCGATCCCTCCTGAACGGTAACAAGCTACTCGTCTGCGGCAATGGCGGTAGCGCCGCGGATGCCGCGGATTTTGCGACCGAATTCGCCTGCCGCTTTGTCAGCGATCGCCGGCCTTATCCCGCGCTGAATCTCGCGGCCTGCGGCAGTCTGCTCACCGCGATTGGCAACGACTACGGTTACGACGAAGTCTTCGCCCGGCAGGTCCGCGCTTTCGGCCAAAAGGATGATGTCTTCGTAGCCATCAGCACCAGCGGGAATTCGAAGAGCATCATCTCGGCGATCGCCGCGGCGAATATCGCCGGCCTGCACACCATCGCCTTGCTCGGCCGCGACGGCGGCCGCGCCCGTGGTCTCGCGCAAATGGAACTGATCGTGGCCACCGACATCACCGCGCGCATCCAGGAAGCGCACAAATTTCTCCTGCACACGCTTTGCGAGATCGTTGAAACGCGCTTCATCCTGCCAAAACCGGAAGCGCAGTAGGGGGACGGAGTGCTTAGTGCTTAGTAAGAAAGACCGGCGCCACTGACTACCACTAAGCACTAAGCACTGATACCGCCCCTATTCACTGGCCAGCATCGCTTTCGGCTTCACCGGCGTGGCCGTCGGCTTGGCGGGCGGGGCGCCAGGCTTGGCGACGATCAGGGGCTGCGCCTTGCCCCATTCCTCCTTCAAGCTCTCGGGATCGTACCACTCCGTCAGGACTTGAGTTCCTTGCAGCACTTGCACGCCCGCTCCGATGATCGTAGCGCCGGAGGGCTCGATCATCTTTTTCGCTTTTGCGTCCCAGTGCTGTTCGCTGGACACGCTCTTCGCCTCGATCGAATCCGCATTCGCGGCGGAATGCGGCTTCACCTGGAGGGGCATTTCTCCCTCGTTGATTTTTACGATCTCGTGCGTAAGCATGCTGCGGCCGAAGACTTCGAATTTGACCTTGAGATCGAGCAGGGTGGATGAGTTGTTGGTCACGAAGATATGCAACTTTCGGCTGTGCGTGCGACTGATCCGGTCTTTCGCATTCATGTCGCTTTTGTTGGCCTGCTCCACGCGGAGCAGGATCGCCGCCGGTTCGGCGTTGAGGGAGGCACAAAGGCTGAATGCGGCCGCCCAAAGGGCCAGCATTTTGGTGAGGGGGGAGTTCACGGTGAAGTAGCTTTTCGCAAATCGGCTTTCGGATGACAAGACGCGAGCGGGGAAGGTTTCTGGTTTGTAGTTTGCCCCCGTGGCTCCACGGGCGTCTCGCCGCTCGGCGCTGATTCTTCCTGGCGAAATTCGTTCTCGCAGCGGACAACCAGGAACCAGGAACCAGGAACCAGAAACCCGCCTGCCTCTATTTCTTCGGCGTCTTCGGTTTCGCCGTCGCCTCCTTGGAGCCAATCATCGGCGGCGCCTTGGCCCACTGCTCTTTCATCGTGTCGGGCTCATACCATTCGGCCAGAAGCTTGTCGCCCTGCAGGGCCTGCACGCCGGAGCCCGCGATCGTCGCGCCGGAGGATTCGGTCATCTTTTTCGCTTTTGCATCGAAATGCTGGTCGCTCTCCGTGCACTTGCCTTCGGCGGTGTCGATCGTGGCCGTGGCATGCGGCTTCACCTCGACCGGATTTTCGCCGTTGCTCACTTTCACGATGCCGTGGGTGAGCATGTCGCGGCCAAAGATCACGTGCTTGATCTTGAGTTGGACCACTTCCGCGGAATCGTTGGTCACAGTGATGTGCAGCTTCCGCAGATGCGTGCGGGTCCACCGGTCTTTGGGCGCCATCTCAGTCCGGTTGGACGCTTCCACGTGGAGCGAGATGGGTGAGGTCTCGGCGGCAAGGGTGCCGTGGAAACCAAAGGTGACGGTGCAAAGGGCGGCGAAGGAGAGGAGGGGGAGTTTCACAAGTGGGGGTGCTTTTCGCAGAACGGCATTCGGATGACAAGGGGCAGCCGGATGCCTCTCCCTCACTGACGGATTGACGCGGGCACAGACGCTGCTTTGCTTGCGCGCGGTGTTCCCGCCTACCTACGACTCCATATTCGCCGCCTTTGCCTTCGTGCTGGGCGCCTCCATCGGCTCCTTTCTCAACGTCTGCATCTATCGGCTGCCGTTGAATCTTTCGGTCAATGAGCCGAAGCGCTCCTTTTGCCCGAGCTGTAAATATCAGATTCCGTTTCATCACAACATCCCGCTGGTGAGCTGGCTGGTCTTGCGCGGGAAATGCGCAAATTGCGGCAAGCCGATTTCCTTCCGCTATTTCGGAGTGGAATTGCTGACGGGGCTGCTCTTCCTCGCCATCTGGCTTAAGGTGTGGGTGTGGGGACGCCCGGGTTGGCCGCACCAGGAGTGGCTGCTCGCGCTGCCCTACTGGATCATGGGCGGGCTGTTCATCGTCGCGACGTTCATCGACTTCGAGCACTTCATCATTCCCGACGAAATCACCATCGGTGGGGCCGTCGCCGGTGTCCTGCTCAGTTTTGCCATCCCGTCGCTGAACGATGAGCACTCGAATATCATGAGCGGGCTATGGTCGATCTTCGGTGCGGGTCTGGGCTATGGCGTGCTGTGGCTTGTCGTGGAACTGGGAAAGAAAGCCTTCGGCAAGAAGCGCCTGACCTACGACAAAGCCACCTCGCTCTCGTGGGTTCGGCGCGATGAGGAAGCGGATTTCACGGTGGGGGAAGAGAAGATGCTATGGAGCGAATTTTTCTATCGCGGTAACGAACAGCTGCTCCTGCGTTGCAATTGGATCGAGATCGATGGCCAGCGTTTCGAGAACGTCGTGGCGCGTTGCCAATGCGATTGGTTGCATGTCGACCAGCGGAAGTGGGAACTGGTGAAGGTCGACGAGATCCAGGGCGAGGTGACGGAAGTGACGCTACCGCGGGAAGCGATGGGCTTCGGCGATGTAAAGTTCATTGCCTGCATCGGCGCCTTTCTCGGGTGGAAGGCGGTACTCTTCACCATCATGAGCGCATCGACCATCGGGGCGATTGTCGGCATCGCCACGATCGCCATCGGCCGGCGCGAATGGTCGACGAAGATTCCGTTTGGTCCCTACCTCGCGCTGGGCGCTCTCATCTGGCTTTTCTGCGGGCCGGAATTGATCCTGTGGTACTGGCGCTATTCCACCGGGCCGGGCGTGTAAGTCCCCTCCCTTTCATTTTCTGCGGGGAGTGATATCCTCTGGTCGCAACCCAAAACTCCCCCAGCCATGTCTCCCGAGGAATTGCTCGATTTGTTTTCCCGTGCCCAGAAAGCTGAGCGGGTCGGTAACTTCGATTACGCCGAAATGCTCTGCGCCAATGTCCTTCGCGCCAAGCCGGAGGAACACCGCGCCCGGCTCATGTTGCGCCGCTGCCAGATGGCGCGTTATCGGCAAAAGCACGGCAGCTATCGCCCGCAGCTCAAGATCGCAGGCAGTGGCATTTTCTTTTCGCCCAGGCCGAGCGCCGATGCGCGGCGCGACGCGGAAGTCGCCGAGGCTTCGCTCAAGGAAAACCCTTGCGAGGAAACGGCGAATCTCTTGCTGTTGAATGCGGCGGAGCGGCTCGGCTGGGCAGAGATCGAGCAACTCTGCCGGGATGTCATTGCCGAGGGCGCGCCGACCCCGGAAAACCTCATGCGCAAGGCGGAGGGATTGCGGAAGCAGGAGCAATTTGATCGTGCGGTTGTTGTCCTCGAAAAGGCGCAGCAGCAGTACGCTGGGAATCTGACCATCGACAAAATGTTGCGCGACATGCAAGCGGAGAAAGCCACGCACAGCGGCTGGCTGGAGGCGAAGGATTTCACTGAGATGCTCGCGCCCGGCCAGGGCGGACAGGCCGATGAAGCGCAACGGCTCGCCGCGGCCATCGAGAAGGATCCGCAAAATGTGGTGCTGGTCGACAAGTTGATCGCCCTGCTCGAACCGCGAGCCGAGTCGCGGACCATTCTCGAGTGGATTCAGTATCGGCGAAATATCGAGGAGCACCCGCACCTGCGTCGCAAGAGTTTCGATCTCGAGCGGCGCATGGGGACGCTCACGCTGGACTGCGAGTTGGAAGAGCTGGAGCATTTCGTCAAAGAACATCCGGCCGATCTCGATTTGCGCCTGGCTTTGGGGAGCGCGTTGCTGCGGCACGGCGATTCGAAGCAGGCGATTTTTCAGCTCCAGACGGCGCGCCGGCACGGCAAGACCGCCGTGCGGGTGGAAGCCCTGGCGGCGCTCGCGCAAGCCTACGATAACGTCGGGTTGAAAAAGCTCGGCGAACGCTCGCGCACCCAGGCGCTCGAGCTGGCCGGCGAAGATGAAGCGCTGAAAAAGGAGATCCTCTACCAGATGGCGCTCTGTCTCGAGGTGCAGGGCAAGAGCGAGGAAGCGCGTGATCGTTGGATGGAACTTTTCGAACTCGACGCCAGTTTCAAGGACACCGTCGACCACGTTTTGCCGCCGGAATAACATTCCGAAGACGGACTACAAAAACCAGCGGACGAGGGTAGGTAAGCATTTCGTTCGGTCATACCCTGGCCTTGAATGACGTTCTATTTTGAACGTGTCGGGCAATCGGCCGGTCAAACCTAGCGACACCGAAATCAGCAACGGTGGGCGGGGGAGTGCGGTTCCCGTCTCGATCTGAAAATGATCGCCAGCTTTCCGGCAGCGACATGAATCTCGATTCTCAATATTCGTTTAAATCCGTGGGCGCATCCATCGTCGTCAACGCGCGAGTGGAAGATGTTTATACCCATTGGCTACACGTGGAGGAGTTTCCTCACTTCATGGGGGCGGTGCGCGAAATCCGCAACCTGGCGGAAGACCGTTTTTATTGGCGCGTGGAGCGCCACGGAAGGGAATACGAATCCGTGTTGCAGATCGTCTTGCGGATTCCGAACCGCCGCATGGCCTGGCGCACGATCTCCGGTGCGGAGAGCGCGGGAGTGGTCGGATTCGATCCGCTGGCCGGGGATAAAACGCGCGTCTCCTTTAAAATGAAATATGTGCCGGGGGCGGGATGGGAGGATGTGGAGGAGTTGCAAAAGCGGGTAACCGCGCGGCTCGAGAATTTCAAAACTTATGTCGAATCCATTTCCTCGCTGAAGTCCGAAGCCAAGAAATGAACGCCGATCTTTCGATTCGATTTAACTCTCTTCGCGCCGATCGAGCGCCCCGCGAGGTGGAGTGGGGAGTGATAGGGTAACCCAGCGCTCGACTTGAAATACACAAACTAACGAAAGGATAACTAATGAACTCCAAACCATGGAATATCGCGGGTCTCGCGCTAGTGGCGGCCGCGGTTGGGGCGGTGGGGATGATGGCCTCCGAGCACGCCGTAGGGCTTGAAAACGATAAAGCGGCGTCGCCGCCCGCGATTAATCAAACCGTGACCGCCCCGGTGCGCGCTCTCAGCCAGGCCTTCGAAGCGGTGGCCGCGCAGGTGAAACCCGCGGTGGTGAGTGTTTACTCCGAGAAATTGGTGAAGATGAATTCCGGAGACGGCGAACTGCCCGATCTGTTCCGGCAATTTTTCGGCCAGCAGGGTTCCGGACAACCCGGTCTCTCGCCTCAAGGCCATCAACATCAGTACAGTGTGCCCCAGCGCGGGATGGGCTCGGGCATGATTCTCGACAAGGAAGGTCACATTCTCACCAACTATCACGTGGTGAAGGATGTGGACAAAGTGAGGGTGAAACTGGCCGACAAGCGGGAATTCCAGGCCGAAGTCGTTGGAACCGATCCGAAGAGCGACGTGGCGATCATTCGCATCAAAGGCAAGGTGCCGGACAATCTGCCGACGGTGAAACTCGGTTCGTCCAGCGCGCTGAAAGTGGGCGACTGGGTGATGGCGGTCGGGGCGCCGTTTGGCCTCACGCAAACCGTCACGGCGGGCATCATCAGCGCCACCGGGCGCAACGACGTGGGCATTGCCGACTACGAGGACTTCCTCCAGACCGATGCGGCGATCAACCCGGGTAACTCCGGTGGCCCACTCGTGAATATGGACGGTGAAGTGATCGGCATGAATACCGCGATTGCCACGGGGCTTGGTCAATTCGCCGGCGTCGGTTTCGCGATTCCGAGCGACATGATCCAGGGCTTCGTGCCGACGTTGACCAAGGGCGGCACAATCACGCGTGGTTTCCTCGGTGTCGGTATCCAGGACCTGAACGACACGCTCGCCACGCAGTTCAAAGTGCATGACACCAAGGGCGCGTTGATCTCGCAGGTGAACAAAGACACACCGGCCAGCAAAGCGGGACTGAAAGCGGGCGACGTCGTGGTGAACTACAATGGCAAAGCGATCGATAGTACGATCGATCTACGCAAGTGGGTCGCCGCGACTACACCGGATACTAAGGTGCCGGTGGAAGTGATGCGCGACGGCAAGGAGGTGAAAGTCGACGTAACCGTGGGCAAGATGCCGATGAAGGGAATCGCCTCCCTGAACAAGGAAAACGCTCAACCGAGCGATGCCGGTCAGCTTGGCCTGCGCGTCGAACCGTTGACTTCCGAACTGGCGCAGGAATTCGGCTACACCGGCGAGCACGGCGTGCTGATCCGCGGTGTGGATCCAGGCAGCCCGGCGGCGATGGCGTCGCTGCAACCGGGTGATTTGATCACCGAAGCAAACCGTCAACCGGTGGCCTCGGTCGACGATCTGAAAAGCGCGCTCGGCAAGTCGAAGGACACTGCGCTCCTGCTCATCAAGCGGAAGGACGCCAGTATGTATGTCAGCCTGAAACTCGGGTAGTCAGTCCCGATCAGGCAGGAAACTCGGCCCGGCTCGCCAGAGCCGGGCTTAGTTTTTTATAGATGAGGACGGTGTGTAATGTCGGCTTGAGCGTATGACGTAATCAATTAAAGTTGGTGAGATGAGCGCCCTTGTTGAAATCGAAGCTGCCGCTGCGACGCTGTCCGCCGCAGAATTGGAGGTGCTGGAACGCAAAGTACATGAAATGAATCTCGCTCGGCGCCAGGGCGGCAAGATGTTCACCGAAGAGGATGCGGTGGCTTGGTGGCGTGGGCGCGAGCGTATGCCCGTGAATGAAGCCGAAGCATTCGCCCACGATGTGGAGGAGGCACGCGGAGAATCAGCGGCCCCGCCAAGGACTCCGCGATGGGAGTAGTTGTCGACTCTTCCCTTTTTGTTGGCGAATTCCGGAGAGTCCCGGATCTCGAAATCATTGACGCGACGGCCCATCGTGTTGAGCCACGATAGCGGGGCAGTCGACCTGCTGTCGCGATGCTTCTGTTTCTTTGAACAGCATGATCCTCGCCTCCCATTCCCGCCTTTGGTGGATCGGTCTTTTCGTGGCGGTCGGGTTGTTAGGGTGGAGTTTCGCCGGCGACTTCACGGCGCCGTGGACGGACCAGATCGATGGCAACGGCGCCTGCTGGTCGCAATCGGCGCATAATACGCTCGCCGCGGGACTCATCGCCACGGCGGGTGTGCCGTCGGCTTTCTATTTCGGGACACCGCCGATTCCGCCAGAGGGTCTCTACACGCATCATCCCCCATTGCTCTCGCTCATGCTCACGGGCATGTTCGCGATCTTCGGCGAAGCGGAATGGGTGGCGCGATTGCTGCCGATTACGTTTTCCCTTCTCGGCGTGGTGTTGCTTTGGCTGCTGGTAAAAGAATGCGTCAACGCGCGCGCGGCCGCCTTTGCGGTAATCGCGTTTGCCGCG
>Ga0068855_100002327_pt1 | contig 23484 bp, 22 predicted proteins | sample KBSCornC52_FD_66592 | JGI IMG/M metagenome (GOLD analysis project Ga0068855, IMG submission 66592) | Corn rhizosphere microbial communities from Kellogg Biological Station, Michigan, USA - KBS Corn C5-2 | ecosystem: Host-associated > Plants > Roots > Rhizosphere > Soil ...
AGGCTCGGCGACGCGCTGCTTCAGTCGACCTTTGCTATTGGACAGGCGCTTGCCGGCCGCGCCGCGACTGGCACGGTCGTTGTCGTTGGTGGTAATGCGGCGGCCACCGGCAGCCAGCTTTTCGCGACGGCCACCAATTACCTCCCGACCCTGAAGGTGCCTCCTGGCAAGAGCGTCAGCGTCTTTGTCGCACATGACCTCGACTTCAGCGCGGCGGGAACTGCCAGGTGACAAGCGCCGCCGCGCGCCTTGCGCCCACGGGCGTCTATCTGAGGTCCTGCCTCGCACCCTTCGAACTTTTGCTGGCGCGGGCTGACGTGACCGACATCTACGTCAACCGACCGGGAGAGCTGTGGATTGAGACGCTTGGCGGCGCGATCGAGCGCTTTGAGGATCCCTCGATCGGCGAAATGACGCTGGCGCGGCTCGCCCGCCAGCTTGCGGCGCTGACGCACCAGGGGGTCAGCCGTGAGAACCCGCTCCTTGCAGCCACTTTGCCCGACGGATCCCGCATCCAGGTGGTGGCGCCGCCGGCAACGCGCGGTCCGCTTGCGCTCGCCATTCGCCGGCAGGTCGCAGCATCGCTGACCCTCCAGGACTATGAAGCGAGCGACAGTTTCTCCGACACCCGGACCAGCGCGGCCAGGCAAGGCTCCGACCGGCGCCTCGCCGGGCTGATCAGCGAGCGCAAGTTCGCGGAAGCCCTCTCGCTGGCGGTGCACTCGAGGAAGAACATCATCGTTTCCGGCGGGACGTCTACCGGCAAGACGACCTTCCTCAATGCGCTCCTTCGGGAGGTCCCGCGCGGTGAGCGCCTGATCCTGATCGAGGACACGCCCGAGCTAGCCGTCGAGCATCAAAATGTGGTGGGCCTGGTCAGCGTTCGCGGCGAGCTCGGTGAGGCGAGGGTGACGACGAACGATCTCGTCTCCGCGTCCCTGCGCATGCGCCCGGACCGCATCATTCTTGGCGAGCTTCGCGGTCCGGAGGCCCTGTCGTTCCTTCGGGCGGTTGGTTCAGGCCATCCGGGTTCGATGACCACGATACATGCAGATTCGCCCGAAACGGCAATCGATCAGCTGGTGATGCTGGTGCTCCTTGGTGGGACGAAGCTCGGCCGGTCCGACGTCCGCGCCTATGTCGAGAAGTCGGTCGACATCTTCGTCCAGCTGTCGCGCGAGGGCGGCCGCCGCCGGGTCCACGCAATGGTCTGGCGCGGGCAGGACCGACCGGCGGACGCACGTCCGTGAATCCGGACTTCGACTCCTCGCGCGGTAGTGCGGTCGCAGCAGCGGTGAACTGGCTCCAGGCGACATTGCTGGGGACTTTCGCCAGCGCCGTGGCAGTGGTGGTCATCGGCGCGTTCGGATTGCTGCTGTTCCTGGGACACGTTCCGAGGCGGCGCGCGATCGAGGTCCTGTTGGGCTGCTTCATCCTGTTCGGCGCGTCCTCAATCGCGTCGGGAGTGATGCGCGCCCTCGATGGTCCCGCAAACGGGCCCGAGACTGTTGCGGCGCTGCCGCCACCGCCGCCGCCGATCGAACCGCCTGTCCAGGCGCGTTCGGCGCAGCCTGAGAACCCTTATGCCGGAGCGGCGGTCCCGCCGCGCCACTAGCGCTGCGCGGCACATCGCCGCGGCCGATCCCTTGATCGATCGGGAGGGCCGGGGGCCGACGCGGATTCAAGCTTCGGGACCAGGTTGAAGCGCCTTTTGGATTGTTGGATTTCTTCGGGCAGGAGCTGACCCGTCAACGTGCCGGATCCGGCGGGGAGCGGCGCTTCAAGCTTGCGGGCTGTTCCCCGCGCTAGTGCAACCGGAGTGGCCGCAGGAAGCACGGCCGCACTGGAACCGGCGAGATGCGTCCGCCTCGCCGGCCGTCATGAGCGCCTGCAACCATCAAGAGACTGCCGCTCTCCCGGGAGCTCCCGCGGCCTCGTCCAATTCGGCCTGGCGCAGCGCGGCCTTGAGGCGCTGGACTGCAGATCGACATGGGCTCCAATGTCCCCAGGAGCGCCGGATCGGTCGAGCAGCTCCAGGGCTTCCTCGAGGCGCGAAAGCGCGGCGGCTCCTTCCGCATCGGCCGAACCGCAGCGCTCGTGACCCATATCCGTTCCCTTCAGTCAGCAGCGCCGGAAACAGCGCCTCACGACCGAGCTGGAACCCCGCCCGGCCTCAGTTCTTGTTGTAAAAGAGCCTAGCGAAGAGAGTTGGATCGAAACACTTTCCCGTTCGGACTGTGCGATTATGGGACCAGACCAAGAAATCGTCCATTCTGGACCAGATGAAGGAGGATTTGAGTCAGAATTAAACAGAAGTATCCAATTGGAACATAATTGTTCAAGATTATTTCAGACTTAACAATAGTCATTGTCTCTCCTTGATGGGGAGAGGTGCGGTGAGATTTCTTGTGATAACTGCCGTGACATCGCTCAAACAGTTGCGAGTTGCGGAGCGCGAACAGTTACGGATGACGTGCTTCGCTGCTGGCGCGGCGGAGTGACGGCGGTGTCGGTGGAGTTCAGCAGGCGCGAAATGTTCGGGCTCGCCGCGGCCGCGGCCGTGGTCGCGATCCCGTCCAGGGCCTTTGGCGGATCGCTGTCGAGCTCGATCACGCCGGAGAAATTCGGCGCGACGGGCGACGGCGTCACGAACGACACTGCGGCGTTCGCGGCGATGGCCGAGTTCGTCAACAAGCGCGGCGGCGGGACGATCGTCCTTCGAGCAACCACCTATATCGTCGGAGGCCAGGCCCCGGATCCGAGCCAGTCCACCTATTCGTTCGTGCCGGCGAAGATCATGGAGTTCAGCGGCTGCGCCAAGAAGATCGCGATCGTCGGCAACGGCGCCCGGATCCGCTGCGCCGGCGGCTTGCGCTACGGAACCTTCGATTCCTCGGGACAGCCGACCGTTCATCCGCTTCCCAATTATTCGCCGGGCGAGCTCGCCACGCCTTATGCCGCGATGATCAAGATCGAGAATTGCACGGGCGGCATCGAGATCTCCGACCTCGAGCTTGACGGAAATGTCGGCGGGCTCGCGATCGGCGGCCCCTTCGGCGACAGCGGCTGGCAGATCCCCGCCTACGGCCTGCAGCTGATCAACAACAATTGCAGCGAACAGATCAGCCGGGTCTATACGCATCACCATGCCCTCGACGGAATGCAGGTCAGCGGCTTCGTCGGCCGCGATTCGACGAGCCTCGTCCAGGATGTCGTCAGCGAGTATAACGGACGCCAGGGATGCAGCATCACCGGGGGCTGCAACTATGCGTTCGCGACCTGCCGTTTCAATCACACGGGCAGGGCGGGAATCGTCACTTCGCCGAGCGCCGGCGTCGACATCGAGGCCGAGGACAAGACGATCCGTAACCTCAGCTTCTCCGGGTGCGAATTCTCGGACAATGCCGGCGCGGGCATGGTCGCGGATTCGGGCGACACCGACGGGGCGACCTTCGAAAAGTGCCGGCTTATCGGCACCACCAACTGGTCCGCCTGGCCGGGAAAGCCGCATTTCCGGTTCACGAGCTGCGTGTTCGTCGGGGCGATCTGCAATGCTTATGGCGATCCTGATCCGGGCCGCGCCGTGCAATTTTCAAACTGCGAGTTCCTGGACGATCCCACGCTCAGCCCGACCGGCCAAGTCTACAAGCCGCTGGACCCGATCGCCGACCTCTCGGTCCACCAGAATATTCTGTTCGACGCGTGCCGCTTCCGCCTGACCGATCAGATGGTGCTCCCATGGACGGTGAACGTCCTCTACAACAATTGCACCATGGCGCAGGTCGAGACCAAGCAGGCTTACCCCCGGGGCACGTTCACCGGGGTGAACACGATCACCGGCAATGTCGACCTCTATGGATCGACAATCCTCGGCGACCTCACCGTTAACGGACAATTGGTGCCGCGCACGGGCTGATATCCGAAAGACTGCTCTCGCGAGTCTTTCGAGCGCTGTCACGACTTGCGGCGGTCGGCGGTCGGCGGTCCGGCGAGGCTCCGGGCGGCGCTCGGCTATCGCGCGCTGAGCCTCGGGAGCGTCTCGAGCAATGGCGCGAGACGCCGCCGTGCCTCAAAGAGCTCGAAGTCGCTTTGGAGGCGAAGCCAATATTCGGGCTCGGTCGCGGTCACCGTGCCCAGCCTCAGCGCCATTTCCGGCGTGATCGGGGCATGGCCGTTGATGATCTGGTTGATCCTGACCTTTGACACGCCCATCGCCTCGGCGAGGTCGGCCTGCCTCACGCGCATCGCGTCGATGATCTTGCGGCGGACGATCGACCCGGGCAGCGGCGGATAGGTTCGAAGAGCCATGGCTCTCATCTTGTCGCGATTCGCGCAGCCCGCTTCAAGCCGTTAACAATCCTGCGACTCCGCGCTCCACCCCGACCGTTCCAAATTCGGACGGTTCGGCATCACCTCGATCAGCTTTTCGGTTCCAAGCTTCAGTTACCGGGGGTCCCGGCCTTAATTGTTACGACACCGGATTTATCGCATCTTTCCGCCGTTATTTGCCGTTACAATGGGTATTTCTTCTACGGATAATTACGGAGGAGGAAATTCTAGGTAGTCGCACGGCTTGAATTCGCCCTCAAACCCGTTGCCGAATCGTTAAAATTTCGTTATTCGGGAATGGCTTCAAAGTCGTTTACACAAGCAAACGGCGTAACGTGAGTTGGGTCCGCCACGAAGCGTCCGGTTCGGCGCGACGGGCGAACCCCCTTCAGGGGCAACGGAAGGGAAAAGTCCTATGCGACGCGTATTCATGACAGCTCTGGCAGTAGCGGCAATGGCGTCTGCCGCTCCGGCATTGGCCACAGCAACGCTGCACGACCAGAACGGCCCGGATCTCAACACCAAGATCTACGCCAGCCACGATTCGCCGGTGGTCGCGCCGAACGTCGGCACGACCGTCTATGGCAACACCAGCACCGGCGCCGGCCATGATGTTTCGTTCTCCGGCTTCAGCTCGTTCAATGTGAACACCAACACCGGCACCGGCACGAGCATCAGCATCACCGACGGCGGCGGCTTCGCCCAGGTGTTCGACACCGATTACACGGCGCCGACGGGACAAAACCCGAATCCGTCGACCAACGACGTCTACGACATCATCATGGATCCGACCCCGGCGTTCACTGCCTATGAGTTCAGCATCCAACTCGCTCTGCAGGGGAACGACACCGCCAACATCTTCGTCTACTACATGCTGACGGGCGGATCGTCGTGGATCCAGTCGCTCCCGCTGAGCGGCCTGGTCACCGGCGGCAGCGACAACCAGTTCATCCTCGACGGGCTTGATGCCGGCCAGAGCTTCGACAAGGTCCTGATCGCCTCGGCGGCTCCGATCTACCAGGTGAAGCAGAATTCGATCGACGTCGTCGGTTTCACGCCGTCGGTTCCCGAGCCGGCCACCTGGGCTCTGATGCTGCTCGGCTTCGGCGGCATCGGCGTGACGATGCGCTTCCGCCGGCGCAAGGACGTGCACCTGGCGCAGATTGCCTAGCGATCGGCTTGGAACCTGCGACGAGTTCAGGGGGGTCCGGCGAAGAGCCGGGCCCCTCTTTTTTTCGAAGCCCCTTGCGGACCGGGAAAGGGCGCTCGGCCGCGGCAGGCGAGAAGCGGGGGCCTGCCATGGTCCGGCGATTCTTTCCGCGAGCGCCTCGGCGTGCGCGCGAGCCGAGCAGATGCTCTTCTCTGAGTGCGGCTTCAGCTAAGGATTGCCGTCCGCTTGGCCGGCGCACTACAGCGTCGATATGGGCGTACGGCTGCAGCGCGCGAAACCGCGGAATTTCCTCGCCTCTGCCGCTTATGGTCTGAAGCCCCTGCTACCTCTCGACGCCCTGCTCGACATCGCTGCAGTCGCCAGCCGGCTTGCGCTCGAAAAGGCCGGCGAGCGGGGACTGGACATTTGGGGCGAGAACCCGTTCCTCCACAAACATATCCGTCCGAGCGACCGCGTTCTCGAAATCGGTTGCGCGTCCGGCCGCGTGCTCTCGCAGGTTGTCGCGAGCGAACGGGTGGGGGTCGATTGCAACGAGGAGCTCATCGAGCGCGGCAGAAGGGACCATCCGCAGCTGACGCTGATTTGCGGCGACGGGCGCGATCACGTGGATGCCGGCTTCGACGTGCTCATCCTCTCTCACGTGCTGGAGCATGTCGACCGCCCGGAAGAGTTCCTGAGGTCGATCAGGGCGAGCCGCATCTATGTCGAGGTGCCGGACTTCGACTCCACTATCCTCAACGCCGTGCGGCTGCGCCGGAGCCGCAGCTGGATCTACACCGACGAGGATCATGTCGCGGAGTTCGACCGCGACGAGCTTGAAGAGATGTTCCGCAGCTGCGGACTGGCTGTCCTGGACTGCGAATTCCGCTGGGGCTTCCTCAGGTACTGGCTAGAGTGCCGCTAGGGCCGGTGAGCGCCGATGAGCCATGCTCACGCCGGCCGGCGCCTGGCCTTAAGGCTCAAGTCGTCAGCAGCTCGCGGAAATAGTCGATTGTCCGCTCGAGCCCCTCGTCAAGCGGCACGCGCGGTTCCCAATCCAGCAGCTCGCGCGCGCGGCCGATGTCCGGCCGCCGCTGCCTCGGATCGTCGGCGGGAAGCTCGCGCTCCTCGAACTCGACCCTCGCCCCCGTCCTGGCCCGGACCAACTCGGCCAGGTCCTTGACCGAGATCTCGACCGGATTGCCAATGTTCACCGGCCCGGTCACCTGGTCGGCTGTGTTCATCAGCCGGACCAGCCCGTCGACGGTGTCGTCGACGTAGCAGAAGCTGCGCGTCTGTGAGCCGTCGCCGAACAAGGTGATCGGCTCGCCCTGCAGCGCCTGGACGATGAAGTTCGAGACCACTCTTCCATCGTTCGGGTGCATCCTGGGCCCGTAGGTGTTGAAGATGCGTGCGACCTTGATCCTCAGTCCAAGCTGGCGGTGGTAGTCGAAGAACAGGGTCTCCGCGCAGCGCTTGCCTTCATCATAGCAGCTCCTCGGGCCGATCGGGTTCACATGGCCCCAATAATCCTCGGTCTGCGGGTGCACCGCGGGATCGCCATAGACCTCGCTGGTCGACGCCTGCAGGATTTTCGCCCCGACCCGCTTGGCGAGCCCGAGCATGTTGATCGCGCCATGTACGCTCGTCTTGGTCGTCTGCACGGGGTCGTGCTGGTAGTGGACCGGCGAAGCCGGGCAGGCGAGATTGTAGATCTCGTCCACCTCCACATAGAGTGGGAAGGTAATGTCGTGGCGGATGAACTCGAAGGCCTTGTCGTCGAGCAGGTGGGCAATGTTGCGCCGGCTGCCGGTGAAAAGATTGTCGACGCAGAGCAGCGCGTGGCCGTCGGCAAGGAGCCGCTCGCACAGGTGCGAGCCGAGAAAGCCGGCGCCGCCGGTGACGAGGATCCGCTTTTGCTCGAAATAGCTTCTGCGCATGAGGACGGCTGTTAGGCCAATGCCGGGCACAATGAAAACTCCATGCCCGGCACAGCCGGGAGCGCATGCCCCCGGCCCGAGGCCTCCCTGGAGTCGGCACGCGCGCCGAGCTTGCCGTCCCGATCAGCCCTGATATTCCGAGCCGCAGCCGGGAGCTCGCCGATCCTTTGACGCTGCTCGCGGGGGCAATGGCGGGCGCTGAAGGAGGCCGATGTATCCCTATCTTGCAATGCTGGCATTGCCGAGCGGGCTCGCATTGACGTCACCGGCGGGGCGGCGGCTGTCCTTGCTGCTTGTCGCTCTCCTCTATTTCTTGATGGTCGCTTTCCGGTTCCAGGTCGGCATGGACTGGAACAATTACATCTACATCTACCAGTCGAGGCGCGCGGCGGACCTGCCGGAGCTGATTTTCGCAAGGGAGCCCGGATTTGGGTTCCTGATGTGGTTCGCGGCCCGGTCGGGCCTGGGGATGATCTTCCTCAACGCGCTTTCCGGCCTGGTCTTCTGCTGGGGCTTTTTCGCGGTCGCAAAGCGCTGCCGCGAGCCATGGCTCGCAATTGCGATCGCGACGCCGCTGCTGGTCGTCGCCTTTGCGATGAGCGGAGTCCGCCAAGCCCTTGCGGCCGGCATCATCTTCTACCTGATGGCTCGTTGGGAGGAGTATCGCACTTCGCTTCGTATCCTGCTCGTCGGCTTCGCCTCGCTGTTTCATTTCAGCTCGATCTTCATCATGATGTTCGTGGCCCTTGGTTCGCGCGCCCCCAGCGTCGTGCGGATCGGAGGCGCCCTCCTGATCGGCATCGTGACCTTCGCGATCGTGGGCTGGGCGCCGGGCTCCGTCGAGGCCTATTCGCGGCTCTATGTCGGTTCCGAGGGCAAGATCAGCGCACCGGGCGCGATCTTCCAGGTCGCTCCGCTAACCGCCGCCGCAATCATCTATTTCGCGACGCGGCAGCGCTGGACCCTGATCAACGGCGACAACGCGCTCTACCGCAACATGGCCTGGGCAGCGCTGCTCGCGCTTTTCGCGATCCCCCTCTCGTCGGTCGGAGTCTACCGCTTCGCACTCTATTTCTGGCCGATGGCGATGATTGTCTACGCCGACTTTCCAGGCCTGATCGAAAATCCGATCGGCCGAGTCTTTTATCGCCTGAGCATCATCGTCGCCGCGTTCGCGCTGCTCGCCGGATGGCTCATGCTTGCCAACAACAGCTATGCCTGGCTTCCGTACAAGAATTGGCTGCTGGAGCCGCATCACGCAATGCTGCTGCGCCGCTCCGGCGTCTGACGCGGCCACGCCGAAGGCGTTCAGGCGGCAAGGGCAAGCCTCAGCTGCCGGTAGCACCGCCAGCTGAGCGCGAGCGCCGCGCCAAGCCCGGTGACCAGGCCGGCCATGGTGCTGACTTCGAAAAGAACTGCGGTGGCAAGCAGGACGCAGACGAGAAGAGCAATGGTCTTGCCGTTCTCGGCGCTCAACCGGACGCCGTGTGAACGATGGACCGGTACCAGATAGAAGAACAAGCTGAACAAAGCGGAGAGGACTGCCGCGATGGCGGCGCCGGTCAATCCGTAAGCGGGCAGCAGAAGCCAGGTCAGCGGCACGATCGAGGCGGCGGCGACTTCGCCCAAAAAGTAGAAGGCCGGCGCCCGGCGAGCGAGCAGGATGTAGCCGAGCGCCCAGATCGGCAGGCGCAGGACGCCGGCGGCAAGCAGCAGGCGCAAGAGCAGCGCGGAACCGGAGAAGGCGCTCGAATAAAGGATGGTGAGCACGACGGGAGCAAGGAGGCTGACGAACGTCAGGACCGGACCGGCGAGCAGGAGCGCCACATGAATCTGCTGGTTGAGAATCGCCGACATCGAACCCGGCTCATCGGCGACTTTCGATACGCGCGGGAAATAGTCCGCGGCCATGGCATTCAAAACGAGGCTGAGGTTCACCGACGCGATCGACCAGCTGGCATGGTAGAGGCCGGCCGATGCGAGCCCAAGCCGGTGCGTGATCAGCGCGCGCGTCGACAACAGGCCGAGGCTCGCGACGACATTCGTGACCGTGACCACAGCTCCGATCAACGCCAGCGTGCGCCATTGATCGCCGAGTTTCGCTTCGAACAATCGCGACCAGTCGGACCCCGGCAAGCCCCTCCCGAAGGCAAAGGAGAACAGGCAAGTTGCAAGCGGGGTCGCGATCACGGCGATGACGATCCCTGCGACGCCGAGGAAATAGACGGCGAGAACGCCGATCGTGGTCGCCGCCAGGCTTCCCCAGATCTTCACCCGGGCGACGTCGGCGACACGCTCCGAGCCCTGCAGCACGGCGACCTGGACGGCGCCGATGACCGAAGCCGCGACACCGATGCCGAGCACGCCGACGGCGGCGGCATAGCCGGAATCGGCGGCCGAAAAGCTCGCCAGCGGCTTTCGGAGGAACCAGGTCGCCGAACCGCCGAGGATCGCGAGCGGCCAGGCCATCGTCCAGATCGCCCGCTTCGTCCGTGCGGCATGCACCGGGCGCGAATGCTGCTGCGAGAGCTGGCGGACCCCGCTCGTGTCAAGACCGACCGTCGAGATCGACGCGACCATGCTGACGAGCGCCGTGAACAGGCCGAGCAGTCCGACCGCGGAAGGGCCGCCGACGAGCGCGACCGCCTTGTTGCGCGCAAGGCCAATGACCAGCGCGGTCAGGGTCGCGCCGCCAACGAGCGACGTCGCCCACAGGATCCGGCGATAAGAGGAAGCCTCGCCGGTCGCTGTCCGCTCGATGTCCGAATCGTCCAACTTCATCCTCCGCTAGCCGAGTGCCGGCGATTGCCGGGCGGGGTTGCCGCGAGCAATGGCGCTGTCTATCCCGGCCGCAGCTTCCCGTCCGGCGCGGTTCCTGGAGTTATGAACGTCGACGGCTCCAACATCGATCTCAAGACCGTCGAGGGCTTTGGCGAGGAATGGTCGGCTTACGACCAGGAGGACCTTTCGAGCGCCGAGCATCGGAGGATCTTCGAGGAATATTTTTCGATTTTTCCGTTCGACCGGCTGCCGGAAGGCGCGGAAGGCTTCGACCTCGGCTGCGGCAGCGGGCGGTGGGCGCTGCTGGCCGCCAGGCGCGTCGGCCTGCTCCACTGCATCGATCCGGCCGCCAAGGCCCTCGCGGTCGCGCGCAATCGCCTCGCGCATATGCCCAATGTTCGTTTCCACGACGCCGGTGCCGCGAACATCCCGCTGGCCGACGGGAGCCAGGATTTCGGCTATTCGCTTGGAGTCCTGCATCACGTCCCCGATCCGGAAGCGGCAATGGCAAGTTGCGTCCGAAAGCTAAAGCCCGGCGCGCCACTGCTCGTTTATGTTTATTACGCGCTCGAGAACCGCCCAGGCTGGTACAGGGGCGTGTGGCGCGCGAGCAATGCTCTGCGCCGGATGATCTCGCGGCTGCCCTTTCCCCTGAGGAAAGGCATCAGCAGTGCGATTGCCCTATCGGTCTATTATCCAGTTGCGCGCCTTGCCCTGGCGCTCGAGCGGCTCGGAGCCGACGTGCGCGATGTTCCACTGACGCTCTATCGGGACCGCAGCTTCTACACGATGCGCACCGATGCGCTCGACCGCTTCGGAACCCGCCTCGAGCACCGTTTCTCGCGTTCCGAGCTCCAGGCGATGATGGAGCGCTGCGGCCTCGTCGACATCCGATTCCGCGAAGCGATGCCCCATTGGGTCGCCTGCGGCACGAAGCCGGGCTCCGAATGACGATCGGAGTCGCCGGCACAATGCCTTTGTTGTCCGTCGTCATCCCGACCTACAACCGCGCCGATTATATCGCGCAAACGATCGAGAGCGTGCTTGCGCAGGACTATGGCAAGCTCGAGATCATCGTCATCGACGACGGATCGACCGACAATACGGCAGAGGTCGTCGCGCGCTACGCGCGCCACGTTCGCTATATCCGGCAGGAGAATGGCGAACGCGGCGCCTCCCGCAACCGCGGGCTCCGCCTCGCCGCAGGCGAATATGTTGCTTTCCTCGACTCCGACGATCGCTGGTTGCCGGGCAAGGCCGCCGCGGGGGTCGACGCATTGCAAAGCCATCCGACGGCCGGTCTCCTGTGCACCGACGCGATCCAGATCGATGCCGACGGAGTGCAAACGGGGCAATTGTATGCCGGCGGCCGTTCGGGGTGCGTGACGGACCAGCTGCTCCGGAGGAACTTCGTGATCATGCCGACCAATCTCGCTCGGACGTCCATCGTGCGGCAGATCGGCGGCTTCAGGGAGGAGCGGGAGCTTTCCGGGTCGGAGGATTGGGAGATGTGGGTGCGGCTCTCGCTTGCCGCCGAGATCCTCTACGTTCCGAGCGCCACGGCGGAGTACCGGGTTCATTCGGCGAACACGGTCAGCAGCGCAGCCGGCATGGAGCGGTCCATGGCCCGGGCGGCGGAGCTCTTCCGGGGCTCCGAGCAGCTGTCGCCCACCCACCGGCGAAACTTCCAAAGGATGGACGCCAACATCGCGCTCGTGAACGCGATCAATTTTTGCTGGGAGGACCGCAGACGATCGCTCCGGCTTCTCGGCGGCGCAATTTCGGCCGATCCCCGGATCATGCTCGATCCGCGTTTCGGCTACACTTTGTATCGTATCCTCAAAAGCTCCGCGGGCCTGTGACCGCCGCTCCGCCGCAGCCCGCTTCCGCCCGCCCGCGCACGCCCGCAGGAGTGGTTCTCATGGTGACGGATATCGACGCTCCCTCCGGAGGCATTCAGAAGAATTCGCGGCTTCTCCTGAAGCATCTGAACAGCAGGGGGGTTGCGACCTATGCCTGCGTCAGGAATTATCACGGGCTGCCGGCGCGCGAGACCGTGGACGGAACCGTCTACCGCCGATTCCCGGTCCTCGGAAGCGGGCTCGCGATCAATGGCCTCCTGTACTTCCTTGCAACGTTCTGGTGGCTGATCGCCAATCGGCGCAAATATGATGTGATTCACTGCCAGCAGATGTTCGGGCCGACCATGGCCGCTGCCGCCGCGACCTTCTTCGTGTCAAAGCCCGTGCTCACGCGCGTGACGGCGATTGGAGAGCTCGGCGAGGTCAAGCAGATCAGGGAGATACCGCTTTCGCGCCTGCGCCTGAGGCTGATCGCAAGGGTTTCGCGATGGGCGGCGCTGACGAAGGAAATGAAACGGGAGCTCGTCACGCTCGGGATTGACCCCGACAGCATCGCCATCATCCACAACTCGACCGAGATCCCGCCGGAACCGGGCTATCGGTCCTCGACGAAGGCAGGGTTGAAGCGAAGTCTCGGGCTCGGCGGCCGCAAGGTCGCGACCTTCGTCGGCAGGCTGAGCGAGGAGAAAAACCTCGGCCTTTTGATCGAGGCGTGGCGCGATGTCCTCGGGAAGTTTCCCGATGCGCGCCTGCTGATCCTCGGCGCCGGCGGTGCCTACCGCAATGTCGAGAGCGGCCTTCGCCGGCTCGTCGCGGAGCTTGGCCTGGCGCCTTCGGTTCGCTTCCTCGGCCATGTCGAGAGGCCGAGGGATTATGTGATGGCCTCCGACGTCTTCGTCCTTCCAAGCCGGACCGAAGGGATGTCCAACGCGCTCGTGGAGGCGCTTGCGTGCGGCGCCGCGATCGTCGCCACGGACATTCCCGGCAATTCCGAACTGTGCACCGACGGCGAGAACGCGCTTCTCGTGCCCGTCGGCGACCGCGCCGCAACGGCCGCGGCAATCAGTGAGATTTTCGGTTCACCGGCACTCGCGCGGAAGCTCGGAACGGCGGCAAGGAGAAAGGCCGAAGAGGCGCTTTCGGTCGACCATATGGTATCGGCCTACCTTGAGGCCTACCAAGAGATGCTCAAGCCCTCGTCCTGATGCGGAAGATCGCAATTCTCCATCTTACGAGTACGAGCCGGGGGATCGGCGGAGTCGAGCGCCTGCTGATCGACATGGCCCGCCACTACGACCTCGAGCGATTCCGGGTCGCTCATTGCAACCTCTTCGACGCCACCGCCGGCACCGGGCCATTCCCGGCAGGGCTGAGGGATACGGGGCTGCCCTGGTTCGAAATTGCCGGGAGCCGGTGGAGCGACCTGCCGCTGATCGTCAGGAACCTGCGCCAGCTGATCCGGCGGGAGCGGATCGACGTGCTTCACCTTCACATGGTCCGGGCGACGGTCGCCGGCGGCATTGCGTCGGTCCCGCGCACTCGGGCGAAGGTCCTGGTTTCGAAACATTATCGCTATTCGATGCTCAGCAGCGCCTTCGCCCGGCTGGCGGACGGGTTCTTCACCAACCGTTCCGACGCCGCCGCCGCCGTGTCGGGATCGGTCGAATCCGACCTTCTCGCCCACGGGATGCCCGCGAGCCATGCGCGAGTGATCCACAACGGAATCGACCTTGAGATGTTCGACCGCCGGGCCGCCGAACATGAGCCCGGCCCGACCCTGGACCGCTCGGGTCCGCTGATCGCCTGTTTCGGAAGCCTGCATCGCCTCAAGGGCCACGAATATCTGCTTCGAACGATGCCGGAGATCGTCCGCGGCCACCCCGCGGCCGTTCTGCTGCTTGTCGGGGATGGGCCGGAGCGCGCCCGTCTCGAGCAGCTGAGCCACGCCCTCGGGGTCGCCGGCGCGGTCAAATTCCTGGGCTTCCAGGCAAATGTGCCCTCAATCATGAAGCAGATCGATATCTGCGTTCATCCGTCCGTGGACGAGGCGTTCGGGCTGGTTCTGCTGGAGGCCATGGCGGCCGGCAAGCCGGTCGTCGCGACGCGCGCCGGCGGGATCGGCGAGATCGTCGCCGACGGAGCGACGGGACTGCTCGTCCCGCCACGCGATCCCGGAGCGATTGCCGCTGCAGTCTCGGGCCTGCTCGGGGACGCCGAGCTCCGAGCCTCGATGGGCACACGCGGACGGGCCCGGGCCGAGGAGCGGTTCGACATCCGCGACACGGTTCGCTCCTATCAAGAGCTCTATCAGGAGCTCGCGGGGTGAGCGGGAGGGTGCTCGGCGCTAGTGGGCGCGCCGCAGGCGGCCGGTCGTTCGAGCAAGGGCCGCGCGCATCGCCTTCCTCGCAAGCCCCCGCGCCTGGCGAATCGCGATTGCCGCCCCGGACGCAGGCGCCTGGGGCGCGATCAGCCGCGAGGCATGAATGTCCTTCCAGCCGAGGCCGGCAATGGCGAGGGTATGGAAGAAGCTGTCGGGATCTTCCCACGGCGCCCGGATGTCCTCGCCGAAGGGCCCCGCCGAATGCGGCCTGAAGCGGAAATGGCAAGGCCCTTCCCGGGTGGCGATGGTCGCATCCCCATAGTCGATCGACACCCGGCTTCCGTCGACGAGGCTGAACGATCGATAGCCGTTGGCAACCAGCCGCGCGAAGATGGCGATGGAGTGCGATTCGGCGGAAATCTCGGGCGGGAAGATGCCGGCGGCGAAGAGGTTCTCGAGCACCCTGTCGTCATAATGCTCGACATCGACCTTGACGTAGAGCGGGTCGCCGAACTGCCCGACGATGCTCGCGGGCGTGCGGCACTCGACGTCGATCGCAGTGAAGTCGCCGAGCCGGTCATCGGCGGGCCTTGGAAGCTGGCTCAGCACATGATTGCGCCGGTGCACGTAAAAGGCGACCGGAGCCGCAGAATCGCGCCCGCAAAGGGCGACGTTGAGGATCGATAGCCGGCCGCTCTCGATCTCGGCGGCGAAGCGCCTGGAGGCGCCCGCGCAAAGAGCCGGATTGGCCTCGACGGCGACGACCCGCGCCGCCTTGAGCAGATAATATTCGACATCGTCGCCGTTGTTCATGCCGAAGTCGTAAATCACCGCGCCACTCACGTCGGCGTTTTCCCTGCAATTGCACGAGCCATTGAGCTCGACGCTTTGAAAGGCGGCTGGGAAGATCGCAAGCGAGGAATTGGAGCGCCCTCACCTGCGCGCCAGCGATGCCGGACGATCCGATGCCGCTGTCGCTGCTGTCGAAAGTTTGGCGCAAGGCCCGGCCCCCACCCGGCGGGAATCGCGCAAAATTGATCAGGAACGGCCGGATCCCCAGTTGAGACCCTTCAGCCGGTCGGCGCAATAATCTGTCCGCTCGTCCGGGCAGCGCTCGACCTTGGTGCCTGCACCGGGCCCGAATGTCACGAGCCAGGCGCCGTCCGCGCACGCGACGCGCCAGAGATCGACATCATCGTCGCCGGCTTTGAGGACGTCGCTCGTGACAAAGCTGCACGGGTGTCCGGCACCGGTCACGATGAGCCTGAACCCGGCGCGCCTGCTCTCGGCGTCGGCGTTGATCATCGCTTGTGAATATTGATTGGTCGCGACGACGTGCGCTCCCGGGTCCTGGATCGCATCGAGGATCTCCGGACCGTTTCCGCGCGCCGGCAAGTCTCGCTGGTGGCATGCGGCGGCGAGCGCCGCCGACAGGAGCAGGGCTCCGCCCAGGCTTCTTCCCGCAATTGACTTCATTCGCTGCAAAACCGAGCTTGGCACCATATGGCATCCCTCAAGTACAACGCCCGAGCCGCTTGAACCATGTGCGGGATCGCTGGAATCGCCGGCAGTGGACACGCTGACCGTCCCACGCTCGCCCGGATGACCCGCGCGCTCGTCCATCGCGGCCCGGACGATGAAGGCATCTGGCTCGACCAGGAAGCGGGAATCGCCTTGGGCCACAGGCGCCTCGCGATCCTCGACCTGTCGCCGGCGGGCCGCCAGCCGATGATCTCTCCCGACCGGCGCTTCGTGCTCACCTTCAACGGCGAGATCTACAATCATTGCGAGCTTCGAAAGGAGCTCGAGGAACGAGGCGCGGTCCCGGAAGGCGGCTGGCGCGGCCATTCGGATACGGAAATCTTCCTCCAGTCGATCGCGACCTGGGGCCTTGGCGAGGCGCTTCGCCGAAGCGCCGGGATGTTCGCCTTGGCCTTGTGGGACCGAAGCGAGCGCAGGCTGAGCCTTGCGCGCGACCGCTTCGGCGAAAAGCCGCTTTATTACGGCTGGGCCGGAACCGACCTCGTGTTCGCTTCGGAGCTGAAAGCCCTCACCGCCCATCCGGCATTCGACAATCCCATCGACCGGCACGCGCTTCGGCTCCTGTGCGCCCGAACCTACATCCCGGCGCCGCTCAGCATTTACCGAGGCGTGTTCAAGCTGCCGCCCGGCTGCCTGCTCAGCTTCGAATCGGGGAGCTGGTCACGGCCCCTCCACGAGGCGCCGAACGTCGGCTCGGGCATCCACGGTCCGAGGCTCGAGCGCTACTGGTCCTATCGCGAGGTCGTGCGCAAGGGCCTCGGCCAGCCTATCGCCGACGAGCAGGAAGCGCTCGTGGAGCTCGAGCGGGTGCTCGCGAGGTCGATCGCGAGCCAGTCGATGGCGGACGTCCCCGTCGGCGCTTTCCTCTCCGGAGGCATCGACAGCTCGACGATTTGCGCCCTCTATCAGAAATATTCGAGCGTCCCGGTCCGCACCTTCTCGATCGGATTCGAGGTGACGGGGTTCAACGAGGCGGAGCACGCGAAGCGGGTCGCCCGGCACCTCGGCACCGTCCACCAGGAGCGCTATGTCACGGTGGGCGAGGCCCGCGACGTCATTCCGCTGCTCCCCACTATGTACGACGAGCCCTTCGCCGATTCATCGCAGATCCCGACCCACCTCGTCAGCCGAATCGCGCGCGAGCAGGTGACCGTCGCGCTGACCGGCGATGGCGGCGACGAGCTGTTCGCCGGATATAACCGCCACTTTTCCGCGCCTCGCTTGTGGCGCCGGCTGCAGCGGGTGCCGCGGCCGCTGCGCGCGGCAATGGCCGGGCCGCTGGGCCATGTTCCATCGGACTTCTGGGGCCGCTTGGCCAGGCTCGCTCCGGGCCGTTTCCAGCCTCATCTCGGCCGCAAGCTGCAAAAGGCATTCCGCCTTGCCGCATCCGCAGCCAATCTCGACGAGGTCTATTGCAGTTTCCTCAACGAATGGAGCCACGAGGGGTCTCCGGTGCTAGGCCGGGAAGAGATCGACGATTCGTTCGACCTCGATGTCGGCCTTGGCGCGCCGGACACCGTGCGGATGATGTACTGCGACGCCGTCACCTATCTTCCCGACGATATCCTTGCGAAGGTTGACCGGGCTTCGATGGCTGTTTCGCTGGAAACCCGCGTCCCGTTCCTCGACCACCGCGTCGCCGAGCTCGCCGCCCGCATACCGCTGGACATGAAAGTGAGCGAGGGCCGCGGCAAGCACATCCTGCGCCAGCTGCTCAAGACCATGGTCCCACGCGAACTCGTCGAGCGGCCCAAGGCGGGCTTCGCGATCCCTGTCGGGGAATGGATCAAGGGGCCGCTTCGGCCGTGGGCGGAAGACCTGCTCGACACGAACCTGATCCGGTCGCAGGGCTGGTTCGACCCGCAAGCGATCGAGAGCCGGTGGCGGCAGCACCTGTCGGGCCAGCGCGATTCGACGGCTGCGCTCTGGTCCGTCCTGGCATTCCAGAGCTGGCTCGATGCGCGCGGAACGACCACGCGCTGCCCCGAGCCAAACGAGGCGCTGCCGGTGGGTTGATCCGAAAGCGCCGGGCCCAGGAGATTCCCGCCGGGAACCCCGGGCAGCGCCCGATTGCCGGCGAATGAGCGGGAACCGGCCCCAGGACCGCCGAACGCGCTTGCGGCGCATGGGATATTTCGGGGTCCGGTTCTATCGTTGGCCAGACCAGGCACGGTCCACGGCCTCGTCATCGCGCGGAACGGAGACCTCCGGGCAGGTTCGACGGCACGCAGCGCTTGGAACCGGATCGCAGGGCGGATGAGCCGGGCCAGCCCCAGGACAGCCGAACGCGCTTGGAGCGCCTGGGATACTTCGGGGTCCGGTCCGCTCTCCGCCGCTCAAGGCTCGGCGGCAGATGGCCCCGGCTGGTATGGTTCGCCCTTCTTCCACATCGTCAGCATGATCACTCCAAGCTTGCGCGCGAGCGCGACCCTCGCCTGGCCGCGCCCGCGCCTTTGCTCAACGCCCGAGGCCCATTGCTGAAGCGCTCCAGCGCCGCCGCCCGACTTGATCAGCGTGAGGCTTGCGCGGACCAGCAGGCTGCGCACGGCGGCATTCCCCATTCGTGAAATTCGCCCGACTCGCCGCGTCAGTCCCGATTGATGAAGCCTGGGCGTGAGCCCGAAATAACAGCCGATGTCAGTGGAGCGGCTGAATCGGTGCGGGTCGCCGACCGCCGCGTAGAAGGACAATGCACAGATCGGACCGACGCCGGGGATCTCCATGAAGCGGCGGCAGATCTCATTGTCCAAAGCCATGCGCCTCAGCTCGCAGTCGAGCTCCAGCTGATAGGCGACCAGCCGCTCGCAATCCCGGGCCAGCCGCCGCAGCTCCGCAATGAGCGGACTCGACGTCTTTCCGAACAGCCGCCCGATTTCGCGCTCCACTGCCTCGGCCAGCCGCAGCGATCTCGGGCACCTCGCGATGCGGCCGCCATAATGTTCGATCTGGCGGCAGAGCAGGTTCACGGCCGCGACGCGCTGGCGGATCATGTACCGGCGAATGGTGAGACGCGATTGAAGCGACTGGCATTCGAGGCTCTGCAGGTGAACCTTGGACACGAGAGACGCGCCAAGGCGGCCGGCTTCCGCGATCCCGATCGCGTCGCCGGCATCCGTCTTGTTCCGCCGGACCCGCAGGAACTTGCTGAGCTGGCGTGTTTCATAAAGGTCCACGGAATAGCCGAGGCTGCGCAAGCCTCTGGCGAGCGCGACTGTCCCGGAGGCTTCGAGGCCAACCCGCGCGCGCCTGCGCCGCCTGAGCCAGCGCAGCTCGCAGTGAACGCTCTGGAGGTCGCTCCGGCAGCTGCTTTGTTGGAGGATCGCCCCGGTGTCGTCAATGACGCAGATTGCAGTCGTTTCGACACCCACGTCGAGCCCGGCCCACAAACTGCTGCTCATGGCAATGCCTCGCCGGAGGGAGGACGGCCCCGCTCCACCACAGACCGCAGGCTGGTCCCCAGTCCTGGTTCGACCGGGGTGCGCACCTCATGTTCCGGAGTCGGGGCCGACGGTTCGCGGCCTTGTTTGCTCGTCGCGCTGGATTCGGACGGGCTTTGCGAACACTCACGAGATCGAGAAGCAGCGGGAGCCTGCGCCGTTCCTCGCGGAGTGCGCGCGCGGCTCGAAAGCGTTTCGGCTATTGGTACGTCATGGTGCATGATCGGCGACGATCCAGATGTCACGATTGGGGGACAGACCTCTAGCGCCTTAGCTTGCGATGAAGCAACATGGACCTGGTCGTGCTGCTTGGCCGAAACGTGCGGAGACGGCGGCTTGAGCGCGGCATCTCACAGGAGCAGCTCGCGCTCGATGCGGGAATGAAGCGGAGCTATTTGAGCGAGCTGGAACGGGGTCTTCGAAACCCAACGGTTAGGGCGCTCGGCCGCCTCGCCCATGCGCTTGACGCCGCACCCGAAGCACTGCTGAGCCCGGACGAGGCACCGGATTTCCCCGAATGAGCGTCGCTCCCGGCTCAAGCCCGCTCGGAAGCGGATTCATTGAGGCGGAGGGGACCGCCGGTTTTCAATGATGATGATCGCCAGGAGAATGACGAAAAGCCCGACAAACACCAACAGAGGGATCGTCTTCGGGCCGCTGTAACCTAAAGCGAGCATTGCTCCAGCTGGCACATTGGACAGGCAGAGGGAAGGCCGAAGGCCGTCCGCGGCTTGGTGTGGAACGGCCGGGAAGTAGCCCGTTTCCACCGCGCCAACCGAGGTTCGGGATTGCCGATGCGTCGAGCCGCTGCAGGCTCGGGCATCGGCGCGTCACAGGGCGAGCTTCAGCCCGTGAAGGCGCACGGCCCGTTCGCCGATACATTCGGGAGCGGCGATGAGGCGCATCCAGCGCTTCCCTCCGCTTGCCGGGCGCACTTCGGCATCGAGGGTGAAGCCGCGCCTGTGCTTGATCGCGTAAGCGCGCAGCCGTTCCATGACCGCGCGTGATTCCTCGCAATAAAGCGCGACGGCCTCTTCACGACTGACCCGTGCCCATCGCGGCAATCCGAAGATGTCATAGACACCGCCCGACCAGATCAGCGAATCGTCGCTGAGATCGCATTCCCAGCAGCCGGCATGGTGGAGGCCGATTTCTCCGGTCCGGCATGGTTTCAGCAGGTCGGTCACCGCCGAGTTGAGGACGTGCCCGAGCTCGAAGTGCCTGCGCTGCTCCCACAGCGGCCAAGTGTTGGTCAGGGCAATCGGCTGGAGCGCTGTCACCGGCGCCTTCTACTCCAGCTGGCCGCTGTTTCCAGCGCCTTCTCCCAAAGCTTGAGGCACACAGGCATGTCAGCGGCGACCGGATTGCACGAAACCCTCGGACATCTCCGGAAGCTAACTTCACTTTGGATATAAAATTCTCCGGATCGCCTTGATCTTCCATTCCAGTCCCGGGAAAGTGGGCCCACCCAGCGTGCCGAATCGCGCAGGTGCCGTCCTCGGGGGGCTGTTTCCGCGTCAATTGGTGACTGAGCGCTCAGCAGGCCATCCCGGTTGGTTGGAGGAGCGTAAGAGTAATGAATCACGGTGCAATAACCGCCGGCCCAGGATTCGGTCCCGGGCCCGAGCAGTTCCCCCAGCTCGCGAATATCCAACAGCAATTGGACCAGCTCCGGGACAAGTTGCTGACCAGCACCGGGCCGGACACGGCCGACGGGTTAGACGATGCGGTTCTCTGCCGCTTGGCAAAGGAGATTGTGCGCTCGAGAAGGCAGCGCGAGAAGATTTTCGGCGCCGACCTCTTCGGCGAGCCGGCCTGGGACATATTGCTCGAGCTTTATGCCGCCGGCCTCGGGCAACAGAAGCTGTCCGTCTCGGGCGCGTGCTATGCGAGCGCCGTTCCCCACACGACCGGCCTTCGCTGGGTCCTCAAGCTCGAGAAGGATGGATGGATCAGGCGGGTGAACGACCCCTTCGACGGGCGCCGCTCTTGGGTCGAGCTCACCGAGGAGGCGCTGGCGGCGATGCGCAAGCATCTCATTCAATTGGCTCTCCGGGCGCAGGCGGGCGTTCTGGCAGCCCCGGCGGCAGGGCGTCCCGAAGGCGGTTGATCGCGAGATCGACCCAGGCGCCGATCTCCTCGGGAACCCCGCACCGGTCAAGCAGATGGAGCGCTTCCTCCAGGAAGGTGAGCGCCTGAAGGCCATCATTCTTTTGCTGTTCCGAGCTGGTCTTACTCACACGCGCCCCCGCCAGTCACCATGCCCGACACTTTACGCGGTCAGGCTTGCCAACCGATAAGGTCGCCGACCAACTTACACCGATGTTCCTTTGCAGCCTAGCGGTGCGATGAGCGGAATGGAGCGCGTTCGGCAAATGGCATTTCCAACTTGTCGCAAGATTCAGCCGGCCATCCTGCTGGTACGTGACAAGGTCAGCAAAGCACCGTGTAGTAGAAAGATCACCCTCAGATGGGCCGGATCTGGCCGATCTCTGCGAAATAGCGCCTCATCGCGCGACTCGCATCGGGTGCAAGCTCGACAAACACCCGCCGCCCGTCATGCGGATCGGATCGACGAATGAAAAGACCTTGGCTGACCATCGTCTTCAACCACCTCAGCGCGGTCGTCGCTGGAACTGCAGCGGCAATGCAGAGACTAGAGACCGGCACTCGCAATTGCGCGATTTCGGCCTGGAGCAGGTCGAGGAGCATATCCCAAGCGGGGTCGGCAAACAGCTCTTCGCTAAAATAGTGACTCCGGAGCCTTCTCGCCCGGATCACCGAGCGCACCGTCTCGGCTGAGACCGGCGGGACGTCGTCCGCGGACAGCAGCTCGGCTGTGCGCGCGGCATCGCCGGGTCCTGTCGAAAGGCGGGCGAGCGTCGATGCGATTCGGCTCACTTCGTCGCTAAGCTGACGGAGACGCTCGGTGTTAGAGTCATTGGCCGCATCCGAGAGCCGGAACGGCAAAGCCGCTCTGGCGGTTACGATGGCGAGCGCGGCGGCACGCTCGCCATCGTCCGCATCTACGATCAATTCAACTGCGTTTTCATCCAGCTTGGCGGCGAGAGGATCGATCAACGCCGCATTTGCCGAGACGACAGCGGCATATCGACCAGCAGTTACGTCGCGACTAACCTGCGATAGCAGCTCGTCCATCGGTCCACCGCAGTCGCAGTCGAGCTCGATCCAAAGGGTCGTGGCGGCAACCTGCTTTGCGATGCGTTCTTTCGCTCGGGCGATCGGCATTCTTCCGCCGACCCTAAGACCGAAGCTTTCTATTGTTTGATTGGCCCGCGCCATCGCTTGTTCGCTGCTTGCTGATAGAAGCACGGGGGGGCGATCGAAATAATGGACCTCAGCAGGAGCACCGGTCGAATAAGTATCCATACAGATTCACACCCTGACTAAGGCGGGACCGAGCTCACGATTGATAACGCGCATTCTGGAGAAAAGTCAGACCGGAATCGGGTCCAGAACGGAGTAGCTTTTGCCGTTGAACTCTGAAACGTGCCGCTCCAACGTTCGAGGAATCTCATACGATCACCGGAGCTGATCGCGCCTCTCCGCCGAATTCTGCAGCCGGCAGTCCGAGGATCGACGCATCGTGAGAACACGATCAGCGCCCGGGGGCGCCGGCGCGGACTTAGGTGCGTCAAAAACCGATCGGGACGAACGCGACAAGGCACAGCGCAGCGGCAATGAAGAACATCCACTCGGCGCGCCGCGATAAAACAGCTGCCGTCAACACTCATGGTTGGAAATACGGGTCGCCGGTCTGCCACACGAATGCGACCATGTCTGCGGTGTTGAGATCCTCCTGCCGTCGGGTGGCGTCGAAGCCGGTGTGGCCGGCGTCATAGTCGACACGCAGCACCGGCTTGCCCCTCGCGGTCGCGGCCTCCAGACGCGCGGCGAACTTCACCAAAAGCGGAAGAACTGCTTCCGGCCAATTTCGGCAATTTGGGCGACCCCGGGGCACCTGTGGGACCATCGCAGGGGTCGCAAGTTTAATTCTTGCCACGCCCACCATTTTTCCCAACTTGACCAACCGCTTAGCAATCGCCGTCAATCATTGCGTCTAATGCTGGCTGCCACTCGCGGCGATGCTTGGTTTTGCCGT
>Ga0068855_100002328_pt1 | contig 23474 bp, 20 predicted proteins | sample KBSCornC52_FD_66592 | JGI IMG/M metagenome (GOLD analysis project Ga0068855, IMG submission 66592) | Corn rhizosphere microbial communities from Kellogg Biological Station, Michigan, USA - KBS Corn C5-2 | ecosystem: Host-associated > Plants > Roots > Rhizosphere > Soil ...
TTCGCCTGGACCGTCGCGGGCCAGTCCGCGCCGGTCACGTTCTACCTCGACGACATCCGCTACGAGCCCTGACCACAATTGTGCGCTTCGTCCGTGAGGACGACTGGCCAACGGCCCACGAGCCACGGATATGGCGTCAATTCCATTGCCCCGCGCCGCTCACTTCCGCGTGAGGCTGTCACTCCCCGAATGGGCCGCGTCGCTCCCGAGCCGGAACACCTGAATCCGGAGCGCCTTCACCCGGTCGAGGTCGCCGCCCTTCCCGAAGTCCAGCTTCCACGTACGAATCTCGGTTAGCACGCGCCCGAGATCCATGTGCTGCACGTGCTCGACGGTCGATGTCGCCGCAACCTCTTTGCCGCCCTCCGCCAGCAGCGTCACCGTAATCCGGTAGTCCACCTTCGCCGCGGTCTGAATCGAGCCCTCCAGCGTAACAATCGCCGGCTGGCCTGCCGGATGCTCGTACTTCGCCGACCCGATTCGCAGCAGCGGCCACTCCTTCGGCCTGCTCCCCAGGGGCGGCGCGGCCACATTGACCCTGACCGCTTTCCCCGCCGCGACGCCAACCGTCACCTCGGACGGCGCTACCGGCAGTGGGGCCGGAGTCGCCGGCGCAAGCCCCATCCCGAGCGCCCACGCCGCCACCGCAGCCTGAACAATTCCCATCATCGAACCCCCTGTAGCGAATCTCAACAGGTTAGTACCGCGGAGACCCGAAACGGTTCACGCGCCACACCAGAATACCGCGTCATCTCCGCACAGAAATGGGTGTCAATAAAAGAGCCGGAAGATTTCTGGCAGACCACTTGACAACCGGCCGGCCACGTGTTAGAATAGCCGACACATCTCTACCAAACATGGGGATGTGCGCGGAGCCACGACGCTCCGCGCTGCTTCAAGAAGTCGCTCACCAGGTGCGTGTCGAGGACCATGGTCTCGCCGCCGGAGCCGGATTCCGCCGTATAGCCCCTCCTTGAGAAGGACGGGTTGGCGAGGTGCTCTGCATAGCGCTCTCCCTGGATACGAAAGCAGGGAGGGGGTTGGAGGAGGTCACCGGTATTGAGCGCAAGGACCGCCGCCCTCATCGCGGCGGCGCAGCCGGAAGCGCAGACCGGACCGGGCGCCCTGCCCTGGAAACCGTGGGGCTGGTCTTGCCGAACAAGTATCGGCGGGTGGCGGGACGACACCAGATCGCCGGATAAATGGCAGCGGAAGGGCTGTCTGTGCGCCGATCTTCGAATCGGCGTTCGGAAGGCGTTTAGGCGACGGTCACGGAGGGGAGCAGTAACCCCGTCGAGCGGCTGAACTATCCGGGCCCGTTCGATGCAACAGAGTGGAAGGCTGGATCGTTTCTGCGGGAGCAGCGGACACGCGCAGACTCACACGCGCAAAGTGTCCGCCGAATCCCTTCGCTCCGCGGAAGGCTTTCGCCTGGGGTGAATCAGTATCCCACGGGAGTTGATAACAAAGTTCCGGTACGCCCGACAAGGCCCGCGACGGCCCCGGTAAACCGAACGCTCCTATGTAAACCAGCCGCAACGGAAGGCAGGCCAATCGGCCGCGGTCCCGACAAGGGACGCCGACCCGCGCGAGACATTGCTGATCTTTGAAAACCGATTTCGCAGTTTCTGATGATGCTCGGCAGCTCTGCAACGGAGCCGCACGCCAGCATCGAAACGCCTCCGCACGTTTCGATGCTGGCGCGCGGCTGCCACGAAGCTGATCACCTCTCGGGCCGGTTCGTGTAGGTTTGCAGTTCGTCGGCAGACAACGTCTCCGGCGGGACCAGCCGATAATGTCGCTCAGCCGTCAACGCCGGGCCATCCGCGCCGTTCTCGAAAAGGAAGAGCGCTATCCGGTCCGAGGTCATAAACCGAGCCGCGATTGGCAGGCAGACCAGAGTGGGGAACTTCTTTGCGCAAAGTGCGATGTCTTGTTCGATCTGAACTATGGATTGGCGGTCCCGACCGCACCGGGATCGCGTCGGCAGTGCGTACGGAATCGCTCGTCGGTCCGTTTGAGGGTAACCCTTATGGGTTATCTATATGGGTTGGATGGCTAACTGCTCGGATAAACGTAGTTGTCGGGGAGTTCGAAGCGTTCGCCCTTTATGAGCCCTGCAACCCTTGTTCCGGTGTCCACGCCCATATTCAGGATGCGAGAATACTGCTCGTCAATTGTTGCGAACCCGAGGTATCGGCACTGTGAAATCAGTGGGTGGAACGACGGCCGCGTCAGTTGAGAATAGACTGCTTGGCGCCGCGATTCGCTCGCTACGACGTATAGGTCAATGCGGTTGTTCGGTTGCGACAGCGCAAGATCGTTTAGTCTGAGCAAGCCGCTGTAAATCGAGGTTGTTGACTCGACTTCAAATGCCTTCGCAATAACGTTCTTATGCAACCAGAGGACGTCAATGTTGCCTACAATGCGGCGCGTATTCTCGTCGAATCCAAAGTTTGGCAGCTTCTTGATCGTGGAGGACGAGAACGACCGTTGTTCGTAGGCAAGATTTCGGTCGTTCGGTGGGACCCAAACGGAACAACCCTCAGCCAGGCCAAGTTGAATTAAGGACCATTGAATCCTAACGTGAACCCTGTCCGGTGGCTTCTGAGCTGACGATTCCAACGGCTCGGGTGTCGCGCGTTGAAGTTTCGGATACTCGTTCAGGAACTCAGTGACATTTAGCTTCGGGTGCCGGGTCGTTTGAAGAATATGCACTCCGTCCTCGACAAATACATCGATACGACGAGAGGAAACGCCCTCCATCAACGTGAGAACCAGCGCTCGCGGAAGCACCAGGACGTTGTCGGAGGAACCACAGATCAATAGGACGAAGTCTCCCAACTCCGTATCTGGGAAGTCATTGCTTTCATCCACTACACCCTTTGAGAGACCGAAGAAATACCTGTGGCCCGCGAGCAGCTTCGAATAATTGACCGAACACGATAACGCAGACCCGAACGCGAGGATTCTCGACTTGTCGAATCGTTGAGGAAGCCCAAATCGCTTCGCAAGCAAACCGATGACATCGTCAGTGATTAGTGTAGCGTTCATCTTGTTGGTTCAGGTAGCGTATCGACAGGTTCCCATTCGATCGTTGCCTGGCATTCCGTACAGATATAGTGATCCGTTTGGGCGTCTAAGAGGCGAATATAGTTCAGGTTGCCATCCACGATGTGTGCCTCGTGGTCCATCACCTCGATAAAGTAGTCCCCATTGCCACATTCAGGGCAGCGGAGAATCGGTGGACGATCTACAAGCATATTAGTCCCTCGCTTGCCTCTTCAACGATGTTACTCAACTGAGCGTTCCAAATCCCTTGCCTTTGCCGCTGACGGCTCTCCGGTCTTGACGGCGCTGGCGAAGTGAGACATGGGGTGAGCCTCCATGCCAACGCTCGGAATCCCGAGTTTCTTCGCTTCAACCAGAGTTGTCCCCGTTCCACAGAACGGATCGAACACGACGCTATTTGGACCCAGACCGAACCGTCCACAGTAGTCGCGCACGAGGTGAGGAGGATAGGAGAGGACGAATCGATACCAATCATGAGCGGACCGGTCTTCGGCCGACAGCTTATTGGCTGACCCGTTAGTGCCCCGCCGACGGGGCGGTTCGTCAACGACCGGCTCGAGGATATGTTCAGTTGTCATGAGTTCAGTTATGGTGGGGCAGTACCGGGCGGCAACGTGAGTGACCAGCGATATCTACCCAAGTAATACCCGAATCCCCGGCCTCATCAATACAGCCGCCGCTGGCCTTACGAATGGATGCCACGACGGCAGCATCCATTCGTTGACCGGGGATTCATCCCCGGGTTCGATTCATCGCCCCTTCGCCAGAGGCAACCCCGTCGCGTTCTCGACCTCGACTTTGTACCCGGTCGGCGCTTTGCACGTATACGTGATTCCGGCCGCGCTCCTGTGCCACTTCAGCGTGATGGGGCCGTCCGGTGTGGGGATCATGCCGTCGCACCACTCCAGCGAGACAGGGGCGAAGCGCAGCCTGATTCGCTTGTTCACGCGGTCGATCTCCCGAGCGCCCAGTACGTCCCGGTAGAGCGTGTGGCAGATGTGCGACGCGAAGCCGTGGTTGCAGCTCGCGTAGTCGCCCGTGTTCTCCCAGAGCGTGCCGGTGCGGTCCGCCATGTAGAGGAGGTAGTCGCGCGATTCGTCGAGTATCTGCTGCGACATTCCTTCGCGGGAGAGCAGCTCGATTCGGAGCATGTTGCCTATGAAGGAGTTCGCCGTCGCCACGTCCGGGAACGGGTTGTTCTTCGCGCGCTTCGGCCCGAACTTGTCGCGCAGCGTCCGCCAGAGCGCCGGGTACGTCTTCGGTGTCGCGACGCCGAATTGGAATGCGTAGTACTGGCAGACCTCCGTGTGGTTGCGCGTCGTCGCGAGTCCGCCATCCGGCTTGCGGAGCGCGTTGTCCAGAAACCACTGCCCGTCGAACGCCTGCTGCCGGATGGTCGCGCGAATCGCGTCCGCCTTCTCGGTCAGGTCGTCCATCTTGTAGAGCCGGCCCGCCGCCGAGAGCGCGCCCGCATAGAGCATGTTCGACGGATAGTTCACGTCCTGCACGTACTTGTTCGCGTCGGACCACTCGATGAACACCCATCCCGGCACCTTCTCCAGCAGGCCGTCGAGGTTCTGGTACTGCTTGAACCACTCGAACAGCGCCAGCACGCGCGGCTTCAGCGCGTCCACGGTCGCCAGGTCGCCGCTCCGCTGCAAATACTCCTCGAGCTGCACCACGAACCAGAGCGCCCAGTTCGCAATGTAGACGCCGTCGTTGTGGTCGGCCGGATAGCACATCGGGAGCATGCCCGGCGGCAGGAACGCGAACTTCTCCGGGAGCCGGAAGTTCTGCATCATCGCCGATTCGACGGCCGTGTTCCCGCAGAGGTCCGGCGCGACGCGGGCGGTGAAGAAGCTGTCGCAGAGCCACCCCGCGCGCTCGCGGCTCGGGCAGTCCGTGAAGAGATCCACCACATTTTGCCGGAAGGTCTGCACGCCCGCCGCGAAGAGCTTCTCCAGCTTCGGGTCGCTGCATCGGAACTGCGCCCGATTCACCTCGGAGCAGCCGTATTCGCGAATCGCCACGTCGGAGAGAACGCAATTGCCTTTGAGCGCGATAGCCTTCAGGTACCGAAAGGTATACGGCTCGAAGCTCTCCAGACGGTACGTCCCCGCGGGCAGCTCGTAGTGGATGAGGTTCACGCAGCCGAGCCGCTTGAAGTCCACGTCGCCCTCCCGCATCACCTCGTCGAACGCGAAGACGACCATGGCCGGCTCCGGGCAGGTCACGGTGGCGCAGAGAAAGCCGGTATCGTTCAGGCCGAAGTCGAGAATCGCGAACCTCCGTGCCGCGAGCTCGACTTTCGAGGCCCTCTCCGGCGACACGGTCGGGTCCGGCCGCGACTTCAGCTTCTGCATGTCGATGGAGGGGATAATCTCCAGCTCCGACTCCGGGTACCCCTTCAGCTTCTCGCTGATGGCCGTAAGCGAGCGATCCTTCCAGAGGTTCTTCACACCGGGATCCGGCTCGACCGCGCCCCGCCCAACCACCACGGGCTGCTTCCGCAGTGTGAAATCCGGCCAGGGTGACACGCGCGGCAGGTACCGGCGCGTCACCGAGTCTGTTTCACACGCGGCTGCCTCCAGCTTCGCCTTCGGATCGGACTTCCATCGGTCGTGGTCGGGCCGAACCCGGTACACCTCGCTGAACGGCCTCTGAAAGCTGTACCGCTGCACCCTCTGCACCCGCTCGGAAAGAGGGGCGGCCGCAAAGCCATTCTGCCCCGTCTTCCCTGTGGCAGCCAGCAGCCTTCCTCCGGTCACCACCTCCGCCTGCAGGAACGAGGGCTGGTCGATGGTGTAGTAGCTGTTCACGTTGTAGCCGGCCACCTCGACGGCGACAACATTCGGTCCCGGCTTCAGCGACTTCGTGATGTCCCACTCGTCCACGCGATACCAGCCGTGCGGCCCCCTCGCCGGCCCGTACCCCAATTGCCTGCCGTTCACGCTGGCTCGGTACAGGGTGGAAGCGGTAAGCCGAAGAACGGTGGGACCGTCTCCGCCACGCACGACGGCCCGGAACCCGACCTGCAGGTTCTTCTCCAGCGCCCTGCCTGCCGGCCAGATGGCACGAGCTGCCGTGAAGGGCTGATAGTCGTCCGCGCACGCGGCGCTTCCGCCTGTCGCAATCACGGACAAGCAGAGCATTGTCATCACGTTTCTCATATCGTCCTGTTCGCGTTGTGGTCGAGGGCAGGGATGCTTCCTCGGGAAGGTGAGCGACCGGCCGCATTCAGCCGCGTTCAGCCGCAATTACGGGGTGATTCCATCATGCGGCGTCGGAACTCCTTCTCGCCGCATGATGGAATCGCCTGGCGTGGACCATTCAGAAAGCAGGCTCGACTCACCCGCGAACCGGCCTTCCAGCCTGGCATGGCCATTATGGGACAGGGGCTGGTCGACCTGCTGGACATGAGGGAGGACGAATCCCGCGAGAAGGTTCGGAGCAGCCATGTGAAGGGCCCAAAGAGACGCGGCCTCTTGCGCACGCGGCCGCGGGTGTCTCGCCGCGAGAAAATGCGGAATCGAGCTCCGCGTTCCAGCGTGTCACGCATGATTCCGAAACGGTGATACAGGCCCGGGCCGTAAGCACATTGAGCGCCATACACATTCCGAGGAAGGAAAAACACGTGACCGATCATCCGGCAAACCCGTCCGGGGAGCATGTCCTGATCTTCGATGCGCCGAACCAGACGACGGCGGAGCTGGTCTGCGCGACGCTTCAGGCGGCTGGCCTGCACGCCATCCTGCTAAACGAGCGCGCCGCGGCGGCGTCCGGCTGGCTGAACTACTTGATGACGTGGGGGCTCGGCGTGCTGGTCCCGGCTTCTGAGGCGGAAGCGGCGCGTGCCGTGCTGAAGGAGCGGGAGCCGACCGAAGAAGAGATTCTCGCGGACATGGAAGCCGATGGGACGTCTATCGAGGAGGCCGAGGCGCGGGTCCGGTAATACTCCGTTCGCAACCCGCTGACTCCCTCAGCTCTCGAGCACGAGCAGCGAAACACCCTGCCGCGGAAGCGTGAACTGGAGCTTCGCTACGCCGGCATCCACGCGGACCCGGCGCGGCCCGGACAGCGTGGCCAGGCGACTGGCGCGTTCCAGCCTGCCGATCTGCTCTCTTGTCGGAGACTGCGGCGAGCCCATGCCTTTCCAGACCGTCCAGGCGTTGCTGTGTTTCTCGTCGATTCGATGGTGGGTGAGCCGGGCGGAGCCCGTCGCGTCTGGCAGGCCGCTTACGCTAAGCTCCACCGCGGCGTCGGGCCCGGCGACATCGTCATCATGGTAGTGCCACACGAGCACACAGACCCTGCCTGAATCGACGCTTGCAAGCGCCCCTGCGTCCGGCCCGGACCGCACCCCGTCCCGCATGATCGAATCGAGGCTGATGGCAGCGGAACTGGTCGCCGCGACGCGCTCCCCGCCCATCTTCCCGAACATGCGGAAAACGTTGAGGACCGGCAGATCGATCCCATTTGTCGCGAGCTGGCGGAATCCCGCGAACCACGGCTGGTTCTCGAACTCGAACGCCCACGTAATCGCGCCATCGAAGAGGATGCCATGCCGGTCGGCCAGATCGTGCTTGCGGGCGAAGCTGGCGGCCGTGTAGCTGGAGTAGAGCGTCCCGTTGCGGTAGCCGAGCTGCCGTCCCTGGCAGGCGGCGCACCCGTCCGGGTCCGATTCGCCGATGACAATGGGCTTGCCGCGCAGCACCGGGTAGGAGGCGATCATCGCGAAGCCGGTATCGATGGTGCGGAGCTGATTCGCAATGCCCATCCTGACGTGGCCGTTCACGAACTCCGGCGCACCCTTCGCATGAAACGAGACGAAGTCGAGTGGCGTGCCGCGGTCGCCGGTCGCATAATTCTCACCGTTTAGGCAGTGGTCGAGGAACGACCGCATGAATTGGCCGCCGCTTCCCGCGACGTCCGGCCCGCCAACTCGCGCTGTCGGAAGGGCGCGCCGGACAGCGTCGACGGCGTAGTCGTGCAGCTTGTGAAATTCCTCCGGCGTGCCCCGCCAGTACCCGATGTTCGGCTCGTTCCACACCTCCCAGTACCAGTGCTCGACCTCCGCCCGCCCGTACCGCGCGACGCAGTGGCGCGCCCACTGGTGCACCAGCTCGGCCCAGCGGCCGTAGTCCTTCGGCGGAAAAGCCCAGCCAGTGTAGATCTCTTCGTAGCGGGCGTGCGGGGTCCAGTTGTGCTGGTAGGGCTCGGGGCGGACCGACAGCGCTTTGGGCATGAACCCGATCTGCACGTAGGGCCGAATGCGCTGCTGGCGGTACGTATCGAAGATTCCGTCGAGGAGAGTCCAGTCGTAGACGGCGTTGCCCTGCGCATCCTCCGTGTAGGCGTTGGTCGAGCCCCACTTGAGCGCGGGCGTGCCGTCGCCGGTCGTCAGGAGATTGTGCGTTCGGAAGTAGACCGGCGCGCTGCCGAGCCGCCCGAGCTCACTCAGCAGCTTCCGGCCATTGGGCATCGTGGCGTAGTTCGGCTCATCGCACCCGAAGAACCGCCAGATGGGTCGCAGCGGCCCCATCGTGCGCGCGGCGTCGACCTGAATGGTGACAGGGAACGGCTCCGCGCCCTCCGTCCGCGCACCGGCCCCCATCGCTGCCGCGGCGCTTGCAGCCGCCTTGATCGCATCTCTTCGCGTAAGTGGCATTGCGGTCACCGAGAATCCCGCGCCCTGTTCGCCTGCCCGGTCGCCGCAGGGGCGGCTTGTTCGACTTACCGCGAGTATACCTCGCGCGCCGTGCCGGCCGGGGCCGAGCCTGTTGCCTGCTCGGAGCCTCACTGGTCCTCAGGGTGCCACAAATCCGCCATTATCTCGTCCGCGTGGCACGCAATTCCATTGCTGGCGAAGTACGCACATACCCGTGTTATGTCCCGCCGCAGGATGAACTCGGCATGTGGATTGCCGGTTGTGTTCGTGACCTGTGGAAAGTCGATGAGCGTAATGGCGCCGTCCCACCAGAGGATGTTGAAGGCCGAGAGGTCGCCGTGAATCACGCCCAGATTTAGCATCAGCCTGATGTTGCGGATCGCCTCATGGAAGAGCGGGCCTGCCTCCCCGGCATCGAACCGAACATCGCTCAGGGCAGGCGCGGGAGTATGGACGCCGCCGCGGTATTCCATGAGAATCGCGTTGTCGCTCGCGGCAATGGGGCGCGGGACGGCAGCACCAGCCGCGTGCAGCTTCTCGAGCGTCGTATACTCGTACATCAGCCACGACGTGTGCTCCACCTGCACCCCGAAGTCCGTCTTCTTCCCCACTGCCCGGAGCAGCCGGTTGTCCGTCTTCTTCACCGACCGGCCGCTCGACGCGAGGAGCGGCCTGCCCTCGCGGTACATCTTGTCATTGCGAAGCTGCCGGAACTGCCGGGGACGATATACCTTTGCGGCGACGAGAGGACAGGCGCGGTCCTCCGCGCCCCGGCAGCAGTAGACGGTCGCCTCCTTGCCGCCCCGGACCAGTGCGAGCACGTCCGTAATGAGCAGCTCCTGAAAGAACGGGCGGAGCGACGAAGCGAGCCAGCCGGCCTCGAACCTGCTGGGCTTATATGTCATGTGAATCTGCTCGGTCTCCGGTTCGGGAGGCTCCAGCTCGATTGGCGCAACCACCGGCCGTCCACCTCTCCGGCGCGCTCCAGGCCACTCCATATCAGGCGATTCGTCGTCGCCGTATTCCCGATCCCACCGGTCATATAGATCGTCGACGTCCGACTCCTCGACACCACCCGTCCGCGGGATATCCAAAGCTCCACCCTCCCCGACCGACGCAAAGCAAAAGGCCGCCGTCTCCATATCGTCTGGAGACGGCGGCCGGCTAAACGACTCGGGAACGGGTAACGAAGTGCAGAGGGCCTACGCCAGGGCGAGCTCCTGTTCGGTGGGCATCTCCGCAAGAATCTGCTCGGCGTTGCGCTGCCGTTCCACCCATTCGTCGCTCTGAAGAAGGCCGTCGCGGAACCGTATGATTCGCTTCGCGTGCTCCGCAATGTCCTGCTCGTGCGTGACGATGACGACCGTCTTGCCCTCGCGGTTGAAGCGCTGGAAGATCCCCATGATCTCCTCGCTGGTGCGGGAGTCCAGGTTCCCGGTCGGCTCGTCGCCGAAGATGATGGGCGGGTCGTTCACAAGCGCCCGGGCGATGGCGACGCGCTGCTGCTGGCCGCCGGAGAGCTCGTTGGGCTTGTGGTGCATGCGGTCGGCAAGGCCGACCGCCTCGAGGCACCATCGCGAGCGGGCGTCGCGGTTCTTGCCGCCGTTGTAGAGGAGGGGGAGCTCGACATTGCGGAGCGCCGAGGTCCGCGCCAGCAGGTTGAAGGTCTGGAACACGAACCCGATCTTGCGGTTGCGAATTTCCGCGAGCTGGTTGTCGGTCAGCTTGGCGACCTCGATTCCGTCGAGCACATAAGAGCCGCTCGTCGGCTTGTCCAGGCAGCCGATGAGGTTCATGAAGGTCGACTTGCCGGACCCCGACGGGCCCATAATCGCGACGAATTCGCCGTGGTCGATGGTGAGGGTGACGTGCCGGAGCGCGCGCACCTCCATCTTGCCCATCCTGTAGGTCTTCGCCAGGTCCTTAACGACAATCAGTGGTTCAGGCATCTCTATTCCAGTGGGTCAACTTGTCAATTAGTCAATCGGTCAACTGGTCAATTGACGACCAATTGACCAATTGACCAATCGACTAATTGACGAGGTCGGCGTCTACTTCGCGGCGGCTTCCAGCTTGCCCTTGAACTCGTTCAGGCGCTGCCTGGCTCGCTCGCGGAACTGCACGAACGGCATCGTGTCCGGATTCAGAGGGTTGTACTCCTTCGGGTCCGGAATCTGGAAGTTGCCCATGCCGCCGGGGCGTCCGCCCGGTGCGCCCGGGCCGCCAGGACGACCTCCGGGACCGCCCGCGCCGGGGCGTCCGCCGCCACCGCGCCCGAATGGCATCTTCGTCGTCGCGACCGTCTTGATCTGGGCGGTCGTGAGGCCCGCGGTGAGCTGCTTGTTCACCTGCCCGGCCTGCTCATTGGTGAGCGACGGCTTTCCTTCCCACTTCTTCAGCACGGCAAGAATGTTCTTCGCCTGCGCCTTGGTGAGCTTGGTGGCCGGCGACTTCTCGCACTCGGCAATCCCGTAGAGGCTCTGCTGGATCGCCTGGTAGTTCTTATGGCTGTCGCGGAAGGCCTGCATCTTCTTCATCTTGGCCTGCATCTCGGGCGGAATCTGGAACCCGCCCGCGCCGCCGCCGGGAGGCCCCTGCGCAACCGCGATGCTGCCCGCCGTCAATGCCGCCAGCGCCGCGAGGGCCGCTGCCCCCAGCACGGACGCGTTACGAAACTTCATGGTGTGCTCTCCTTTACGATCCAGACGGACCGGGAAGTGAATGGCGCAGGGTACCGGAAGGTCTCACTCGTACCGAAGCGCCTCGATGGGATTCAGCTTGGATGCCTTGAGCGCCGGGTAGAAACCGAAGAATATCCCCACCACGGCGGAGAAGCTGAACGCGAGCATGACGGTCTCGAATGCCACGTCCACCTTCCAGTTTTTCACCGACTGGACGAACGCCGCGCCGCCGAGTCCGAACGCCACCCCCAGCAGCCCGCCTACCAGCGACAGGAAGAGCGCCTCCAGCAGGAACTGGGCGAGGATGTTCCGGCGCTTCGCTCCGATGGCCTTGCGGACGCCGATCTCGCGGGTCCGCTCGGTCACGGAGACCAGCATGATGTTCATGATTCCGATACCGCCGACCATCAGCGAGACGATTGCCATGCCGCCGATGAGCGACGAGAACGTGTCCTGCTGGTCGTTCTGCGCCGTCATCATGTCCGCCTGGTTGAACATGCGGAAGTCCGCCTGCCCATTCGATGGGATCTTGTGCCGCTTGCGCAGAACCGCGTCGATCTCGTCCTGCGCCTTCGCCATCAGGCTCTCGTTCTTCGCCTGGCAGGTGATGGTCTGGACGTTGTCCAGTCCAAAGAGCCGCCGCATCGCCGTCGTAACGGGTACGTAGACGCCGTCGTCCGGGTTGCGGAAACCCATCCCGCCCTTCTCCTTCAGCAGACCGACCACAAGGAAGGACGTTCCCTTCACGCTGATGGTCTTGCCCACCGGATTCTGCCGGTCGAAGAGATCTTTCGCGGTGGCGGACCCGACCACGGCCACGCGCCGGAGCGTCTTCACTTCCTGCGCCGTGAAGTACCGGCCATCCTGAATCGGGTGATTGCTGATGAGCGGATAGTCCTCGCTCGTACCGTTGATCGCGGTGTTCGTATTCTTGTCCGCGTACTTCACCTGCGCGCTGCGGTTCACCGAGGGCGATACCCGGACGATGGACGGGCACCCCTTGAGAATCGCCTCGCCATCCTCCAGCTTCATCGTATTGACGCTGCCAGCGCCGAACGCGATGCCGCCCGACCGCTGCTGCCCGGGAAAGACAGTCAGCACGTTGGTGCCGAGCTTCTGCATCGATTCGGCGACCGCTTCGCGCGATCCCTGCCCGATTCCAATCGCGATGATGACCGCCCCGACGCCGATGATGACGCCGAGCATCGTGAGGAACGACCGCAGCTTGTTTGCCGTGAGGCCCCGCAGGGCCATGATTACGCTAACCATTTTGAAACCTTGAATGCAAAATGTTCAATGTCCAATGTTCAATGCAAAATGTCGAATGTGAAGCGGTCCTCATTTTGCATTTTGCATTGAACATTGTCCATTTTGACTTCGCTACCGCCGTTGTCCGCCGCCGCGCGCGCCCGGGAACCCGCCGCCGAGTGCGCCGCCGGCCTGCTGGACCACCGGCTCTATGGTCTGCGTGACGATGGTCTCGCCCTGTTTCACGCCGCTCACGACCTCGACCGCGTCGTTGCCTTCCAGGTGGTCGATCTCCTGCTTGTTGGCGTCCTGGTTGATGTAGCGCTTCTCGATCGTGCAGTCCACGAGCGTGCCGGGGTCCGCCGGCTGGCCGGACTTCGGGTCCGGCGGGGCGGGCTTGCCAGTTCCGGGCTTCACAACCTCGACATACTTTCCGTCGTCGTCGCTCCGAACGGCGTCGGCGGGAACCTCCACCACGTCGTCCTTCTTGCCCTTCACGAACTCGCACGTCGCGTTCATACCGGGCTTGAGGAGCTGGAATTTGGTGTCGGAGTTGTCGATCTCGACGCGGACGTGGATGTTGGTGACGTTCTGCTCGACCACCGCCTGCGGATCGATGCGCGCGACCTTGCCGCTGAACGGGATTCCCGGATAGGCCTCGATGGAGACGTCCACCGGCTGGCCATCGTCCACGTTCGCGATGTCCGTCTCGTCCACCGTCACGTCCACGTACATCTTCGTCACGTCGCCGATCTGGACGATATTGTTTCCCGTCGCGGCGAACGAGAGCGCGGACGAGATGATCGTGCCCTGCTCGACATATTTCTGGAGCACGACGCCTTCGGTTGGCGCGATGACGCTGGTCTGCGCAAGCGTTGCCTTTGCGTTCGTCAGGCTCGCCTGGGCCCGCATCTTGCCGGCTTCCGCCGTCTTGATGTCCACGGCGCGGATGCCGATATTTTGCAGGTCCGCCTGAGCCAGCTCCAGATTCTTTCGCGCGTTCTCGACGCCCTTCTGCGCCTGCCGGACACTTGCCGCCGCGTCCTTGACGCTCGACGCCTTGATATTGATGTCGACCGAGGTGGCCTTCGCATTATTGTATTGCGCCTGCGCCTGCGCAACCCTGGCCCGCTGTGTAGCCTCGGCGGCGTCCTGCTCCTGCTTCATGGTGTCGAGCTTGCGCTTCGCCGATGTCACCTGTGCTTTGGCGACTTCGTAGCTCGCCTGCGCCTGATCCACCACCTGCTGAGAGACGAATCCCTTGTCGAGCAACTTCTTCTGGCGCTCGAGGTTCGCCTGTGCGTTCACGCGGTTCGCCTCGGCCTGATCGTAGTTGGACTGGGCGGCCGCGCGATCCTGCGGCTGCGTCGCCTGAAGCATTTCGTCGAGCTGCTTCTGCGCGCTGTCCAGGTTGGCGCGGGCGCTCTCGATGGAGGAGTTGGTGAGGCCGGGCTGCGCGGTGTTCTGCTCCTTCGCCGTCTCCAGTCGCGCCTTCGCGGAATCGAGCGTTGCCCGCGCCGAATCGAGCGCCGTCTGCGCCGTCTCGACGGCAAGCCGGCTCTGCTGCCTCTGGAGCGCGAGCGTCAGCTCACTCTGCGTTATCTTCGCGTTGGAAGTGTCGATGTCCGCCTGCGCCTGATCGACGCTGAGCTGCGTGTCCGTCGGATCGATCTTCGCGATGACCTGTCCGGGCTTGACGTGCGTGCCCACGTCCACCAGCAGCCGGTCTACGCGCCCGCCGGCCTTGGACTTGATGTCGACCTGCGTCCACGCTTTCAATACGCCGGTCGCCGAGACCGTCTTCTTCACGGTGCCGACCTCGACTTTGGCGACCTTGTACTGCTTCTTGTCGGCGGCGGAGGCGACGCTGAACTTCGACCGGGCGAAGACGGCGGCGACCGCGACCACGATGATGGCGATGAGTATGGTGGCAGCGCGTTTCACGGCTACTTCCCTCCCGGGTAGGTGTCGTTGACCCCGATGGCGCGCTTGAGCTGCGCGTCGGATGTGTAGAAGTTATAGATCGACTGGACGGCGTTCGTCTCGGCGGTGACAAGTTGAGCCTGCGCGGTGACCACGTCGAGGATAGTGCCGGCGCCCTCGCGATAGGCCGTCTCGGCGGCATCGTAGTTGTTTCGCGCTGCCGCAAGGGCAGACTGCGTCGCCCCGATGGAGGCGCGCGCCTCTTCGCGGGTCAGCCAGGCCTGCTCGACGGTGAGTTGAATCTGCTGCCGCTCAAGGTCGAGCTGGAGCCGCGACTGCTCCAGATTCGCCTTCGACTGCCGCACGGCCGCTCGCGCCGCGCCTGCGTCGAACAATGGGTAGGAGAAAGTCGTTCCGAACGTGCGATTCTCGCCCGGGCTCGGATCGACCCGGTATCCCTCGTCAATCGTCGCCTGCACCTGGAAGCCCGCGTTTATGTTGGCAATATTAACATTGCGCCGATTCGCGTTGATGTTGGCGGTATCCCGCTTCAGGTCCGGGCGGTTGTTGAACGCCATCTGGAGATAGTCCGTCGTGGTCTTCGTGTCCGGCGTCGACGGTGGAGGCGGAAGGGGCTCTTCCTCGACGAGGACCGGCTGATTCGAGAGGATGCCCATCGCGTTCTTCAGCTGCGTCTGGCCAATTCGCACGTCGTTGTTCGCCTGAAGCTGCTGAACTTTCGCGTTCTCGTAGTCCGCCTGCGCCTGGAGCACGTCCTTCTTCGGCGCGGCCCCGGCCTTCTCGGATTCGGTGACGGCTTCCAGCGTCTTGGAGGCGCGCTCGACGCTGGCATCCGACACGCGGACGAGCTCCTTGCGACGCTTCAGCTCATAGTATGCGACCGCCACGTTCTCGATGATTCCCTGCCGCGTGTCCAGCACATTGAACTGCGCGGCCTGCGCGCTTGCGCGGCTCAACGCGACGTTCTGCTCGCGCTTGCCCATGTCGAAGAGGAGCATGGACGCGCCGATCTGCGTGACGCTGCTCTCGACGGTTCCGGTCTGCTGCTGGCCGTTGAACCGCTGGCTGGTAAGTGAAGAGCTGTAGCTGTAGCTCGGAGACACCGAAGGGTAGTACTGCGCCTGGGCGCGGGTGATTCCCGCGCGCGCCGATTCGACCTGGCTTTTCGCGATTCCCAGAGTATTCTGGTGCTCCAGAGCGATTCGAATTGCCTTGTCGAGCGACAGCGGCTGGCTGAGGTCGACCGGCGTCTCCTGAATAGTGGTCTGGCCGGTCTGGCCTTTCTTGTTGTCCTTCTTGTTCGGCTTACCGGTCGAATCAGCGCGCAGGACGGGCGAGATTGACATCAGGGTCGTCGCAAGCATCAGCGCATGGAGCGAAGCAGACGATTTCATTCAGCGAGCGTTCCTTATCGGAGATGGGTATATCGGTCCGGCGCACGGGCCGGTACAAACGACAATGGTGGAATTGGCGGTCATAGTCGAGACGGCCCGGCGGATGGCAGGTTTCATCTCTTTGCGTCTTCGCTTGCCGGCGCCCGTGACAGTACAGACGGCTGGCTACTCTCCTGGTGACACGCTGGAAGCCGGACTGGCCGCCCTCACCCGCGAGGCGCGACGCGGAAGCGTCACGAGATCTGTTAGAGCCCCTTCTTCCGGCTCTCGCCGTGATTCGAGCTCCGTCTGGAGGTGGGCCTCCGCGGCCCTGGCGAGCAGGTCGAGCCCGGCAATCACCTGGTCGACTTCCGGTCCCGTCAAGCCGCGGAGCGCTGCCCCCATGCGCGCGTCGCGCTTCCGTTTCTGCGCATCGACCTTCGCGCGGGCCTGCGGCGTGAGCTCGAGCCGGACGACGCGCCTGTCCAGCGAATCCGCGTGGCGCTCGACCATTCCCCGTTTTACCAGCCGGTCGACAATCTGGGAGGCGGCGGGCAGCTTTACTTCCATCCGTTGCGAGAGCTCGTTCATCTTCTGGCCCTCGTGCTCGGAGATGATGTGGAGGCAACGGAGCTGGGAGAGGGGCATCTCGCCGTACTCGACGCCAGGATCGTCGCGGAAGACGAGCGACTTCAGCACGCGGAACAGCGCCATCTGCACCCGGTCGAGCGGCTCGTTCGGGAGGGTCAGCGGCAGACCATCAGCACCGGAGGGTCTCATTGGTTCACGAATCCAAATAGTTTCATCACGTGAACAGTTTACAGGGTCAAACGATTGCCTGTCAAGAGCATTCGGCGAACTTTTCGCGGACCCGTCTACGGCCTCTCCCCTCCGCGCGTACCGAGGGTGGAGACGAGCTGCTCCAGAATCAGGAGCGCGAGGAGAGCTGCAATGAGGTAGGGCCAGAGGGGGCGGTTTCGCGAGAGGTCGTCGAGGTCCCGCGCCGCGCCGCCCGCCCCTGCGAGATATGTCGGCCGCCGCTCCTGCCGCGCCTGAAGCTCTCGCGGGTCGATGGTCCGCAGGTCGCTCTCATCGGGGTCCGTGTTCACGGCGATGAGGCTCGCTTCCCGCCCGCCGCCTTTCGTAAGCGAATAGATCCCCGCCTTCTTCACGTTCTCCAGCACCACGCCGCCGCCAATCGGGTCCACTGTCACCGGCACGCGGGCGCCGTCCGGTCCCGCGGCTGTAATGCGCTCGCGCGTCGGAGAGACGGTCGCCGAAGCGGGGCCGCCGGGCGCAAACTCCCTCCGCCCGCCATCGCGGGTTGCGAGGCCCTTCAGCATCTCGTGGAGCAGGGGCGGAAACACCTCCTGCTTCACGAGGTCGCCGTCCCGCGGTGAGGGCGAGAAGTTGAGGAGCAGCACATTCCCGGCTCCGATCGCCCGCCGCGCCGCGGCCGGCGTGCCGTCCTCGAACTTGAGCAGGGTCTCGGCGCGCCCGTCGACCTCGGTAGTGAGGAAGAACCGGTTGAACCGGATTCGGCCGAGATCGGCAGCGGAGGGGTCCTTGAAGAGGCGGAGCAGAGGGCTCTCGTACCGCGCTTCGGAGAGTGTCACGTAGCCCTTTCCGTGTTCGCGAACGTCCATGGGCGCCGTCGGGAGGAAGGGGAGACCCTCGCCGCTGCCGGCCAGCCGGTTGAGCGCCTCCATCTGCGCCCGGACGTGGTCGCCATAGAGAAACACGACCAGCGAGCCGCCCGCCTGAACGTACTTGAGAATCCTGGGCATCCGGTCGGCAGGCATCGTCGTGACGTTGCAGAGGATGAGCGCGTCGGCCGAATGCAGGTCCGCGTCCGTCAGCTCCGCTGCGCGCTTCGGAACGACGCGGATTCCGCCTGGGTCTCCGGGAGTCGGATTCAGCGCGTGGGAGACGAAGTATGAGCCATTCGGGCTGGCGGCGGAGTTTTCGTCCGTCAGCAGATCGACCGTGAGCGAGTGCTGCAGGTCGGCGACGTACCAGCGCGCGTTATCCGCTGCCAGGCCGTCGGCGGAAGCCTCGTTGACCGATGCTCGCAGCACGTACCGGCCGGCGGAGGCGAAAGCGATTGGGAAGCTTGCGGTTCCGCTGGACCAGGGCGGCACGTTCACCGTCTGGCTGACCGTTGCCTCGCTCCCCTTCTGAATCCTCACCGGAATCGCGCGCGGCGAGCCGGTCCCGTTCCATATCTCGGCCTCCGCTGTCGCTTCGTCGCCGGCGCGCGGGGTCGACGGGCGGAGCCGGATTCCGGTCACGGCGACGTTGTCCCGCGCCCCCTCCTCGGTGGAAACGAAGACGACTTTCACGTCCGGCGGCACCGCATCGAGCTTCACGTTCGCCCAGTTCGTCCTCTGGAAGTCGGAGACGAGGTATATCTCCCGCCTCCCCGCTCCCGCCCTGCCGAGCTGCTCCGCCGCCATCGCCACGGCGGCCGGCACATCGCACTTCTCCTGTGTGGGTGTAAGGCCCCTGACGGCCGCCCGAAGAGCGGCAATGTCGCCCGTGAGCCTCCCCTGAATCAGCGCGGGAGACGCGCCCGCGACAATCACATTCGCCGTGTCCATCGGCCCGAGGCCGGTCAGGATGCGCTCAGCCTGGGCCAGCGCGCTCTGGAGCGAGGTCGCTCCTCCCCGCCGGTACCCCATCGAGAGCGACACGTCGATAACCGCTACAACCCGTCGCGCCCGTGTCCCGGAACCGCTTAGCGGGGCAACCCTCGTCGGCTTTAGGAAGATGGCGACGAGCAGCGCGACGCAGAGAACCCGTAGAACGAGAAGGAGGATGTGGCGAATCCGAAACAGCTTCGACTGCCGCGCGACCGACTTCTGGAGGAATCGAAAGGTCGGCAGGCTCACCACCTTCGCCGCCTGCCGCGTAAGCAGGTGGATCGCGATGGGGATTCCGATGGCGAGGAGCCACGGCGCATACCCTGGGTTCAGGAACGCCATGTCTTTAAGGGTTTGACCATGAGTAATCCGTGCTTGCTGCGTCCGGCAGGACGCCTGGCCGAAGGCCCACGAGCGAGGTCAATTCATTGCGTCGCGCGATGCCCCGGCGCTCATCGGCATTGGACCGGCAGGAACCGGGCGGACGGCCCGGTCGTCTTGCTGGCAGGACGGAGTGGAATTAGCCAATCGGAGAGTGAAGGTCATGAGATATATCATCGGAATCGCCGCGTTGGCGGGGGCCGCGCTCGCGCTCGCCGGCTGCAACCAGCAGCAGAAGGTCGAAGCGAACAGCGCGTCGCAAAAGGCGAAGAATCAGATCGAGCAGGCGACCGCCACCGCGAAGCACGACCTGACGGACGGCACGATCACGCTCAAGGTGAAGAGCGCAATGAACAGCAGCGACAAGCTGAACACGTCGGCCGTCAACGTGGACACGAAGGACAAGGTCGTCCATCTGCGCGGCGCAGTCCCCAGCGCGGACCAGAAGGCGCTCGCCGAGCGTATCGCGAAGGACACGGTCGGCCAGGACGTCAAGGTCGTGAACGAGCTCGCCGTCAGCCCGCCAACGTCCGGCAGCGTGAAGCAGTCGAATAGCGCCACAAAGAGGTGAGGCCGGCCCGCTCAGGCCGGGCGACTGCAAGTCGCTGCAACAAGTGTACAAAGTCCCCCTGCGGGGACTCACACCGTAAATCCAGTGTCCGACGGGACACTTCGTACATTTGCTGCCGCGGTTTGCAACCGCCCGTGCCGTTGCTACTGACAGACAGAAATCTCACGTCCCTCTACCCGCCAGACACCGCGCCGGCGGCTTTCAGTACGGCGGCGGCCTCGTCGTGCATCTTCACCTCGGCCCAGTCGAGGGCGGTCCTGCCGCTCCGGTCGCGCGCGTTGATGTCGGGTTTCAGCGCCAGCAGATAACGGATGACGGGGACCACGCCCCGCTCGGCTGCGATCATGAGGGCGGTGCGGCCGCCCCCGTCCCGCGAATCGACCCGAAACCGGTCCTGGAGCGCGCGCAGCGTGTTCAGGCGGTCGTCGATTCGCTCGTTCGGGCCGGCCGCCATGGTCTCGATGACGGTCTGGTAGGCGTCCAGCCCGTCCACGTCGCGGACCCTCGTTTCGGCCCTCTGCTTCAGGAGCTCGCGGGCCGCGGCCGGGCGCGCATTGGAGGCGGCGTAAAAGAGGGCGGTCCGCCGGAACCGATCCACCTTCTTCATGTCTGCGTGATTCTCGAGCAGGAGGTCGATGGCCTCCACGCGGTCCATCGCCGCCGCGCGCATCAGCGGCGTCGCGCCGGTCACGTCGGGCTCGTCCACTTTGGCATGGCGGTCCAGCAGGAACCGGATGAGGTCGAGATCGCCTCGCGCGGCCGCCGCGATGAGCGGGGTCGTGCCTTCGGCGTCGGTGGTGTTCACCGGGACCGCGCTGTCGACCAGAAGCTGAACCACATCCCGGTGCCCGTTCGCGGCAGCCTCGACGATCGGGCTCTTGCCATACGTCGAGCGGAGCGTCGGCCGCGCCTTCGCCTTGAGCAGCGCGTTCACGACCGCGGGATTCCCCGCTCTCGCCGCAAGAACCAGCGCCGTGTCGCCGATCTTGTCCCGCGCGTCCGGGCTCGCGCCCGTGGCTGCCTCCCGCGACACGCCATCCGCGTCATTCTTCCTAACCGCCTCCAGCAGCGCCGCGTTCTTCGCGTTCTCCTGCCGTCCAAACACCGGCTGCGCCGCCCACAGCGTGAGGCTCAGCGCCGCCAGACAGTATGTCATCCATCTCATATTCGATCCCCTGATCGGTAGGACGCGGCGGCGGGCTCCGCGTTACGCGCTTACCGGCCCCGGCTCGTCAGATAGTCGCGCAGAGCCTCGTGATATGGCGTGGACGTGGAGAGGAGCCGATAGTGGATTCCACGCGCCTTCGCGCCGCCGCTCAGCGCCTCCAGCCACGCCCGAATCTCCCTCTGATACGCAGATCGAATGGCCGCGGGCTCAACGTTCAGCGCGCCACTACCCTCCGGGTCGGTGAATCGCGCCACACTTGCCTTCGGGAGGTGCAGCTCGTCCTCTGTGAGTACGTGGAAGAGGAGCACGGCGAACCCGCGGTGCAGGTACATCGACAGCGCGCCGAACAGCTCCGCCGGCTCCTCCAGGAGGTCGGAAAGGACGATCAGCAGCCCTTTGCGCTTCGCAAGCGGAAACAGGGACCGCAGCGACCCGGCTACGTTCGTCTGCCCGCCGGTTGTCGTCCTCTCCAGTCCATGCAGGAGCCGATGCAGATGCGGCATCGTCGATCCCGGAGCGATGTAGTCCCGCAGCGTTTCGTCGCACGTTGCAAGGCCGGGCCGGTCCCCCTGCTTCAGCATCAGATATGCGATGGCCGCCGCGAGGTACGCGCAGTACTCGAATTTGGCCACGCCCGCGTCCCCGGTAAATCCCATCGAGGCCGACCGATCCACGAGCAGGTAACCGCTCATGTCGGTCTCCTTGCGAAACAGCTTCACGTAGAGCCGGTCCGTCCGCGCCGCCGCCTTCCAGTCGAGCGCCCGAATCTCGTCGCCTGGCACGTACGGCCGGTAGTCCGCGAACTCCGCGCCGTAGTCGTGATAAGGCGACCGATGCTTCCCTGCGTAGAAGCCCTCCACCACCAGCCGCGCTGCAAAGAGCAGGTTCCGGTACTGGCGCAGGTCGGCGGGACGGAGAAAGGATGATGAGGTGATGAGGTGATGAGATGATGAGGTGAGAACGGCCGGTTCGCCGGTCGATTTCCCATGATTCAACAATGCTCTCCAAATCCCGCGCCCGCCCTCAATCACCACATCACCTCATCACCTCATCACAGCATCACATAATCACGCATAGTCCGGCTCCCGCACCTGCCTGAGAATCTCGTCCACGAGTGCGCCGGGCGTGATTCCGTCCGCGACACCCGCGTAGTTCGGGAGGATTCGGTGGTCCAGCACCTGATGGGCTACCGATCGCACGTCGTTTGCGGAGGGGGCCGGGCGGCCGGAGAGGACGGCGCGGGCCTTCGCGCCCAACACGAGGTACTGGGATGCGCGCGGACCCGCGCCCCACTCCACGTATTTGCGCACCAGCGGAATGGCATCGTCGTCATGCGGCCTGGAAGCGCGGGCGAGAGAGACCGCGTAACTGGCGACGTGCGGCGACACCGGAACCGTTCGCACGAGATGCTGCATGGCCATAACGTCTTCCCGCGTGAGGACCGGCCGCACATCCGGCTCGTCGTCGCGCGTGGTCGAGACCGCGACATGCTCCTCCTGCCCGCGCGTGGGATAGTCGAGCGTGAGGCTGAACATGAACCGGTCGAGCTGCGCTTCGGGCAGCGGGTAGGTGCCCTCCTGCTCGATCGGATTCTGCGTTGCCACCACGAAGAACGGCCGCCCGATCGGCATCGTCCGGCCTGCCACCGTTACCGCGACCTCCTGCATCGCCTCCAGAAGCGCCGACTGCGTCCGCGGCGGCGTCCGGTTGATCTCGTCCGCCAGCACCACGTTGGCGAACAGCGGACCCGGAACGAATCGGAGGCGACGGTCGCCCGTCATCTGATCCGTCTCCAGCAATTCGGTGCCGATGATGTCGCCGGGCATCAGGTCGGGCGTGAACTGGATGCGCTTGAAATCCCACGAGAGGGCGCGGGCGAGCGTTTTCACGAGGAGCGTCTTGGCAAGGCCGGGCACGCCGACGAGCAGGCAGTGTCCGCGCGCGAGCATTGCCGCCGCCAGGTTCTGCACGATGTACTCCTGCCCGACGATCACCTTCCCGATCTCAGCGAACAGCTCCTCGCACCGGGCGCGAATCGCGTCCAGATCAGGCGCTTCGGTAGGGAAATCGGGATCGGCGGTCATGGGCTCCTCGGATGTGGCGACTTGCATCTGGTACCGGACTGTACCGGCATTATAGGTGCCCGTGCGCACAGGCGTCAAGGAACCAGCGAAAAACGGACTCGACAACAGCCAGACATTCGTCGTATACTGCGGAAGAGTACACATACGTCTGCATTATCAAAGGGAGGAACATGCCATGTCGAAGCTGGTGGAGGCCGCAATCGAGATCGCGCTGTCACAGGAGGGAGTGCGCGAGGAGAGTGAGAACCGGGGCCCGCGGGTAGACGCCTACCTGCGCGCCGCCGGAGTGGGTCCTGGGAATCCCTGGTGCGCCGCGTTCGTCTACTGGTGCATCGAGCAGGCCGCGGGGAAGCTCGCCCTGGCCAATCCTTTCCCGCGCACCGCGTACTGCCCTGACATCCTAAACTGGGCGAACGAGCGGGACCTGCTTACGGGCTCACCGGAACCCGGCGATGTTTTTCTACGGATCGGAGAAGTCGGTGGCGAGACTCGCGCCTGCCACACCGGCTTCGTCACGCACACCTCCGGCGACCATTTCGGAACGATTGAGGGCAACACGAACATCGACGGCTCGCGCGAGGGAATCGGCGTCTTTCTGCGGTCCCGACCGATCTCCGGCAGTTACAAGTTCGCGCGCTGGAG
>Ga0068855_100002329_pt1 | contig 23467 bp, 20 predicted proteins | sample KBSCornC52_FD_66592 | JGI IMG/M metagenome (GOLD analysis project Ga0068855, IMG submission 66592) | Corn rhizosphere microbial communities from Kellogg Biological Station, Michigan, USA - KBS Corn C5-2 | ecosystem: Host-associated > Plants > Roots > Rhizosphere > Soil ...
TACATCATGCGAATCAGAGCTTTGGTAGGCCACGCGCTATGCAGTGCTTCACTCGTTGCAATGGGATCGGTACTGGCGGTCGGAAACACCGCACGGGCGGAAACCATCAACATCGGCATCGGGACGCAAAACACGACGACGAACACGGTCACCGGCGGCATCGTCATCGAGCAGTTGCACTTGCTGGATAAGTATTTGCCGCATACGGGCGCCTACAGGAACGTCACCTACAACGTGACGTGGCAGAACGCGAGCTCGGGGCCGCCGATTACGAACGGCATGATCGCAGGCAAGCTGCAGATCGGCATGATGGGCGACTATCCGCTGCTCGTGAACGGTGCGACCGGCCATGCGACGAATAACGACACCGAGCTCGTCGCGGTGATTGCTTATAACGCGCTGGGCGGAGGCAACGGCGTCGTCGTGCCCAAGCAGTCGCCTTACTACGATTTGACCGATCTGAAGGGCAAGCGCGTATCGGTGCCCTTCGGGTCCGCGGCGCACGGCATGTTGCTCGCCGCATTGCAGAGCCGGCACCTTCCGAGCGATTACTTCGCGCTCGTGAACCAGTCGCCGGAGGTGGGCAGCACCAGCATTCAAGAAAATCGCGTCGATGCCCACGCGGACTTCGTGCCGTTCGCCGAACTCCTCCCTTATCGCGGCTATGCACGCAAGATTTTCGATGGGGTCGAGACGGGGCAGCCGACCCTCCATGGTGTGGTGATCCGCAAGGATTTCGGGCAGAAGTACCCCGAGATCGTCACCGCATACATCAGAGCCTTGATGGATGCCGACGATTGGGTCCGCAAGAATCCCCAGGCCGCGGCGGAAAAGATCGAGTCGTGGACCAAGGTGAATAAGGAAGTGGCCTACATCTTCCTAGGCCCGGGCGGTGTCGACACACTGGATCCGACCATCAAGCCGCGCTGGATCGCTGCGTTGAAGACGGACTATGCCGTGCTCAAAAAGCTCGACATGATCAAGGATCTCGATATCGATAAATGGGTCGACGATTCTTTCGTGCGTAAGGCCTTCAAAGAATCCGGCCGCGATTACGACGTCCGGCTCGCGAGCTTTTCCAACTATCAGGTCCAAGGCAACGATCCGCTCTGCAACGCGCCGATCGGCGATCCGTCGCAGGCGGGACAAATTTGGATTGAAGGCGGCGACATCGTTTCATTCAGCTCCGCCGCATGCACGCTGGAAGGCGTGAACGAATATCGCGCGCAGGGCAAGAAACTCGACGCCGTGTATTTGATGGACAAGGCCCTCGGCGTGAAGGTCTTCGCGGACGACGCGTTCTATACCGTCGCCGGCGCGGACGGAAAGAAGCCGGAGATCGAGCCGTTCCTGCTCAAACGCGATGCGCAAGCGAGCGCAAAGAGGGCGGGGGCGAAGGTCGTCGGCTATACCGAGGCGTTGAGCGCGGTCGGCAACGGAGGGAAGTGACATGGAACGGTCTTTGGAGATGGAAATCAAGCGCGGCCCATCGGCGTTGCCCGTGCAGTGCCCAGGCGAGCCGAGCACGCGGCGCCGCATGAAGGTGCCCAGCTTGAGCGGCGCACCGGCAATCGTTGGCAGGATTTTGTTTGCAGTCGTGTCGATCGCCGTGCCTATCGTGCTTTGGTATCTCGGCACACGCTACCGGGTTCAGTTCTACATCCGCTTTCAGAACGTGCCTACGCCGCTCGATGTGTTTCATGAGGCGGTGCGCGTCGCGGTGTCCAACGCGTTCGGCGCAAACATCGTCAACAGTTTGAGGCGTATTTTCGTGGGCTTTTTTATCGCCCTCGTCGCGGGCGTCGGATTGGGCTTGCTGATCGGGCGATATCGCGTCGTAAATCAATTGTTGATGCCGGCCATCGAAGTGCTGCGTCCGATTCCGGCCATCGCCTGGGTGCCGATGGCAATCATGCTGTGGCCGACGACGGAATCGTCGATCGTCTTCATCACGTTTATCGGCGCCTTCTACCCGATTCTGCTCAACGCGGTAGGCGGCGTCCAATCGCTGGACGGCGTATTGCTGCGTGCCGGCCGCTGTCTCGGCGCGAGCGAAGCGCAACTGTTCTGGCATGTGATCCTGCCGGGCGTGTTGCCCGGCATCTTCACGGGGCTCGCGGTCGGCATGGGCGTCGCCTGGGTATCGCTTATCGCGGCCGAGATGATCTCCGGGCAGTACGGCGTCGGCTACTACACCTGGGAAGCGTACTCGCTCGTCGATTATCCGGCGATCGTGCTCGGCATGATCACGATCGGTGCGCTCGGTCTGTTATGCAGCGGTGCAATTCGGTTGGCAGGCCAGTTATCGATGCCCTGGCTCGCCTACGTCAACGGAGCGCGCAAATGACCGAGGCCGACAAAGGACGGATCGATTGCCGCAACATCGGCGTGGTATTCGGCTCGGGCGATGCCCGAACCGAGGCCGTCAAAGAGGTATCGATTACCGTCGAGCCGCATGAGTTCGTCTCGCTGATCGGTCCTTCGGGCTGCGGCAAATCGTCTTTGCTCAGCATCGTGGCGGGCTTTTCGAAGCCGACGCGCGGCACTTGTACGCTCGACGGCGTGCCGATCAAAAAACCCGGCGCCGAACGCGGCGTGGTGTTCCAGCAGTACTCGCTGTTTCCGTGGCTGCGGGTGCGGGCAAACGTCGAGTTCGGGCTAAAGATGGCCGGCGTGTCGCGTTCCAAACGTGAAGGCACTGCGCGCACGCTGCTCGGCCTTGCGGGGTTGCTCGCATTCGAGAACCACTATCCGGACCAATTGTCGGGCGGCATGAAGCAACGCATCGGCATCGTGCGAGCGCTCGCCGCGAATCCGCAGGTGTTGCTGATGGACGAGCCGTTTGGCGCGCTCGACACCCAAACGCGCACCGTCATGCAAGAGATTCTGACAAACATGTGGCAGCGCTTTCGACTGTCGGTGCTGTTCATTACGCACGACATCGAGGAGGCCGTGTTTCTGTCGGATCGGATCTACGTGATGACGGCGCGACCGGGGCGCATCAAGGCCGAGATACGGGTGCCGCTGCCGCGTCCGCGTACGGCGGCCATGTTCGGTACCCCCGAGTTCACCGAGCTGGTCCATCGCCTCAAAGGCCTGATTCGCGAGGAGTCCCTCGCAGCGATGGGCTCCGAACTCGACGCCGGCGGCGTTGAAGGTTTCAGCATGGAGATGGGGCCGAACGGCGTCGAACAATTGCTGTGAGCCGGTGAAGAAGGTAGTTCGAGCGGTACGACACAACGCGAATAAGCGTCCCTAACCGAGGGCGGGGGATAACGTTCTCGACACGATGGAGTTTTGCAATGAGCAAGAAACCGAACATTCTGTTTTTCCATGTCGATAACCTGGGCATGGGAGAACTCGGCTGCTACGGCGGCGGCAAGCTGCGGGGCGCGGATACCAAGCGTATCGACGCCTTCTCGAAGGAAGGCACGAAGCTCACGCACTACGTCGTCGAACCGCAGTGCACGCCGACGCGCTCCGCGTTGATGACGGGCCGCTATCCGATTCGCTCGGGCAATCACACGATCGCGCTGGGCGGCAATGGCGGCGGCCTCGTGACGTGGGAGGTCACGATCGCCGAATTACTGGCCCAAGGCGGCTATAAGTCGTCGTGTCTCGGCAAGTGGCACATCGGCGCGGAGGACGGGCGCTTCCCCACCGATCACGGCTTCGACGAATGGTATGGCCCGCTGCGCACCTACGATGAATGCATGTGGCTGGAAGACCCGCATTACGTGCCCGAGCGCGACGGCTACTCCTACATGCACGAAGGGTTCAAGGATAAAGGCACGAAGCCGCTGCTCGATGAGCAGCTGACGATGGAGACGAAGAAGACCTGCGACCTGGCGTATCAAAAGCGCGGCATCGACTTCATGCAGCGGTGCGTGAAGAACGACGAACCGTTTTTTCTCTACTTCAATCACTCGCTGATGCACTTTCCGATGTCGCCGCGCGACGAGTTCGTCGGCAAAAGCACCAACGGCGATTGGGGCGATTGCCTGCTGATGCTCGATCACGACTTCGGCGTGCTGCTCGATGAACTCGATCGTCTAGGCGTGGCGGACGACACGATCGTTATCTTTTGCGGCGACAACGGCGCCGAAGATCATTTGGCGGGCCGCGGCACGGGCGGGTTCTTCGACGGGTCCTACTTCAGCTCGGCCGAGGGCGGCATCCGCACGCCGCTGCTCGCGCGTTGGCCGGGCCGCATCTCAGTAGGCGTCGAAAGCAATGAGATGGTTCACGTCACCGATCTTTTCACGACGCTGCTGAAATTCGCCGGCCGCGAGGCACCGAGCGATCGGCTCATCGACGGCAAGGATCAGAGTGCGTTCTTCCTCGGTGAGCAGACCACCTCGAACCGCGAGTCGTGCATGGTGTGGCTTAACGACGAACTGCATGCCGTGAAATGGAAGGACTTCAAGATCAACTTCAAACGTCAGCAGCATTTCCACGATCCCGAACTGCCGCTCGGTTTTGCTCGGATCACACATCTGCAAGAAGACCCGAAGGAGCGCGAGGCAGTCAATCAGCGCTATGTACGCTGGTGGGTGATGCAGCATGCGCATCGCGTCGTGCGTGAGTTCGAGGACAGCGTAAAGCAGGAAGCACTGATTCCGCCGGGCTCCGCGCTGGAGTTCGTGCCGAAGTCCGCCTTCAACGCCTAACGCCATGGGCGCGCCGATGACGGACACACGACCTGCGAAACGTGTATGCTGCTGCTCCGCCGATAAGCCGGCGTCAGCCGTGCCCTCGATGGAGGCGACCCGCACCGAAGGCATGGTGCGGATCGCGGGCGGCGAGTTCACGATGGGTTCCGATGTTTTTTATCGCGAGGAGCGTCCGGCGCGGCGCGCCACGGCACCGAGTTTTTGGATCGATGCCCATGCGGTGACGAATGCGCAATTTACCGCCTTCGCCGAGGCCACCGGGTATCGCACCCTCGCCGAGCAACAGCCCGATCCCGCGCTGTATCCGGATGCCGATCCGGCACTGCTGTGTCCCGGCTCGCTCGTGTTCACGCAGCCTCGATCGCGCGTGGGCCGGGGCGATTATCGACAGTGGTGGGCCTATGTGCCCGGTGCCAGTTGGCGGCACCCGCAAGGGCCGGAAAGCGACTTAGCCGGTCTTGCCGACCATCCGGTCGTGCACGTGTCGTTTGCGGATGCAAGCGCCTACGCGGCCTGGGCCGGCAAATCGCTGCCGACCGAGATCGAATGGGAGTATGCGGCGCGCGGGGGACTCGAGGGTGCGGCCTATCCTTGGGGCGACGAGTTCGCACCCGGCGGCCGGCAGATGGCGAACACGTGGCAAGGCGAGTTTCCGTGGCAGAACACGGCGATCGACGGCTACGAGCGCACTTCGCCGGTCAAGTCGTTTCCCGCCAACGGCTATGGTCTTTACGACGTCGCCGGCAACGTCTGGGAATGGACCCGCACCCGCTACGGCAGTCCACCGGGGGTCGAGGAAACCCCCTCCTGCTGCGTTCCGTCATCGGGCCTCGTCGCCGCGGACGTGCGCAACGTGGTCAAGGGGGGCTCGCACTTGTGCGCGCCGGGGTATTGCTTGCGCTATCGGCCGGCAGCACGCCAAGGACAGACGCTAGATACATCGACGAGTCACATCGGCTTTCGATGCATCGTCCGCATGTGACCGTTACCTTTTACTGTTTTACGGCAAGCGTGCCGGTCACGTGCGCCGCGCCGGGTTCTACTTCTCAAACAAACCGAGTACCGACATGACAAATCCTGGCAGCAGGATCGATACGCCGCGCGCCCGGTCGCGCATTCGATTTTCCGCATCGCGCGCTGAGTTGCTGCGCGAGATTCTAGCGGGCATGGTCACGAGCCTCGCGTTGATTCCCGAGGTGATTTCATTCTCCTTCATCTCAGGGGTCGAGCCGCGTTCGGCGCTGTTCGCCTCGGTCGTGCTGCTCGTGGTCACGTCGCTGTTCGGCGGACGGCCCGCGATGGTCACAGCGGCGGCGGGTTCCGTGGCGCTCGTCGTGGGGCCGATGGTGCACGCGCACGGCGCGGGTTACATCTTTCCCGCGGTGGTGCTCGGCGGGCTGATTCAGGTCGCATTCGGCGTGCTCGGCTTGGCGCGCATCGTGCGATTTATTCCGCGCTCGGTGATGCTCGGCTTCGTCAACGCGCTCGGTATTCTGATCTTCAGCGCGCAAATCCCGCACATCGTCGATCAGCCTCCAGCGGTGTATGTGCTTTTCGCGATTACACTCGCCATCGTCTTGGTCGGCCCGCGCGTTCAGCGTTCCGTACCTTCTCCGCTGATCGCGATCGTCGTTGCGACCGCTTTGGCCGTCGCGCTGCAGTGGAGCGTGCCGACCGTCGGGGGGCAGCATCCCATGCAATCGGATTTGCCCGGGCTGACCCCTTGGACCGTGCCCTTCGATTTGAGTACTTTGAAAATCGTATGGCAGACGGCGATCAGCATCGCGTTCGTCGGTTTGCTGGAGACGTTGCTCACCGCCAAGCTCGTCGATGACATCACCGAGACGCGCTCGAACAAGACGCGCGAATCGTGGGCCCTGGGGCTCGGCAATCTCTGCGCCGGTGCCTTCGGCGGCATCGCCGGTTGCGCGATGATCGGTCAAACCGTCGTGAACGTCGGGATTGGCGGCGCTCGCACGCGCGTGTCCACGCTGGCGGCAGCTTTCACGCTGCTGCTGTTGATGACCGGCTTGAGCGCGGTGATGGCGCGTATCCCGATGGTCGCGCTGGCGGCGGTGATGATGGTGGTCGCCATGAAAACGATCGATTGGCATAGCGTGCGCCCGGCTACATTGAAACGCATGCCGCTGATGGAAACCTCGGTGATGCTGGTCTCCGTCGTATTAACCGTCTACACCGGAAACCTCGCGTTAGGCGTGGTGGCCGGTGTGCTGCTTGCAATGGTGTTGTTCGCACGCCGCGTCGCGCACGTGATCAGCGCGGCCCGGATCGTTTCGGCGGACGGGCAAAGCGTGCGCTACGAGGTGCACGGACCGCTTTTCTTCGGCAGCAGCAACGATTTGGTGGACCGGTTCGAGTACGCAAGCGATCCGCGTGCGGTCGTCATCGATTTCTCGAAGTCGCAGATCTGGGATGCATCGACGGTTGCCGCGCTCGATGCGATCGAAGTGAGGTACCGGCAGCATGAGATTGCCGTGCGGTTTGACGGCCTCGATGACCGCAGCCGCGCATTTCACGCGCGACTTAGCGGCAATCTCAATGTCAACTGATTGACTCGTCTGCGCAGGCGGCGATTACGCTGCCGCGCGGATCCCCATTTTCGAGGGGCTGGATGTAGGGAGTGCGCAAGCGCTCGAGCATGTATCTCGACGATACAGGGCAAGGTTCGTGCCTGCATTGGCTCGCGTTTGAACGAGGCGGCTCAATCAGGTAGTCGATAGCCTTGAGGTGTTTGAACTGACCGCATCGAGCGTTTCGCGCAATCCGAGCGCCGGATACATCAGGTCGAGGGTGCTCAGATCGGCACGCATTTCCTCAATGAGCCAGTCGCGCATCTGCGCAACGACGGGGCGCAGCGGTCGGTTGGCGGGCCACACCAGGCAGCAGAGCCGGGACGTCGCGATCAGTTCTTCTTCCGCCGGCACGAGCGCTCCCTGCGTAAGCCAATGCGACAGCACATTGAGCCAGCCAAGCGCGATGCCTTGGCCGAGCAGGGCGGCCTGGACGACAATCGCGTAGTCGCTGAAGCTGAGCACGCCCGAAACTTGACGGCCGTGCTCGACGAAGGCCTTGAAGCGGTTGTGCCAGCCGCGCTCGCCTTCGTCCATCACCATCACGGTGTCGCCCTGTTCGCTGCCCGCGCCGGCCGCCGCCGCCGCATCGCGATAAGCGCGATTGCAAACGGGCAGCAGCGTCTCGGGCATGATCGCTACGCTGTGCTCGTCCATGTCGACTTCACGCAAGAAGCGCATACCCAAGTCCACGTCGCCGAGCGGGCCGCCGATGCGGCCGGAAATCAATTGGAAACGAATATCGACCGACGGAAACGTCTCGTGCAGCCGGCTCATGCGCGGCATCAGCCAATGCGTCGTGAACGCTGTCGAAACCGAAAGCGTGACCGTTTCGACGCCGGTCGCTCTCGCCTCTATTTCCCGGATCGCGCCCTCGATCCCATTGAACCCTTCGGCGATCTTACGGTAGAGAATCCGGCCGCTTTCGGTGAGTTCGATGCCGCCTCGCACGCGTTCGAACAGGCGTACCCCGATGTGGTCTTCCATGCGTGCAAGCATGCGGCTAACGGCCGGCTGGCTCACGTAGAGCTCTTGCGCGGCGCGCGTGAAGTTGCCGCAGCGCGCGGCCGCTTCGAAAACGAAGAGGGCGTTGGCGCTCGGGAGCTTTCTTCGAAGGTTTGGCATGACCTGATGTTATACCCGATCCAACAATTCGGGAATTGCCGTTGAAAATATTGCCGCCTATATTGCTCTCAACGTGAAGGCAGTCAACGAGGCGCACCACAATGGATTCAAGAGCGAAGTCAGGGGTTTCCATTAGATCCGCAGCGAAGCGCTACGGCCCGGTTGTCGCGCTCGACGACGTTTCGCTCGATATCGCGCCGGGCGAATTCGTTTCGCTGCTAGGCCCGTCGGGATCGGGCAAGACGACGCTGCTCGGGATCCTCGGCGGGTTCGTGCAGCCGAGTTCGGGCAGCGTCTGGATCGGCGAGCGAGACATTACATTTGCGCCGCCGCATAAGCGCAACATCGGCATCGTCTTTCAAAACTACGCGCTGTTTCCGCATATGACGGCCGGCGAGAATGTCGCGTTCGCCTTGCGCGCACGGCGCGAACCGAAATCGAGCTGGGCCAAGAAAGTGGCCGATGCGCTAGCGCTGGTCGAGCTTGGCGGGTTCGAGGCGCGCCGTATCAGCCAGTTATCGGGCGGCCAGCGTCAGCGCGTGGCACTGGCGCGCGCGATTGTCTTCGAGCCGCAGCTCATCCTGATGGACGAGCCGCTGTCCGCGCTCGACAAGCAGTTGCGCGACACGATGCAGTTGGAGCTGCGGCGGCTGCACCGCAGGCTCGGCGCGACGATCATCAATGTCACGCACGACCAACGCGAGGCGCTCACGATGAGCGACCGCGTGGCGGTGCTCAAGGACGGCAGGCTCGTGCAAATCGACACGCCGGAGGGGCTGTACGACCGTCCGCGCGATGCGTTCGTCGCCAGCTTTATCGGCGAGGCAACCCTGCTGCCGGTGAGCCGCGTGGACGGCGAGGCGGTGCGTCTAGGGGAAACCGTGCTGCGCACGGCTCATCCGCTGCCGCCCGGTGAACGCCTGATGCTTGCCGTGCAAACCGAGCGACTCGTTATCGACGACGGCCAGTCGCACGAGGGCGCGAACCGGCTGTCCTGCCGTGTCACCGAGGTGCTCTATCAAGGCGAAAGCCTGCGCGTTTTCGCGGCGCTCGCCGATGGCACGGCCATCAGCCTGCGACAGCTGAGCAGCCACCACGCGCGCCGATGCATCCCCCCGCCGGGCGCGTCGATGACCGTGCTGCTCGATCCGCAAGACACGATTGTCGTGCCCGCCTGAAGGGCTTACCGCCGCTCGGGCCCGGCTATCGCGCCCCCGGCATTTCCGTTAGTAGTGACCCGCGAAAACTGCAAGAGGATTGCGCAATGAAACTCACCGATTTCAAGGTTTTGACGTTCGATGTCGTCGGCACACTGATCGACTTCGAGCGCGGCGTGCTCGCGTCCGTGCGACGCCTGGGCGGCGCGGCGGCCAAAGATCTGAAGGATGATCAGATCTTCGAGCCGTACATGCGCGGACGTGCGGCTTTCGCCGGCCGCTCCAGCCAGCAAATGGGAAACGTCTATCTCTCGCTTGCCAAGGAACTCGGTCTGCCCGACGATGCGCAATCGGCTGCCGCGTTTCAACGCGATGTGCTCGAGTGGCCGGCGTTCCCCGATTCTGTCGCGGCGCTCAAGCGGCTGCGCAAGCATTTCCGCCTGGTCGCGATGACGAACGCGGACCGGGTGGCGCTTTCCGCTTATTCGCATACGCTTTGCGATCCGTTCGACGATACGGTGTGCTGCGACGAGACGGGCGTAGCCAAGCCGGATCCGCAATTCTTCGCCTTTAACCGCGGGCGTCAAGCGGCATTCGGCTACAAGTTCGACGAGATCTTGCATACGGCGCAGAGCCAATATCACGACATCGGCGTCGCGACGAAGCTCGGTTATTCCACCTGCTGGATCGAGCGACGCCAGGGCCTGAAAGGTTTTGGTGCAACGCCGGTTCCCGAGGTGGTTACGGCACCGACCTTCACGTTCCCGACGTTGGCAGCGCTGGCCGATGCCGTCGACGCCGAACTGCACGTGGCAGCCTGACGATGCTCGCCCCGATGACCGCGGCCCGGCCGCAGCCCGACTCTCTCTGGCGCGCCATGGCGGCGCGCGAGCCGGTGACGGAGGCGCCCGCCGCGCGGCCTTCGCCGCTGGCGCGCGATCTGACCGTCGAGGTCGCGGTGATCGGCGCCGGCTACTCGGGCCTGGCAGCAGCCTACGCGTTGCATAAACGCGGCGTAAGCTGCGCCGTGTTCGAAGCCAATGATATCGGCTGGGGGGCGAGCGGGCGCAACGGTGGCGTGGTCTCGTCCAAGTTCCGGCTCTCGTTTCCGACGATCGAACGCACCTACGGGCTCGACACGGCACAACGCATGCACCGGCTCGCGCATGAAGGCGTGCGGGCCGTCGAGGCGTTCGTCGATGAGTTCAAGCTCGCACGCGCGCAGTTCGAACATACCGGCAGCCTGCGTTGCGCGCATACGGAACGTGCGTTCGCGGCGCTGCGCGATGAGGCGCAATGGGTGCGGCAGACGCTGGGCGATCGATCGATGACGGTCATGTCTCCCGCCGAGGTCACCGAGGAAACCGGCTCGCGCGCTTTTGTCGGAGGCGTGCTGAGCGCCGATGCGGGCACCATTCTGCCGCTCGAATATGTACTGGGTCTTTCTCGCGGGCTGACTGCGCGCGGCGTGCCGATCTATGAAGGCACGCCCATCCTCGAGATCGCGCGCGCGTCGGGTGGCGCAGGCAGGATACTGCGCACCGAGGGCGGTATCGTGCACGCGAAGCAGGTTATCGTCGCGACGAATGCCTATTCGAATTTGACGTCGGCCACGGCGCCCTACCAGCGTGAGCTCGTGCCTTTTCGCAGCGCGATGATCGCGACGGCGCGCTTGCCCGCCGAACTCGATGCCCGGTTGATGACGAATCGCCGCAGCTACACGGAAACGCGGCGCATGATGAAATGGTTTCGCAAGGTCGACGGGCGCATGCTGTTCGGTGGGCGCGACGCCTTCGGCAAGGAAGGGCAGACGACCGGGCTGGACGCGTTGCGCCGTGCGATGGTCGCGCTCTTTCCCGATCTGTCCGGCATACCGATCGAGTTCGGATGGTCCGGTTATGTCGGCATGACATTCAATGCCTTGCCGCATGTGGGCCGCAGCGACGACGCGACCACATTCTGTCTCGGATACAACGGCGCAGGCGTTGCGATGGCGAGCCTGATCGGACAGCATGCCGCTGCGCTCGCGCTCGGCGATAAGCCGGAACTGGCGTTGCTCGCGCAGCCAGGGCTGCGGCCCGTCCCGTTCCATGCGTTGCGCGCGCCGGGTGTCCGGGTGATCGCCGCGTGGTATCAGTTTCTCGATGCGGTGGGGGCGTGATGACGACAAGCAAACGACTTTATCCGGCCCACGCCGCGATCGGCATGTCGACGGCCGATATTGCACAACAGCATCGACGCCGTGGCGATCGCACCATGCTGCTGCTGCTTACGCCCGCGCTCGTGGTGATTGTTGCGCTACTTGTCGTGCCGCTCGCTTGGCTCGCCTGGCAGTCGATCCGCCAGGACGGTGGCTTTACGCTAGCGAACTACCAGCGCGTCTTCACAGGGACTTACCTCGATACCTTCCTGCTCACGTTCAAGCTAAGCTTCATCGTAACCGGCGTGACGGTGCTGCTCGGCTATCCGGTTGCTTATCTGGCCGCATCGGTTTCGTCTCGCTGGAGCGCACTGATTCTCGGCATGGTGATCTTGCCGTTCTGGACGAGCGTGCTCGTGCGCACCTATGCATGGCTGGTGCTTCTGCAGCGCACCGGGGTGTTCAACAAGGCGCTCCTCGCGACGGGCCTCATCGAGCAGCCGCTTCAACTCGCCTACAACCCGTTCGGCACGATCGTCGCAATGGTGCACATCCTGCTGCCATTCATGGTGCTGCCGCTCTATTCGGCGATGCAGAAGATCCCACCGAACCTCTCGCAGGCAGGTGCGAGCCTCGGCGGCTCCCCGTTCTATGTATTCACGCGTGTCTTTCTGCCGCTCTCGCTGTCCGGCGTCATGGCCGGCGTCACGCTTGTCTTCGTGCTATGTCTTGGGTTCTATATCACGCCTGAATTGATGGGCGGAGGTAAGTCGATCATGGTGTCGATGGTGGTCAGCCGCAATGTCGAAATCTACAATAGCTGGGGCGCGGCCAGTGCCGTCAGCGTTGCACTACTCGTCTGTGTGTTCGCAATCTTCTATGCCGCGAGCCGCATTGTTCCACTCGAGAAGACCCTGAGCGCGAAATGAACAAGCTCTCGTTCGGACGTATTTGTCTCATCGCGGGCGTGGCGCTCATCCTCGCCTTCCTGATGTTGCCCGTGCTGATCGTCGTCCCGCTATCGTTTTCCGATACGCGCTTCCTGACGTTCCCGCCACCCGGCTATTCGTTGCGCTGGTATTACGCGTTCTTCGGCAACCCTACCTGGCTAGCGGCCGCCCGCACGACCCTGATCGCATCGACGTCCGCAGCCTTGATCGCGACGCCGATCGGGGTGGCGGCAGCCTATGCCATCCAGCACGGCACGCTCAGCGTGATGCGCTACCTACGCATGGTGCTGATGCTGCCCCTGATGGTGCCGATCATCATCGTTGCCGTCGGTGTGTTCTTTGTCTTCACGAAGACCGGCATGGTCAATACGCTGCCGGGCCTGATCCTCGCCGATACCATGCTTGGGCTGCCCTATGTGCTCATTTCCGTGGGGGCCGATTTGAGGACGTTCGACCACACGCAAGAGATGGTGGCGCGCAGCCTGGGCATGAACCGCGTGCGCAGCTTCCTCGCGGTGACGCTGCCGCAAATCCGCTCGAGCGTCATCTCGGCTGCCGTCTTCGTCTTCATTCAGGCACTCGACGAAACGGTCGTCGCGCTCTTCATTTCGGGCGGCGAGAACCAGACCCTGACACGGCGCATGTTCGTCACGCTGCGCGACGAGATCGATCCGACGATCGCCGCGATCAGCACCATGCTGACTGCGCTCACGTTATGCCTCGTCCTGAGCGTTGTCGTCAGCCGCCGTTCGGTTGCCGCACGCGCATAATGCAACCGCGCTCGGGTGCGATAGGTTTGCGATTTGCCTGCGCGGCCTGGGCCGGTTGATATTCAATTCCGATTTCCATACCGATACCCGACTCCCATACCGATGAAAAACGCTTTGAAGTTCTATATCGACGGCGCGTGGGTGGCGCCGTCGGGCACGGCACGTCTGCCTGTCGTCGATCCGTGCACCGAGGAGCCGTTCGCCGAAGTGGCGCTCGGGCAGGCTGACGATGTGGATCGCGCGGTTGCCGCGGCCAAGCGCGCCTTCCCATCGTTTTCCCGCACGTTGCCGAGCGAACGGATCGCACTGATTCGGCGCATTCTCGAACAGTACCTGCTCCGCTATGACGAAATCGCCTCCACGATCTCGCGCGAGATCGGTGCGCCGCGTGCGCTGGCGCACAACTGGCACGCGGGGCTCGGCAAGCGCCATCTGGAACAGCTGCTGCGCACAGGCGAAACGTTTGCATGGCAGCGCCCGCAAGGCACGACGCTAGTCAATCACGAGCCGGTGGGCGTGGTGGCGCTCATCACCCCGTGGAACTGGCCGATCAACCAGATCGCCTGCAAGGTGGCGCCGGCGATCGCCGCAGGGTGCACGATGGTGCTCAAGCCGAGCGAAGTCTCGCCGCTCAACGCGGTACTGTTTGCGGAAGTTCTCGATGCGGCCGGTGTGCCGCCGGGTGTGTTCAATCTCGTGCAGGGCGAAGGGGCGAGCGTCGGTGCCGCATTGGCGCGTCACGCCGACGTCGACATGGTGTCGATCACGGGATCGACGCGCGCGGGCGTTGAAGTGGCGATGCTAGCTGCGCCGACGGTCAAGCGTGTGCACCAGGAATTGGGCGGCAAGTCGGCCAACCTCCTGCTCGACGATGCGCACTTCGAGGTAGCCGTCACCGCGGGTGTCAATGCATGCTTCGGCAATAGCGGGCAGTCGTGCAACGCGCCCACGCGGATGCTCGTGCCCGCGGCGCGCTACGAGGAGGCGGTCGAGCTGGCCCGGCGCGCCGCACAGGCTCACCGCGTTGGCCCGCCGGATGACGCGCAGGCGACGATGGGGCCCGTCGTGAGCGCCTTGCAGCATGCGCGCGTGCAACGGCTTATCGGCATCGGGATCGAGGAGGGCGCCCGTCTTGTGGCGGGTGGCCTCGGGCGCCCGGATGGCCTCGCGCGAGGCTACTACGTCAAGCCGACCGTATTTGCCGACGTCACGCCGGCGATGACGATCGCGCGCGAAGAGGTTTTCGGCCCCGTACTCGCGATGATGGCCTACGGCGACGAAGACGAAGCGATTGCCCTGGCGAACGACACGCCCTACGGCCTTGCCGCGTACGTGCAATCGGGCGATATCGAGCGGGCGCGCCGCGTGGCGCTGAGGCTGCGTGCCGGCAGCGTTTATCTGAACCATCCGGCCTGGGATGCGGCTGCCCCGTTCGGCGGTTACAAGCAGTCGGGCAACGGTCGAGAATATGGGGACTGGGGTCTCGAGGCCTTTCTCGAAGTAAAGGCCGTCGTCGGCTATGGCAACTGAATCGGGGCCGCGTAGCCGCAGCAGATCGCGGCGACGGTAAAACGAACGGCAAATCACATAGGAAATTGCCCGCTACGCGTCGTGCGTGAGCGGGCAATTTGTCGACGGCGATGCCTCGTTTCTATTGCATGAACTTGAGCCAGCGCGCCTTCGCTTGAATACCGGCATCCGATGCCCACCATTCTTCCGACATCAGGGCTTGTTTAGCCGCATTCTCCGGCGAACTCGGCAACTCCTTCGCGCGTTGCGCGGTGATCTTGCCCGTCTTGAACGCGGCTGGGTTGCCGGGACCGTAGTCGATGTAAAGCGGCAGGTTGGCTTGCAGTTCGGGCGAGACAGCGGCGTTGACGAATTTGACGGCCTCCGGCAAGTTCGGCGCATTCTTGAGGATGCACAGTTGCGTGTTCTGCAAAATCCCGTCGTTGAATGTGAAGTCGACGTCCGGATCGTCCTTGCGCACGGCGCTCGCGCGGCCGTTCCAGATCATTTCCATATCGACTTCACCGTCGTGCAGCAATTGCGCGGACTGACCGCCCGACGTCCACCAGACCGCAATGTGAGGCTTGATCTGTTGCAGCTTCTTGAACGCGCGGTCGACATCGAGCGGATAGAGTTTATCGCGCGGTACGCCATCGGCCATCAGGGCGGCTTCGAGCACCGTCTGAGGATCGTTGCGCAGCGCGCGCGTGCCGGGGAAGTCCTTGACGTCCCAGAAGTCGGCCCAGCTTTGCGGCACCTTCTTGAGCGCCTTCTTGTTGTAGGCGATCACCGTCGAATAGAACTCATAGGCGACGGAATACGGCGTGCGATATTTTTCGGGCATCGACGCACCGTTCGGAATCTTCGAGAAGTCGAGCTTCTCTAGCACGCCTTCACGCCCGCCGCGCAGACAGTTCGACGTCGGCGTATCGACGACGTCCCAGATCGGCTTGCCGGTTGCCGCTTGTGCCTTGATCTGCGGCCACGCATCCGGAATGCTGTCCTGATTGATCGTGATGCCGAGTTCCTTCGCGGCGGGATCCAGAATGGCTTTGGTCTGCGCGTCCTGATAGGCGCCGCCTTGCGAAACGAAGGTGATCTTTCCCGCCGCAACGGCGGGCGCCGTCGCAGCGGAGGCGGCGGCGAATACGACGGTGAAAGCGAGCGGGCGCAACGTGAACATCTTCATCACGAGTCTTCCTCGATAGAACTGAAGCGAAATCGAGCACTGTGCCGCTGACCGACAGGCAGCAACACACAGTGCGTTCGTACCGATCCGGGCTCTGCGGTGTCTCCTCCACCGCGCCATGCATACACGTCATGCAGAGCCTCGTTCGGAGGCGCGGGTCGATTTCAATATAGTGAGCCAAATAAGGCAGGGCAATGCCCGAATTGTTTGAGTGGCTATGACATGGGGTTATGCCGGCAGGGGCACGATAGGCTTGGATTTCGCCTGCTTCAGCGTGCGGCCGTCCCCGCCGGGGCTCACTCCGACGACTCGGTCAACTCCTCTTCGAGCGCATCGAGCAGATCGTAAATTTCCGACAGGTTTCGCTTCAATGTTTTGAGCGCCGCCGGCGAAAGCTTGCTGACCGCGACCTGCTCGAAGTGCTGAGCGATCGGCATCAACTCCTTCAACACGCCCGCGCCCGCCTCGGTCAGGTTAATCGCCACCGTGCGCGCATTGTTCTCGAGCCGGCTGCGTGAGACGAGCTTCATCTTCTCCATCGTGCCGATCAGGCGGGACAGCGTGGAGAGCTCGACCGTCGTCATGGCGGCCAAATCATTGAGCCGCTGATCGGGGACCTCTCTAAGCGCTGCCATCACCCGATACATCGGCAAGGTGATGCCGTAGGACGCGATTCGGCGCGAGAACAGCTCGCCCATGCGCACGCCGACGCGGTTCAGCAGGTAGGGGAATGAATCGGTGAACGTGTACACGGCTCGGACCTCTCTCAAGATTGAGCGATTCTATCAAGGCAACAGTTCCATCGACATTATTTTCATTGAAAACATTTGCAAATGAAACTATAGTCTCTCCAACAGGGCGCTTCGAAGCCCGGATATTCAGGAGACGTCATGGATGCGCTAGCCGTACCCCACCCACAGATCGGCACCTCGTTTCGCGCCGCGATGCGCGGCGTCGCCTCCACCGTCACCATCGTGACGGCTTCTGACGGGAGCCGTCACCACGGCATGACGATGACGGCGGTCAGCTCGCTTTCGATGGAGCCGCCGTCAATGGTCATCTGCGTCAATCGCTCCACGCTTTTGCATGACGTGCTCGTTTGCGCACGCCACTTCTGCGTGAACGTGTTGAAACACGATCAGGCCGAGGTATCGGCGGCATTCAGCGGTGCATCCTCGCCCGAAGTGCGCTTTTCCGTGGGGGACTGGCTGACGCACGCGGCCGGCATGCATTACCTCGCCAGCGCGCAGGCCAATATCGTCTGCCGAAAAGTCGCAGCCATTCCGTTCGGCACGCACACGCTTTTTATCGGCAACGCAGACGACGTCATGCTGGGCGGCGACGATGCGCGGCCGCTCCTTTATCGCAACGCGGCGTATTGCTAGGCCGCCCCTCAGATTCTCTTCGGCGGATGCAACGTGCGAGCAACGTCCGGTGCAACGAAGCCGATGGCAAAAAACCGACAAACGGAGGTGACTTCATGATCGTTGTAGAAAGAAGCGAGACCGAGACGCCCGCGCCATGCGAGGACGGCCGTTTCACGACCCCCATCACACCCGCCGCCTTGCGCGTGCGCATTGCCGCGCTCGCTGCGGCGATCAAAGCGCGCGCCCCTCAGGTAGAAGCGGACCGTCGCGTCCCAATGGAGACGATCGACGCACTGCGAGCGGCGGGCTATTTCGATATCGTTAAACCCAAGGACTTCGGCGGCCTCGAGTGCGACTTTTCCGTCCTGGTCGATTTAAACATCGAACTCGCGAAGGCGTGTGCATCGACTGCGTGGGTCGCTGGCCTACTATCGGCTCATCAGTGGCTCGTGGCGGCATTTCCGGCTGCCGCCCAGCACGATGTTTGGGACAGCAATCCCGACGCGCTCGTTTGCGGCTCCTATGCGCCGGTTTGCCAAGCGCAGGCCGTCGACGGGGGGCACTTGATCAGCGGGCGGTGGAGCTTCGCGAGCGGCTGTGAGTGCGCGCAGTGGTCGCTATGTGCGGCGGTGTTGCCGCCGCAAGGCGAGCGCGAGCATCCGGCCCCTGCGTTCTTGCTCGTGCCGCAGACGGACTACACCATCGACGACACCTGGCACGTAGTCGGCCTGGCCGGCACCGGCAGCAAAACGCTCGTGCTCGACGACGTATTCGTTCCTGCCCACCGAACCCTGCTTTTTGCCGAAACGACGAGCGGGCAGACGCCCGGTGCCGAACAGTACGCTCATCAGCCGGGTTTTTCGATTCCGATGTTGAGCACGATTCCGTCGTGTCTCGCGTCGGTCGCCGTCGGCGCCGCCCAAGGCGCGCTGGACGATTACCTTGAACGAACGGCGCGCCGCGTGACGCGCGGTGCCGTGGCCGGTGGGCTAAACCGGATGGCGGAGTTCCCGACGATTCAGTTGCGCGTCGCCGAAGCGAGCGCAAGTGCCGACGCAGCAAGAAACATGTTGCTCGCCGATCTGCGCGAGCGCGAAGCCACCGTCAAGGCGGGCGAGAAGGTGTCCGTGGAAGAGCGGATTAGAAGCCGCCTCGGTCAGGCCTTCGCCGTCTCCCTCGCCATTCGTGCGACGGAAGCGCTCAACGCCTCGACGGGCGGGCAGGGCCTCGACCTTGCTCATCCGGTACAGCGCGCATGGCGCGACGCGAATGCGGTAGGCCGGCACATCAGCATGAATTGGGATACGGTGGGAACGATGTACGGCCAGATGGCACTCGGCCTTGAACCCAAGGGTCAATACTAAACGCAAGGGAGTGCTTATGTCATTCAAGGCAACCAGGAAGATCGCGCTCGAAGAGCACTTTGCGATCGAAGAGACAGTGCAGGATTCGGCAGGGTTCGTGCCGCAATCCTATTGGGTCGAACTCAAGAGCCGGCTGCTCGATATCCAAGCGCGTCGTATCGACGAAATGGATCGAAACGGCATCGAACTCATGATCCTTTCGTTGAATGCGCCTACCGTACAAGCCGTGCCCGACACGAAAGCAGCTTATGACTTGTCGCGGCGAGCGAACGACTTTCTGGCCGAACAGGTCGCCAAGCGCCCCGATCGTTTCCAAGGATTCGCAGCTTTGCCGATGCAATCGCCCGAACTCGCGGCGCGCGAACTCGAACGCTGCGTAAAGGAGCTCGGCTTCGTCGGCGCGCTCGTGAACGGCTTTTCGCAAGTGGAGGGTAGCCATGGCGTGCTTTATTACGATTTGCCGCAGTATCGTCCATTCTGGGCGACGCTCGAGAAGCTCGATGTCCCTTTCTATCTGCACCCGCGCAATCCGCTCGCCGCACACGCGCCGATCTATGACGGGCACCCGTGGCTGCTCGGGCCCACCTGGGCGTTCGGCCAGGAGACGGCGGTTCATGCGCTGCGCCTGATGGGATCCGGCCTTTTCGACGACCATCCGCGCTTGAAGATCGTTCTGGGCCATATGGGCGAAGGGTTGCCGTACAGCATGTGGCGCATCGATAACCGAAACGCATGGGTGAAAACCAAGCCGAATTATCCGGCGACCCGGCCGATTGCCGAATACTTCCGTTCTAATTTCTGGCTGACGACCTCGGGCAACTTCCGCACGCAGACACTGATCGACGCCATGCTGGAGATCGGATCGGATCGAATTCTCTTTTCGGCCGATTGGCCTTTCGAGAACGTCGATCACGCGGCGCAATGGTTCGACGATGCATCGATCAGCGAGAACGATCGAATCAAGATCGGCCGAACCAATGCCGCACGGCTCTTCAAGCTTGGGGACGCCTGAGCGCTCACGCATGGCGCGCTGCCGCGGCAGCGCAATCGACGAGGGGCAGCCGACGCAACCGATGCCGCCCCCGCCCACAAAACGAATGGAGCGAGACACCATGCAAGACGCACTCATCGACGTACACCAGGAGCTATCGGAGGCGCCCGTCGGACCGATGCATATCAGGCTCGGCATCTTACTGGCATTGCTGACGCTGTTCGACGGGTACGACACCTTCAATCCGGCTTACGTCATTCACTACGTACGGGGGCCGTGGGGCCTCTCGCTGCAGCAGGCCGGGATGCTCGTTTCCAGCGGCCTCATCGGCTTTCTGATCGGTGCGGCCGTACACGGCGCGATCGCCGACCGAATCGGGCGGCGCGTCACGCTGCTCGCGGGGCTATGGATCACGACGATTTTCTCGGCGGCTACGGCCATCGCGGCCGATTCGTTCGGAAGCTTTTGCGCGCTGCGCGTTTTGACGGGCTTGGGACTCGGCGTCTTGCTGCCGCTGTCGACGACATACATCAACGAACTCGCCCCGCGGCGAATCGCCAATACGTTCGCGCTCTGGGGCGTTGCGCTGGGGTGGGCGACGGGCGGTGCGGCGGCCGGTATGGTCGGTGTCTTCGTCACGCCAAGCACCGGCTGGCAGGGGCTTTATTGGGTGGGCTCGTTATCGTTGGTGCTGATTCCCTTCGTGCATCGCTATTTGCCCGAATCGCCGAGGTTCGCGCTGCTGCAAGGGCGCGACATCGAGGTCAAGGCGATCCTCGCAAAGCTGCGCCCTGACCGCGCCGAGCATTATCGCGACCGTGCCGTGGCGCGGCCTTCCGCGACGGTGCGAACGCCCGTGTTCGCCTTGCTCGAGGCCCCGTACCGACGCGTGACGATCGCGATCTGGGCGACGAGCTTCCTCAGTTTGTTCTGTATCTTCGGGCTGTCCGGGTGGATCCCTACGCTCATGCAAGGGCGTGGCGAGACGTTCGGTGCGAGCTTCGCTTTTGGCGCATTGATGCAAGTGATGTCGTTTGTCGGCGCGCTTGTCTGCGGGCGTCTCGTCGATCGCTCGAACCGTCCTCGCCAATGGCTCTGCGTATGGTCGATGGGGGGCGCGCTAGCGGTGCTCGCGCTGATTTTCTTCCACAGTCACTGGCTCAATCTCGCGCTCAGCGCCACGGCGGGCTTTTGCATCATCGGCGGCCAGTTCGTACTCAACAACTTCACGGCAACCTCGTATGAGACGCAAATGAGGGCGACCGCGGTCGGAATGGAGCTTGCGGTCGGGCGGCTCGGCGCTATCCTCGGCCCCTTCGTCGGGGGCGCGTTGCAGCAAGCGTTCGGCGGCGCGAATGCGATGCTGGCCGCGATTGCTGTCGCGGCAACGGGTGCGGCGGTGTGCGTCATCTTCGCGACCAGAACCGCGGCCGGCCAAACGCCGTTGCCGGAAGCGGCCGAGGGGCCTGTTGCCGGCGCCGCAGGAGGGTAACGACTTGAACTACCAAGCGATTTCATTGCATTCGCCTTTTATGTACGAAGGCTTGCCGACGCGTGTGCTGTTTGGCGCCGGCACGCGCTCGGCCGTGCGCGAAGAAGCGCTAAGGCTCGGCATGTCACGCGTGTTGGTGTTGAGCGGGCCGGCGCATCAAGCGTTTGCGCTTCAGCTCGTGAGCGCGCTGGGCGACCTGTATGCCGGCATTTACGACGGCGCACGGATGCATACGCCCGTCGACGTAACCGAACAAGCCCTGGCGTTGCTGCGCGAGCTGCGAGCCGACGGCATCTTGGCGATCGGCGGTGGTTCGACGACGGGCCTTGGCAAGGCACTAGCGCTGCGCACGGACTTGCCGCAGATCGTGCTGCCGACCACTTACGCCGGGTCGGAAATGACGCCTATCCTCGGTGAGACCCAAGCGGGGTTGAAGACGACCGTGCGCAGCCTAAAGGTGCTCCCGGAGACGGTGATTTACGACGTCGATCTAACGATGGATTTGCCGGCGGGGCTGAGCGGCGTCAGCGGCATGAATGCCGTGGCGCATGCGGTCGAAGCGCTCTACGCGCGCGAGGCGAATCCGATTGTGACGGCGCTTGCGCTGGAGAGTATCGGCTCGCTCGCACACGCGTTGCCGGCCGTGTGCGCGAACCCGCGAGACACCGTGGCTCGAGCGGGCGCGCTATATGGCGCTTGGCTTGCCGGTATCTGTCTCGGTTCTGTCGGCATGGCGCTGCACCATAAGCTTTGCCACACGCTCGGCGGAACGTTCGATCTGCCGCATGCGCAGACGCATGCCGTCGTGCTTCCGCACGCGCTGGCCTACAACGCGCCGGCGATCCCGGAGGTCATGGCCCGCCTTTGCGCCGTGCTCGGCGCCGACGACGCACCGCTTGCGCTCTACGAGCTCAACACCGCGATAGGCGCGCCCAAGGGGTTGCGCGAACTAGGCATGCCCGAGGACGGCATCGACCGATGTGTGGAGCTGGCGACGGCGAACCCGTACTGGAATCCGCAGCCACTGGATCGCATGCGGCTTCGAGCCCTGCTAGCGCGTGCCTATGCAGGTGCCGCACCGTCCATCGATCCAATTTGAAACCGATGGGGATCATCATGAGTGCATCCGGAAAGGGCCGTTTTCCTCTGTTCGAAGAAGCGCGCTCCGCAGAAATCGTCAATGCTCGGATCGGCGCCGAGGTGGACGCGCGCACGCGCCAGATTGCTGAAACCGTCGTGCGTCACCTCCATGCCGCGGTCAAGGAGATCGAGCCGAGCCACGAGGAGTGGCTCGCGGCGATACGGTTTTTGACCGATACGGGCCACATGTGCACCGATTGGCGCCAGGAGTTCATCCTGCTGTCGGATGTTCTGGGCGTGTCGATGCTCGTCGACGCAATCAATCACCGTCGGCCCGGCCGTGCAACCGAAAACACGATACTGGGCCCGTTCTTTGTCGAAGGGGTGCCTGTGCTGCCGCCTGGCGCGAATGTCTGTCTCGATGGGAAGGGCGCGCCGCTCGTGGTAGAGGCCGAGATTGTCGATATTGAAGGCAATCCGATCCGCGGGGCGATGGTCGATGTCTGGCAGACGAACGATGATGGCTTCTACGATGTTCAGCAAAAGGGCCAGCAGCCGGACGGCAACTTGCGAGGCAAGTTCGAAAGCGACGAGCAAGGACGCTTCTGGTTCAGAACGGTTAAGCCGCGCGACTATCCGATCCCCGACGACGGACCGGTCGGCAAGCTGCTCGCCAAGCTCGGCCGGCATCCTCACCGCGCGGCGCACATTCATTTCATCGTTCAGGCGCCTGGATACGACACGGTAATCACGCATTTATTTGCCCCCGACTGCCCCTACCTCGGCGAAGACGCCGTGTTCGGCGTGAAGCCGAGTCTCGTGGCATCGTTCGAGCAAGTCGAAGACGCGGCACGAGCGCAATCGCTCGGCGTGGCCAATCCTTTCTGGCACACGTCCTGGTCATTCGTCCTCCAGCGATCGGAACCGGATGGGGACTCGGCAAAGTAGAACCGGCAAAACGGCATAAGCGCCGAGCCTTGTTGCGCGGTATCGCGGCGAGGCCCTTTTTCTCTGGGCCGTCGACGCGCAAAACGTTGTATGCAGACGGAGGAAAATGAAACGGACTACC
>Ga0068855_100002330_pt1 | contig 23450 bp, 19 predicted proteins | sample KBSCornC52_FD_66592 | JGI IMG/M metagenome (GOLD analysis project Ga0068855, IMG submission 66592) | Corn rhizosphere microbial communities from Kellogg Biological Station, Michigan, USA - KBS Corn C5-2 | ecosystem: Host-associated > Plants > Roots > Rhizosphere > Soil ...
CCATGGAAGGCATGCGCGAACTGCTTCGCGGCTCTCTGGCCCGCAGCCTTGCCGGAGCGCGTGAAGAGGATCGTCTCGCGGCAGCATGGACTGTGGCCTGCGGTCGCGCGCTGGCGGAGCGGGGAGCAGTCACGGAGTACGTAAACGGCATCCTGCGCATCGAGGTCGCGGACAGCGTGTGGCTGCGGCAGATGGAGTCGCTACGCGGCACGCTCGAGCGCGACATGAGCCGCATCTCCGGAGTGAAGGTCGAGCGCATCGAGTTCAAACTGAAGCGCGGCAAGCGATAAGCGAAATTGAAAGCAAGGAACCCAACGCCATGGCGGAAAACAGCGGAGTAACCGAGAAAGACGTGCTGCGGGTGGCCGAGCTGGCCAACCTGGAGCTGACCCCGGACGAGGTGCCGCGCATGCAGCGCGACCTGAACGCCATTCTCGGCCACGTCGCCGAGCTGCAGCAGCTGGACACCGAAGGCGTCCCCGCGATGTCGCAGGTGGGCCAGATGCTGGGCGCGGAGATTGAAACCTCGGGCGCGGCACTGCGGCCGGACCAGGTACGGCCTTCGCTCGATCGCAAGCTCGTCATGGCGGCGGCGCCGGAGACCGATGGCCGCTTCTTCAAAGTCCCCAAGGTGATCGAACGCTAGCTTTTCAGCTGCAGGAAGGCGCTTGAGCAGTATGACGATTGACGAGGTACGCACAGGGCTCGCGAACGGCAGCATCACCGCGACATCGATCGCCGAGCAGCACTACGCGCGCATCGCCGCGGACGACGGCCCCGCCGGCAAGGACATCCACAGCTTCCTCGCGCTCAGCCGGGAGCGCGCCCTGGCGCAGGCCGCAAAGATCGACGCGCTCGCGAAATCCGGCGAGGCGCTGCCTCCGCTGGCCGGCGTGCCGGTCGGCATCAAGGATGTGCTGACCATGGTCGGCTCGCCTGCTACCGCCGGCTCTCGAATTCTCGAGGGCTACATGCCTCCGTACGACGCCACCTCCGTCGCGAAGCTGGAATCCGCCGGAGCGGTGCTGCTGGGCAAGCTCAACTGCGACGAGTTCGCGATGGGCTCCTCGAACGAGAACTCCGCGTACGGGCCGGTACGCAATCCGCGCGCGCTCGATCGCGTGCCCGGAGGATCGTCCGGCGGCTCAGCCGCAGCGGTTGCAGCCGGCTTTGCCACGGCCTCGCTTGGCACCGACACCGGCGGCTCCATCCGCCAGCCGGCAGCCTTCTGCGGTGTGGTGGGCGTGCTGCCCACCTATGGACGCGTGAGCCGCTACGGCCTCATTGCCTTCGCCTCCTCGCTCGATCGAGTGGGGCCCTTCGCGCTGAATGTGCGCGACGCGGCAACTATGCTGGGTGTGATCGCCGGGCATGATCCGATGGATGCCACCTCGGCGGACCGCCCGGTCGGCGACTACACCGGCGCGCTTGAAACTCCGGTAAAAGGACTGCGGATCGGCGTGCCCGAGGAGTACTTCGGCGAGGGGTTGGACCCGGAGATCCGCAGCGCGATCGAGAAGGCGCTCGACCTGCTGCGCAATGCCGGCTGCGAGATCAAAAAGATCAGCCTGCCGCACACGCGCTATGCGGTGCCGACCTATTACGTGATCGCCACCGCAGAGGCGTCCGCTAATCTTTCGCGCTTCGACGGCGTGCGCTACGGGCTGCGCGCCAAGGGAGCCAACACGCTCTCGGCCATGTATCGCGAGACGCGCGACCAGGGTTTCGGCGCGGAGGTGAAGCGCCGCATTCTGCTCGGCACCTACGCGCTCTCCGCCGGCTACTACGACGCCTACTACCGCAAGGCGCAGCAGGTGCGCACGCTGCTGACGCGCGACTTCCTCACTGCCTTCCACGAGGTGGACGCCATCGTCACCCCGATGACGCCCAGCCCCGCATTCAAGCTGGGCGAGAAGACCGATGACCCGGTGAAGATGTATCTCGAAGACATCTACACGGTGGCGGCCTCGCTCGCCGGGCTCTGCGGCATCAGCGTTCCCTGCGGAGCCACCGCGGCCGGTCTGCCGATCGGCGTGCAGATCCTGGGGCGCCACTTTGACGAGGAGACCATCTTCCGCGTCGGCTTCGCAGTCGAATCCGGCCAGTAGATGCGACAGTCCCATGCCGACGCACCCGGAGGGGCGGCCAGTTTACAGGCGGCACGCAACAGATTTGGTGCATGTTGTCATCCAACTTGCAGCGGACGCTGATTGCAGAACGCTGTCCGCCTGAAGAGGATCGGCCATGCCGCGGCATTCCGTGAAGAAGCAAACGAGCACCTCCCCGGACTGGTTCGGGGCCTGCTCGTCCAGTGTCTCCAGCTGGCTCGGATCCAAGTGGGGCTTCGCCGGGGCAGCGATGATCGTGTTGATTTGGGGAGCCGTGGGGCCACTCTTCCACTACTCCAATAGCTGGCAGCTAGTCATCAACACCGGCACCACGATCGTCACTTTCCTGATGGTCTTCCTGATCCAGAACACGCAGAACCGTGACGCCCGCGCCATCAACCTGAAGCTGGATGAGCTGATCCGCGCCTTGCACAGCGCCCGCAACACCATGATCGATATCGAGAACCTCAGCGATCTCGAGCTGGACATGCTGCATGAGCGCTACGAGCGACTGAAGGCCAAAACCAAACCGCACAGGAAATCCCAGCCTGCGATTCCCGCCAAATAGCCGCGAGCTGCGACCGGCCTCCTCTACACTCGGAAGATGCACGGCGAGCCCTCCGGCACATCCGAATCCCCCAGCACCCCGGGGCGCGTCATGGCGCTCGATCTGGGCAATCGGCGCATCGGGATCGCGCTCACTGATCCGCTAGGGTCCACCGCGCAGCCGCTGATGACGCTCTACTGCAAGTCGCCGCGCGCCGACCTGAAGTCGATCGCGCGCCTCATTCGCAAGCACCAGGTCACGGAGGCCGTCGTCGGCAAACCACTGCACATGTCCGGTGAGCCCAGCCCACGCGCAGCTGGGGCCGACGAATTCGCAGCCCAGCTTCGGGAGATGACCGGCATTCCGGTGCATCTGTGCGATGAGCGCCTGACCTCTTGGGATGCGCACCAGCTTCTGGACCAGGTCTCCGGCCCGCGCCGCACCGCAGCCGACCGGCAGGAGCGAAAGCGAGTCATCGACCAGGTTGCCGCCGTGCTGATTCTGGAGAGCTTCCTTGAGGCCCGCAAGATCCGTGTTGCAGAGCAGGAATAGGGGATCTTTTTTCGCACCTGGCGGGTACGTTCTCAGAAAGTCTTCACGTATTCCATCAGCGCTCGCTTGTCCTCGTCGGTTACCTCTGCGCCGTACGTGTGGCCACGATCCTGGATGAAATCGGGAGCGTTGTCCATGTGCAGGAACAGCGGATTCAATGCGCCGGATCCGGTGATCTGGCAAAGCATACGATCCAGCAGCTTGCTCCGGCTGGTGGAGGGCTGTCGCGGAGCAACTCGAATATTTGTTATTAGATCGATAGGCGTGTTGCGGCGAATGCAGAGGCTCCGGCCATCGTCCAGCACCAATTGGCTCCGCTGGGTTGTTCTCCGAATGGAACTTCGTCCGGCGCGGCGCTCTGGCCAGAGCAACTGCTCCATGGCGCTTTCATACGCCGCCAGCCGGCCTGCAACCGACGGGTCGCCGTTGTATAGACCGATTGCGTTGTTGTGCAGAAACGGTGCTGTGGCCCATACACCCACCAGGGATGGAGTCCGGTAATACCCGGCTCCGCCGCTTGCAATCACACTGGGTCGCAGCAACCTCGCCCACAGCGGGTCGGGCAGCCGAGTCAGCCGAACCGCAGGTGAGTTCTTATACGTCTCAGAAGAGAACTCCTCCCATATCTGTCCCCGTTCCGCGTTGGTCGCAAGCGCACGTTCAGCATTGGTGCCGATCTCCGCGACGGGATAGCGCTCGTCATCGGAAAGGAAATTACCTTCCAGAAAATCATTCTGCAGCACAGCTTTGCGAAACCATTCCGTCGGCGGCTCAGCCGAACCTGCCGGCGGCCGCTTACTGGAATGGCACCTCGCGCAGTTCTCCGCAAACACAACCTTCCCGCGCGTGAGCACAGCGGTGTCCTTCGAGAGATGTTCCCGTCCGCCATCGGCATCTTCCAGGCGCAACGGCTGGAGGCTGCGCAAAAAAGCCTCAAGCGCTTCCAGCCGATTCTGTGTGCCTGTCCAGCTCTCGTCGCACGCCTTGCTACGCTTCCGCCCCTCTTTGATATGGAAGGGCTGCTGTGCCCGCGTCACGCCGTACACGGGATCGTGCAGTGCGGTCCAGGCGTCCGCGCATACACCGATGTTGATATACCCGCGCATCGCGGCGCAGGCGGTATCGTTGACGCCGGGCTTCTCCATCGGATCATCCAGGCAGGCTGAGCCCACCGAATCTGCCCCATCTTTCAGGACGTTGAACACTTGCCGCGTCACTCCGTCCGCGGTCACGTGGCTGTGCAAGGGACGGAAGTTCAGGTACGCGATGCTGTTCATCGTGCTTGCATTGGCGATGTGGTCGGTGGCCACCTGCGATGTATCGGATGTCCCGGGCGGTTCGGTATGAGCAACCTGCCAGCGGAAGTCGCTGGGTTTGAGCTCCCGCGTCATCGGATACTTCGCAGTATTGAAGATCTGCTCCCGGAGGTACTGGTTGCCAATGCCCGGATGCAGATTGTGCCACGTGGGGTGCTCAGGATCTGCCGGCGGATGCTGCGGGTTCAGGCCTACATGGCAGAACGCGCATGCCACTCCAATCAGGTACGGAGGTTCCACCTTGGCTGGATCGGCCAGATATTTCGCGAGATCCCAGGCCTCCGCATCGAATTTCGGATTCCTGAAGCGGCGCAGTCCGACCACTCCCGCAGACCCGCCCACCGGCCCCTGTTCATGACCTGGCGCACATACATCCAGCCAGAGCCCGTATTCATCCGGCCCGCTCGCAGGTTTGCAATCCGGATCGTTGAGGACGCCAAATCGCTTGAACCGCTGATTGCGGAATCGCGAGTCGACAGCCTGCAGCAGATCGATGCTGCCGTGGGACCGGATCGCCAGGATGCGCCACAACGCCTGGTCGCCAACAACGTTCCCTTCTGGATCCGTTTCGCCGCCGGTCCAGAAGTACCAGGTGTCGCGGCCTTCGCGTTGCAGATCGGTCAGTCCCGCGTAACCCGCTTCGTAACAGCTCACCCGTTGATCCGCACACACAAACGTGGAGTCGATACTACCTGCGCTCGCCGGCCCTCCGGCAATGCAGGTCAATACTGCAACGCAGCAAAAGAAGTTACGAACAAGCTGAATCATGCCACACCGTCCAACATGGATGGTGTAGCGGCACAACCAGCGGCGCACGCCTGTTTGTGACAGTTTCTGAACTGTCCTGTTCGCTTGAGCCGGACCTCAGCCCCGGCGGAGACGTCTACTACTGCTGCGCATCGCCGCCCGAGATCGCGTAATACCCTTTGCGAGCCTGGACCTTCAAGGCCTTGCCGCAACTCAGGTCGATCTTGCGGTAGGTGCCGTCGGCCTTCTCATTGGTGGGCGTGTAGCTCAGTAGATACTGTGTCCGCAGCTCGTCCTGGATCTGCGCGAACGCGTCTTCGAGCTTGCGCCCGTTGTTGCCCACGTTGATCACGCGACCACCAGTATCGGTCGCCAGCCGATCCATATCGCGGTCGCCCGAGTAGCCGAAGCCGCCATAGAAGCCGCGGTCGGCGATCAGGATGACGTACACAATGGAGTTGGCCTTCTGCGCCGCTTCGGTGGCCGACTTCAACGTCTCCTGCGAGCCCTGGTCCTCGCCGTCGGTGAGGATGATGATCACCTTGCGTCCGGCCTCGTTCGAAAGCTTGTCATGCGAGGCCAGGAAGACGGCGTCGTAGAGCAGCGTGCCACGCGGGGTGCCGTTCCCGGTCACCGATCCGGTGCCCGCGCCGGTGTTGATGCTGGCCTTGTTGAGCGCGCGGCTGATCTCGCTGGCGCGGTTGGTGTAGTCCGCCAGCAGGTCCACATTGATGTCAAACGAGATCAGGAAGGCTTCGTCCTTGGGCTTCAGCACGTCGCGCAGAAACTCGGCCGCTGCCTGCTGTTCCAGCGGAAGCACGTTCTGCTGTGAGCCGGAGGTATCCAGCAGAATGCCAATGGTGAGCGGCAGCTTCTTTTCCTGGGTGAAGTTCTTGATAGTCTGCGGGGCCTTGTCTTCCATCAGCGCGCAGTCGCTTTTGGCCAGGTTGGTGATGAAGCCCTGCTTGTCGCGCGCCGTGAAGTAGATGTCCACCAGATTCACATTCTGGTGCAGCGTGGTCACTGCATCGTCCTGCTCGGGGGGCGGCGGAGCATTGGACGCGGGTGGAGGACCGGAGGGCGAAGGAGCCTCCTGCGCCCACAACACAGGGGCGGTCAGGGAGGCGAGCAGCAGAGCGGCACAGGCGAGCAGCGAACGCATATTGCTATAGACGTGCAAACAAGGGCTCAGGTGTGAGTGGCTGGCCGCATTCGATGCGGACCGCAACGCCGGTCCATCGGCGCGCGTCCAACCATGGTAGCCCTTAACTCGGCCGGATGACGCGGTTTGGCGGGCGCTGTTAGTCTCAAACCTGGAGAAAGATCGAATCATGGCGTTGAGGAAGAGCATAGTCGCAGGATCGCTGGCGCTGCTGATCGCGGCCGCCCAGGGGTGGACGCAGCAGGAGGCACAGCAGGCGATTCCCGACGCTCCGCGGCCGCAGACCAATATCCCAACGAACGGCGTTGCGCCCGGCATGGGCACCACCTCCTCAAGCTCCGAGTCCGGGCAGCCCGATGCGCCTGCGGCCCAGCCGACTGCCGCCGAGCCGGCGACCACCGTGGCCGCGACGCCCAATGCGCCTGAGCCCACCACACCGCCCAACGACCAGCAGCTCGAGAGCCTGACTACCTTCGTCACCCGTGTGAACTACGTGATCCTGCCGTTCACGGTGAAGGACAACAAGGGCAACCTGATCGCCGGGCTGAAGGCGCGCGACGTGCAGGTGTTTGAGAACGGCGTGTATCAGCCGATCCGCTTCTTCTCGGAAGATCCCATGCCGATGTCCGTCGCGCTGGTGATCGACCAGAGCATGACGCGCGAGAACATGGAGCGGGTGAACGATGCACTGGGCGCGCTGCAGGGCGCCTTCGCCAACTATGACGAGATCGCCGTGTACAGCTACAACAAAGCTCCCAAGCTGGTCACCGACTACACCGGCGCGCAGAGCCCGCGCCTGACGCAGGCGATCGAGCGGGCCAAATCGAGCGGGCGCGAGAGCTATCTCGCGGGCAGCCTGAGCGGACCGATGTCCTGCACCACCTGCATCAATGGTCAGAATTTCGATCCCAACACCGCCGCCAACCGTGGTCACACTTCCATGCAGATCAATCCGCCGAAGGAAGTGCATCCGCTGAACGATGCAATCCTGGAGGCCGCGAAGACGCTGACGCACAAGCCGGTGGATCGGCGGCGCGTGATCTACGTGATCTCGAACGGCAGCGAGTACGGCAGTCAGGCCAAGACCGGAGACGTCATCAAGTTCCTGCTGCGCAACAACATTGAAGTGGACGGCACGCTGGTGGGCGACAGCGCCATCTGGGGCCTCGGGTTCCTGGACAAGATGCATTTGCCGCTGCAGATGCGCGACAACGTGCTGATCGCGTATCAGAAGGCTACCGGCGGCCAGATCGATTCTGAATTCCGGCTGGCCTCCATCGAGAAGAGCTTCCAGCGGGTTGCCAATGAGGCCCGCAGCCGCTACACGCTCGGCTACTACTCGCCGGAGGACTTCATTGACGGCAAGGAGCGCCGCGTCGAGGTGCGGGTGCTGCATCCGAACCTGACGGTCATCTCGAAGGACCGCTACTGGCCGGAGGCGATGGAGTTGCGCACGCGTCCGACGGTTCCTCCGCAGCGGACGACACCGCGGCGGTGAACCCGCTGTTGTCCGGCAATGCGCTGACAGCGCTCTGCTCGGCGGTGCTGTGGGGCGGCGGCGACTTTTCCGGCGGCATGGGCGTGAAGGTGTCCGGCGGGACAGTCCGCGCGGGCCTGCGGATCGTGCTGCTCAGCCATACCGCCAGTTTCCTGGCACTGCTCACAATCGCTCATCTCCGCGGCGACCGCTTTCCACCAATGCCGTTCCTAGCCTGGGGCATCGGCGCGGGCGTCTTCGGGGGCCTGTCGCTGGCAGCGTTCTACATTGCGCTCTCGCGCGGCGCGATGGGCGCCTCGGCGGCGGTGAGCGGGCTGCTGGCGGCGGCGATTCCGGCCGCAGTGGCGATGGTGCAGCAGGGCTTCCCGGGAGTGCGGCCGCTGATCGGATTTCTGACGGCGGGCGTGGCTATCTGGCTGATTGCCGCAGGGGACGCGGCTCACGAGTCGGCGAGCACCACGCTGCTGGCGGTGGGTGCGGGCATCGGCTTCGGCGTGTACTTCGTCGCGCTGAAGATGGCGAGTCCGGCGGGCGTCGTCTGGCCGATGGCGACCGCGCGCATCGGAAGCCTCTCGGCGTGCTCGCTGGTGGCCTGCGCAGTCGGGCTGTTCGGCGCGAAGGAGGCGCCGGGGACGACGCGGATCAGGCGGCGATCGGTGGTGTGGGCCCTGTCGGCGGCGCTGCTCGATACCTCCGGCAACCTGATGTTTATCGAATCGACGCGGCTTGGACGGCTGGATGTGGCAGCGGTGCTGGCGTCCCTCTACCCGGCGTCGACGATCCTGCTGGCGGCGTTGACGTTAGGGGAGCGGCCGATGCGACGGCAGGGGATCGGAATGGCGGTGGCTGCCGTGGCGGTGGTTCTGATTGCACTGTGACACCCCCTCCCCCTGGTGTGTTTTGTGGCTAAAGTATTCTTGTTGCCCTACTTACCTGTGGACCATGGTGGTAAAGTATTGAGAATAGACAAGTTCTCAGCAAAGTCTTGGTGATAAAGCGGTGAGGATGGTTCTCGGGGCTCCGGCATCAGTTTTCGGTTCTCGGTTCTCGGTTCTCGGTTCTCGGTTCTCGGAGTGAGACGATCAAGAAGAAAGGCCCGGCTTGGACGCCGGGGGTAGTGGGTCACTCTGAAAATTCTCAGTTGAACGCATCCAAAAACTGCGCGACGTTTGAGCCTGGATTCCGAGCGCAGTAAACGGCCACCAAAGCGATGGCGAGGATAAACAGCCAGAACTTAGTGAGGTTGCCCATGCCGCCTATGCTACGCTGCTATCTTCTTGTAAGGCCGCGCTTCTTCGCCACTGGCTGCGGCAGCAAAGCTACTAGTTCGTCTACGCTCCAGACGTCATCCGTGAGTCCGGCTTCCATCGCGGGAGTAACCCGGAGAGTCTGGTGAACTCTGCAAAAATTGTAGTGCGCGAAGTACAGGGCGACGGCATGGCCATGATTCTCTACTTTCTTTGAGAAGCGTTTGTACGCCGGGCCTTTCCTGGTTCTTTTCCGATCCTTAAGTTAAGGATATCAGGTGGGATATAACTCATGTTACATGGAAATGCCGAAGGCAAGTTGTGGCGATGATAGGAGTTATTTGGTTTTCAACAGTTGGAGGGGCTTGACAGCAATTTGGTGCGCTGCAAGAGCGAGGCCCGGCGTGGGAGCCGGGCCTTTTGAATGCTGTTTGAACGGTGCGGCTTAGGAGCGGGCGACTTCCTTCTGCTCCGCGGCGACCTTCTGTTCGGCGGCGAGGCGCGCTTCCGCGGCGGCCTTGGCTTCGGCGTAGGCTTTGGCCTCGGCTTCTTTCTTGCGGGCCTCTTCGTCGTCGTTGCTGTTGCCGCCGATTCCCTTCATGCCTTCCTTGAAGCCGCGCAGGCCTTCGCCCATGCCCTTGCCGAGTTCAGGCAGCTTTTTGCCGCCGAACAGCAGGACTGCGACGCCGAGAACAACCAGCCAATGCCAAGGTGCGAATTCCATACGAAATCTCCTGACAGTGAGACGCGCGGAGGCGCTCGACTGCACACAACATTGTCGCACAAGCCTGCCAAAGGTGGCATTCGGCCAGCGGTTTGGTAATGTCTCAGTTTGAAGCTACGAATATATCGCGGGCCTAGTACCGGAACCAGACGCCAAGAAGCGCGGCCCTTATAAGCGGCGTCAGAGGTAGGTCACATTATGCAATGGCTCTGGTGTTGGCGCTGTCGCGCTGAAATGCCGATGCTCGATGAGGCTGAATACGAGTCCGTCGTGCAACGCTTTTACCCCCATAGCATTGAGAAACGCAAACTCAATTACCCAGAAGTCAGGGAAGAGTACACCCGCATTACTGGTTATGTGGAAACAAATCCCTCTGCAATCTACCATCACCGCCTTTTTTCCTATGGCCCTCCCTGTCACAAATGCAAAAAGCCTCTGCGAACGCCGAAAGCAAAGCTTTGCGGCAATTGCATGGCTCCTAGGCAACCAATTTCAAACTGAGACATTACCCGCGGTTTGGCCCCGTTGCCCACAGCGAGGGAATGGGCCGACTCCGCGCTCACCTTTCGCTTTGCCGGGGGGTCTATCGAGTGAGCGGGCCCATTCCTGACTCCGGAGTCAGACAGATGAATGCAGACACTTTGAGCCTGAAAGCCGCCGGGGAGCTCGTCCCGGTCCTTCCGGCTGTACCCGGAACGACTCGGAAGAGGGGCAGCGGCTCAGGATTTGCGCCTGCGACCCCGAAATCTCCTTTGCTGCGCGCTGCGATGGAACGCGGGGCGGCGGAGCGGGCAAATGTAACTCCATTGTCGCGCACTGGAGCAACCACGCGGCTGACGGTAGAATCTTCCGCAACGATGCCCAAGGCGGCGGCTCAATCCGGGCAGACCAGCGGACGGCGCCTGACCCAGGCGCAGATGGAAGCTCGGGCGCAACAGCGCAGCGAAGACGACGAGCTGATTCGCGAGGCCCAGCGCGGCGACCGGACAGCGTTTGACGCCCTGGTGCGGCGGTATGACCAGTCGGTGCTTCGGCTGGCGCTCCACATGCTCGGCAACGAACAGGATGCGCAGGATGTGCACCAGGAGGCCTTTTTGAAGGCGTACCGGCACCTGGGCAATTTCCGGTTCGAGTGCTCGTTTTATACCTGGCTGTACCGGATTGTGACCAATCTTTGCCTGGACCATCTGCGCCGGCGGAAGAGCCGCCGCGAGGATGCCTCGACGGTACTGGATTCCCACGGCGAGGAGATGGACCTGCTGGCGAACCTGTCCGACACGCGCGCCATGGCGAACCCGGCGCGGGAGCTGGACCGGAAGCGGATGGGCGAACAGATCCGGGAGGCGCTCTCGAAGCTGACGCCGCGGGAGCGGATGGTGTTCGAGCTGAAGCATTACCAGGGATTGAAGCTGCGCACCATCGGGGAGATGCTGAGCACGACCGAGGAGACGGCGAAGAATACGCTCTTCCGGGCGACGCGCAAGTTGCGGCTGAACCTGGCGGAGTTGAAAGGGAAGTAAGTTCAAGCAACAGGGCAAGAGCAAAGGCAGGGACAGAAGTAAGAGCAACAGAAGACCCGCAAAGGGCGAAATACAAGACGGCAGTTTGCTGCTCGCTGGATGAGTGGTTGCAGGATTCCAAGCACGGTAAGGCTGCGTTTCGAGGCTAGTTGAGGTAATGCAATGAAGTGCGATGTAGCACAGGAAAATATCGTCCTGGTGACTTATGGCGAGCTGCCGGATGAGCGGCTGGCCGCTCTGGAACAACATCTGGCGGATTGCGAGGCCTGCAGGAAGGAGCTGGAGGCGCTGCTGGCGATGCATGAAACGCTGGCAATGCGGACTGTAGCTGAGCCTTCGCCCAACCTGCTGGCGCAGTCGCGGATGCGGCTGGATGAAGAGCTGGACCAGATTCCCGCACATGGGCTGATGACCCGGCTGCGCAGCAGTCTGTATGGGTGGCTGGGACACATTCAGAGCGCGCCCGCTCTGGTGACGATGCTGGTGGGCGTTGGATTCATTGGCGGCACGGCGCTGACCCGCTACCAGGCAGCGCACCAGCCACGGCTGCCCTCGCCGGTGGTGATGACGAACACCGCCAACGGCGTGATCGCCAACATCAGCGGAATTACGCAGACGCCAAACTCGGAGCAGGTGCAGGTCTCCTACAACCGGCTGGTACCGGAGACGGTGCAGGGCTCGCTGGACGACCCGCAGATCCGGGAGCTGCTGCTGCTGGGAACCAAGGCGGCGGCGAACAATGCGGTGCGCACGGACTCAGTGGCGCTGCTGGCGAACGAGTGCCGCTCCGGCCATGCGTGCACGGATGGATCGGATACGAACGGCATCCGCAAGGGTCTGCTGGCAAGCCTGCGGCATGACAAGAATCCGGGCGTGCGCATGAAGGCTCTGGAAGGGCTGCAGCCGTACGTGGCGCAAGACCAGGCGGTCCGGGATGCGCTGCTGGAGTCCCTGATGCATGACGCGAATGCCGATGTGCGGATGCGGGCGATCAGCATGCTGGAGCCGGTGGAGTCGGACTCCAGCGTGCGCCAGGTGATGCGCACGGTTTCCACCAGCGACGACAATCCCTACATCCGCAACGTGAGCACGCATGCGCTGGCGGGTACGGCAGACATTCAGTAGACGGGCTGCCACGCAATTGCGATCCGAATTTGCAGGCCGCGCTCTAAAATGGCACCGACGCCGGGTGCGGGCGAGAGAAAGAGACATGGGGACGATGAGAAGGGCGCTTGAGTTCGGGCTGGTTCTGCTGACGGTGGCCGCTGCCGCTGCTGGCCGGCCAGCGCTGGCCGCGAATCCGTCCGACAGCGCGCAGTTCTTCATGAACGGGGCGGCCGCGCGGCAGGGCTATCTGGGGGTGGACGTCCGCGACATCCCCGCCGACCAGGTGACGCCGCTGAAGCTCCGCGACACGCGCGGGGCGGAGGTCATGATGGTGGACCACGATGCTCCGGCAGGCAAATGCGGGCTGCGCGAGCACGACGTGATCCTGCAGATGAACGGCGCGCAGATCGAGGGGCGGGACCAGGTGCGGCGGATGCTGCACGAGCTGCCGCCGGGCCGGGCGCTGCAACTGCTGATCAGCCGCGAGGGCCAGCAGATGACGCTGAGCACGCAGATGTCGACCCGCGAAGAGGTGGAGAAGCTGGCTTGGGAGCGGCTGACACCAGCGGAGTCCCAGGGGGCCGACGGAGCCGACCTGGCGCAGTCGGGCCTTGGGTCGCATGGGACCGCGAAGAGCTTTCTTGGGAACGTGCTGAACGCACCGGCCTACACGGGCGCGATGCTGGAGAAGATGACCTCCCAGCTGGCGGACTACTTTGGAGTGCCCGCCGGAGTTGGGCTGCTGGTGCGGAATGTAGAGCCGAACTCGCCCGCAGCGCAGGCCGGAATGCATGCCGGAGATGTCGTAGTGAAGGCGGCGTCCCGCTCAGTGTGCAACCTGAACGACTGGGCGCACGCGCTGAAAGCAGGCAAGAACAAGCCGGTCGCCGTGACGGTGCTGCGCGATAAGAAAGAGCAGACGTTGACGCTGACGCTGGACCCCAAGCGGCGGTCGAGCCTCCATCGACCTGATGAAGACCCGAACCGGGTGGGCTTTTCCTTCAAAAGCAAATAGCGATTTTCAAGAGCAGGTAAAGGTTTACGCGACCTAGCTGGCGGCCTTCAGCTCCGTGCGCGAGTCGCGGATGAAATCGCGCGCGCTGAGGATCTGGGTCTGCTGTTCCACCAGCAACTGCCGCACGGGAACGGGCAGGTCCTGATCCAGGGCGTCCTTATAGGCGTCCACGGTCTCCTGGTCCGCCTCTTCGGCGGTTGCCAGCAGCGACTGTTCACTGCCGCCGAGCGAGGCCTTGAGTCCCGCCCAGGCGCGATAGAGCGCTCCGGTCATGGTGCCGGATTCCTCCACATTAGCGATGCCATGGCGATGCAGCTCATTTTCGAGCTCGCCGCGGAAGTTGGCGCGCTTGAGCGACTCGGCCAGGAAGAAGCGCCTGAGCTTCTTGTCCTTCATCTGCTCGCCAATTTGGGCCATGCCTTTCTGGCCATCTTCGAGCGTACGGATGACAGCCTTCAGTGCGGCCTCAAACTCCTGGTTTTTGCCTTCGGTCGTGGTTGGCATTGCTCGGAACCCCTCCTAATACTGCAGGTTATGGATGAGCTGGGGTCCGCCGGCTGGTGCGCGATTCTCCTGCGCCGGCGGCAAGCGGGAGAAATCGCGAAAATCCCGCGCCCCCGGCTCACCATCTTTCGCGCCGCCGGCGTAGGGCCAACAGCACTCAGGAGATAGATGCCCAGCCGACACATGGGTTTGCATCCTGAGTCCACCCTGCGGGTCTTTTCCCCGGCGGTTGTTGGCGGGACGGATAATCAATTCAGCTCTGGTGATGCCGGCTGAAGATTCTCGCGCTGCGCCCGAGGTGTGTCCTCATGCGCGGGCCGGTCTCCGCGAACCCCGATGAAACCACTCAGGCTGGTCTCGACACCCACGCGCAACCGCCGCCTCAACGAGATCCTGGGTCTCGTGGCTGCGGTATGCGCTGTCCTCCTCTTCCTGGCGCTGGCGACCTATACGCCGGCGGACCCCTCGCTGAACACGGTAGGCGGCATTCCGCCCGGCAGCGAGTTGCGTGCGACTCTGGGTGCCAGCAACTGGACCGGTGTGGTGGGCGCCTACATTGCCGACGCGCTGCTGCAGATGATCGGCATTGCGGCGTTCTTTCTGCCGATCGTGCTGGCGCGGGTCGGCATCTGCTGGATTCGGCAGCGGCCGGCAGGCTCGGCGAGCGCGCGCTTTACCGGGCTCGGATTGTGGCTGCTGTTTGCGCCTGCACTGCTGGGCCTGCTGCCACACACGCTCTACTGGCGGCATGCGCTGCCGATTGAAGGTGTGAGCGGGCGGCTGATCTCCGACCTGCTGGTGCAATATCTGAACCTTCCCGGAGCCACCATTGTGCTGCTTCTGATGGTGGCGGTGTCGCTGTATCTGGCGACGACGTTCACCTTCCAGACCGCACGCGTGTGGATCGAGTCGCACTTCAGCTTGGTGCGGCGACTGCACGATCGCTGGCAGGAAAGAAAGGTTCGCCAGGCCGCAGAGCGTGAGGAAAAGCGCGCGATGGCGGACGGCCTGGAGCCCGCATCGCCCACTGCCGCTGAACCGGGAGTATTCGTCAGCCGGCGCGAGGCTTCGCTGCAGGAGGCGAAGCAGGCGCTCGAATCCGAACGGCAGCCCGCACCTGCGCCATCCAATACTCTGCTGAGCGGCATGCTGGGCTGGTGGAGTCGGCTGCGCCGCAGACGCAGCGCGCCGATGCCGCAGGAGACCATGGCCGAGCCCGCAGGCGAAGGTGCGGTTTCCATGTGGGACGCCATGCCTCGCACTAACGTGGATGCTCCTCCCGTCACGCCGTTGAGCACGGCGACCGCCGCGGCTGCGCCGTTTGCCGAGGCACTGGCGGCGGCTGCTTCTACCGGGCGCCTGGAGCTGCCTGACCTGCCGCCCGCGCGCGTGCATAAGCCGGAGCCCGTGGTTCCTCCGCCCACTCCCGCACCGGCGCCGGCCAGCATCGCACGTGCCGTGGCCGCGACGCCCGAACCAAAGCGCGATCAGGCGATCTCCTTCGGCAAGCGCGCAGATGCAGACATCAAGCCGGTAACGATCACGCCGAAGTCGATCCGCGGCTACAAGCTGCCGCCCTCTTCCCTGCTCTACCGCTCCGAAGAGGCGCACATTGTCCGCGAGCAGGCACTGCGGGATGAGGCGCGGGTGCTGGTGGAGAAGTGTGGCGAGTTCGGTGTAGACGGCAGCGTGACCCAGATCAATCCCGGGCCGGTGGTCACTACGTTCGAGTTCCGCCCGGATGCGGGCGTGAAGTATTCGCGCGTGACCGGGCTGGCGGACGATCTATGCCTGGCGATGGCGGCTGAGTCCATTCTGATCGAGCGCATTGCCGGCAAATCGACGGTGGGCATCCAGGTGCCGAACCATGAGCGCGAGACCATCTGGCTGCGCGACGTGATCGAGTGCGAGTCGTTTGCGCAGTCGAAGTCGAAGCTGGCGGTTGCGATGGGCAAGGACATCAACGGGCGCATTGTGACAGCGGATATGGCGGCGATGCCGCACGTGCTGATTGCAGGCTCGACGGGGTCGGGCAAATCGGTGGCGATCAACGCAATGATCATGTCCATCCTGTTCAAGTCGACGCCGGAGCAGGTGCGCATGATCCTGGTGGATCCGAAGCGCGTGGAACTGGGCATGTATGAGGGTATCCCGCACCTGTTTACGCCGATCATTACTGAGGCGAAACTGGCGGCGAATGCGCTGCGCAACGCGGTGCGGGAGATGGAGCGGAGGCTGAAGCTGCTGGCCGCCAACCATGTGCGCAACATCGACCAGTTCAACAAGCTGTTCGACAACGGCTCGCAGTATCTGTTCGACGACCCGGACCAGGAGCCATTGCCCTACATTGTGATCATCATCGACGAGCTGGCCGACCTGATGATGCTGGACCGCTCCAACGTGGAAGAGTCGATTACGCGCCTGGCACAGATGGCGCGCGCGGTGGGCATCCACCTGGTGCTCGCGACGCAGCGGCCTTCGGTGGATGTGATCACCGGGCTGATCAAGGCCAACGTGCCGACCCGGATGAGCTTCCGGCTGGCGACCAAGGTGGACTCGCGCACCATCATTGACTCCAATGGCGCCGAGAGCCTGCTGGGCAAAGGCGACATGCTGTACCTGCCGCCCGGCACCAGCCGCCTGCAGCGGCTGCACGCGCCTTTCGTGACGGAGAAGGAGATCTCCGCTGTGACCGAGTTCTGGAAGCAGCAGGGCGAGGCGGAGTACGTTCACGGCTTCCTGGAAGGTCCGAAGGACGAGGCCGGCAAAGACATCTCTGCGGGCGATGGCGACGAGGGCAACGATGAGTTGTTCGACGACGCGGTGCGGCTGGTGTTCGAGTTTGGCAAGGCGTCCACCTCGCTGCTGCAGCGAAGGCTGCGCATCGGATATGGGCGGGCGGCACACCTCATCGACATGATGGAGCGCGATGGGCTGGTGGGGCCGGCGGATGGATCCAAGCCACGCGAGATCCTGAAGGCGCCGGATTACTACAAAGAGGTGGATAGCGCGCTGCGGTAACGAGGACTGATTGGATAGTTAATTCGTGCTCTTTCCGTCTTTCTGCTGGGCATAGAAGGTCAAGACCTTAATCACGTCCGCGCGCAAAACCTCGTACTTCGGTTCTCCATCGTAAAAGCGAAGCACGTGATCATGGACCAGGTTTCCGTTGACCACTCTCCACGGGTCCAGTGAGAAGCGGCGCATACCGGACGCAGCGTCCTTCGGATGCTCTGTCTTAAAGGCGACTTGATCGCCATCGTCCGAATCGCACGTCAGCAGATCCGTCACATTCCCATCCGCGGCAATATGTAAGAACACATAGCGGGTGTGATGAGGTCCCACGGGCTTGTAATACGACTTGATCACATACCGCTGGCCACCTGATGTCAGGACTTCGATGATGTCTCCGTCTGCCCCGTAATCAATTCCCCGCGCATTCGAATCGCGTGCCGCCTTGATGAAGCGCTGTTCCTTATCGAACTTCGCCCAGTCCCCTTTTCCCGCATAAGCCCGGACGAGAAACGTATGAGCATACCAGTCCTTGGGCTCTTCTTTGAGCAAGCTGCTGAGTATATCGATTGCTCCATCGAAGTTGTTCATTTCAACGCGTGCCTTGCCGAGCAGCAGCATCGCATTCACAGCATCCATGTGGTTGGGGTGTGTCTGCAGAAATTCTTCCAGAATCTTCTCGGCTGAAGCGTAATCCTTGCGATCGATGGCATCTGCGCCTGCCATCAGAGGGCCGTCCTTCTGGGCTTCGAGTCCAGAGACCCACAACATCGCCATCCCAAGAATTAGGGACATCAGAATGCCACGCCTCGTTCTTCGCATTCTTTCCTCTATCGAACGGTGACTATGCCAGCACTTCATGGACGGGGGTTAGCGTCCCACGTTCTTCGAGGCCCGCACCGCGACAGCGCCGAGCACGCAGATCACGACGATCAGCGCGATCCACAGCACCTCCGGGTGTCGGTCCGTAAAGGAGCGCGTGTCGGCGGCAGGCTGGTAGTTGGGGTTGAGTTGCTCCGGGCCGAGCTCGGCCGGCGCCGCGGCGCCCGATGCGGAGAAGAGCCGGGCGTAATCATAGACCGGGGCTTCGAGGCGAGCATCGCCGTAGTAAAGGTTCAGCGCTCCGGCTGTAGCGGCGGTGGCGTCGAAGCAGATTCTGCGCTGGCGCATTCCGAGCCGCACCGCTGCGATGGGCAGCGGCTGGTCGTCGCCGTTCTCGATTGCAACCTGCACGGTCGCACCCCGCTGCAGGTTGGCGCCCAGCAGGGCGGGAACGCTGAGCTGTTCGGTGCGAATCTCGCGGCCGGCCTCGGTGGCGTGGACGCGCAGGATGGCTCCGCTCAACTGCTCGGGGTACCTTGCGCGGAGGTCCTCCTCCGTTTCTCCTTTGGCGGGGGGATCGGTGGTCGCGGTAATGCGGATGTCACGGCTGAAGTTGCCGGTGAACTCGGCGGGCAGCACAAAGCTGACGCGCTCCACCGGGACGCGCGCGGGCACGTGAAAGGTGGCGCGGCTCTCGCGCCCAGCGTTGACGATCGCGGAGGTTTCCGCAACCGGCGTGTAGAGCACCAGTGCCTGACGGCTCGGCGGCACCTGGGCGCCCTGAACCATCTGCGGCCGGAAGTTCGCGGCAGCGGTATGGCCGCCGGGTACGGGCGCGACGCTCAGGACTACGTGCAGGTAGCGGAAGGTGGACTCGGCGAGCGGCAGAGTGGTGTCGCGGGAGAGATGCTGGCTGTCGAGGTCGAACAGCGTAAACGAGCCGAGGGAGCGGCCGCGGTCGCCGGGGGTGTCGCCGCCGCTGACCGTGGCGGTGACGATGAAGTCGTGGAGTGCAGGGTCGAGCTGGAGCATGACGCTGGTGTACGGGCCGGGCGGCATTTCGAGATCGAAGGCAATGCGGCTGCCTTCACCCCCGAGGTTGAGCACGCGTGCAGCCTGCGTCTGCTCGGTCACGGCCTCGCTCATGGTGATGGCGTAGGGAACCTCATGGGCGCCGGGTATCGCAGGAAATATGCGCAGGTCCTTGAGCGAGGAGGCCGCATGCGGAAAAATCGCAGCGTCGAGCACCGCACAGGCTTGTCCCGCGGCGGCGGGGACTTTCAGTGTGCGCATGTAGCGCAGGTGTTCCGGCTGCGCGACCGGCGGCTGGCTGGCATTCTGGCCGTAGGCCTGCCAGAGGAGGAGGCCGGCAATGGCAGCGTGGCGAATCATCTGCTCTCGCGCTCCGTTGCCTCGCCCTTCAGGTTCAGCCAGTCCTTCTGATAGGCGAAGCTGACGGCGAGCAGCAGCACCCCCAGTCCCATAAGGCTGACGACGCGGTAGCCCTGGCTGAGGTTGCGCATGTCATAGACAAACGCTTTGAGGATGGTGAAGACCAGCAGGGCGAGTGCTTGCCAGCGCAGGAATCCGCTGCGCCGCCAGAACCCCACTGCAAGCAGCGCCGCGCCGTAGAGCATCAGGAAGGCAGAGATGGCGAGCGCCTGCTGCAGCGCAGCATCGGCGGTCCAGGCATTGGGAGCGATGGCGAACAGCGCGTCCACCTCACGCACTCCGGTCAGCACTGCTACTACGTTGAACCCGATGCTGACCATGGCAGCAGAGTTGGTCCAGAAGGAGTCCAGCGGATACCGCGCGGCGGAACGCAACGAGATTGCGATGACACCCGCGAAAATCGCCAGTCCGGTGAGCGCGGTGAAGAACTCCGCGCTTTGGAGCGGCGCATGCGGGATGCTGGCCCAGGAGGCAAGCTCCCGAAAGGTGAGCAGCAATGCAGTGACCGGCACGAGCACCATCGAGATGCGCGCAACTCGCACCCAGGCGTCGCCATGGTCGTCGGGCCGCTCGGCAGCCGCGCGCAACGCCAGCCATGCCGCGGCCGCAAAGGCCGCGATGCCCGTCAGCGCGGTTCCGGTGCCCTGATTGAAGAACCCGAGGCCTGGCGCGCCCAGGATATCGGCCATATGCACCACAACGCCAAAGAAGCCAAGCAGCAGCGAGCCCATGGCCAGCCAGCGAAGCGTGCCGGCGGCGTAGCGATCGTGGCCCTCATCCGCCGCCAGGCGGGAGGCGGCCCAGGTCAGCGCTACGCCCTCCACAAGCCAGCTCACCGTGATCCAGTGGCCGCTCGCCTTCAGCGGAATGGCGATGGTGAGCAAGACCACCGCGATCGACAGATGGATGGCCGAGGCAACCGCCGATTGCGGCAGCCGCATGATGCCCAGGTACACCGCCGCGAGCAGCAGCATCATCCAGGGCAGCCAGCCGTGCCGGCCCGAATCATCGAGCACCGAGTAATACGCGAGCGCCGCGAAGGCCGAGTTCGCCAGCGGCAGCAGAATGTCTTTCAGCAGCACCAGACGCCGCAGCAGGAGGCGCGGACGGCCGGGAGCCGCCTCCTCATCGACCTCGTCTGCGGGAGCAATTGCCGGCCAGAGCGGCACTGAGGCGAATACGCCTGCAAACAGTGCAATGAAGAAGCAGGTGACGCCAAACGCATGGGCGGAGGCGAAGAACTCAACGTACCAGCCGATGAAGTACGCCACGGTGGCCGGAAAGGCAGCCAGCAGCAGGCGCGGCCAGCGCCGCAGACGCACCAAGACTACGGTGGCAACGTCGATGGCCAGCAGGTAGGTGAACAGGAAGATTTCATGGTCGCCACCGGTGGAGAGCAGCAGCGGCGTGGCGAAGCCTCCGGCCAGCGCGTAGCCAGCCAGCAGTTCCGAGTTCTGCGCCCAGGCCATGTAGGCGTTCCAGGCGGTCACCAGCACCATCAGCAGCAGCGCGACCGGTGCGGGCACCAGGTCATACAGCCGAAACGCGGCCCACAGAGCGAGATACAGCACCCCCGAACCCAGCGCCTTCAGCGAATAGGAGAACGCCCCGAATCCCTTTCTGCGGAAGCGCTCGGACCAGAGCACCAGTCCTGCGCCGGCCAGCAACCCGAGAAGGATGCGCGGCATGGGGCCGATCAGTTCCCGATCGACCGCCAGCTTCATGCCGTACGCGGTGCCGATCAGCAGCAGCATGATGGCGATGCGGTTGAAGTACTGCGAGCCCAGCTTGCTCTCCAGCGATTCGTGCCGCCGCTCTGCCTCTCGGACCGGGCTGGCCGGAGCAGGAGCGTGTGCCTCCCGTTGCAGGGGCTGCATCTGCGATGGTGCAAGCTCGGAAATCACAGGGACGGGCGGAGGAGGAGGTATCTTCAACGGTTCCAACGACGCGCCCGCAGCAGCTTGTGCCTTCGCTGCACCGGCGACCTGGCGCCGCAATTCTGCGAGTTCCTGCTCCAGCCGCTCGATGCGGCCTTCCAGAGCACGAAGCTCAGGAGCGGGCGGTTGCATTCCCGGAGAATCCTCGTTCGCCATGGCCACTAGAGTAGTTCATGTAACACGAAAGATGTATCAATCTGGTTCGCCGAGGCGCCCTCCTCGGCCTTCCCTTCCGACCGCCTCGTGCATCCAAAGAAGTAATGCCAAAGGAGGCAGTCCCTTGTTACTCTCGGCATCAATGAAGCCGGCGTCCATCTCTGTTCGTGTGTTGGTCGTGGACGACGATGAAATGAGCCGCGAACTGCTGCATGTGCTGCTGGAAACAGAGGGCTACGCGGTGACGACAGCGGACTCTGGCGAGGCGGCTTTGGCGGGCCTTGGTTCCTCCACACCCGCTCCCGATCTGATCCTGAGTGACATGCAGATGCCCGGCACAACCGGTTCCGCACTTGCGGCGGAGCTCCGATCCGCGACCGGCGGAGAAACCGTTCTGCTGGCCATGAGTGGAAGCCAGCCCAGCGAAGATGCCGTGCGCGAATTCGACGGCTTTCTGCTGAAGCCATTCAACCTCCACCAGCTTGCCGAGGCCATGGACCATGCGCAGCAGCAGCGCGCCCGGTCCGGCGGACAGGATGGAGAGGCCCAGCAACGGCGAGGTCCGGGCAAGGTGCTCCCATTTGCGAACGGCGACGGTTCCAGGTCCAGCACGGGGACCGGGATTGCAGCGGAGCTTCCTGTAGTCAGTCCGGTCATCTTCGAGCAGCTTTCCCGCACCATGCCAGCGCCGCAGTTACGCGAGATGTACTCGATGTGCATCAACGATGCGCGGGAACGGATCCGTCGCATGCGCGGCTCAGCCCAGGAGCAGGATGCGGCACTGTTCATCCGCGAGGCTCATGCCATCAAGGGATCGGCCGGGATGCTGGGCGCAACCCAGATCCACACCATGGCCTCCGACCTTGAGATTCGGGGCCTGGACGGCGCGGGCGCAGGATTGGACACCGTTAACTCTCTAGATGAGCTGTCCGCCGCGTGCGACCGTCTGGAGCGTATGCTGGGCTCACGCGCCTAGAGGCCTCGAATTCATTGGCGGGCGTGTGAGGGTTGAGCTGCATGAACCAGTCGGTCACCAAACAGTCCGCTTCCACCTCCAGCAGCGTTGGCAATATCCGCATCGTCGTCGCTGACGATCACCCGGTCGTGCGTTTTGGCGTTCGCAATATGCTGCAGAACGAGCCGGGATTCGAAGTCGTGGGCGAAGCCGAAGACGGCGATGACGCCATCACGCAAACGCTCGAGCTCGAGCCTGACATTCTTCTGCTCGATCTGGCGATGCCGCGTCTTCCGGGCCTGGAGGCCATGCGCGCCATCATGGCCAAGTCGCCGCGCGTGAAGATCGTCCTGCTCACCAGCACCATTTCGGTGCAGCAGATCATTGAGGCGCTGCAGATTGGCGCTCGCGGCATTGTGCTGAAGGATTCCGTCGTCGGGGATCTGGGCCAGGCGTTACGCGCGGTCACCAGCGGTGACTACTGGATCGGCGGCGAACGCGTCGTCAACCTGCTGAAGGCGCTGCAGGAACTGCAGGCGCAGGCGGCCGCTGTGCCGGAGCGCAAGACCTACGGGTTGACCCCACGCGAGCTGGAGGTGGTCTCCTGCATCGTCGAGGGCTGCTCCAACCGCGACATCGCCAAGCAGTTCACCATCAGCGAGGAGACGGTGAAGCGCCACCTCTCCAACGTATTCGACAAGACCGGTGTTTCGACACGCCTGGAGCTCGCGCTGTTCGCGATCGCGCACAAGCTGGTCGAACTGTAAGCATCAGGACAGACGCAAAAGCAGGGCGGACCTCATCGGTCCGCCTCTTTTTTGCTTCCAATCTGAAGACTAGCGATCTACTTGGCGACCGTGAATGACACCGAGGCCATTGTTTTGTCCCACATGATAGCGATCGTGCCGCCGTCCTGTGACATGTCGATGAACTGCCAGGTAAGCTCTTCGACCTTAAAGGGCAGAGTGTCTACCTTCATCGGAGCACGGGCCACATCTTTGTCCGGGGTATAACCGAACGAGCCGTAGATCGCATCTTTATCGTTCGGGTCGATTCGTGTTGCGGCGCC
>Ga0068855_100002331_pt1 | contig 23442 bp, 17 predicted proteins | sample KBSCornC52_FD_66592 | JGI IMG/M metagenome (GOLD analysis project Ga0068855, IMG submission 66592) | Corn rhizosphere microbial communities from Kellogg Biological Station, Michigan, USA - KBS Corn C5-2 | ecosystem: Host-associated > Plants > Roots > Rhizosphere > Soil ...
TTCGATGCAGCGTGTGCGAAGGGAGATGCTGGGCCGAGAGGTCTGCAGTTTTGCGGATTTTTTTGACGATATGCTCAAACATCTTTGCGGATTTCGCTGGGCTGAAATGGGCCGTGGCACGCACGACGATGAATCAGGATCGCCCCGTTCGTGCCGCGATCTAATCAACGAATGGCCATAGGCGAAAGATGGTTTGTAGTACGTGACGAGGCAGAAGTGCGTGCGCCGATTGAGCGCTGTTTTGCGCTCTCCACACATTTGGCGGTGGTTGAAGCGACTCTCGCGATGCGCCCGGTGGGCCGCCGCCTGAGTGGAACAGTGGTGGGCGGAGACACGGTGCGGTGGCGGGGATGGAAGTGGGGGTTGCCGCATGTGCATGAGAGTCTGATCGATGCATTCGATCCGCCGGTGTTCTTTCGAGACCGGATGATTGCGGGACGATTTGCGGCGTTCGAGCACGACCACTTCTTCACGGATCGATTGGACGGTTCAGTGCTGCTGCACGATGAGTTGCGGTTCAGAATGAGGTGGGGAGCGGCGGGAGTGCTGGTGTCAAGGGCGATGGTGCTGCCGCACATCCGCAAGCTGCTCCGGGAGCGTTTTGCGCTGATCAAAAGACTTGCGGAAGGGGATGGGTGGCGAAGGTACATCGATTCCGGTGCAGCTCGTTAGCGAACATTTACGGGGTTGGCGGTGTCAAAGAGGAGATGGCTTTCGCGCCTTGCGCAAAGAAGCTGATAGCCTGAGGTTGGGAGTTTACGGAATGCGGTGGATGGGTTGTGCAGTGTGTGCAGCAGCTTTGCTTGCGGCGGGGGTGCGCGTTGAAGCGCAGCAGGCGCCTCAAGGAAAATCTGCTCCGATCATGGTGACAACCGGTTCACCCTCCATTTCGAAGACGCCCTCCACCGCGACGACCTCGCCCGCAAGCTCGACGGCCGAAGCGAAGCAAGGGCCGTCGCTGCCGGACGGGTTTGCGGGGTGGACGGCAACGGAGAAGCCGAAGACCATTGCAGATCCCGCGGCGCTGGACAGCGCAAACGCGGCGGCGCTGAAGGAGTACGGCTGCACGGGCGGCATGGTGGCTAGCTACAAACGTTCTGACGAGACGCTGAGTTTGAAGGCATTGAGTTTTCAGGACGTGAGCGGGGCGTATGGAGCGTACTCCTTCTACCGGCAGAACGGGTGGCCCAAGGCTGACATTGGAACGGGAGCGGCTTCGGACAAGAATCATGTGTTGTTCTGGAAAGGCAACACGGTGGTGGAAGCGGCGTTTTCGCATGTGGGGCCGATGTCCGCAGGGGAGTTGAGGGAACTTGCGAACAAGCTGCCGACGCCGCAGGGGAACAAGGCTTTGAACCCGCCGATTCTGGCAGCACTGCCGCAGGGCTTCATGGACAAACGGACGATGCACTTTGCTCAGGGGCCCGCGGGCTATGCAGGAGCCGGGGGAGTGCTGCCGCCGGAACTGGTCGGTTTCGACAAGGATGCAGAGGCAGTGATGGCGAACTACTCGCTTTCATCTGGACCGGCGGTGCTGACGCTGATCGATTATCCGACGCCCCAGATTGCGGAGGCGCAGGAGAAGAGGATCAGGGAGTACATCAAGGCGGGCAGCGGGGCACATCCTCCGTTTACAAAAGCGCTGCAGGATTCGGACCAGGCGTCGCTCGAGGTAAGCCGGAGCGGACCCATTGTGGCGTTGGTAAGCGGCGACGCCATCCCAGACGAGAGCCATAAGCTGCTGGCACAGGTGCATTACTCAGCGGACCTGACATCGATGCCTCAGCCTGGCGAGTCAGAGGTATCAAGGACAAGCCGGTTCCTGATGGGAGTGGCGTCGCTGGTGATCATCGGGTGCAGCGCCGCTATTCTGCTGGGGTTCTTTCTGGGGGGTGGAAGGGCTCTCTATCGCTTGGCTCGAGGCAAGCCGGTATCTTCGGTGTACGAGGCAGAGTTCATCCGGCTGCATCTTGAAGACTGAGACCGTTGGGTAAGAACTGTCATCCGGTGCATCTGATCGGTAAATGAGGTGTTTCTCTTGTGGAAAAACAGCCGTAAACCCTAGAAAACACCCTAAAAAGCCGGCATAAATAGCATACAAAAAGGCGAAGATCAAGCGAAAAGGCGAGATTTATTGCACAAGCGATACTATCTGTAGATAGCTGATATTTAAGGGATTACAGCGCGCCGGATTTATTCTTGACACTCCGTTTCCCCGCCCCTACTATGCAGCCAGAAAGTTCTGATGGTTTTGCCTCCGTTGGAACTATTCTCCCTGAGGAAGGAGCTGCCCTGTTGCCGGGCGGCTCTTTCCGTTTTCGTGGCTTTCCCGGAGATCGCAGAGCGCCTGTGCGCGAACAGGCCGGACCTCGTCACCGCGGATGCTTCACTCACAACAAAAGTCTTTGCTGCGATCCGGCGAGTGTGGGAGGCTCGATTGGCCTGAAACGAGTTTGGCGGGAGAGTTTAAGTAGGGAGGTTGGGGGATGCATGCTTTTCGGATGTGTCTGATAGCTACAGTGGGTTTCACTGCGGCGGCTGGGGTCTGGAGCCAGAACCCGCAGAGCTTGCCGCTGACAGACTCGGCGGGGCTTGCGCCGCATAACGTGAAGTTCGAGCCGGTGACTTACGAGGGGCGCAAGGCGCTGCGGCTCACGACGGTGTCGCAGGAAGATGGGGCAGGGTTTGCTCTGCTGCCCGGAGTCGATCTTCAAGATGGAACCATTGAGGTGGATCTTGCTGTGAAGATCACACTGCCGCCGGGCGTGCGCATGCCGGGATTCACTGGGCTGATGTTTCGCGCGAAGGCTGATGGATCTGAGTACGAGGTCTTTTACCTGCGACCGAAGAACGCGCTCGCGGAAAACCAGGCGATGCGCAATCACGCGGTGCAATACTGCGCGGAGCCAGGGTATGGGTGGTACAAGCTGCGCCGGGAGTGGCCGTTTGTGTACGAAAGTTATGCGGAGATCGAGCCGGAGAAGTGGACGCACGTGAAGATCGAAGTGGCTGGCCGACTGGCGCGCATATATCTGAATGGATCCGCCAAGCCTAGCCTGGTAGTCGATGGACTGAAGGGTGCGAATCTGCATGGAGCGGTGGGGTTGTGGGCATACGCGGGAGAAGAATCGTATTTCTCCAATCTGCGGATCACGACGGCGGCAGCGGCCCCCATCAAGAACGGATCCGACGCTAGCGGAACGTGGGACGTGAAGGCCGGGACGGATGCCATCGGATTCCAGACTTCATTGAACCTGACGCGGGCTGGAAACAAGTTGAGCGGGACTATGGAAACCGAGCCGGGGAAGACCGTCCCAGTGGCTGGAACCTGGCGCGATGGATATGTGGAGCTGTCCTTTCCGTTCGAGTGGCCAAAGGGGATTGAGGGGGCACCCGGCCCGACGACGGCATTCCTGGACGGATGGATTGACGGCGATGAAGCGAAGGGGCGCATTCGAGTGGAAGGACGCGCTGACGGGATGTGGACGGCAATGCGGAAGACAGAGAGAGCGAACTGATCTTGCGCAGTCAGGCCCGCAGGCACTTTTCTATTGTGGTGAGTTTTCCGGGATGGGATCGGACCACGTGTTTTCGCACGATTCGCAGAGCCAGTTGTTGGAAGGTTCGACCGATTCGAGGATAGGATCGGCAGCGCCGCATTTGGGACACGTGGGGAGTTCGAACTCCGCAATTGCAGCCTGCTCTTTCAACTCATCGAGGATGTCCTGGGGAATGGGCCGCGCGGCAATGGTCTGAGCTCGATCAAGTTGATCGGCAGCGACATTGATCTGGAAGTCTCCAACTCCTGTCTCGAGCCAGGGAACGATGAACCGCGTACCAGAATGTTGAATCCAGGAATCGATGCGTGCGCGACGCAGCATTTCGCTTCGAGCTGCAGCCTCGTCCAGGGACTCGCAGCGACAGAGGGCGACCTTCCAGGTGTAGTCGCGAGATGCGCCCTCTTCCGATGAGTCGCCTTCGGCAGCGTTGTCTTGCTCCTTCTCCCAGTGGATTTCCCCGTCATGGTCAGGAGAAGGGGCCGATGCGGCGGGGCCGGAGGCGATACCCCGCTTCTTCAATTCGTCGCGGAGTACGTCCTGGGCTGCGGGTGTAAGGTCGTTGATCTGGTCGGCGAGTTCTTCAATTTCGATGTCGCCCATTTCGCTGTAAAGCGCAGTGAGGCGGCGCCATTCTTCGACGGGGTCCTGTGGCATGGGGAGAAGTATAGCGGGAGTCGGGGAGCAGTGGAGCGTGGTTCGGATTCCCGCACGCAGAATCGAGGCCATCCAATCAATGAAAGGTGTTCCAGCCGATGTCGGCGAGCATGGCGCGGCCTACGACGAGCGCGGTGACGATGAGGGCGGCAAGGACACAGGTCCAGAAGCCCATGCGGCTAAAAGGTATGAACAGGATGCTGTCTTTTCCAGCGAGGTTGATCCCCGCCTGATCCGGCAGGAGGGCCTGCACAGCTACTGCAATCAGAAAGCCCGCCGCCCACACCAGGGCGATTCTGAATGAGAGCTGAAGGGTGATGTTCATCATCGAGTTTGGTCGCTCCTTCTTTCACACCAATAAGGTTGAAGTGGATACCTGCTCAATTGAAGTGGACGCGCAAGGCAGTCGATTGGCTGCCTCTCCGCGGCCCGGCTTTACCGAACAACGGTGCAACGATACAATCAGAAGGAAGCTTGAACGGCGCGCCGGACGTGTGCCCGTTGACAGGCACTCCATCCCATTGGCCGACGTAGCTCAGTTGGTAGAGCAGCTGATTCGTAATCAGCAGGTCATCGGTTCAAGTCCGATCGTCGGCTCCATCGAGAATCCCTCCCTCATATCAACCCAGGGAACTGCTGCATATCTCGATCTCTGCATAATCTGCGTTCACAACTCTCCTGCTCAATAACTTAGACACCACCAAACGCGTGAGCGGGCACTTCGAAATGTAAGTGGAACTATTTCGTATCTGCCGCATGGGTGCGAAGCAGCCAGAAGACGAAGAACGCGAAGGAGCAGAATGGATCGCAACGCCTGGTGACATTACGGGATCACACAAATTATGTCTGAATATAAATTCGCTATAGTATTTCGAATTCGATGATCTATGATGAATTTTGAGAGGAATTCTAGATGGCTGCCCTGAAGGGACCGAAAGCGGCGGGCACTTACCATGCGCACCGAGAGCGGCAGCGCCGGCGAATCCTGGATGCTGCTTCGCAGCTTTTTGATGAGCGAGGGATCGACCGAGTGACAATGGCCGAGATCACGTCGGTAAGCGGAGTTCAGGCTTCGACCATCTACCAGTACTTCTCCAGCAAGGAAGATATCGTGTGGGAGATCGTGGGCGAATTGATGGGAGAGAGAGGCGATATCGCGGGCGCGGCTATGAAGGATGCGCCGAATGCGCTGGCTCGCATTACTACGCTGCTGGAGATGATGGCGGACGATCTCTCGGAAACTCCGGAGAAGGTTCGGTTCATGGCGCAGTTCGATGCGATCTATGCTCGCAACTGGCCGGTGCAGCGGCTGCTCGCTCTCGAGTCGCAGATTCACCCAGAGCCTTTTCAGTTCTTCAGAAAACTGATCAGAGATGGGATTGCCGATGGCTCTTTGAGGCATGATCTCGACCCCGACCTGACCATGCACGCCGTGATGAACGCAGTCATCGGTGCACAACGGCGACTCGCTTCATTGGGAAACAAGGTGGAGACAGAGTACGGAAGACCGATTGATCAGTTATTGCGCGAGAGCATCCGAATACTCCTGCTCGGGATGCGCGGCGAGACAGCTCAGACTGGGTCTGTCAAACCCAGACCTACTGCAAAGAGCAGAACCAGAAAGAGGTCGTGATCATGAAAGCGAAACTCCGCACAAGGATCCTTTTCGCCGCCGCAATGGCTGGCGTCATACCATCCGCGATGGGCGCCTCCAAGCCGGTGACCGGCAGGCAGGCACTGGACGCTGATGCCGGATGGAAGTTCTACCTGGGCGATGCGAGTGGCGCGGAGGCTGTGTCGTTTGCGGACGTGTCTTGGCGCAACGTTGATCTGCCGCACGACTGGAGCATCGAGAACAAGCCGGAGAAGGACGATCCGAGCGGCTCGGGAGAAGGGTTCTTTCCCGGCGGTGTGGGATGGTATCGCAAGACGTTTCGTGCTCCCGCGGAGTGGAAGGGCAAGCGTGTGAACGTTGAGTTCGACGGGGTCTACCGCAATGCGACAGTGTATCTCAACGGGCACAAACTGGGGACACACGCGTATGGGTATACCGCGTTTGCGTTCGACTTGACGCAGGATCTGAGCTTTGAGGGTGCAAATGTGCTGGCGGTGCGGGTCGACAACTCTGCGCAGCCAAACAGCCGCTGGTACAGCGGATCGGGAATCTACAGGCATGTGCGGGTGGTGGTGACGGAGCCGGTACACGTTGCGCACTGGGGCGTTTTTGTGACAACGCCGGAGGCGACGAGCGATTCGGCCAAGGTGTCAATTCGGACTTGGGTGGAGAACGAGTCGGCAGAATCGGCGGGAGTGTCGGTCGAAACTGTTTTGCTCGATGAGGCAGGACGGAAAGTTGGAGGCACGTCCTCAAAGCTGAGCGTTGCGCCGGGCAAGGAAGAGGAGGCGGCGCAAGAGATCACGGTTGACCAACCTGCGTTGTGGTCTCCATCGTCTCCGGCGATGTACAGCACTGTGTCCACAATTCGCCAAAACGGCAAGGTGATCGACCAGGTGAGGACTCCGTTCGGCATTCGATCGCTTTCGTGGTCGGCAGAGAAGGGGCTGCTGCTGAATGGCAAGGTGGTGAAGCTGACGGGCGGCAGCGTGCATCACGATAACGGACCGTTGGGTGCAGCCGCATTCGAGCGTGCGGAAGAGCGTAGGGTGGAGTTGATGAAGGCAGCGGGGATGAACGCGGTGCGAACCGCCCACAACCCGCCTTCTTCGGCGTTTCTGGATGCGTGCGACCGGATCGGATTGCTGGTGTTGGATGAGCCGTTCGATGTCTGGGAGGCGCACAAGGTCAAGTTCGACTACGGCAGCGACTTCGATGCGTCGTGGAAGCAGGACGTTTCGTCAATGGTATTAAGGGACCGGAACCATCCATCAGTTGTGATCTGGGGAATTGGGAACGAGATTCCTGAACTGGAGGTGGAGCGCGGAGCGGTGCTGGGCAAACAGCTTGCAGAGCATGTTCGCGCGCTCGATAACACTCGTCCGCTGACGCTGGCGTTCCCAGGTACAACGACGAAGCCTACTGCCGAGGCGGTGTTCTCACAGCTCGACATCACGGGATACAACTACAACATTCTGCCTACATACAAGAAGGATCACGAGCAATTGCCGTCGAGGATGATGCTGACGACGGAGTCGTGGCCGTCAAAGGCGTTTCCGCTGTGGGAGGTTTCGCATGACAACCCCTACGTGCTCGGTGATCTTACGTGGACGGCGATGGATTACCTGGGAGAATCGGGGATTGGCGCGTGGCAGTACGGGACTCCACAGCAGGCGAAGATGGCCAAGGGAATGGAAGGAATGATGGCCGGGACGGGGATGATCGACCAGATGTTCACCGCGATGGCTAATGGAAAGGATGTGATGGCAGATATGGCGAAGAACAACTCCGATCCGGCCTCGAAGGCCATGATGGAGCTGTTCTTTCATCCATATCCGTGGCATGCAGCGGAGTGCGGGGATCTTGATCTGACTGGCTGGAGGAAGCCGCAGTCGTACTATCGCGACATCATTTGGAATGGGGGCGATCGCGTGTATGCAACCGTGCGATTGCCCGAGACGGAAGAGAAGAAGATCATTGCAATCATGTGGGCGGACTATCCGACGCTACCGAGTTGGACATGGCTGGGGGAAGAGGGGAAGCCGCTGGAGGTTGAGGTCTACTCGGGTGCGGAGAAGGTACAGCTCTTCCTGAACGATAAGTTGATCGGAGAGAAGCCAACCGGACGAGCTCAAGAATTCAAGGCCGTGTTCCCAGTGCCGTATGCACCGGGTGTGTTGAAGGCCGTAGGTGTGCGCGGAGATCGCGTGGTCGCTGAGAGCGTGCTTAGAACCTCAGGACAAGCAACAAAGCTGCGAGTATCAGCGGATCGCAAGATGGTTGATGCGAATGGCGAAGATCTATCTTTTGTGACCGTTGAAGCTGTGGACGCTGATGGCCGGCCGGATCTGCAGGCAAGTCAGGACGTTCAATTTTCTGTCAGCGGGCCGGGCTTAATTGCAGCTGTGGGAAACGGAGACGCGCAGGATGCAGATTCGTATCACAGCGAGCATCGCAAGCTGTATCAGGGGCGTGCGCTTGTGGTGGTCCGGTCTTCGAGAAAGGCCGGGGCGATTGTGCTGACAGCTCGAAGCTCAGGACTGAGCGAAGGCGCAGTGACGATTGAAGCCAGGGGCGGGTCTAAACGGGCTGAGCTGAAATAGGCGGCTGACGAAATCTCCGAACAATTCAAGAGTCGAGAGCAGACTGGCACATGTCAAATCGGCACGCCATATCAAAAACAGAGAACGAAGCTCGTATTTTCACTAATTGAGTCTTTGGACATTTCTGGCCAGAGTGGAAATCCAGATCCGGGGTCAGCATCAGGGCTAGCTCTGGTTACTCTCCAGCAGTGATTTGAGTTCAGTGAGCAACTGATCGCGAAGTCGATGGAGTTGCGGGAGGCGCTCGATGGCCTCGGAGGTTTGATCACTGGATTTGAGGTCAAGGATCTCCGCGCCGCAGGCATGCAGTTGCTGGTGCATCGCAGAGATTTCGGGGATGGCGGGGATACGGCCGGCTCCGGCGAAATTCTCGAGGTTCATCCAGGTACCGAGACGGCACTGGCCGGCGTCGAGCGAGGGAGAGACGCGGCGCTTGCCCTGCAGGAAAGCTTCTATAGCCCCGACCCATGCGGTATGTTCAGCCCCGGCGTATAGGAGTGGGCGATCGGCTGGATCAAGAGCAATGACCCGGGCCCATTGCGGATCGGGTGTCCAGGATGCGACCCAGGCGGGAAGATCGCCGGGAGGCATCGGGCGCGCGATTCCGAAGCCCTGCGCGACTTGGCATCCGAGCCGGAGAAGGAGAATGCCCTGTTCGACGGTTTCGACACCTTCGGCGACGGCTTGACGACGAAACGCGGTGGCGAGGCCGAGCATGCCCTCCACAATGGTGAGGTCTTCAGGGTCATGGAGCATATCGTGCACGAAGGTCTGATCGATTTTGAGGACATCCACGGGAAGACGCTTGAGATAGGCAAGCGAGGAGTAGCCGGTACCAAAATCGTCGAGGGCAAAGGAGACACCCAGTCTGCCGCAGGTGTGAATGACTTGCGATACCTGGGCCATATCGGGCAGGGCCGTGCTTTCGAGAACCTCGATCTCGAGGCGCGACGGATCGACAGCCGGATGCGCCGCCAGAATCGCATGGAGTCGTGAGGAGAACTCGAGATGCTGTAGCTGCTGGGCGGAGATGTTGACGCTGATGGGAATATCGAGACCCGCGGCTTTCCAGATTTCAATTTGCCGGAGCGCGTTTTCGATGACCCACTCTCCGATTTCAAGTGCGAGGGGATGAGCCTCCACAACCGGGAGAAATTGAGAGGGAGGCAGCAGGCCCCGTTCAGGATGCCTCCAGCGGATGAGAGCTTCAGCCCCTTCAATGGCGCCGCTAGCAAGGTTCATCTTTGGCTGGTAATACAGAGTCAGTTCGTCCTGAGCCAGAGCGCGGCGAATACGCTCAAGGTCCTCATGGTGACCGCGAACGGAGAGGTCGAGTCGGGAATCGAAAATGCGATAGCGACTCTTGCCCTCAATCTTTGATTGATAGAGAGCCTGACCGGCCTGGCGGAGGAGCTGGTCGGGACCGACATCTTCAGTCTGGGGATAAAAGGCAATGCCGGCGCTGGCTGCGAGGCTTACGGAATCAGCGCCAATCCTGACTGGCTGAGCGGCTACATCGAGGAGGTGCCTGACCGTTGAGAGGCTCTGATCAGGGTTATCAAGATCGAAGAGGACAGCGATGAATTCATCGCCGCCGAGGCGGGAAAGAGTGTCAGTTTCGCGGATTGCGAACTTCATGCGATGAGCAATCGTCGTGAGGATTTCGTCCCCCGCAGGATGGCCATAGCGATCATTGACGTTCTTGAAGTCATCCAGATCGAGGCAGACAACGGCAAGTACGTTGCCACGCCGCGCGGTCTGAGCCATGGCGTGATGAAGGCGGTCGCGCAGAAGAGAGCGATTCGGCAGACCGGTAAGGATGTCATACTGCGCGATTCGCCGGAGGGTCTGCTCATGCTCCTTATTGGCGGTGATGTCGGAGAAGAGGGCGACGTAGCGTTCGATGTTGCCCGACTTGTCGCGAACGGCGGTGATGGTTAGCATTTCGGCGAAGATGCGGCCGTCTTTGGCGCGGTTCCAGATTTCGCCTGACCAATGACCGGTCTCGACGAGGTCGCTCCACATGTTGTCGTAGAACTCCTTACCGTGACGGCCCGATTGGAGAAGGTTCGTCTTGCGACCCACGGCTTCTTCGCGGGTGTAGCCCGTGATCCGACTGAAGGCATCGTTGACATCGAGGATCTTGCCGTTGGGATCGGATATCACAATGCCTTCGCGTGCGTGGGTGAAGACGCTAGCGGCGAGTTCGAGGCGCACTTCGGATTGTTTGCGCGAGGTGATGTCTTCAGTGAAGATGACGATTCCACCGATCGCGCCTGTGCCGGTGAGCCATGGGCGCACTTCCCAGCGCAGCCACTGCGTGGAGCCGTCGCCTCGCTCAAACGGATCCTCTTCAGCCTTGATCGTCTCGCCTCCGAGACCGCGCCGATGCACTCTGACCCAGCGAGGCGGAATGTCAGGAAAAATATCGTAGTGGGAATGGCCGATGATGTTGCGGCCTTTCAAATTGTAACTATCGATCCAACGCCGGCTGACCGCGATGTAACGCATGTCCCGATCAAACATGGCCAGAGCCGCCGGCGCGTGCTGAATGAAAAGCTCGAGAAGTTCCTCGTTCTGCCGGAGGTCGGCTTCGACGCGCTTTCTTTCGGTGATGTCCTGGATGGTGCCGCGCATGAGGACGGGACGGCCGGAGTTGTCGAGTTCGAAGCGGCCGAGCCCATGTAGCCAATGCTGGCTGTGATCATTGGGCCGAATGATTCGGTATTCCTGGTCGAAGCGACCATTGAGAGACACAAGATCCGCGAAGTAAAACGCCATCCTGTCGCGATCATCAGGGTGAACGAGTGCGGTCCAGCCTTCGACCGTGCGGGGATACGAGGATCCAATGCCGAGGATCTCATCGAGCACGTCGGAGGAAGTCCATGTCATGGATTTGAGGTCGAGGGTATAGGTGCCAAGGCCGGCGATCCGCTGGGATTCTTGCAATGAGCGCGCAAGGTCGCGCAGGTTGCGCTCGGTTTCGGCGGTCGGGATCTGGTCGTTCATGGTCCTTTGGATCCCCTGGTTCCGCGGCCCAGGACGTCTGGCTATGCAGGCAGCGCGGTCAAAATAGCATACCTTCCGGATCAACCGAAAGCATATTCCATTAACCGGTGGTTAACAGCTCCGCCAGCCCAGAAAGACACTGACGCGACCACGAAACCCAAATTGGGACAACTGAGAAAGAGAGACGGCAATCTGTCCGCTTGCGTACCTCGCACATCTGTTTGCACCGGAAGTGTTGCGTAAGCAAGGGCATGGAACCAAATGAGGTACCAGTTATCCACTCACTTTTTCATACAACGGTGTTTCGTCCCATCTTATTCACGCATATTCTTGGCATAATCCAAGCTGTAAAGAGACACCCGCAAAGAGCAGACGGAGCCCAAGCGGCAAAGGCGTTCGAAGCTTTCGATTTGGGATTCCACTGGGCGGAGCGGAAGGCATGGAGAGAGCGGTTCCTTCGCAGCTGATCCGAGTGGCACGTGCAGGAGCAGAAATCGAGAATTGGAAACCGAGTTCGCGCGACCTGAAACGACCGGCAGACATAACACCGGAGCATTGAAGAGTGACCAGCTATAGCCGCCAGGATGTACAGAGGATCTTGCAGATCAGCTCCCGTCAGTTGCAGGGGTGGGAAAAAGCGGGGTTGATCTTGCCGCGCGAAAGCTACACATTCGGGGATCTCGGGCAGTTGCGAACGCTGCGTTCGCTGCGCGAAGAGGATGTGCCTGCAGCATCAATACGGCACTCGATCGCAGCCATGCAGGCAGTGGCTGGGCTGTCGAACCCGATGCAGGAGGCTTCCCTGGTACGAACGGGGAGCCGGCTTGCCTTCAGAGTAGATGGCGCGATGATGGACCCGATCCGTCGGCAGCTGATGTTTGACTTTGAACGCATCGATAATCAGCCAGGAATGAGTGCGGCGGTATGTCCGCTGCGCAGGGCTGACCAGGCCGCGCGGGGAATACAGGAGCTTTTTCTAGCTGCAGTGCAGGCCGAGGAGGCTGGGGACAAGCACCGGGCCATTTCGCTTTATGAAGAGATGCTACGAGTGGATCCGGATTACGCGCCGGGGTACATTAACCTGGGCACGATCCATTTCCATCTTCGGCAGTTTGTGCGCGCAGAAGAACTGTATCGGAAGGCCACTCAGAAGGACCCGGGTTACGTGCTGGCATTCTTCGACCTGGGGAATGTTCTGGATGAGTTGGAACGGCCTGATGAGTCCATTGCTGCGTATCAGAGAGCGGTGGAACTTGCTCCGCGGTATGCCGATGCACACTACAATCTTGCCCTGGCTTTTGAACGCAAGGGCGAACGGCGTTCCGCGCTGCGGCATTGGCAGGCGTACGCTCGACTGGACAAGCAAGGGCCCTGGGCAGAGCATGCCCGCGGACAGATCCGGAAATTGCTCGACACGGAGAAGCTCACGGTTGCATGGCGCGCCACAATGTACATTGCTCCGCGCAAGAGTACGGCCGCGCTGCAACTGGTGCCACGTCTGGGCTGAATCGCAGACGCACCTGCACGGAACCCTGAAATCCTTTGAACACTTGATCTTTGTCTCCGCCATAGCCCGCTGCTACAAGCAAGCGCGCACACAACTTTGTAACGGGATATGAGTCTAACCTGAGAAGCAGAAGCTCCCGGCGCGATTCGGAGGACTGCTGTACTTGTTCTCGACATTTGCACCCGGGCGCCGTTCACTCCCCTCCCCGCAAGACGATGGCATCCGGCGGCTTGACACTGGCGTGACTCAAGCATGGGCCCAAAGAAGGCTCACGTCTGGTCTCAAAGCATCGTTTCCAAGGATGTATATGATTTCAAAGCTGTTTGAAAGGCGACGCCGGTTTCGGGTACTCGCAGGCATCGGTGCATATGCACTGGCGACAACGATCGTGGCGGCGCAAGCGCCGGTTGTCCGGATTCAAAGCGAGATCAACAACTCTGATACGGTTCCGCTCGAGGGATCGCAACGGAAGATGGTGCAGGCGGGAACGGATGTGGGCCGGATGCCGTCGAACGCCAAACTGAATGGCGTGAGCATCGTATTCAATCGATCGGCGGCACAGCAGGCAGCGCTTGAGAAGCTGCTGGCTGCGCAGCAGGATCCGAGTTCCCCGCAGTATCACCGCTGGTTGAGCCCGGAAGAGTTCGGATCGCGCTTCGGCCTGGCACAGGTCGACGTCGACAAGGTGCAGAGCTGGCTGGAACAGCAGGGGCTTGCGGTGGATCGGGTATCCCGCAGCCGGAACATGATTCGCTTCTCAGGGACTGTGGGACAGGTAGAGCAGGCTTTCCAGACGGAGATGCGCTACTACAAGACCGGCGCCCAGACGCACTTTGCTCCTTCGACGGCACTGTCGGTTCCGGCTGCCATTGCACCGACCATCGAAGCTGTGGCAAACCTGAGCAACTTCAGGCCGAGGCCGATGCACGTGAGGCCGCGACGAGCATTCACCTCCAGCCAGTCAGGAAACAACTTCTTCGCGCCGGGCGATATCGCGACGACGTACGACGTGAAGGGTTTGTACAGCGCCGGCATCGATGGAACTGGGCAGTCGATTGCGGTTATCGGGCAATCTGCCATCGACCCGAAGGACATTGAAAATTTCGAGAGCGCGGCGGGGCTGCCGAAGAAGGATCCGGTGATGGTGCTCGTGCCGGGATCAGGGAGCTCGACGGTTCTCGCAGGCGACGAAGGCGAGTCGGACCTGGATGTGGAGTGGGCGGGCGCGATTGCAAAGGGAGCAACCATCCATTTTGTTTACACGGGCAGCGACACGACATTCAATGCATTCGATTCGATCCAGTACGCGATCTATGAAGACATCGCGAACATTATCAGCATCAGCTACGGAGCTTGCGAGACTGCCGTACAAAACGCGAACTTCTCCCTTGAAAATGTGTTTCAGCAGGCCGCCGCGCAGGGGCAGACAATTCTGGCCTCATCGGGAGATCAGGGGTCAACGGCGTGTTCCGGCGATACGAATGGATTGACCCAGACACAGCAGGATGCACTGTCGGTGAATTATCCGGCAAGCAGCCCTTATGTGACGGGCGTGGGTGGAACTGAGATCTCGCAGACTGATGCCAGTTCTTCGACCTATTGGGACAGCGCCTCCGGCTCCGATGTGTTGACCTCGGCGAAGCGTTACATACCTGAGGTGGTGTGGAATGACAACTCAGCCCAATATGGATTGAGCTCTTCAGGTGGCGGTGCAAGCGCGATGTTCTCAAAGCCCTCCTGGCAAAAGGGCGTACCGGGAATTCCTAATGACGGAAAGCGGGACGTGCCGGATGTGTCGCTGTATTCCTCGCCGAACCTGCCGGGATTTCTTTTTTGCACCAGCGATACCTCGGACTGGATCGGCGCGAGTTCATCTGGCCCTGCGCAGGCGGCAAGCTGTAGCAGCGGTTTCAGGGATGGGACCTCGGGGGGCAACTACCTCAATGTTGCCGGAGGCACAAGTTTTGCGGCGCCGATTTTCGCTGGAATGATTGCGCTGATCAATCAGAAGCAGGGTTGGACCGAGGGACAGGGCCTCGCGAATACGACGCTGTATAAGCTGGCAGCGGACTCTTCCACGTACGGCTCGGCATTCCATGATGTAACGAGCGGGAACAACAACTGCACAGCGGGGAACACGTACTGCGGATCGACAACCGGTGGGTTTACGGCTGGAAAGGGTTACGACGAGGTGACGGGACTCGGGTCAGTGGACCTGGGGAACCTTGTCGGTGCCTGGCCGGCTAGTACGACTTCGCTGCTTGCAACAACCACAACGCTGGCCGCAGCGAGCGCGTCACCAAACACCAGCACGGATGACAAGATCACCATTACCGTAGCGGGCGCCGGCGGATCGGGAACTCCGACAGGGAAGGTGAATATTTCGATTGATGGTGGTGGGACGCCATACACCTCCAGCGGTTCGACCACATCGGTGACTCTGGGCTCGGATGGCACGGCGACCTACACCGCGAACCTCGCCACTGCGGGAGTGCATACGATTACTGCCCAGTACGCGGGCGATGCGACCCATGCTCCCTCAACGGGCAGTGTGGTGTTGACGGTCGGCGGAACGAGTTCCGGCAAGGGGAGCTTCAAGATTGCCCTGGCGCCTTCGATCTTGACGGTGAAGAGGGGTTCGCAACAAACCGAGACAGTGACCATAACGCCATCGGGCGGATATGCCGGGACGGTGAGCCTGGGCTATGCAACGTCAAATGACACTGCACTGACGAACCTGTGCGTTTTCGTGGGCACGGGGTTGAACAACGACGGATCGGCTACGGTAGGCAGTGCGTCGCCAGTCACAGGACAAATCACAATCGACACCAATGCGGCAGATTGCACGTCCACTACGGGTGGCGCGGTGAATGGGCGCGGGTTGAGGATCCTTCCTCGCACGAAAGGATCGGCAGTGGCGAGCAAAGGTCTTCCGCCAAAGAGCATTCCTCTTCCCGCAGGGATCGCATTTGCGGGGCTGCTGGTTGCGGGATTCCTTGGCCGATCATCGCGGAAGCTTCGCGGCCTCATGTGTGTGATGGTTCTCGCATCGCTCGGGCTCGTGCTTTCGGCTTGCGGTGGCGTTGTGAACACGACGGCGCAGAGAGATCCAGCTAAGGGAACGTACACGATTACGTTCACAGGCACGGACTCCACCAACAAGGCACTCACGGCGCAGTCCTCATTCACGCTGGTGATCGACTAACACGACGTTGCGAAAACCATCGGGGCAGACTCTTCGCGAGTCTGCCCTTTTTTGCTGGAAGCGCCATGCGTGCACGTGCGCCGGTCTGTTACACTCCGATGCCGGAGGTACCGATTTTCTTGTCAATCAAGACCCACTCCCCTTCACCACTGACCAGTCTGAGTGAAGAAGAGCAGTTGTTTTACGCGACGGTGCGGCAGTTTGCGCTGGAGACCATCGCACCCGCCGTGCGCGCGATGGACGATGAACAACAGCTTGCGCCGGGCCTTGTACAGAAGCTTACGGAACTGGGGCTGATGGGCATTGAGGTCCCTGAAGCGCTAGGCGGCTCGGGCGGAAGCTTTTTCGACGCGGTGCTGGCCATCGAAGCCATCTCGCAAGTCGATCCCGGGGTGGCCGTGCTGGTGGACGTGCACAATACGCTGGTGGTGAATGCGACCAGGCGATGGGCTACCGAAGATCAACGCGTACATTGGCTCCCGATGCTGGCGGCGAGCACGGTGGGGGCTTATGCGTTGAGCGAGGCTGGTTCGGGCTCGGATGCGTTTGCACTGCAGACGCGCGCGGAAAAAGTGGGCGATGGATACCGGCTGAATGGCCGGAAGCTCTGGATTTCGAATGCGAAGGAGGCGGGGCTGTTCCTGGTATTTGCGACGTTGGATCCGGCAGCGGGATATCGCGGGATCACGGCATTCTTCGTTGACAAGGGGACAGCCGGTCTCACCGTGGGGCGGAAGGAAGACAAGCTGGGGATTCGCGCGAGCAGCACTTGCGAACTGTTGCTGGATGGTTGCGTGATTCCGGCTGCGAATCTGCTTGGCGCAGAAGGCAAAGGATACAAGATCGCGATTGAAACCTTGAACGAAGGACGCATCGGAATCGGCGCGCAGATGCTTGGACTGGCCGAGGGTGCCTGGGCACACGCCGCGAAGTACGCGAAAGAGCGGAAACAGTTCGGGAAGGCAATTGCGGAGTTCCAGGCAGTACAGTTTTCGCTGGCGGAGATGGCGACGGAGATCGAAGCTGCGAAGCTGATGGTTTATAACGCAGCACGGCTGAAGGATGCCGGGCAGCCTTATGTGCGTGAAGCGGCAATGTGCAAGCTGTTCGCCTCGCAAGTAGCGGAGACCGTTGCCAGCAAATGCGTGGAGATCTTCGGCGGCAATGGCTTTGTGCGCGACTACCCCGCCGAAAAATTTTACCGCGATGCAAAGGTAGGGAAGATTTACGAAGGCACGTCCAACATGCAGCTGATGACCATTGCGAAGCAAGTGCTGTAAGAGCAGGTGACCAGGAAACAAGCGAGCGCGAAGATTAGCAATCAGATTACGGCTGACCGTTGGCGTCCGTGGGAACGTGCGATGTAAGGCCTTTCAACAGGAATTCGCGGATGAGATTGGAAAACGCGTTTGCACCCACGCCGGTGGCGCCATTCAGGAAAACGAGTGAGACGCCGCGGTCAGCCTGGGGATAGTAGAGATTTGAGATTGCGCCTGCGGAGAAGTCACCGAGGACCTCAGAGTAGTTTGGCTGAAGACGACGTCGTCGGTGCGCGTGACGACAGCACGAGTCATGGCATACAGAGCGCGCGAAGTAATGCTTCCCTTTCCTTTGTAGAAGTATCTTGGGTCTTGATGGAAGATTGAGGGGAAAGCCGCACGTGAGAGCATCTCGCTTGTGAAGCGATTTGCGAGTGCAGCACCGTAACGCTTGCCGTATCCTTCGATGCCGCTGCCGTAGCCGGGGAACAATCCCTGATATTGTTCCGCGCCCGCAAGGCCTGCAACGGTAATGAAAGAAACCGAATCGAGCACCGATCGGAGCGAAAGCTTAAATTTCTGCTTGGCCAACATGGGCGGAGCATCCCAGTCGTACGCGCTGTAAAAGTTCGGGATGACTCCTCCGACGCGTTGTTGTTCGGCGATGCGAACCTGCTGTTCAGCAAGTTCTTCCTTGTCGCCAGAAACAGTAATGCTGCTGACCCCGCCTGAGACGGCCAGGGTGATCGCCGGTGCGATCCGAAACTCACCGGCCTTCAACTGGATCTGTTCGGATGTGGAAGGTCTCATCCCTTTCGCCGACACGCTGATGTTGTACGCACCGGCCGGCAGATTCGGGAACTGAAACTGCCCGTCGCTGCCCGTCGTAACGCTTCGTTTGCCGCCGGGGCCGGTAAGCGCAACAGTCGCGTTCTGGATCACATCCTTGTTTGTGTCTAGAACGGTCCCGGAGATGTTTCCGCTTGCCGCCGCTCGAGGTGTGCTCGCCTCGTTCTGAACTGGAGACGTTGCAGGCTGCGGTGCATTGGGAAGAACGGAAAACTGCGCTTTCGAATCCGGAGTGAACTGCGCGTGAATCCTCGCTGGCCAGATCGTCAATGTTATTAGAAGAGCGGAGCAAACCAGAATTTGTAGCTTTGCAAACGATGGGAATTTAAACAAACAAACAACCTCATTGTCCTGGGGAATCGAGTAGGGGCCCTCAGGTGAGACGCCGCAAGAGGACTAAGGGTGGTACCCAGCGCGACCAATGAGCGGTTAAAAGCGCGTGGATTAAGAATTGTTCATTTACGGGCAACCATATGTATATGCGCAGGCCGTGTGCGGCAACAGCCTCCGATGATCTGCGCGCCGGTCTTGTACCATTCTTCGGCTTCATCTCCGAATGCTCCTGGGTCAGTGGTGCCGGTCCAGCATCGATGGCGTGCGTCCCAGTCTTCGCCGGAATTCGGATACACAACGATCGGTTTGTCGGAAGCTTCGCGGAGTTCTGCGATCAGATCCGTGATGTGCGATGGATGCGTGCAGTTAACTCCGATTGCGACGGTCTGCGGGAGAGCGGCGACCGCACCAGCGCAGTGACGGAGGAGTTCGCCGTGAGCTACGTGCTGGCAGTCGCGACAGGTGAACGAAAACCAGGCGGCGAGTTCGGGATGAGCTGCGAGCGCCTGGCCGATGGCTTCCGCTTCGCTGAGCGAGGGCAGCGTTTCGAAGGCGAGAAGGTCCGGGGTTTCGGCTGGCGGCGCAGAGGCGAGAACATCGATGCGCTGTCGATGGAATTCGATCAGGTCATCGAACGTGCAGTTGTAGTTGCCGTGATACTCGGCGCCGTTATGGAGTGCTGCGCCGTACGGTCCGAGCGATGCTGCAATGAGGACACGACGATTTGGAAACCCCTCAACGGCTTCGCGAGCAAGCGCAACAGAGCGAAGAAGAGCAGCATCCGCACTCGCTACCTCCAGACCAGCTTCAGCGTAGCCCATGCGCGAGACCTGGTAACTGGCGGTCTCGATGATGTCGGCGCCGGCTTCAATGTAGGCGCGATGCACGGCTACGATCTTTTCTGGCGATTCTTCTAGAACCTGCGCGGACCAGAGGGGCCCGTTGATGTCTGCATCGAGATACTCGAGTTCAGAGGCCATGCCGCCGTCGAGGACGCGAAGACCGGAGAGAAGTGAGTCGCGAGTTGTACTGCGTTCGACCATGAATGGGTATTCAAGAGTTTACGGGTGAGCGTCTAGCCGAAGAGAAACGTGAAGAAGACAAGAAGCACACTGATCAGCGCACTGACCGCCCAGAGAATCCAGAATATCCAACGCCACCTGGGGCGGAGTGCCGCAATGACAGTGACGACGAGAAATCCAAACAGGTACGGAAGAGCAGCGAGATCGAAGTGATAGCCTGGCTGGCCCGGTTTCAGAGAGTCGTGGGAGAGGTCGAGCCAGAGGCCAGCGCAGAGTGCGGCGGGGAAGATCACGAGCAGCCAGCTGGCGAGTTTACGCCAACGCGTGAAGTGCAGAACGGCACACGCTAAGACAAGAACGACGGCTAACCAGCAGAAGATTGCAGCCACGAGCGCCTCCTCCATCTGCATAGGTTCCTTTTTGTGAATGGTAACGCGCCGGAATAAGACCGCTTGTGAATCGCGGGCTAGATCTTCTGAGTGCGCTGGACAGTGCGGACGCCCTGAACACGGCGAAGTCCGAGGACCATGCGATTCAGATGGCGAAGATCTTCGGCTTCAACCACGAATTCGATCACGGCTTCGCCATTGTCGTCGTGATGAATATCGACGCCGCGAATGTTCGTGTTGTCGTCTGAGATGACGGCTGTGAGTTCTTTGAGCATGCCAGTGCGGTCGTCGCAAAAGATCGTGATCTTCACGGGGTAGCGCTGCGGGCGGCCCGTCTCATCTCCTACGCGAGACCACTCCACGGCAATGCGGCGGTCGCTCTCGTAGAGCAGGTTCTGCACATTCGGGCAGCTGCGGGCGTGAACAGCGACACCTTTTCCGCGCGTAACGTAGCCGACGATTTCTTCGCCGCGAATGGGATTGCAACAACGGGCCCGGTAGACGAGCAGATCGTTCTGGCCTTCAACTTGAAGCGAGTCGGAACCGGTAAGGTGCAGCTTGCGCACCGCATCGGACATGGCCTGTTCGACGGTGCCGGGCTGCTGCGGTTCGGCGGACCCCTCGGGCGGGTTGGCGTATCCGGGAGCGAGCTTGTTGAGGATCTGATGCGCGGAGTGTTTCCCCTGGCCCAGGGTAGCGAGCAGATCGGCAGCAGTAGCAACGCCGTATTCGTTAGCAATCCGGCCAAGATCCTGGTCATCGATCTGCGTCATCGGCACTTTGTGTTTGCGGGCTTCGCGTTCCAGAAGTTTGCGGCCAATTTCGACAGCACGACGGCGCTGATCTTCATTCAGCCAATGCTTGATCTTGTTGCGTGCGCGCGGGCTTTTGGCGAAGGTGAGCCAGTCGCGGCTGGGCTTGTGGTCCTTCTGCGTGACGATCTCGACGATGTCGCCGGTGCGGAGCTTGGTGCGGAGCGGGACCATGCGGCCGTTGACCTTGGCCCCCACACAGGTATGGCCAACCTCTGTGTGAATGGTGTAGGCGAAGTCAACCGGTGTGCCGTCGGCGGGAACGACCACGACCTTCCCCTTTGGCGTGAAGGTGTAAACCTCGTCGGGGTAGAGGTCCATCTTCAGGCTGGAGAGGAACTCGTTGGGATCGGTCATCTCCTTCTGCCATTCGACGAGCTGGCGGATCCAGTTGAGGCGCTCTTCGTCGCGTGCGGTTACGACGTCGCCCTTGGTTTTGTACTTCCAGTGGGCCGCGATGCCCTCTTCGGCGATGCGGTGCATCTCTTCAGTGCGAATCTGCACCTCGAATTGATGGGCACCCTCACCGATCACAGTTGTGTGGAGAGACTGGTATCGATTGGCGCGGGGGATGGCGATGAAATCCTTGATACGGCCGGGGACAGGACGCCAGAGCGTGTGGATCAATCCGAAGACCGCATAGCAGGCGGCCACATCCTGGGTGATGACGCGAACGGCGAGCAGATCATAGACCTGGTCAAACGTAACCTTGGAACGCTGTAGCTTCTGAAAGATCGAGTAGTAACGCTTAATGCGCCACTCGACGCGCGCTTCGATGTTGTTTTCGCGGAGCTGCTCCATGAGCGAATCTTCTACGATGCGAAGGAACTGCTCGCCTTCGACGCGCTGAGCTTCAACTGCGGCGGCGACTTTCTCGAAGCTGACCGGGTCGGTGTATCGGAAGGCGAGGTCTTCGAGTTCCCCACGGACCTTGCCCATTCCGAGCCGGTGGGCCAGCGGCGCGTAGATGTCGAGCGTTTCCCGGGCAATCGCTTCACGGCGATCGGGCTGGAGATGCTCGAGAGTGCGCATATTGTGAAGGCGATCGGCCAGCTTGATGAGGACTACGCGCACGTCTGTGACCATGGCCAGGAGCATCTTGCGGACGTTTTCGGCCTGGCGGTCTTCGCGATTGGCGAACTGGATCTTGTCGATCTTGGTGACGCCTTCGACGATGTGGGCTACCTGGTCGCCAAAGTCGGCTTCGACCTGTTCACTGGTGGCCGGAGTATCTTCCACGGCGTCGTGCAGCAGCCCGGCGGCAATGGCCGTAGCGTCGAGCTTCATTTCGGCAAGAACTTCAGCTACTTCAAGGGGATGGATGATGTAAGGCTCGCCGGATGCACGCATCTGCCCCTTGTGGTTCTGGACGCAGAAGTCCCATGCCTTGCGGATAAGCGCAACGTCTTCAGTGGGGCGGTTGACCTGTACCTGGCGTAGGAGCGATTCGAAGCGGCGATCGATGGTGGCTTGATCCAGAACCGGGCGGACTGTCTTCAACCCAGCCTCAGGCAATGCCGGGGAGGCGGCTATCTCTGCCGGAGTGGGCTGGCGCGCTGTCGCCATACTCCATTATAGGCATCAATTGTTGAGCTTGCCTCAAATCCAGAGTTGGCGCCGTGACTACCCGAAACAGAGCGAGCGCGGGTGTCAGATGACTGGACACTCCGTGGGAAGGACTCTGGCGAGGGCTGACGGAAGAAGCCTTCCAACTTAATGTTTGCCAGATTCAATACACAATAACCTTCGATTGTTAAGCAGAACTGCCTATTAACTCCGTTATTTAGCACCATTTCAGTGTGTTGGCTGTCACTGCCCGTGTACCGCGAGTCGGGAGTACAGTCTCGGGCGGACAAGAGGTCCAGAACCGAGGAACCTTATGTTGAAAAGCCTCTCAATAGCAGGTGCAGCCGCATTGCTTGCGGTAAGCCTGAGTTTCGCAGATCAGTCGCAGAAGATAATTATTCCGGTAGAAAAAACAGCTGCCAACGACGGTAAGCAGATGTACGTGAGCTATTGCGCACCATGCCATGGAACGAACGGCAAAGGGACAGGGCCGGTGGCATCAGCCATGACGACCGGGCCAACCGATCTGACGGTGCTGATGAAGAAAAATCACGGGAAGTTCCCCGACGCGCACGTGGTGGCAATTCTGCAGTTTGGTACCGAAGTGCAGGCGCACGGGTCGGCAACGATGCCGGTGTGGGGACCGATTCTTGGTAACATGAACCGGACGAACCTTCAGGACAAGCAGCTCAGAATCAGCAATCTGGCCCGCTACCTGGAAACGATTCAGGAACGGTAAACGCCGGGGCACCTGCTTCCGGCCAGGGGGGCAGATGACGCACGCGAAGGGACCCGAACGACCAAAGGAGCAGAAGGCGCCTGAGGAGAACAACTCCACGGCGCCCTCTCCCCGCAGCCACAACAGCCAGCCCACAGGCAGAGGCTCCGTCGAGAAAGCCGCAAAGCACGACTCCAAGCAAAATCTCGTTCATGCGGACCAGCCCAAAGGCCAGGGCGGGATTGGCGCGCGCGTAAGCCGCCGGGCGGCTGACAGGCTGCGAGCCGGACACGTATGGGTGTATGCGTCGGATATCGAATCGCTCGAACTCAGCGATTCGG
>Ga0068855_100002333_pt1 | contig 23429 bp, 20 predicted proteins | sample KBSCornC52_FD_66592 | JGI IMG/M metagenome (GOLD analysis project Ga0068855, IMG submission 66592) | Corn rhizosphere microbial communities from Kellogg Biological Station, Michigan, USA - KBS Corn C5-2 | ecosystem: Host-associated > Plants > Roots > Rhizosphere > Soil ...
AAAGCCACGGCTGCCGACCGCACCTCGGCCAAAACCAATTACGAAGATTGGGTTGGGAAAGTGAAAACGGCGAATCACATGACCTCGGACGAGGATTTCGACAAAGCCGTTTCCCGGCAGTTGTTCGGCGGCGAAACGGTTGATCAATGGAAGAAGCAGCAACTCGACATGCGCACCGAGCCCCTCGTGCTGCAGCGTGAACTCAAGGTTAATGTCACCGACGATGACATTAAAAAATTCTACGATGATCCGGCGAATATTTCGCATTTCGAAGAACCGGAAATGGTGGACGTGAGTCATATCTTGCTGGTGACCACGGACCCCAAAACGAACGAGCCTTTGTCCGAGGAAAAGAAAGCTGCCAAACACAAGCAGCTCGAAGATTTGCTTAAACGCGCCCGCGCGGGCGAAGATTTCGCAAAAATGGCGGACCAATACTCCGAAGATCCCGGCGTCAAAGAAAACCACGGCGAATATAAGTTCTCCCGCACCGACCGTTATGTGCAACCGTTCAAGGACGCCGCATTTGCATTGGCCAAGCCCGGCGATGTCAGCGACATCGTCACCTCGGAATTTGGCTATCACATCATCAAGCTCAACCAGAAGATTCCGGCCAAGAAGGCGGATCTGAACGATGTCAAGGAAGCCATCAAGGAATACCTGACGCAGCAACAATTCCGCAAACTCGCGCCGGCTTACGTTGCCTCACTGGTGAAAGACGCGAACATCCAGATCATGGATGAAAAATTAAAGGGCACGGATTTCTCCATTGAGCCTCCGAAAGAAGAAGCCGCGCCGGCGGGAGCCGCTGCAGCCCCTACGGCGCCCCCGGCGTCTGCCACCAAGAAATAAGGCAATTTGGAAACACCAAGGCCCGGCTCAAGCCGGGCCTTTTCTTTTCCGGCCTGGGACCGCCGGCGTCCCGCCGGCGAGAAGCGCCATATGGCGCTCGGCTGAGTGTATTCGGACTTTGGTCATGTGAACTGAGAGACGAAATCTCAATTAGGCTGAAGTTGTTGCCTTCAAAAGCGGCAGACGACTGAGACGACTGCCGCACTCCAAGACGCTACCGCGAGTCCATGGAACCTCCGCACATTCCGCCAGGTTTTGGACTGCGGCAGCCCTCTGCCGCTTTTCGGCTGCAATGGCAAGCGCGCGAAATCCGCCCTCGCGCTCCCCGTTAATACTTCTTCGTAAATTTCTTCTTCGATTCCTCGTCCGTCGCCGCCTGCGCTCCCGCTTCGATTTTATTTTCCGGAGGCGCTTCGGCCTTCTTGCCTTCCGGCTCCGGCGATTCCATGGCCTCGACGAACGCCATGCGCAACGCCATCAGGCTCTGTTTCAGCAGTTGGTCTTCTTCCTTGGTAAGATTGCCCTTCGTTTTCGCCTCGAGCATTTCCAATTGATCGATGAACAACCGCGCGGCCTCAATGTCGCGCACGGTCTGGCCGGTGTGCGGATGCGGCACCTTGCCCATCAACAGCATCGCCATGTTGGATTGCTGCACGACGAGTTGCGCGAACAGCGCGGACATCATTTCCTCGCGGCTGATCGGGCCGAGATCCTGGGGCGGCATGGGTGCGTCACTCATAGGCTTTTTCTTTTTTTGCGGATTTCCGCTATCAAAAACTGGATCAGCCGTCGCAGGCGGGTTTCGACGTCAATCGTTTCGAGAATCGCCTGGCGCTCAGCCCCGCCGGGAAGCACCGCGCACGAAACCAAATCCGCCGTCTGCTCCGGATCGGTCAAGGAATCGAGATAACCGAGAATTTCTTTCGGCGAAAACGAGGGCGCGGGTTCTTGGCTCGGTGACTTCGAAGAGACGACCGGAAACGGAAACGGCAAACCAAGCGCGATGCGTTCCTGGAGCAGTTCGCGCACCTTCGCCAGCAACGCATCCACTGCCACACTGTCGCACGGAGGCGTTTCCAGCGGTCGCACGCGCTGCACGCGATACGGCTTGTAGCGCACGGCTTGCTCCAATTCCACCCGCGCGATGCCTTGCAGGATGAGATGCGACGTGTCGTCCTTGTGCTGCACCGAAACACGAATCAAGCCGAGTCCGGCGATGGGCGACGGCGCCTCGCGCGTGTGACCCGGCTTCTGCATCGCCACCGCGAACATGCGATGAGAATCCAGCGCGTCGGCGAGCATCTGGCGATAGCGCGGCTCGAAAATATAGAGCGGCAGGAGCGCTTGCGGAAACAGCGTCGCATTCGGCAGCGTCATCACGGCGATCTCGCGCGGCAACTTCATAAATCTGGAGACAATTTAGAAGAGGCACGCGTTTATTCAAGTGGAGATGGACGCTGAACTCAGTTGTAGCGCAGGCGTCCTCGCCTGCGAGTTCCGGCACCGTCCCGGTGCCAGGAAATGTTGCGCTTGATAAACGGCCGAAGGAATCTCGTGCGGAGAGACGCCGCCGACCTCGCAGGCGAGGACGCCTGCGCTACGATGGGATCGCTCTCCTCAACCTCTCCAGGCCCGCGTGCACAGGAGATGGACGCTTGCCAAATTCCGCAGCCGCGCGCATCTTGGGCACGCTATGAAAAATAGAATGGGCATAATTATTTTGACCCTCGCCTGCGTGGGACTCGCGATCGCGCTCGTCGTCAACCAGTCGAACGCGACCAAGAGCCAAAAGAAGGCGGAAAGCACGATTGCGGACCAATCGAACGGCTGGGTGACCGCCGAGGGCCGGCTTGAAGAAGAACGCAAATTGACCAGTTCGCTTACCAATGATCTCGCCGCGCGGGTGAACGATTTGACCTCGCTGACTAACCAAATTATTGAGACTTCCAACGCGCTCGCCAAAACCCAGGATTCCTTGAAAGCCGCGCAGGATGAAGTCGCCAAACGCGATGCCCAGATCGCTGATCTCGAGACGCAGAACAAGCAGCTCGATGACAAAGCGACCGACCTCAGCAGTTCCATCACGAATTTGCAGTCGCAAATTGACTCCACCCAAAAGAAACTCGCCGCGTCCGAGGGCGACAAGGCGTTTTTGGAAAAAGAACTGCAACGGCTCGTGGCGGAAAAGGCTGAGTTGGAGCGCCAGTTCAACGATTTGAAAGTATTGCGCACGCAAGTCGCCAAGTTGAAAGAGGAAATGAACGTCTCCCGCCGCCTCGCCTGGATTCGGGAGGGCATCTTCGCGCGCGACGAACAGAAAGGCGCGCAGCGGTTGATGGAAAACTCCACACCCGCCTTCGGCAGCAATTCAGCCCCGGTCACCGCGCAGGCGCAAACGCGTCCCAAGCCGGGCAATTACGATCTGAACGTGGAAGTCAATTCGGACGGCACTGTGCGCGTCATCCCGCCCACCAACGCCGCTCCGACCAATGCGCCGGTGAAATGACCCCGTCCGATTTGCTCGTGGATTCGCATGGCCGCGTTTTGCGCGACCTCAGGGTAAGCGTTACGGACCGCTGCAATTTCCGCTGCCTTTATTGCTTGCCCGAAACCGAGGCGGCGCAAAATTTCTATCGCGGCCACTGGGCGCGCATGCCCAACTCCACTCCCATCACCCAGCAATGGGTGCCGCGCACCAACCTGCTCAGTTTTGAGGAAATCGAACGTTTCATCCGCCTGATGGTCGCTCGGGGCATTCAAAAAATCCGGCTCACCGGCGGCGAACCGCTGTTGCGTCACGATTTGGAATTGCTCGTTTCGCGCATCGCTAAAATTCCCGGCATCGAGGATCTGGCCCTGACCACTAACGGATTTCTCTTCGCCGAAAAAGCGCGCGCTTTGCGCGACGCCGGGTTGCGCCGCGTGAGTTTCAGCATGGATTCCCGCGATCGCGACAATTTCAAAAAAATGACCGGTCGCGACGGCCTGGATGAAGTCCTGAAATCCATCGACATCGCGCAGCAACTGGGATTCGGCCTAGTGAAAGTGAACGGCGTGGTGATTCGCGACATCAATGATCACGAAATCGAATCGCTCGCGGAATTCGCGCGCGAACGCGATTTGAGTTTTCGCTTCATCGAGTTCATGCCGCTGGATTCCGCGCAGGCCTGGCAAAAAGAAATGGTCGTGAGCGGACGCGAAATTCTGGAGCGACTGCAAAAGCGATTCGATTTAAATCCGGTCGCATCCGAAAACGCCTCCTCCACTTCCAAACGCTGGCGCTTCGCCGATGGCCGCGGCGAGATTGGCATCATCGCGCCCGTGAGCGAGCCGTTCTGCGGCCACTGCAATCGCATTCGCCTCACCGCCGACGGCAAAGTGCGCACCTGTCTTTTTAGCGTCGTTGAGCACGACCTCCGCACGCGCTTGCGCGGCGGCAGTTCCGACGATCAAATCAGCGAATGGCTGAACAGCGTCATCGCCCAAAAAGAGGCCCGCCACCACATCGGCGAACCCGATTTTCAACCCGCTTCGCGGTCGATGAGTTGTATTGGGGGGTAATAGTGGCACGGGCGTCTCGCGCGTGCGAAGAAAAGCGGCAGAGGCCGGCCGCAGTCCAAAACCTGGCGGAATGTTCAGTGCTCCGTGACTCGCGCCAGCGTCCCGGAGTGCGCCAGCCCTCTGGCGCTTTTGTTGTGGGCCTACAAATCAACAAATCTTCCGCCCGACGCTGGACGGAGCCCATCAATGGAAATCTTGACCGGAACACCGCGCCCCGCTATTAAAATACCCGCGTATGCCAACTTACGAATATGTCTGCGCGAAGTGCGGGCATGAATTTGAAAAATTTCAGTCGATGGCGGATAAGCCGCTAACCGTTTGCCCCAGGGAACTTTGCGCCCAGAAGAAATGGGGGAAGGGCAAGGTGACCAAAAAAATCAGCGCCGGTGCTGGCTTGATTTTCAAGGGCAGCGGCTTTTACATTACTGATTACCGCAGCGAAAAATACAAGGAAGCCGCAAAAAAGGATTCCGCCGCCGCGAAACCGGCCGAGAACAAGCCGGCTGAAAGCAAACCGGCGGAAGCGAAACCGGCGGCCAAGACCGAAACCAAGCCGGCCAAAGCGGCGCCGAAGAAATGAAACCGCGTTGGGAGAAGTTTTTGAAACTAAATCGCCAGTGAAAAACATCCAACATCCAACATCCAACATCGAACAACCAATGAGGGTGATTTCGAGTTCTTTGGCTGTTGGGTGTTCGATGTTGGATGTTGGATGTTTCTTCGGGTTCAAGGGGAAAGCGATTACCCTGATGGCGGCAGTGTTGGCGGTCCTAAATGTCGCGAGCGCGCAAGTGCAGCCGAACGTCACCGTCGCGCCCGGCGGTCAGGTCATCGCCAGCAGTTCCGGGCAATTCTACGTCAGCTCACACGGCCCGCTTTCACCGACCACGCTGGATCTCGCCGCCAAGACCGATCTGCTCACGCTCGAACCCACTTTGCTCGCCGTCTCGTGCGACCGCATCAAAAGCGAGTTGCTGCGCCAGCTAAACATGGCGGACCACTGGCGCGGAAAAATTTTCGTCTCGCTCCACGCGGTGCGTTCGGTGGATGAACCCATTTCCGTCGTCCCGAATAGATTCGCCGGCAACTGGCACTCGGTCGTCGAATTGCCGGACGCCATCGATCGCAATCGATTGGTGGAAGCCATCGTGCGCGCCACGCTGATGGAAATCGCCAATCGCAACGCCCGTGAGCGACCGGCGGAAATTCCCGAATGGCTCGCGCGCGGATTGGCCCGGCAACTGATGGGCTCAAGCGAATTGAAATTGATTTTGCCGCCGCCCACCCGGCAGAAAAACGGCTGGAACATCTCGCGCGTCACGATGGATTTCAGCGATGACCCCCGGCCATCCAAAGTTCCGACGCAAAAACTGAATCCGCTCACGCAAGCTTCGCCGGTGCTGCGCACGAACGAGCCGTTGACCTTCGATCAATTGAGCTGGCCCACCGAGGAGCAATTGTCCGAAACCGGCGCGGATCTCTACAGCAGCAGCGCGCAATTGTTCGTCAGCCAATTGCTGCACGAGAAAGCCGGTCCGGAATACTTCCGCGAAATGCTCGCCGAACTGCCTGACTACCTCAACTGGCAGCTCGCCTTCGAACACGCCTTCCAGCCGATGTTCAAAAACACGCTGGACGTGGAAAAATGGTGGGCGCTGCAAGTCACGCAGTTCAGCGGACGCGATCTGCTCCATTTGCTCACGCGCGAAGAAAGTGCCCGGCAACTCGATGACGTCTTCCAATTTCCCATTCACGTCCAGATTGGCCAGACCGCGCCGATGCGCACGGACATTTCCCTGCAAACGATCATTCGCGGTTGGAGCCGCACGCAGCAACTGGAGATGTTGAAGAACAAAATCTGGGAGCTGGGCGTGTTGCGGTTGCGCATTTCTCCCGATTACGTTCCACTCCTCGACCAATATCTCGATGTGATGCAGGAATATTACAAGAAGCGCAGCGCCTCCACGCGCATCCTCGCGGCGGTCGGCATCATTTCCGACAAATCAGTGGAAGAGGCAACCGCGCAATTGGACCAACTCGACGCCCAGCGCGCCAAACTGCGCACAGAAGCTCCCGCGCCTGTCGTTTCGGCTGCCGAAGCGATTGTGCCCCGATGATTGAAAAAGCGTCGGCGAACTTGCCTAACGCTGGAACAACTTCTCCCTTTCCCGTCGGATGGGGGAGGGCCGGGGTGAGGGTTCGGCCGATTGGATGTTTCATGTTGGACATTCGAAGTTCCCCGAGCGCAAAGCCTTTCTGGGGCGCTCGTCCCTTGTTTTAGGGGTGGTATACCCGCTGACCGGTTCTCTTGACAGTCCGCCGATCAAATCTATAGTGCGCTACGAACAATGCACAGCGATACTTCACGGGACAATGGCGAGGAGCCGCCATCGCGTTCTTCAAATTCATTAAAACAATTTAAATCTGCCGGACGCGGTTTTTGGAGCAATGTTTCCGATGCCGACTGGAACGATTGGCATTGGCAGCTCAAAAACCGGATCACCACCGCCGAACAACTGCAGCGATTGATGCCCACGCTGACGCCCGAGGAATTTGCCGGCGCCAAGCTGGCGAATCACAAACTCGCGCTGGCCATCACGCCGTACTTTTTCAACCTCATCGATCCCGCGGATGAAAATTGCCCGATTCGCTGGCAGGTCATCCCGCGCATTCAGGAGACGCACACCGCCTCGTGGGAAATGAGCGATCCCTGCGGTGAAGACTCGCACTCGCCGGTGCCGGGCCTGGTGCATCGTTATCCCGATCGCGTGCTGTTTTTGGTCACGGATCGTTGCGCGGCATACTGCCGCTACTGCACGCGCTCGCGCCTTGTGAGCAATGCCTCCGGTTACGATTTTCATCCCGAGTTCGAGAAGCAGATTGAATACATCGGTGCGCATCCGGAAATCCGCGACGTGCTCCTGAGCGGCGGCGACCCGCTCCTGTTCAGCGATGACAAGCTCGAAAGCCTGTTGAGCCGCCTGCGCGCGATTCCGCACGTGGAGTTTTTGCGCATCGGCACGCGCATCCCGATCTTCCTTCCGCAACGCATCACGCCCGCCTTGTGCGCGATGCTAAAAAAATATCATCCGTTGTTCATCAGTGTGCACACGAATCACCCGCGCGAATTGACCACGGAAGTGCGCGACGCGCTCGGCCGCCTTGCCGATGCTGGCATCCCGCTTGGCAATCAATCCGTGTTGTTGCGCAACGTGAACGACGACGCGGAGATCATGAAGGCGCACGTGCAGAAACTGCTCATGTGCCGCGTGAAGCCGTATTATTTGTATCAATGCGATTTGATCACGGGCTCCGCGCATTTGCGCGCGAGCGTGCGCAAGGGTTTGGAAGTCATGGAAGCCTTGCGCGGCCACACCAGCGGTTATGCCGTGCCGACGTACGTCATCGATGCGCCTGGCGGCGGCGGTAAAATTCCCGTCAGCCCCGAATACGTCCTCTGCCACAACGACGACCGCGTGGTCGTGCGCAATTACGAAGGCAAAATCTTCGAATACCCCGAAGCCGCCGACGGCACGCCGCTGGTGGAAGCTCCGACCGAGATCGAAGAACCGGAATTGTGCAAGTGTTAGAATCGTAGGACAGGCATCCTGCCTGTCTCCATTTTCTGAGGGCTGAAAGACCGCACTGTCACAGCCCGGGGTAAAGGCCCGGTTAAGTCCGAAGCAAATCTTTTGAGTCCTGTCGGGGCGAAATAAACGATTGATAAAATCACCCGTCACGTCGTTGCCGTGGCGATTTTTTGTGCATTGAACTTTCTCCGATTTTCTTCACAGTGTCCCTGAATTGAACCCGAAATTCGGACGGAACCATTTCAGGAGAGGACGAACCGGCGGGGATCGGCTGGCGTCTTTTCCTGCAACAGTTCACCGGATTCCACGGTTTCACAAACAAGAACCTAAAGACCCTAAAAAATGAAAAAGACCCAGAAGTTCTATTGGATAGCCGCCGCGCTGGCGGTTTTTGGCGTAACTGCTTCGTCGCGCGCTGATGATGCCATCAACGTCGCGACCGCAACCAATCATTGGGTAAGCGCGGCGGCCGCCGGTTTGACGCTGACGCGCGGGAACAGTGATACGACTCTTGCTACCCTTTCATTGGGCACGGCCAGAAAATGGCAGCAGAGTGAATTGACCATGGGCGCGGATGCGACTTATGGCAGCAGCAAGACTGACGGAGCAAGCCATACCACTGCTCAGTCCCTGCACGGAGTCATCCAGGACAACTGGCTGTTCACCGAGCGTTTGTATGCTTACGCGCGGATTGAGGGATTGCATGACGAGGTCGCGGATATTCGCTATCGCCTCTCGCTGAGCCCTGGCGTTGGTTATTACTTCATCAAGAACAAAACCATGGACCTGAGTGGTGAATTCGGCCCTGGATATATCATTGAGAGGCTTGGCACGAATGATCACAGTTTTGCGACACTGCGCATCGGCGAAAAATTTCATTGGGCCATCAGCGACCGTGCTCGCCTATGGCAGACCGTCGAGTTCCTGCCGCAGGCGGATAAATTCGACAATTACATCGTCAATTTCGAAATTGGAATTGAAGCGGACCTGTCTTCGAGCAAAAAGTTCGCGCTGCGGACTTTCCTGCAGGACACTTACAATCATCGACCGGCGCCCGGACGCGAAAAGAACGACGCGAAGCTGGTGGGCGCGCTGGCGTATAAATTCTGAAAATCCAGTTTTCATTCTCAAGCCCGCGGCTCGACCGCGGGCTTTTTTTGTTGTCTATTGTGCCCGATGCTACGCGAATCGTTTGAAGTCAAAAAAGCGCGCGCGAAAAAAATCATCGCCGCTTTGCAGACGGTCTATCCCGGAGCGCATTGCGAACTGAATTTTTCCAATCCGCTCGAATTGCTCGTCGCCACCATCCTTTCCGCGCAATGTACCGACAAGCGCGTGAACATCGTCACGGAAGATTTGTTCAAAAAATATCGCACTGCGAAAGAATTTGCGGGCGCGAAGTTGCCCGAACTGGAACAAGCCATCAAAACCACCGGATTTTTTCGCAATAAGGCGAAGAATATCCAGGCTGCTGCGCGTTCGATCGTGGAAAAACACGGCGGCAAGGTGCCGAATACGATGGAAGAATTGGTGGAGCTCGGTGGCGTGGGACGCAAGACCGCGAACGTGGTTTTGGGCAACGCGTTCGACATCCAATTGGGCATCGCGGTGGACACGCACGTCGCGCGACTCTCGTATCGCTTCGGGTTCACTAATGACGCAGATCCGGTGAAGATCGAGAAAACCTTGATGAAGCTCGTGCCGCGCGAGCAATGGACGCTGGTCAGCCACGTGGTGATCTGGCACGGCCGCCGCCGCTGTTTCGCGCGCAAACCAGATTGCAAAAATTGCGAAATCCTCAAGCTGTGTCCGCGGATTGGCGTGAAGGAGAAACTCTCGTGAACGCGCAACGCGCAACGCGCAACGCGCAGAATTGGTTTCTGATATTGTCTGGCCGTTGTGAGGCGGCGGTGAACATGGCCACGGACGAAGCGTTGCTGGACGCCATGCCTCGCTGGCAAAAACCCGTGCTGCGGCTTTATGGCTGGACCGAGCCGGCGGCTTCGTTCGGCTATTTCCAAAAACATTCCGACATCGAAAGCGCGACGATGCTGCGCCCGCTGGTGCGGCGTCCCACCGGCGGCGGCCTCGTGCCGCATGATGCGGATTGGACTTACAGCGTGGCATTTCCGACCGTTCACGAATGGCATGGCGTAAGCGCGATTGAGAGTTATCGCCGCGTGCATGAATGGATTCAGGCGGCGTTTGCAGAATTGAACATCGCCACCGAGCTCGCGCCGTGCTGCAAGAAATCCGCGCCCGGCCAATGCTTTGTCGGCTATGAAAAATTCGACCTGTTGTGGCAAGGCAAGAAAATCGCCGGCGCCGCGCAACGCCGGAACAAACTCGGCTTGCTCATTCAAGGCTCGGTGCAACCGCCGCCGCTCGGCTTGCAGCGCGCGGATTGGGAACGTGCGATGCAAAACGCCGGAATAAAAATGTTTGGCGCAGAATGGGTGGAAGCAAGGCTGGATGAGGCTCTTTCGGCGCGGGTAGCGGAGTTGGTGTCGGAAAAATATTCGCAGCGGAGTTACAACCAGAAGCGGTAGTCGTAGGACAGGCATCCTGCCTGTCTCCATTTTCTCCGTTCAAGTTAGAGACAGGCGAGACGCCTGTCCTACAGCTAATTCGTCAGCCGATAAAATTTCTCGGTTCCAAGATTGGTCTCAATCACGGAGATGTTCGTCCCGCTCACCGACCGCGACGTGCCATCGATGGTCCACGTGTTCGAGGACAGATTGGTGATTGAAAGCAGCGTGAAGTTGCTCAGCGGCGCGGGCCACGTGATGCGCACCAGCCCGTTGCTCGGCAGGTTCGCGATGGAAAGGAATGGGAGTGGCCAGACCGTCGTGGTGTTCGTGACGGAGTTGTTGGCGAAGTTTGGATCGAGAGTATCGGAGCCGACCGAGGCGACGTTGAGGATGTTCCCGGGCACGGTGGGCACGACCGTTAAAATAACTTTCGCGGAGCCAGCATTGGCGATGTCTCCCAGCACGCCTGTAATCGGGACGGTGTTGGTCACGAGCGTGCCCGCGGTGGTGCTCGCCGATTTCAGCGCGACCGTTGCCGGGAGCGTATTCGTGAGACGCACATTCAAGGCTGTCACGGGGCCGGCATTGGTGATGGTGATCGTATAAACGAGATTGCTGCCGACGAACACCGGATCAGGCAAATCGGTCGCGCTGATGCTGAGGTCCGCGGAATCGATGGTGAAATCCGTCGCGCTCTGGCCGATGCCGCCCGGCGCGGTCACCGTGATTTTTCCACTGGTCGCGCCGTCAGGCACGACTGCGCTGAGCGTGGAATTGTTGGTGACCATGAAACTCGCCGCCGGCGTGCCGTTGAACGCGACCGCGGAGGCGTTGGTAAAACTGTTTCCATTGATCGTCACGCGCGTGCCCGGCACGCCGTGGGTGGGCGAAAAATCGCTGATGGTCGGCGCAATGTAAAAAAGTTGCGTGCTATTGGTCGTGCCGAACGGCGTCGCCACACTGATCACTCCCGACTGGACTCCGACCGGCGCGATCGCCCCGATGTTGTTGTTATTGGTGACGACGAAACTGCCCGTCACGCCGTTGAATGCCACGGAGAACGCATTGGTAAAATTATTTCCCGAAATGCGGACCAGCGTCCCGACCGCGCCATTCGTCGGCGCGATGTTCGTGATCGCCGCCGGGAGATAGAAAATTTGATCACTGGTGACGCTGCCATTGGTTGTGGTGACGGTGATAGGGCCTGAGGAGGCATTGGCCGGCACATTGAACGAGAGCACGCCGGGCGACACAGTGCTGAAATTAACGGCCGCTCCTCCGCCAACGGTCACATCCGGGTGCGGAGATTTTTCGTTCAAGCCAGAGCCGAACACAGTGACGAACGTGTTCGTCGCGCCGGCGCCCGGCGAGAAACTGGAAATACTGGGCAGGATTTTGAAATCCGTTGCCGATTGGGCCATTCCGAAAGCCGTGCCGCTCGGGGGTGAAACAACGATCTTGCCGCTCGGGGCGCCAAAGGGAACGGCGACGCGAATCGTCGTGTTATTCGAAATCGTAAAATCGCTGGCGGGCACACCGCCAAAAGTGATGCCTGAGCATCCCATGAAATTGACTCCCGTAAGAAGGACATTTGTCGTGGCACGGCCATTGATCGGCAAAAAGCTGGTGATGCTCGGCTGGACGAAAAAGTTCGTGGCCGTGGTGATGACATTGCTGCTGGTGCTGAAGTTGCCGTGTAGAGACAGGATAATGAGCGGTCCGGTCGTCACGCCGGCCGGAGCGGTCACGTTGATTTGATGATCGCTGTTCAGGAAAAAACCTGTCCCGCCCACGCCATTGAACGTCACACCACTCACACCCGCCGATTGGAAATGGACGCCGGTAATCGTCACCGGCGTGCTGCTCGCGCCGTAACCGGGAGTAAAGTTCGTGGCATACGGCATGTTGGTCGGGACAATGACGAACGACTGCGGACTGTTAAACACAGTACCATTCAGAGTCACTTGGATGACGCCGGAAGAAGCACCGGCGGGCACATTCGTGATATCGATTTCCGAATCGGACACGACGGCGTTTGTGCTCGTGGTGGAAGTGGTGCCATTAAATTTGATCGTGAGCGAATTCGGCCGTTTGTTTCCGGGCGCGAAACCGTTCCCGAAAATTTGCACAAAATCGCCGTGCCCGCCGAGCGGCGGCACGACATTGGTGATGATTTGCGCCGGGAGGTTAGCGGCGAATAGCAGAGACGCGAAAATGCCAACAAGACTTCTGACTTTCATGTGATCCTCGGATTAAATTGCGGCATCAGCGCCCGGCCAATTCCTTTAGATTGAACTACTGATAACAAAATGACGTGCGAAATCAATGTTTATCCCGGATTTGAAGCGCGGATAAAATGGGTTCGTTTTTTGTTTGGACACGGTCTCGGCGGATTGCAAGTTGTTGATGAATAAGGTTTGCACGCAAAACGGAAATGGGTTCGTTTGGTAATTTTTATTTTAACGCGGACCCGCCTTCGCATACTTCGGCGCGGCAGGGATCGGAGCGCGGAATGCAAAAATTCACATGCATGCGGTGGGAAGGAATTTTTTATTTTTTAAGCCGGATTTAGCCGGATTTGGTCCCAGTGAGTCCAAATTCCTGGGTCCAAGGTGCAAAGTTGGCGAACCTGATTTGATTGCTTCGTTCCAGTTTTTCATTTTTCCCTTCTGCCCTCCTTTTTCGGCATTGAGTTATATCACACGTGTCAATCCGGGAGTGGTGATTGAATGAAGGCCGACCTGGCACCGAAACTGCGCCAGAACTCGCAGGCGAGGACGCCTAATCAAAGGCGCGCAATTTCTCCCCTGCTCCAACGCCGAATCCGCACCACTTCATCGCACGGAATGCCCAGCGACAGCAGAAATTCGTTATGCGCCTCCGGCGCGCGCCGCTCGAATTCCACGTGCCAGCGTTTCCGCGCTCTCTGCTTCACGCCGGCAGCCTCCAGCATCTCCACCCACAACTCGACATCCACCGGCGGCTGGGAGGTTCCCGACGCCATCCGGCTGAGCATGCCCGCGAGAATCCGCTGTTGATTCTTGAGGCCCACGATGTTCGCCGTGTTTTCGCGCATCTGTTTATCGAGCAATTTCGCGCCGGGTTTTCCACCGGAAGCCAGCACGGCGGCAATATCCTTCAACGCCAGCCCCGCTTCGCGAAACAGGCAGATGCGTTCCAGTCGCCGAAAATCGTTTTGCGAATAGCAACGATAACCCGCGCCCGAGCGCCCGGATGGTTTCAACACGCCAATGCGGTCATAATACAGCAACGCACTGCGCGACAGGCCGAATGCGCGGGCGAGTTTGGAAATGGACCACGTCTTCATCGCGACGAATGCGAGGGCGAGCCTGCTCGTCCCCGCATCGGCATCATCGGCATTCCGCCCGAATTTCGGCAATCTCTTTCGGCGGGATGCCGAGCCATTCCATGAAACCCTCGTGCCCTTCCGGATGCCGCGCCTCAAACAACCGATGCCACTGCAGCCGTTTCTCGCCATCCCAGCCCATCTCTTCATACATCGCGACCCACTCGTCTTTGGTGATATGTTTTTTATAGATGTTCATTTGGTTTTCTCACGACGAACCGAGCTTAAAGTGTGAAGTTGTAGACGGGTCAAGGGGTATGAATTATTTTGCATTGCAGCGATCTCGCGGCTGAATTCTAGTGAGACATCATTGTTATGAAAAATTTGCAAATATTGGCAGTGTGCGTGGGCATGATGATTGGCCAGTTTTGCAATGCGCAAAGCACCAACAAGGTGACCGGGGCGTTGAGCAAAGCGAGGCAGGCCGCAATGGAAGTGAAACACATTCCCTTAACCATCAATTACGGATTGGGGCACGTGTTGATGTCCGAGCAGCCGACGTTGTACTCGGTGCAGTTGCCCATCGGCGGCGGCAGTTCGTTCGAGAAATATCCAGCGCCGGATGTGGAAAGCTTCGGTTTGCAGGTGTGGCTTTTGCGAACCGACGGCACGGCGATCCCGCAGCATGGAAAGCCGGGCGAGATCGAGATAGGCGGCGCGGGGTGGGATAATGTTTACATGCTTTACACATTCGACAAAGGCGCGTCGAATGAATTGGCAGGGATTGTTGTGCGCGCGAAGGGGAAGCTTTACTGCCAGGAAATCGGCGCGGAGAGAAAATGACAAGGGGTTTTGGCAGATCAAAACAAATGATTGCAAAACGGAGGAACAGGCCATAAATCACTGGTCAGCCCGGAGGGCTGAAGGAAATTAGCCGGGGATAACATCCCCGGATCGTGGTCGCAAAAATACACGCGCCCTGTAGGGGCGCTGGATTATGTCCTCAACTCACCTAAGCTTGCATATTCACGTCGTATTCGGCACGAAACATCAACGCCCCCTAATTGTTCCTGAGTGGCGCTCTCGCTTGCACGCCTACCTGGGAGGCGCAGCAAAAACTTTGGATGTCGTGCCCGAAGCAATCGGCGGCGTAGCCGATCACGTTCATTTGCTTCTTGGCATCCGAGCCACGCACACGCTGGCGGATGTGATACGCGATTTGAAACGGACCTCTTCGGCCTGGGTTCATGAAACTATCGGAGAGCGACAATTCGATTGGCAAGACGGCTACGGTGCCTTCACGGTAAGTGCGTCGCTGCTGCAAACGGTGAAAGATTACATCGCGCGGCAGGAGGAGCATCATCAAAAGAAAACGTTTCAGGAGGAATACTTGGAGTTTTTGAAATTGAGCGGCGTGAAATACGACGAGCGGTATTTGTGGTAATTCTCCGCCGCCCCTGCCGGGGCGGTGTTGCAATTTTGCGGGAACCGGGGATGTTATCCCCGGCTAATGTCCGGCAACCCTCCGGGTTGCTCAAAGCCGCACATGCGAGGACGCCCGTGCCACTAAATCACACCCCGCCAATCCACTTGCGATCTTCCCAAACCGCCTTGATCGATGTGAGGTTCCGCCGGTCAAAAATGTTTTTCGCCGCCGCGCCGAGTTTGCCTTTTTTCACGTTGTTGAAGGCGTCGCTGGCGCTGATGGCCACGTATTGCAGGACGCTCGGGTCGCGGTAGCAATCGATCATGCAACGCGTGCAGCCGTCGCGGATGAGTTTCGATTGGTCGAACTCGTAGATGTTGCACATCGGCTTTTCCCAGAAGTGACAACGATACATGTTGAGGTTCCAATCGAGGTAAAAATATTTGTGCCCGCCCAGGCAGCCGAACTGCTCCTTCTCACCGCGCAAATGCCGCTGCATCTCGTGCAGCGATTCGGTCGGGTTCACGACCGGGTAACCGCTGCGATGCTTCATGGTCTTGATTTTCTCGAACAACTCGATCAGTTCGTCCTTCGAAAAATTCACGAGGCCGCTGTCGCTGAAGCTGAGATAACTGCTGGCGAGCGAGGTGAGCGGGTAGCTGAACGTACAGCTTTTGAAATCAAGCGCTTCGAGGAACGCGGGCAGCTTTTCGTAATCATCAATCAGCCGGCTGGCCGTGATGCTCGCCGTGGTTTGGATGCCGGCGGAATGGAAAAATTCGTTGGCGCGTTTGATCTTTTTGCAGACGTCCGGCAAGCCGCGATTTTTCTCGTGCTTGGCCACGTCGTGCGCGTCGATGGACATGATGACGCTGCTGAGGCCGTCGCTGGCGAGGCCGCGCATGTTGTCATCATTCCACAATCCGCCGTTGGTGCAGATCATCGGATGAATGCCGCGCTCAGCCGCGTAACGGGTCATCGCGCGCAGATCCCGGTGCACCATCGGCTCGCCGCCGACGAACAGCAGGTAGCCGATGTGATTTTTCACCGCGATATCGATGACATCCTGCGCTTCCTTGAGTGTGACGCTGCGACGGGCTTTGGGATCGAATTTCGAGCGCGCGAATCCGCAGAAATCGCAATCGGCATTGCAGATGTTGGTGATGGCGAATTGCAGGTAGCCGGGCCCGCCGTGATCGAGGACTTCACCCACCAGTTTGAACAGGCTTTTCTTCGGGCGAACAACCGGCTTGGAAAAATCGACCGGCGCCGCTGTGGGAGCGGCGGGCGTAGTGGTGGCCGACGGCACGACCTTCTCGGACATGGTTGGACTGGCGGAATTCATTCGTTAAACTCGTACATTTTGGCTGGAAAGCGAGTTGGGGGCAATGCTTTTAACCGTGAATGAACGCGAACAGAGAAAGGCTTTTACGCGAATTACGCTAATTTTCGCGAATTATCCATCAACTCTCCCCGAATTCGAGGGAATTCGCGTAATTCGCGTAAAGTTTTTAACCGCCGCCGTCTGGAATTCGTGTTCATTCGTGGTTCTGCGCAGAAAAGGTTTGTCTCTTTTCATCGGAGGGGGTTTTATTTTGGGAGCATGGCGAAGAGCATCGTCTATTTCGATTTGGAAACGCAGAAGTCCGCGGATGAGGTCGGCGGGTGGGACAAAATCAGCGCGATGGGCATGAGCGTGGGCGTGACTTACAACACCGGCACCGGCGCGTATAAAATTTACGGCGAGAAACAGGTGGACGATTTGATCAAGGAATTGCAGCGCGCGGACCTCGTGGTGGGCTTCAACAATCTGCGGTTCGATTACGAAGTGCTGCACGGCTACACGGCGTTCGATCTGCGCCAATTGCCCACGCTCGACATGCTCGTGGATTTGCAAAACAAACTGCAGCATCGGCTCTCGCTGGATTCCATCGCGACGGCGACGTTCGGTGTGGAAAAAACGGCGGAAGGTTTGCAGGCGATTGAATGGTTTAGGCAGGGGAAGATGATGAACATCGCCGAATACTGCTGCTACGACGTGAAGATCACGAAACTCGTGCACGAGCATGGCGTGCACCACCGGCAGCTGCATTACCACAATCGGTTTGGGAAGAAATTGACGGTGGCGGTGGAGTGGTAGGTCGTAGGACAGGCGTCTCGCCTGTCTCCATTTTCCATAAAGGAAGGAAATATAGAGACAGGCTGGAAGCCTGTCCTACGGTCACACCACCCGCATCTGCACTGCGTCCACGATTTGATCGCCGACGAGTATGGAGCCGATGATGACGACGGTGTCGCCTTTGTGCAGGCGGCTTTGTTCCAGCATGCTTTTCACTGCGGCTTCGATCGTGTTTTCCGGATTGATCATGTCGAACGGCACGACGAACGGGATGACACCCCAGCACAACGAGAGTGCGCGGGCGCTTTCCTCGAGCGCCGTCATCGCGTAGACCGGTGAGTAGCGCGGGCGCAGCCACCCGGTGTGGCGGGCCATGTGGCCGTGGCGCGTGAAGACGAGAATGGCGGCGGCCTTGAGTTCGTTGGCCATCACGACGGCGCTCTTGACCAGTTTCTGGCGCGGCGTGGTCATGACGGCGCTTTCAAAAAAGTTCGCGCCGCCGGAGCGTTCGATGCGCGTCGCGATGCGGTCAAACACTTCGATGCAGCGCAACGGATGTTTGCCCACGGTGGTTTCGCCGCTGAGCATGATGGCGTCGGCCTGCTCGTAAATCGCGTTGGCGACATCCGTGACTTCAGCGCGTGTCGGCATGGGCGCTTCGATCATGCTTTCGAGCATGTGCGTGGCGACGATCACCGGCTTGCCCTGACGCAGGCAGGTTTTGACGATGCGGCGTTGGACAATCGGCAATTCTTCGTAGGGAATTTCGATGCCCAGATCGCCGCGCGCGACCATCACGCCGTCGGCTTCGCGCACGATGTCTTCAAGATTCGCGACGGCCTGCTGGTCCTCGATTTTGGCGATGACGAGCGGGTGTTTTTTGTGGCCGGTGAACAGTTCGCGCAGTTGGAGCAGGTCGCGGGCTTCGCGCACGAACGAGAGCGCCATGAAATCAACTTCGAGTTCGAGGCCGAGTTTGGCGTCGGCGATATCCTTCGCGGTGAGCGCAGGCAGACTGACTTTGACGCCGGGCAAATTGATGTGACGGCGGCTGCCGAGCTTGCCTTCGGTGAGGACTTCGCACTCAACCTTGTTGCCGCTCTTGGCGAGCACTTTCATTTCGATGGCGCCGTTGTCGATCAGCACCACGTCGCCGACGTTGATGTCGTTGACGAAATCGGCGTAGTTGACGTCGACGGAGCGTTCCTCCTCGCTGCGTTCGCCGCGGACGGTGAGGGTGAATTTCTGGCCGGGCTGCAGATCGAGCGGCACGCGGAGTTCGCCGGTGCGGATGGCGGGTCCTTGAGTGTCCATCATGACGCCGGCATGGCGGCCCGCGGCGGCGCTGGCCTCGCGGATGTCCTTGACGACACGGCGCACCCAATCATGCGGCGCGTGGGACATGTTGAGGCGAAAGACGTTGACGCCGGCTTTGAGCAGCTTGGCGATCATCTCGGCGGAATCGGTGGCCGGGCCGAGTGTGGCAATGATTTTCGTTTTGCGCCGCGCGCTGGATTGCATCGCGAGAGGATAAGTCCGTTGACGCGATTGAAAAGTATTTTTGTGAGGGCAACAGCGAGTGGATCGCGGGATTTATCCCGCTTCAACGTGACAAGCAACAAGGTTCGGGATCATTCTTTAGCCGTGTTTCGTGCAAACGCTGAAGCGGCGTAAACGCCGCGCGCCTCAAATACGTGCTGCCTTCAAAGTTAATTTTGTTCGGGAAAAGGGGCTTGCCATGAACGGCAGTGGTGGTCAATATTGCTTCACCTAAAGGTTCATTTTATGGCTGATGTAGCAAATAAATATCCTGAAAACACGGGCGGAAAATATTACGTCGACAATCAGTGCATTGATTGCGATCTGTGCCGCGAAACCGCGCCGGACAATTTCAAACGGAACGATGACGGCGGTTATTCCTTCGTCTATAAGCAACCGGAGAATCCCGACGAGGAAGCGCGTTGCAAGGAAGCCAAGGAAGGTTGCCCGGTCGAAGCGATCGGCGACAACGGCGGATAGTTGAAGTTTTAAAGAATTTAGCCGCAGGTTTCGCCCTGCGGCTTTTTTGTTCGGGTCGGGAAAATGTCGAATGACGAATGACGAACGAAGTTCACGATGCTCCATTCGGAATTCGTCATTGTCGTTTGTAGTTCCGCCTTCAGGCGGTTCCCAGCGTATGCCCGCCTAAAGGCGGAACCACAAACTTAAGACATCGTCGTAATCGTCTGTGTTTTGCCAGCGCGGACTTCGTATTGCGGGAGGCGGCCGCCATCGAGGCAAAGACGGACGGCTTTCAGCAGCGCGGGCAGGTCGTAGGGTTTCGGGAGGAAATTGACTCCCTGCGATAGAATGGAATCCTGTTTCAAAATTTCGGGACTGTATCCGCTGGTGTAGATGATCTTCAGTTTGGGATTGCGCTTGATGAGTTCCTTCGCGAGCTCGCCGCCGCTCATGCCGTTCGGCATCACCATATCAGTGAGAAGCAGATCGATGGGCGGGTTGGTATTTTTATGCCAGACATCGATAGCTGCGGGACCATTGGAGGCGTGGAGGATTTGATAACCTCGTTTGCGCAGCGCCATGCAAGCGAGTTCGCGCACCGCAATTTCGTCTTCGACCACGAGCACAACCTCCCCTTTGCCTTCGGCCGGCGCCGCCGGTTTTTCCAAAGGCTTGGCGTTCGCGGGCGAATTGTCGCAGGCGGGGATGAACACTTCAAAAACGGAACCCTTGCCCACGTCGCTGTGGACGTCCACCCAGCCTTCGTGCTGTTTGACAATACCGTGGATGGTAGACAAACCGAGGCCGGTGCCTTTGCCGACATCCTTCGTGGTGAAAAACGGATCGAAGATGCGCGAAAGAATCTGAGGCGTCATACCGTGCCCGTGATCCTTCACGCGCATGCAGGCGAAGCGGCCGGCGCGAGCCTCGGGATTCCGTTGCGCATCGGTTTCGGTCAGCGTGACGATGCTGGAACTGATTTCCACAACGCCGCCTTCCGGCATGGCGTCGCGGGCATTGAGCACGAGGTTCATGAGGACCTGTTCCAGGCCGCCTTCATCCGCGCGCAGGGATACGATATCACTTTCGCAATGGACGGTGACCTCGAATTTTTCGCCGATCAAGCGACTCAACATTTTTTTCGTGCGCGTGACCACTTCAGAGAGATTGAGCACGCGCGGCTGCAGGACTTGTTTGCGGCTGAACGCGAGGAGCTGGCGCGTGAAAGTGGCGGCGCGCTGGCTGGCCTGCATGATTTGTTCGAGCAACGCCGCGCGGTCCACCTGGCTCGGGTTGGCCGCCTGCAACAGACCGACATCGCCCTGAATGACCGTGAGAAGATTATTGAACTCGTGCGCAATCCCGGCGGCCATGCGGCCAATGACTTCCATTTTCTGCGCCTGGCGAAGCTGCGCCTCGATTTTCAGTTGTTCGGTGATGTCCTCAATGAGAATCAGCAGGCACGGGATGGAGCCGAGCGACAGTGGTTCGGTGGACAACATGACCTGGCGGGCGGAACCATCGGGCCGGCCGAGAGCGCAGGTTTTTTCCCGCAGGCGCGTGTTGTTCGCCAGCGGTTGCGCGTCGGAGATGGCGCCCCACAGATTCAGGTCGGTGGCGGTTTTTTGCAGAAGTTGCGCTTTGGAATAGCCGGTGAGATTGCTGAAATTGTCGTTGGAATCGATCACCGCGCCGTCGTTGCAGCGAATGATCGCGAGCGGAATGGGGCTGGACTGGAATGCCTTCGAGAAGCGCTCTTCGCTCGCGTGCAATTCCGCGGTGCGCTGACGCACCATACGATCCAGGTCGTCCATGCGCAATTTCGCCTGGCGGCCGAGGGTCCATTTTTGCGAAAGCGCGTGCGCCATTTGCAAAACTTCCACCGTTTCAAACGGCTTTTTGAGAATCAGCAAATTATCAGTCTGCCCGAGCCGCTTGGTCATCTCATCCCACGAATAATCCGAATACGCCGTGCAAATCACCGCCTGCAATTCCGGCGCGGCGCGCCAGATATTTTCCAACGTTTCAATGCCGTCCCAGCCCGGCGGCATCCGCACGTCCACGAACGCCAGCACGTAAGGATCGCCATCGGCCACCGCCTTTTTCACCTTCTCGAATGCCTCCTGCCCCTGGTGGGCCGAGTCGATGCGGAACCCGTTGCGTTCAGCCGCGACTTCGGTGGTTTTTTTATCACCGAACAGCGCGCTCTCCACGTCTTCCAGGTGGGATTGCGCGGCGGTTTTGACGCCGAGAATCTTCCGGAAATCTTCGTGAATGGACGGGTTGTCGTCGACGATGAGTATGCGTGGTGGTGGTCCAGGGTGTGGGGATTGACTCATGGGGATTCGTTCGCGTGGGGCGGATTTTCGGGCAGGAGAAGAATGAAGGTAGCGCCTTTGCCGTGGCCATCACTGTGGGCGGTGAGCGAGCCGCCGAGTTCCTTGATCGCGAGGGCGCTGCTGTGGAGGCCGAAGCCGTGGCCGTTGCGGCGCGTCGTGAAGCCGTGGCCGAAAATGCGAGTGAGATTTTCCGCGGGAATGCCAACGCCGTTATCGATGACCTGGATTTTCACATGATCGCCACCGTTGCGTCCGAGCTTGATGGTGAGCAATTTGTCGGTGCGTTTGGATTCGTCAAGCGCGTATTTCGCGTTGCGGATGAGATTCACCAGGATTTGCAGCACGCGATGCTTCTCGGTCTGGATCAGTGGCACCTGCTCGAACTCGCACCGGAGTTGCACCTCGTGCCGCGTGAGCGCCGCGCCATTGATCTGGATCGCATCGTCGACAAGTTGCGTGGGGTTCACGGTCTCGATGACCCCCGCGACTTTCGCGTAGCTCTGCTGCATGGCCACGATCTGCTTGATGTGTTCGACGTGCTTCAAAAGCTGCTCTAGTTCCTGCAACAGGGCGGATTGTTCGTGCGTGAAATGTTCGGCCAACGCGGAAAGATAAGTGGGAATCTGCTGGGCGCGCTGATCCTTGCTGAAAAATTCCCCGAGGCGGTTCTGATTTTCCATGAGCAACGCCGCCGCCTTGGAAAGATTGGCGATTTTGGTGCCCTTCACGCGATCGATCGTCAGCGAGCAGGACACGTTCACGCTGTTGAGCACGTTGCCCACGTTGTGCAAAACATCGGTCGCAACTTCCGCCATGCCGGCGAGGCGGGAGGTTTCAATGAGCCGTTGATGCGCCGATTCCAATTCGGCCTCCGCCTGCTTCAGCGCGGTGATGTCCTTCGATACGCCGAACGTGCCAATGATGCGCCCTTCCTTGTCGCGCCACGGAATTTTCGTCGAGATGCACCACGTCACTTTGCCATCGGCCTGCGGCGTGCGCTCAATTTTAGCGATGATTGGCTGGCCGGTCTTGATGATTTGCTGCTCGTCTTCATGCGCCGCGCGGGCGCGTTCTTCGGCGAACGTGTCGAAATCGGTTTTGCCAATCAGCCAGTGGCGGAAACCTTCCTCGTTTCTGAGGTGCTCCGGATATTCCTCGGTGGGAACTCCCGGGTGCTCGACGGCGTATCGGGTTTGCAGGATCATCATGCACGAAACAATCTTCGAACGGCTCACCCGCACAAAACGCGATTGCAGGTCCTTGAAATAAATAACGTCCGGGAAATTTTCGAGCAACGCGTGAAAGAGATCGCGCTCATACGCGAGCTTGGACTCAGCTTCCTTCACGGCCGTAACGTCCTTGGAAATGCCAAACGTGCCGATGATGTTCCCGTGGTTGTCGCGCCACGGCAGCTTCGTCGTCAACGCCGAGGTCACGCGCCCGTCGGAATGCGTTTCCGTTTCAATCTTGCCCACGACGGCATTGCCGGTGCGGATGATTTCCTGCTCGTCCTGGAACGCCTCGCGCGCGTGGTCCGTGTTGAAAAAGTCAAAATCCGTTTTGCCGGTGAGCTGCTTCACGTCGGCCACGTGGAACAATTTTTCAAAGCCCTTGCTGGCACGCACAAAACGCGATTGGAGGTCCTTGAAATAAATCGAATCCGGCGAGTTCGAGAGCAGCGTGTCGAGCAGGTTGCTGGCTTC
>Ga0068855_100002335_pt1 | contig 23420 bp, 28 predicted proteins | sample KBSCornC52_FD_66592 | JGI IMG/M metagenome (GOLD analysis project Ga0068855, IMG submission 66592) | Corn rhizosphere microbial communities from Kellogg Biological Station, Michigan, USA - KBS Corn C5-2 | ecosystem: Host-associated > Plants > Roots > Rhizosphere > Soil ...
CATCGAGGGCGTGTACATACAGTTTAGCACTAACCGCCGCCTTTGTCACCCAGGTCGATTGCCCCGTATATTACGATTTACCCGAATCCGTAATATACGGGGCAATGCACTTGAAGCGAGCACACTGCCTTAGACCGTAGAAGGATTAGCCCCACGCTGTAGCTCTTAGAGCATGAGTAAGGCGGCTCTATGCCTAGTAAAATCCCCGCTTGCTATTTAGTCTCGATCGGCTGGTGTGCCGAGAGACCGCATAGGGCGGGGAGTAGTAGGGGTTGGGTTAGGCGGAGTTGCCGTTGCTCGTGGCGAGGTTGCGGGAGCCCTTGGGGCGTCCCTTCGTTCCCGGTAGTTGGCCGAGTACTTCGTCCATCTTCCGGCCGTCCTGGGCTAGGGCATCGAAGTCTGCTTGGTTGCAGATGATTTCCCAGCTCTGACCGCCACGAGTTTTGATTTGCAGGTGGGTCAGCTTCTCAGCCGATTCAAGCCCGGAAACCTCGGAAGCGAGCGCGTCCAGTTGGACAGGTGTCTCGATCCGATCGTCCTTGCGGACTATGACGGTGACGAATGCGTCGTCTGCCGCCTCAGCCCCTGAGAGGTCGCTTACGCGCCTCGTCACGATACTCATAAATGAGCACCCTTCTACTAATCGTAATGGCGATTTGCCACCACGATTTAGTTATAACACGTTTAGACATGCAAACTCGCCATGAATAACCATCGCGAATTGGTCCCAAACATAGGCAGCCTCGATAGGATCGGAATATCCACCGAGGCTCGCGTTCTTACTACCAATCTTGATTTTGGCGTAATATCTGCCGTTGTCTTTCTTGCGGTGTACGCCCTTATATCCGGTTAGGCTGTCGCAGCGGACTACCGAGTTATAGATATTTTCACTTCGCCGAGCGGGGCGCAAGTTGGCGACTTGGTTGTTGAGCGGGTTCCTATCCCTATGATCGAGGTCGCACTTCTGGTCCGGGGTCAAGATGCCGTAGAGGTGGGCAATTGTCCGATGCATAAAGAGCGCGGCCACATGACGCTCGGGGATATTCACGTGCACGGTACGTACCACATAGCCGAAGTTGCTCAATCCCCACGACCACTGGTTCAGCACATCGTAGAGGTTGTCATCAACTAGAGCGTACTTACCTTCGCCATTTATTCCGTGTAACTTGATTCGCTTCATGGGCACTCCTTCCGAGAAAGAGGCCATTGCTTTATAGTGGAGCTATGGCCCCGACTACGACTCGGGGCTTTTATATTGGTGACTTAATTGTAGCTATTTGCTACGATAAAGGCAATGAATATAGCCACATACGTCAGCGCTTCAACACAAGAAAGCGGAGTCCCACTTAAGCTGCAAGACCCCGGCGTGTTGTCGTCCGTAGCTACGATGCTGGGCTAGCCTGAACACCCGTTCACCTTTTGGAGGCAGAAGTTGGCACGCAAAGTCGCAGTCGAGTTGCTCGATGACCTCGACCAGTCGCCGGCCAGCCAGACAGTGAGCTTCGGCTACCAGGGGCGCGACTACGAGATTGACTTGAACGATAAGAACGCTGCTCGGTTCGAGAAGCTACTCAGCACTTACATCGAGGCCGGACGACGTGCTGGTGGCCGCAGGCGTGCCGCTGTCCAAACCAGCCAGTCCAACGGTGACGCCGCCAAGATTCGCGCCTGGGCTATCGAGAACGGCTACGAGGTAAGTGCGCGGGGGAGAGTAAGCGCCGAGATAGTGGCTGCATATAACGCCGCTTAGGCAGCCCAGCGGATATCTACATCGGTCGGCCGGAAGCGGAAACCGTTCCAGAGCTGACTCTTTGGTAGATGTGCAGCGCCAGGGCTTGGCTTGAGTACGACGCGCTCGATCAGCAAGCCGATGAGCTGCCGTCGCCACGCCAGGTCGTTTGAGTCCCAGGCTTCTCTGATCGTTTGACCAACGGGCAGTAGGTTCATGCCTGCCTGCTGACGGGTGACCGCGCTGATTTGACGGTCGAGTGCCAGCAGCGCAGCGTCAGCAGCCGTCTTAGCTCGCGTCAGTTCGGTTTTCGTGAAGAGACCTGCCATGTAGTCATCCGTCAGTTCGTTGAGCCGCTGACGGCGCTTATTTCGTTCCAGAAGTAGCTCTTTGAGCCGGGTGTCATCTTTCTCGCCCTTGCCTAGCAGCTTGCCGAGGTCAGGCGTGTCCAGCCGGTACAGGATGGACTCTTTGACTAACAGATCGACTGGCGCAACCATGCGCAGGATTCGATAACAGTGGGTGCAGACGTAGCGAGGTTCGCCGTCGCCGCGCTGGCCTGATGACATGCGACCATCGCAACGCCCACAGAAGACATAGCCGGTCAGCAGATTGCGGCGCACCGGGCCGTGTTGCTTGTGCTCACTTCGGTGCCTGGCGATAGCCGCCTGAAGTGCTTCGTACTTCTCGACGGTGATAACGGCTGGCCAGGTCGCTGGGTAGTCGGTGCCGTTGTGCTCGCGGATGCCGGCGTAGCGTTTATGGAGCAGGAGATTTCTCAGCTTGAGCGAGTTCCACGTCTTGCCGTGCTGTGTGGTGATGCCCCGTTCGTTCCAGTCGATGGCAACACGGTTGAAGCTCCACCCACTTATGACTCGATCCACGGCCTCGATGTAGAGGTCGGCTTCTGGCTGGCGGATGGCAACGCAAGCAGGCTCGTAGCCCCATGGCCGCTGGCCCCCTGACCAACCGCCGCTCTGAGCTTGCTGAGCCTTTGCCGCTTTGACGCGGGCTGTTGATGTCTCTGTTTCATACGAAGCCCAGGCGGCAAGCGTGCGCGCAACTGCTCGGCCACTTGGCGTCGTGAGGTCAAGATGACCTGCTTTGACGGTGTAGGTATCGACCTTGCCGCGCTCACAGATGTCTAGGTAATGCTCAAGCTCGGTTGGGCGTCGATGCAGACGGTCATGGCTCCACGCAATAACCACATCGACTTCACCGGCCTCGATGGCGTGAAGTAGCGCTTCATACTCAGGTCGGTGCTTGCCGCTAAAAGCCGAGACGTCATTCTCGACGTAGGTGGCGGTGACTAACCAGCCCTTGTCAGCTGCCAGGCGCTGACAGTCTTCTTGCTGGCGCTGAACACCAAGCCCAAGACCGGACTTGTCAGACGAGATTCGAGCATAAATTGCGGCTTTGACGTGCATAGATACAAGATCATTATCCCTCATTGCAGGTACTTTGCCAAGCATTTGACGAGGCGTCAAGCTCGTGGCGTACCTACGGCCTCTGAGCGGCACGGAGACGGCCTACTGGGCTTCCTCCGGGGTGAAGTGCTTAGCCAGTTCTTCGCCCATGTGCTTCTGGTAGAGCTTGTAAGCGCCCTGTGGCGTCATCTCCAGCGCCTTGCCGATCTCGACCCACGTCATGGTGAGCTGCAAGGCCCGGTGGATGAACAGGGCAACCACGATCTCAATCATGTCGCCCTTCCGCAGCAGCCCCAGCAGGCCCAGGGCGTGCCGGGTGTCGATCTGCTCTCTCTTGACCTCGGTCAGCTTGACGTCGTCAATCGGCCTCATCCCCTGAGACAGCTTTAGGACGTCAGTGAGGATCGTGATCGGCCGCCCCAGCTCTTCACGGATGAAGTCATCGAACGGCGGAACGTCTTGGCTAGGCATGTCACGGAGGCTACACCCTAGAAACGGATCGTGAAAGTCCTCTTGACTTCGTAACGACAGTTACGGTACGAATCCGTCGTGCACTTCCCGCAACCGGTGGGAGACAGAAGTCAGGAGCAGATATGCAGAACGAACTGATGGCCTACAACCGGGGTTACCTCGACGTCCCTCGCAACGAGAAGTCGGTCGCAGCTCGGGCCAAGAAGGTCTACGACGATGTGCGCGTCGAAGCGCTCAAGGTCAGCGGCACGATGATGCTGGGCGCTCACATCATGGAAGAGACCAAGCAACTCGACGCCTACCGCCAGAAGCTCGCGGGAGACGACATCGGGCTCGACATGTTGCTCACCGAGATCGAAGCCGTCACCATCGTCAAGGCGCTCGAACTCCAGCGTCGGTGCTTCCGGTGATCGCGTTCATAATCGCCGGTTTCGTGGTCGGCGTCGCGATGCTGATCTTCGCAGCTGTCATGAGCCGACCGGCCAAGCGGCCAACCCCGAACCAAGCCATCTACGCGCTCTTCCGTGACGCTCACATGGCGATGGCGCGGGCAAGTGGGGCGAGTGGCTGGCGCGAGTGGTGAGAACGCACCGGCCGTTGTGGGAGATCGTGGCCCTGATCTTTTTGTTCGCGGTCGTTGCCCAGGTCATCGTGGCGGAGGTGGCCCACCTCGTGCCGTACATAGTCGTCGGACTAATTCTGGCCGGCGCGGGAGGGATTGCGTATCGGAGAATGCGGAGGTGGTAACGACAACTAAAGCAAGGGCGGTCATAGTGTTTAAGCTAAACTTGACATTATGGCCGCTTTTGCTTTTTTACTGGCCGCAATCTTCGCTCTTGTTTCGACAGGCATTTTGATGGTGAAGCACCTGGACCAAAAGCAGCGTGACCATAACCGCCGCACCTACATCCTGAGTTTTCCCAACGAACTAGCTGCCGAGAGCGTCACCGCCTGGATCAGGGCTATCTCAGGCACGCTGCGCTATGGCTCGTCCCGTCTGGTCGGCGTTCCTACGGTGGGCTTCGAGTTGCTGGCGACTAGTGACGGGCTCAAGCACCGGCTGATGGTGCCGTGGCAGCACGCCGATTACGTGATCTCGCAGCTTCGCTCACTGGTGCCGGGTATCCGTGTCACGCCGGAAGAAAACTTTGAGCGGCCGAAGTGGACACACGCCGTTGAGGTTGGTCTGACTCACTCATCCCGGCAACTCCGTATCTATTCAGCGTCAGATATGGCCGCATCGCTGCTGGCTAGCGTGCAGGCGCTTGCCGAGGACGAGGTTGTGCTTGTGCAGTGGGTGATAACGCCTACGCCGCCGCTCCACAAGCCGGTCTACCGAGAAGCCAAGAGCCACCACCTCGGCGTCAAGATGGTGCTGTCGGGCAACTTGGCTAACCGCGATGAAGTGAATGACCGCAGAGGCAAACTCGAAGAGCCGAACGTCATGGCTGTGCTGCGCATTGCCTCAGTGGCCGGCACGCCGGTTAGAGCCGAGCACTTGGTCTACCGGGTGCGTGCGTCGCTGGCGAGTGCACGCAGCCCCGCATCACGGTTCGTGAAGCGGCTCGTGTTTAAGGCAGAGCTAGAGCAGCGCATCAACAACATTAGTGGCGTGGTGAACTTCCCGATCCAACTGTCTGCCCCTGAGATCGCGGCACTTATCGCATGGCCCATCGGCAACCCGTTTGTGTCAGGGCTACCGCCGATGCTGGCGCGCCACTTGCCGCCTAGTGATCTCGTGCCGAAAGAGGGTCGGGTTATCGGGCGCTCCAACATGCCCGGTAACGAGCGACCACTGGCAGTCGGCTACACCGAGGCGCTCAAGCACGTACATGTGGTTGGGCCTACTGGTGTCGGTAAGACAGTGTTACTGGCGAACATGATGCGGCAGGACATCGCCGCGGGCCACGGCGTCATCCTGATTGAAAACAAGGGTGACTTGTTCCACGCTGCCCTCGACTACATCCCGCCTGAGCGGATCAACGATGTCGTCGTCATGGACGTGAACGACGTCATGCGCCCGGTCGGCTTCAACATCTTGAATCAAGGCAACCCGGAAGTCGTCATTGATGAGCTGGCCATGCTGTTCGACAGCCTGTACTCGGAATCGAAGGCCGGAGTGTGGACGCGGGAGGTCATGTATCACGGCCTTAGGACGCTCGTAGCGGTACCTGGCTTGAGTTTTGTGGACTTAGCAGCACTTCTAGTGCCCTCGGCTGACGAAACGGCCTGGAGGGACTCTATTTTGCGTAGTTTGCATGACAAGGAGCTGCGCAAGTTCTGGCAGCGCTTTGAGAACCTGCCCCGCACATCGCAGGATCGCTACACGCAGCCGGTGATGGACCGCATCTGGCAACTGACGTCACGACCGAAGCTGCGCAACATCATCGGGCAAGCCACGTCGAGCTTCCAGATGGCCGATGTCGTAAGGGATAACAAGATCCTGCTGGTGAACCTGTCAGGCATCGAGCGTGAAGCAGCCAGCCTCACCGGCACGCTGCTGATGAACGCGCTCTGGCATGCGGTCAAGACAACTCCGTCGGATATGCCGAAGTTTCTCTACCTCGACGAGTTTCAGGACTTCCTGACATTGCCCACAGCAGACCCAGAAGACATGCTTGCGAAGGCCCGTGGATACAAGCTCGGAATGACGTTGGCCCACCAGCACCTCGGGCAGCTCACGCCTGTCATGAAGTCGGCCGTTATGGCCAACGCTCGCACCAAGGTTGTGTTTCAGACTTCGGCCGATGACGCACGCGCGATGGCGAGGGAGTTCGGTAAGTCAGTTGATGAGTACGACTTCCAACACCTCGGCCGCTACGAAGCAGTCGCACGAGTGGCAACACCAGATGGTGTCAGCCAGCCAATGACTTTAACGACGAGTGAGCCGGCCAAAGGCGAAGGTTGGGCCAAGCAAGCCAAGTATGTCTCGCGGACTACCTACGGCCGGCCCGTGCAGGAAGTCGAGGCCGACATCGAGGCACGGCACTCTCACGAGAAGGTACCCAGGACTAAGCGGCCCAAGGTCGGCAGTGAGGACGGCTGGTAGCTAGAAGCCTGTACCGAAGTAGGCCATGAGGCCGACGATGAAGCCGATCAGCACGGCGATCCGGTCAGGTACGGCAATGTTGGCTATCAGGTAGGCAAGAACACCGAGCAGGATCGAAATGAATAAGTGTCCGATCATTACTTGTTCTTTGGTGCGAAGTACACCACCAGATGGCCAACGACGTAACCGACTACGCCCGTAACGATGACGCCAATGGCGGTCACTGTTGGGGTGTCAGGTTGCCAGCCGAAGTGAGCTGCTTCTGCCACGATTAAGCCGACGATGCCGCCAGCGATTGCTTTACTGAAACTTGAAGCGTCCATATACACCTCCTTATTTGACTTGATATGTACCGGGCGACAGGACGGTTCCACCTGTGTTCCCGGCTTCCCACTGAGCGCGCTTAGCTATAAAGGCTTTCGCCTCGGGGGACTGGTACATGCGGACGATCTCTTGCAAGGCGTCGTTTCCAACGTGGTTCTTGTTCAAGTCGTCGTCCTGGTTGCCATTCAGGGCGTCAGAGCGACCGAGGATGCTGTAGGCCAGGATGCGAGCGCCCTCTAGTGTTAGTGCTTCTGCCATTACTTCCTCCTTAATTCTTAGTGCTCCGAGCAGGTAAGTGTCGGGGCGCTTGTATGTGTGCGGTAACGAGCCGTCAGGGTCAGCGTTCTGTTCAAGCACGATGCCGTTACCCAGGTAGATAGCAATGTGGCCCTCGACATAAATGCCGTGGCCGTTGTAGATAACGATGTCGCCGGGCTGTTGCTGACCGGCGGGTATGCGGTCGAAGTACTTGACCATGTGCGGGTTGTTCTCAAAGTCGGTCCAGGCTTCTAGCGCCCAGCCATTAGGTCCAAGCGGGATAGCCCATGGCTCACGAGGGACGCCCATGTATTCGGCGAACTCTTCGGTTAGATCCCAACACTGGTCGCCAAACTCGTGGTCTATATCAACGCCGATGCCTTGCGCAGCAGCCGCTAGTTTCGCTTGAACATATTGGTCGAGCATTGTAGCTATAATCCTAAACCATTTATCGTCTGCTGCAAAACATTCAAGATTGGCGCTAATGTCTGCCCGACTAAGCCCGTGGGTGCGGGTGTCTGAGGATTTATGGGCTGCTGGGGCGCAGGAGAAGCCGTAGGAGCGCTCGTAGCGCCTTGGTCGATAGTTGCGGCCGGTTGTGCCACAGAAACGCTCAGAGGGCCGCTAGAAACGGTCTGGCGGCTTGGTGAAGTTGGGGGCAGCCGTAGCTGTAGTGAGTTGATCTCCTGTTGCAACTCCTTGATGAGCTTCTCTATCGAGGCCGGGGTGTCCGAGATGACATACGGCTTCGTCTCCCACACGAGCGTCTTGCGGTAGCCGTGGACGTAAAACTGGCCCTCGGTGTGGATGACGTAGGTCCCGGCTACCTGTGGCTGCTGTGACGGCTTGAGCTGGATAGTTGTGCAGTTCGAGTTGCCCTTGGTGATGTTCACCTCGAAGGGCTCTTGCTTGACTGGCGAACGCCTGCTGCCGCTTGCGTTCATGAGCAGGAAGTAGGTACGCGTGGCCGCAAAATGGATGTCTCCATAGTGGCGCGACCGGCAGACCGTTAGTGGCACCGGCTCACCGATGGTGGCATTGCCAGCTTGCACGTAGTAGTAGTTCAGGAACCATTTGGCTGGCACGAAATCGTAGTAAGCGTGTTGAATTATGACTGTCAGGACCGCAAAGACCACGAATCCAAGGAAGGCCCGCCAGAGCGCCCGCAAGAAGTGCTTCACGAGCGGCCTCCACCGAGCCACCTGGATATGTCGTCGAACTTGGCACCGAGGCTAGCGCCGATTAGACCGATGTAGATATAGCTCGGCACGTTGTTAGGGCTGTTGAGGTCGAGGATCGACAACACGACGATGGCAATAATCGCCATAGCAGAGACGAGATTGGCACCACGCGCTGGCACCACGCGCTGGTTTTTCTTAGCGCCCTTTTGGGTGCGAGACGCCATAGTCAATAATCCTTCTCATGCAAAAGCCGAGTACAAAGCCTATGGCGAATCCTAAAAACATACCGTCCATAACCTTCATTGTGAGCGGCCTACGCATGAGCGGCGGTTAGGTTTGTTACACATCATCAGGCAGCCTCGTAGCTTCCTGTAATCATGAACTGGTCATTGGTCGTCCATGTAGTCGGGAAGGTAGCGGTAATAAGTCCGACGTGAACGCTACCGTCAGATTGCGCCAGCAAGGCGCTTGTCGTGCTGTTGAAAAGGATGGTGCCCGCATACCGCGAGGCGCTGGCGTCGTTGTAGTTCACAACAGCATCCATCGGGTCATTAGCAACATATCCAGTGGTCGCGTCAGCGTTGGCACCAACGGGAAGCGAGAAGCTCGGCCCAGCGCTGGTGATGGCAGTCGTGCTGCCCCAGGTAAATTTGAGGCGGAAGTGGACAGTCTTACCGATCTGCACAAACTTGGCGTAATTCAGTGTGCCGTTACCAACGGTCAAGTTGGACCATGTTGGTGTCCAGGACGCCCAGACCCACGAGCCAGACGTGCTACCTTGCAGCTTATTCGGGGTGACAGCGCTATCCGCGATGGCGGCAGTGACGACTGCGTTGGCTGCTAAGTTAGCTGAGTCGATTGCGCCGTTAAGCACCGCTGCGAGCTGGTTGATCGGATTATTGATGTCCGAGGCTTCAATGGTGTCGTTCGGTGATGACTGTTGAGGTGTGACTATTGGCATCCTTAGGCGCCTCCTAATGCGCTAACTAGATCGGTGGCGCTCGCGGCCGGTTGCGGGTTGGCAAAACTGCTCAGCAAACTGTGCAGGCGGTCAAGTTTGGAAGCGGCTGACTGGGCTGAATCGGCCGGCCCAGGAAGTAGTGACTTGTAAAGTTTCTCTTCGCTGGCGCTGATCGCTGCACCTGAACGTAGGCGGGAAATAACGTCGATAATGTTTTGCTTAGACGCTTCGTAATCAGTTGTGCCGGTCAGGCGTCGTGCGAGCCCACCGCCCGGGATAGCGTCCTTCGCGGCAATACTTGGGTTCTGACCAATCATCTGTCGAAGCGCCTGGATGTCAGAGAGACCGCTGTTCGCGTTGTTGGCGAGCTGTTGCTGAGTAGCATTGAGCTGCTGAGGTGCATTCGCTTTTGCGGCAGACTGTTGCAAGCCGTTTATGGCGCTAGCGAGGCTGACGTAATCGGTGACGTCTTTCATGTTGCCACCGTTGGCGATTATCTTCTCAATGTTCGTTTCAACGTTGGCGGGATCGAATGGACTATTACTTGACATTTGGTCAGGAGTTTGAGACAACGGGTCCATGGTTGGATTTATATTACTTGTGCTGGTGGTATCAGCACTGCTATTTATACTCGTTGATTGATCGAGCGGCGGCAGAGCCGAGCCAGCGGCATTCACAACGCCGAGTGGCAGCGACCGCGTAGCGATGGCTTTAGCGCCGAATGGATCGGCCGTCTTATCGGTGACTTTGCTTGTAAGGTCTTGTAACGCTTGACCGCCCTTAGATTTGGCAGCCTGAGCTGTGTCGTTAGCCAGTAGCCGGCCGATGAGTCCACCGCTGGCACTCTGGCTCTGGTCAGATACCGCTTTGGCACCGCCGACGAGGAACTCTTTGGCGTTCATGAGGTTCGAGTACGACTTATTCAGGTCAGCTACGCCGGGTGCCAGCTTGTCCGTGGTGTCTGACAGGACGTTGCGGAAGGTGCGAGCTGCGAGCTGATCGGCTGCCATCTTGGCGTCAGGGTTGCGGTTGAAGGCGATGACTTGGTTGTCGAGGCCGCGGCGGAAATTGACGATGCCCTTAACGTCTTTGACTTGGTTCTCGAAGTTGGCGGCGAGGTTAGCTGCGCTCTTGCGCACAGCGTCAGTCACACCGGGCTGTTGCTCGATCGTGTGTAAGAAGTCACCGGAGATTGCTTTGCTAGCAGCGGGCGTCAGGTTGGCGTCGTGTGCTGTCAGGGTCGTGTCGATTTGCTTGCCACGGTTGGCCAGCGTGTCCTCAACCTGCTTGAGACGCGTCTCAGGCGCACCGGCACTGATGCCTTCGTCCCGTAGGTTCTGCGCGATCTTGGCGCTGTCGTAGAAGCCAAGAGGTGGCTGACCCGAGACTTTCTCACCGATGCCGAAGCCGCCAGCGCGAGCTTCCATCTGAGCGCCCTTGTTGCCGAGTACGTCTGCGGCTTTCGAGATGATGCCCGGAGCAGTTGCAGCTTCGCCGCCTGCGTTCAGGGCGTCAGCAAGTGATGTGCCGCCTTTGATTGCACCTGTGGCGGCGGATGCGCCCTTGAGTAAGCGAAGTGGACCAGCGGCAAGAACGCCTTGCTCTAGCGCCTGGCCACCAACTCCGCTACCGAGGCTGTTGCCTTCGATCTTGTTCTCAACGACTTTGCCGCCTGCGCCTCCAAGGGCACCGCCTAGCAGGGCTCCAAGAAGGCCGCCGACTGCTGTACCCACGCCGGGTAAGACTGCACTACCGGCAAGCGCGCCACCGGCTGCACCACCTGAGATGCCGCCACCGATGCCGCCAGCGGTTGGTAGTAGATGCGATAAGAAGCCACCCTTTGGCTTGGCAACAGCAGCGGTCATAGGTTGAGCCGCGGCTTGCTGAGCGTAGAACTGATGGGCGTTGGCATTTAACTGCGCGAACTCGTTGGGGTCAATCATTAGAATGTGATCCTTTGAGTGGGCTGCGCTACGCCGACGGATAGTCCACCGCCGCCACCGGTCGGCATGTAGGACAATGCTTTCTGGAGTAGGGGACCATAGCCTGACTGCGATTTGTACATGTTTATGAGATCAAGCTTGTACTTGTCATATAAGTTTCCGTTGTTTGCACTCTTCGTTATGGCGGTTAGGGTGTTATTGATTAGTGCCGGGTCATTCGTCTTGAGCAGCGACACAATGGCGTTAGCGGCATTCTGCTTCTGGCTGCCAAGTGAGGCGTACGCATCTGGCGCGGTTTGCTGTCCACCGCCAAACAGTGAGCCCAGTTGTGACGCCGAAGCGGCTGCGGCATCTCTAGCAGCTTGAGCGGCCCGATCGGCCTGCTCGCGCTGGAAGTCCTGCTGTTCTTGCTGTTGCTGAACGCCAAGGGCTGTCTTTTGCTGGTCAATACCGATGTTGTTGAGGGCGTCAAGCAGTGATGTCTTTTGCGAGTTCTGAGAAGCGCGGACGTTGGCTACTGCGGGTAGGAAAGTGCCAGCTGTGTACTTGGCTTGTTCACTTAGCGGGATGCCAGAGAAGCCAATGCCTCGGTCGCGGGCACCGTTCGTGATGTCGTTAAAGGCTTGTGATTGCTGCCCTTGCAGCCCTTGAATCTGGGCATCGGCCGCTGCTGGGAGAGCATCAACTTGCTGCTGTATTAGCTGGCGGCTCGGCGCATAGGCTGCGTCGAGTGAAGAAACGATGTCGCTGAGGCTCTGTGCCAACTGAATTGACCGACACCTACCCTGATACCACAAATCATATCATTAAGCACCGAAAAATAGAATTTAATTTGCTGTCTCTTGCAGAAGGTAGACCGTGGCGCTATTGGTGAGCGTGCTAGAACCAGCCATTGCTAGCTGGCCCGAGAAGGTGATATTTGTAGCATCCACCCCAACCTGAAAAAGACCGAACGGCTGCAAAGTGGGAGAGGATGTTCCATAAACCAAAAAGGGGTTGGGGCCGTTGGTGTTGCTTATCGGGCTCAGCGCTGCGATTGCAGCGTCAATGGTGATGAATGCCGCGTATGCAGGCAGGAAAGCGAACCCATGCGCCTGCGTCACACTCGCCGTCTTGCTGCCTGTGCCAGTTAGCGTAATAGTCAGTGTGAGGCTCACCTTTTTAACTATTTTGAATACGTCTTGTCCGCTATCGAAAGTTAGCTGATCGGCTGTAGCGGTAGTGACGTCTACGCCACTTTTGGATGCCTTAATTCTTCCAGAAGTCGCGTCAATGAAGATACGGTGCGTGCCCGTGTCGTCGTCGTAGAGCATTTTGACGGTTTCGTTGTCTAACTCAGCGAAGTTCTTGTTGATTATCGCAAGCTGCTGAGCTGGGTCTGTTCCTGGCGCAATCGGAGTAAATCTGTTTGGCATCTCAAGTCTGCCGTTGAGTTTCAAGTGATAGCACATGGCCGTCGAAAGCCACCGGCTCGCGCGCCGCATAGTGCTTGTATCTGATCTGTAGGCGTCGCCAAGAGCCAGGGATGACTGGGCTGTCATCGCCAGGGTTCACCTGTGCCGGTTGGCCGTAGCGAATGCCTGAGTTGAAGCGGTAGCCCTGGTCGAAGCGTGGGCCGGTGCCGGACAGCGAGACATCGACATAGGTCGGGGAGTCGCTGTAGTCAAGCGCGTATCCCACCTGGATGCTGTAGTTGCCGCTGACAGTGTCGAAGTGTGGCCGGTATTTGCTGACCCGCTTGTACTCGGCCGACGTGGTGAAGGTGTAACGACGGACGGGACCAGGCGATGGGTTGTAGCTGGTGCGCAGCTCGTAGGTCAGCGGCTCGCCCATGTTGTTGTAGTCATTCGTCGGCTGCTCACCGAGCATCAGCATGCCGACGCGGTTGCTGCCCTGAATGAAGTAGTTGTCGTTGTCTTCGCGGGTGAAGGTGTGGCCAACGTAGGTGTTGGTGTCGTCAGATTCCCAAATACCGTAAGTCGTGTTGTAAACCTTGCATGCCGTATTAACAGACTGACCGTTGGGAGTGTAGAAGCAGTAAAGCCGGTTATTGTGCAGTTCAAGCACGGTGTTCTCGCGCTTTAGCAGCCCGGTCCACCAATCGAGCACCTTCGGCGAAGTGATGTTGATTTCCTGTGAGCCGTTGAACTCGTAGATGCCATCGTCGCTCGCTAGAAAGATGCGGTCCTCATCGAATACCACAGACTCTTGCGAGAAAGTGCCTTTTTGACCGATGGCGGTGTCTAGCTTGAATGTAGCGTTCTCTGCGCCGTAAAGGATGTACTTGCCACCTCTGGTAATAACGAACAGGTTGCCCATGAGCTTGGTGAGAGCCGTAATCGGATCAGATGTCTTGGGCGACGGCGCATAAATGAAGTCGGTGCTCGTGAAGGTGTCGTAGATACCGAAGTTAGTGAAGAAGAACTTGCTAGGGTCGTCAGCCGATGCGTAGAAGATGAGCCCCTTGTGGTTAAGGATGGCAGCTGCGTTCTCAGGAGCATTGGTCACCACTGAGGCAGTGGAGAAGTCGTATTTGCGCGGCTTAGTCGTGCCCTGGACGTAGTACAGCGTGTCGGCTACGAACTCGAACCGGACATACGTGGCTGCGGGATCGAGGCCGGTGTCCACGGCAGTGGTCGCGCCGGTTGCCTCATTAACGGTGTAGAGCGTGTCGTTGATGGCCACGAAGGTTACGTGTGCACCGCCTGGCCGTTTGACTCGAATCGTTCCCTTAACCGGGTTAGCCGTCGCCGTCGAGAGCTTGATGTTGAAGTCGTATGACTGACTCGTCCAACTGAGACCACTCGTCGTGCTGGTCTGCCCGGTGGTGGCGTTCGTGGTCGTGCTGATCTGGTAGCTGTTGATACCGCCGGTTTGCACGAAGCCGAGCACCCAGTAAGTCGTGCCGCTCACGATGTCGGGGCATCTGATCGAGCGCCCCTTAACGTATTGGTATGAGCTGGTGACAGCCGAAGCAGAGATAGTCGTGCGGGCTATTTCGGTGCCTGGCGCGCCTGAGTTGTCGGTGTAGAGCGCTAGCACGATGGTGCCGGTGCCGCTGGCAGTGTTGCGGATGTTGGCGTCGATAGCCGTTAGACGGCCGGACGAACCCGCTACGAGCTTCTTGGCGAACCAGGTAGTGCTAGAGAACGAGAAGTCACTAGCTCCGGTGGTAGAGGTTTGCTGGACGTTCACGGTCTCGCCAACCGGGACGCTGAATAGGTCACAGCCTCGGCGCGTCTCCCACTTGCCGATGAGAGTCTCGCGGGCGTCGGTGATGTAGCGCCACTCATCGACAGAGACTTCATCATTGACGGCGTTGGTGTTAAGCCCGGCAGAGAACTGATAGTCACGGCTCGACGTTTTGACCGTGCTGGCTGACGGGACTGGCACACGGCGTCTCAGACCCGATCTGTTCATGCTCGGCTATTCCCCACACGCATCGTGGCTTTGCCGGCCTTCGCTGGGCCAACAGACACATTGGAGAATCTCAGCAGCATGCTTTCGAGGCCGTCTTCAAATTGCTGCTCGTAGGTCGCGGCGATGTCATGATTTCCACGGTATTTCTCAGATCTAAACTCGGCGTATAGCTCAAGCAGCTCACGGAAGGAGTACGGAACCGTTGGCACGTCGCTCGATTGAGTTAGCTCGGCTGGCGTGCGGTAGTAGCGCTGAACAAAGGTGTACGCCTTGTCTACTGGCCGGTCAAAGTAGATCTGATCGCCGAACTCTGTCCAGGCGGAAGGTATGCCAGCGGTGTTCACGCTCGGGACTGGGTACCGATCAAAGAACTCGCGGTAAGGCACGAAAGTATTTTTGGTCAGTCGAAACCGCGTGCCGGTTGAAGCAGGGTCGTACACCACGCCCTCGATCGTGGCCTGGTGGTCAGTTTGTTGGGCGTAGAGGTACTGCCCGATAGTCAGAGCGCCCGAGACTGCCTTCTCGCAAAACTTAAACTTGTGCGTATTGAAAATCGCAAGCTGACCGTAGTTGAGGTAGCGGAGGATGCGTGTCGATGAGAATGACGGGTCTTGCAGGTCATCTTGAACAGCCGATGTTATATCGCCGACGTTATAGGCCAAGATTTTGTCTACAGCTACCCTGTGCTATCCAAATTGTAACATGTTGGCTTGATTAATCTATAGATGTCCAGGTGCCAGAAGAGGCGTCACTTCCCGCAGCCGGCGAGCCGCTCGAAATGTCCTCAGGTACCCACACGACTGAGCCGTCACTATTACCGGCTGGCACAACATCGGTGTCATTGACTTCCGGTACCCACACGATACTTGATGGGCCACCCCCAGGCGGGATGATCTCGCTCGGCGCGGCGATGCGCGCATGAGCCACCTGCGAAATGCTGCGAGTGACGGTACTCAAGATGTTCGCCGTACTTGTCTGCGTCAGCGTGCCAGTGATTGCGACGCGTGCTTGGGCCGACTGGCCAAGCGTTCCAGTTATGGCAACTCGTGCCACTGCGCTTTGCGTTTTGGTCGTGGTCGCACGGATGCGAGCGACTGCACCTTGAGTCTTAGCCCCAGTGATGCTCACCCTGGCAGTAGCACTCTGGCTCTTCGTCAGCGAGGCACTTATGCGAGCGACCGCGACTTGTGTCTTGGTCAGGACTTTGGCTACGCGTGCGACCGCACTCTGAGTCTTGCTGATGCTGAGGCCAATGCGTGCGATGGCAGTCTGCGTGATGCTCCTAGATTCGGTGATGCGAGCAGTAGCCGTCTGGCTCTTCGTGGCCGTGTTCGTGATGCGTGAGGTTGCCGGTTGCGTCTTTGTACGCGTCAGAGCGATTCTGGCGACCGCTGACTGCGTTTTGCTAGCCGAGATAGCTATTCGGGCTACTGCGGACTGAACCTTGGTCACAGTGGCTTGTATGCGGCTCGTGGCGCTTTGTGTCTTTGTGACAGTTGCACTAATCCTGGCAACTGCACCCTGAGTTTTCGTCACCAAGACACCTATGCGAGCAGCCGCTGTCTGCGTCAGGGTGAACGACTTGGCTATCCGAGCGATGGCAGTCTGAGTTCTCGATGCCGTGTTCGAGATACGAGCCGTCGCCCCTTGAGTTCTGGTCTGTGAGTTGCTGATGCGCGCTGTTGCACTTTGGGTTTTGGTTCCCGTTATGGCAACCCTCGCTGTTGCGCTCTGTGTCTTAGTTCTGATCAGTGATATCCGCGCTACCGCATTTTGCGTTTTGGTGAGCCCAACGACCGATATTCGACTGACAGCGGTCTGTGTTTTGGTGAGCCCAACAATAGACACCCGAGCTGTTGCTGTCTGAGTCTTAGTTGCTGTGACTGAGATCCGAGCAGTCGCACCCTGCGTTTTCGTGCCGGTGATAGCAACCCTCGCGACAGCGGTCTGTGTCTTGGTGAGGACGGACGACGAGCCGACAGTGAAGCTCCTAGTTGAAGTCCAAGGGCCGTAGGAACCAGTGCCGTTCGGGTCTAAGCCACGGACACGCCAGTAGTAAGTGCTGCCGTTTGTAAGTGCGGAACCTGCTTGAACGGTATATTTGACTTGATCGCCAGACACAAACGGGTCGGTATGGGCACCGTTAGTTACATCGGTGAAACCAACATCGGAAGCCGAAAACTTATCGAGAACAACACTAGATGGGCCAACATATATCGCGAAACTGGTGTCAATCGAACTGTCGGCAGCCCAGCTACTTTGAAACTTGGCGGTGTTCCCACTTGCTCCACCGGGTGTTACGCCAGCAGACATGTCAATCGTTCCGCCAGCCGGTGTCCATTCCATGACTAGGAAGTAGTGCGTGCCGCTGGTCAAAGCGATCTGATTGGCCCCTGAAAACGTGAAGGTTATGTACGCAAAACTACTGGTGATACCACTCACGCTAAGTGTGTCTGAGGTTGCAAGTGCCGAGCCTGTTGGTACGCCAGACGATCCAAATGTCCCCGAATGAGCATATACGGTGGCGACTGCGTTTCCAGTTGGCGTACCGCTACCAATCTTTACTTTAAACTGTGCCGTTCCTATTTGGCCGCCATTAGCCGTGAAACTTTGACCAATCTTGATTAAAAAGCCACTTTGGAAAGAATAGCCGACCGATGTATCAGTTTCGTTGTAGCTATCAATCACCGAACCAGCAATGTTAATAGGACTGCTGGTAGCGACGTTTACTTCGTAGGTTATGTTGTCGCCCTCGCCGTCTGTCCCAGTGAAAACTAAGTCAGGTGTCGTACTTACACCAGTTGCAGTGTCTAGCGGTGTGTTGAGAGCTACCGTAGTCGTGGTGTTAGGCACGGCATCATAGAAAGTTGCTACAGCGCCAGCGTTTACGCGGGCAGCAGCTATAGTAAACGTAGCTGTTTGGGCAGCTCTTGAACTAACTACTTTGCTTTCCATGGCGACAGCCCGCGCCGCAACGTTACCGGTCGTTAAGTTGGTGTAGCCAGTACCGAGGCTAAACGCCGAAGTGGTGCTGATATGTACACCCATACCCACCACTAGTTCGGCAGCGTGGGCTGTCGCACTAGTTGCGCCAGAGGTAGTAGTCGTAGACGAAGCGTTAGTCTGAGCGTGGGCTTGATCTAAGGTGGGCGCCGTAGTAAAACCGTTGAAATACTGGACAGCGACGTTCGCGTTAGTACCGGTAGAGTTGTAATTGACCGTTACCTGGGCGCTCGCGACAGCAGTCGTGATAACTGCGTAGTAAGTCGCAAGGTACATCGTAGTCCCGTTACCAACAGATGCGTTAGAAATGAGAACGTAAGCATTTGAGGTCGAAGCATTATCGGTAATAGAGGTGACCGTGTTAGATCCACCGTCGAATGCGATTGTTACGACTACCAACTGCTTGACGGCAAAAGTGTTTGTAAAAGCAGCTGTTGTAGCAGACCCAGTTGTGCTGTCTATGGTCTTGCCTTCGACAAACGCTATAGCCACCTATAGCTCCTGAACTTCTTGGCGATTCCTCCCAGTAGGATCGTTGTATTGATAACCAAAGCGCATGCCAGACCAGCCGCTTACAACGTTGCCGTCCTGGTCTATCCCAGAGAAGCCATCACGAAAGCGGATCGGGCGTGCGTTATCGGGCAGCGTCGTCCAGTCGATGTCGTAGCGCTTGCCCCGGTAAAACACGGAGAATTGCACCATGCGGCCATGCTCTGCCTCAGGATGCTTTTCAAGTATGGCGTTTAGAACGTTCCGGCCGGCGTCGTATGGTGAAACGTCATTTAGCTCAGTCTCGCTGAGCACGAAGCCATCGGCGTATGTCGCCTCAACAGAGGTGTCGTATGGCGTTGCCATTGGATTGGCTTCTCATTGTTAGCTTTCTGTCCAGGTTGCAGTGATGGTGACTGAGCTGATGTCGCCAGGCGCGGCCGAGCCGGTGGTCTGCAACTGAGTCCGGTAAGCGTTGGCGTACATGGTGCCGCTCGCCGTTGATGAGCTGGTTCCAGTGCCGAAAGGTGTCGAGCTGCTGTTGAAGTTGGCACTTGTGCCGCTCGTAGAGGCCGCAGAGTCGCCCGAAGCGGTTGTAGATGGAGTTGAGCCCGATGTGACGACTGCGGCGACTACGGAGAGCCCTGTGCCCGGCGCGTTGGTGCTGACTTTGTAGGTCAGCGCGCTCAGCGAGTTCCAGGTACCGGCGAACTTGACAGCTTGGTACTTGGTGAAGCTGTTGTTGCCAGCGGTGATTGGGCTTGAGCTGTAAGCCGTGGTGCTGTCGTCGATGTTTTTCCAGTTAGCTTCGGATCGAGAGGTTGTTTCTGTACCAGCGCTTGCGCCGTTGAATTCGGACCAGGTTTGGGTTGAGGCCATTACTTGACCTCCTTGTGCCAGCCGACAACGTTGCCGTCCTCGTCTATGTCCTCAACGATTACTTCACCAGTGGGTTCGCCGTTGAGTAGCGTTACTTCTTCGCCGATGGCGAGGCCAGATAGGCTTTCGACCGTTGGGCTGTCTTGACTGTCGGCTTTCTTTGCCATGTATGGCGCTTACGCCTACCCTGATACCTAGAACTATAGCAAGTTAGTGAAAATAAAAACAGCCCTAATTTCTCAGGGCTGCTTCTACAGAGGTGGTCTGCCTATGATTTAGGCGAACCGCCGTTTTGGGTAGTCTTCGGCGAACCTGGTGCGTTGCTTTTGACAGCGCCGTTCGAGCGAAGTACCTGCTTGTGGTTACCCAAGCCCTCATGCGTTTTGTGCATTGGCATTGGGTGAGCTTTGCCAGCTCCCGGTGGGTTAGCGTTCTTTGGCATATGCTAATCCTCCGATTACGGCTGGCGAGTCCAACCAGGGGTTGCGCTGACGATAAACCAGTTGTTGGTGTTACCGTATTGCAGCACAATCTCGGTCAGTCCGCCGCCTTGGTTAGTTGCTACAGCACCTTTACCGGCTGAGGCTGTGAAGCCGTTACCGTTTACGAGGTCTGAGCCACCAGGGGTCACGTTTACAGTGATCGCACCATCAGTTGCGCCTGTACTACCTACACGAATGATGTAGACAGCACCTACGATGCCAGCGGCACCGGTAGGCAAGGTGATTGTTGCGGTAGCCGTGACGTTCTGAATGATGCCGCTATCAGCAGCAGTCAGAGTCTTGTTACCTGTAACTGTGGCATCGACGCCGTAGCGTTGTCGAGTACTAGCCATTAGTTATCTCCTTCTTCCTTCTTAGAAGCAGCGTCAATGCGCGCTTGCAGGTCAGCCTTCGATCCGGCGGCCGACAGGCCAAGCTCTTTGGCTTGGGCTCGTAGGTCGTTGATGTTCGGGCCGTCATCTGCGCTCGCTTTTGGCGTGCTAGCTTTGGGCTTATTAGTGAGAACGTTCTTGTCGTCAGCCGATTGGTTGTCATCGCCAGTGACGTGAGCCAGGTTTTCCTTTGCCGTGGCTGTAGCGCTCGGGTCAAAGGTGTCGCTCTCGGACGGTGTTGGGGTTGGTTCCCAACCGTTGTCCTCGGCGGCATCGCGGAATTGGCGAGTGATCGCTTTGTAAGCGTCAGCCTGGATCTCGTGAACGTCGTTAAGTGTTAGTCCATCTGCCATATGAGATGTCCTCCGTTTACGTTACTAAGATGTCTTGTGAGCTGCGATGGCATTGACCTTGTTAGTCAAGACGAAGCAGTCATAGACAACGCGACCTTCAACGAGCCAGCCGTTGTAGCCGGGTGCGTTTTCGTGGATCACGTAATCAGTCAGCAGCATTGGGCTTGTAGAAGCCATTGGGTGCGTGATGATGAGGTTGGTGTTACCAGGCATGTAAGAAGCTGGCATTGGACGAACCTTGACGCCATCGACGGTGCCGAGGTCACCACTCTTGCGGTCGCTTTGGGCGATCTCAGAGGCGACAACGAAGCCGGATTGCTTCAAGAAGTTGTAGTAGGACCACGTCATGAATGCCATGCGTCCTTCGAGCGGTACTAGCAAGTCGCTTGCGCGCTGGTTAGTGGACAGGAAGTCGCTGTAAGCGTTCGCTGCGGTGGTGGCACCAGTGTTTACGTAGGCGCTGTTTGCGTTTGCAGCAGCGTCCCAAGCAGCCAGGCGGTAAATGTCAATCTCTGGGGTGACAACTACTTCAATCTGACGACGAAGTGATTTGCCGGCCTCAGTAACATTTGCTGATTCTGCTGCGTTGCGCCGGTCAATCGTGTAAGTGAATGCACGGTCACGGCTAGGGGTGTAGGTAGTCTTCGTGTCACCAAGTTCAGGTGGGATACCGTAACGGTTATCGCCTGAGCGCTGGTAAGTGGTCATCGAAACTGTACCGACACCGTAGATGTTAATGCTTCCAACACCGTCCCAGTCATAATCCTGGTTCACGGCATCTTCGGTCTGCGATGCTAGACGAAATACTTCATCCACGTCGGACGAGTATTTGGTCGCTAGGTTTTGAGCCATTGGATGGTTCCTTGCTTAAGGTTAAACTTTGCCAAGCAAGGCTTCGCGGAATAGATCGGGCTTCTCTCCACTCCCTAAATCGGAACTGGTAGCTTTGCCCTGTACTGCGCTGCCTCGCTGTCGTTTGGCAACCTCTTCAAGGGCTTCATGACCACCATCTTTCTTCAACCTGTCTTCTAAACTTGCGTCGCTACCTTTTGCCATTGCGTAGAGCTGACCGATGTTGAGGTAACCGTTCTTGACTAACTCACCGATGGTCGGGTTGTCCGTCACGATTTTCGTCATCGCGCCTTCAAGTGCTTTGGCGTCTGGGTTGCTGATGAAGAAGTTATTGACTGCTTGCGCGGTCTCCATCGCCTGGACTTTCATCGCGAGCTGCGTCATCGGGTCAGCGGCATTGCCGTTGGCGTCGAGTGGCGGATCGGGTTGAGTCGTCAGCGTCTTCTCAAGCTCGGAAGCTTTAGCTGTCGATTGATGCATCGCTTTTTCGGCCTCGCGCCAAGACTTAATAGCTTTCGCTTGTCCTTCGGGAGTCGATAGGTCGATGCCTTTATTCTGTAGCCATGAGTTGTCGTCGTCGTTAGACGGCTCACTGGTTTCAGTGGTGGTTGTTGATGGTTCAGCGGTTGTGGTTACCGCCTCAGTCGTAGTCTCAGCACTTGTCGGTTCTGTAGTCGTGACTACGCCGTCGTCTTGAGCTGCTGGGGTTATGGTGTCTTCTGCCATGAACCTCTCCTTGTATTAAGTTGTTGCCACGCTCGTGAGGTACAGCGGAGTTGTCACTGGGTAGGTGGGAGAGCCTTCTCTCCTAGCAATATGCTTTTAGTTATATTGCCTCCGCTGTACAAATGAGCGCCGGGATTGTGACCCCGTTCTGACCGTCTGCGAGAATGAACGATCAGAATGGAGTAGCAATCAGTTCTTTGCAGGCGTCTCCTTGTTGAAATGACCCTGCTTGTACAGCGCTGCATCGCGGGTCAGTAAGTCGATGGCCTCTTTGACACCGGCTGCGCGCTCGACGGCGAGCGCCTTCACTTCCATGGTCTTGCCGTCTTCGGCCTCATGGTGAAAGGCGTTGTAGATGACCGAGAGCTTGGCCAGGACATGCTTGCCGTACTCGGTACCAAGGAAGTCGGCCGCCAGCTTCCCGAGCTGTTCTGGGCTCATCTGAGCGTCTGTCATGCCGTTTGCCCCACTGTTGGCTCAGGAAGTGGTGCAGGCAGCGCACCGGGCGTTGTAGCGGCTCCTGGTGCCCCAGGCGTGCCAGGCATGGCAGGTGGAGTCTGTGGCTTCTGTGCGCCGATGATTTTGTCGAGCTGCTCTTCGTCCAGGTCGAACATCTTGGGGTAGAGGATTTTCTTGGCCTCGTACAGATCGTTGGTCGGGTCGGCAATGACGATTTCGTAAGCGCTGGTGGCTTGCTGACGCTCTTGCTGGCTCTTGGCCTGCACGTTGCTGTCGAGGCGAATCTGCGGCTCGTAGGTGTCGTCAAACTGGTCAGGGTTGTAGGCGCGGAACTTCGGCCCATCGACGGACGTAACAGGTACGAGTTGCTTGTCGCGGATGTAGTACTGCATGTAGGCGTAGACAATTTTCGAGCGCTGGTAGAAGCCCTCGCGCTCGAGCATTTGCTTGTACAGCTCGAAGCGTTCGCCGGCCTGGTTCATCTGAGCGTTGATTTCCGTAGCCGTGGTGGTGTGGTCGGCCTGCACACCTTGGATAACTTGGTCGGCAGCAGTTGTCTCGCGGATGTCGTTCTTGATGCCAGCCGTCTCTTGGAAGGCGCCAGCGGGCATCTGAGGCTTCTGGACTACTTGCAGCGAGCCTGGCTTGAAGGGGTAGACGTTGCTCGGGCTGCTGTCGATCTCGTTTATCCAGTCGGAGTAGAGCGGGTCTAGCTCCATCTGTGGGCTGAGCACATCGGTGACAGCATCGACGCGTTGGTTGGTGATGTCGTTCAGCAGCTCTTGTGGGTGCGCGATCGGGTCGAGGATGGCTTTGCCGTAGATGATGGACTCGTCAGCGATGAAGCGGTGAATGACTAAGCAGTGGATGCCGAGGTCGTTTGGTCGGTCTTCGATGGTCACCTTGCGCTGAGCGACGCTCTTGATGCGCTGGCCATCCCAAATCTCCACGACTTCAACAGAGTCGCCGCCCTCATCGAGTGAGCCCAGGTTCATGTCCTTGAACTCTTTGTCGGTCTGGTC
>Ga0068855_100002339_pt1 | contig 23412 bp, 17 predicted proteins | sample KBSCornC52_FD_66592 | JGI IMG/M metagenome (GOLD analysis project Ga0068855, IMG submission 66592) | Corn rhizosphere microbial communities from Kellogg Biological Station, Michigan, USA - KBS Corn C5-2 | ecosystem: Host-associated > Plants > Roots > Rhizosphere > Soil ...
CAAGCCCTCCTTGATCGACATATTCTCCCCGCTGCATGGCTCCATGTCCAAAGCCAGGATTCGTGCAGATGCAGATGGGGACTCGATGTCGGAAAAACATCCCCTCCTCGCGGAAGAGGCCGAGTGTTTTTACATGACATCCCCTTTTATAGAACCAGACGGGTCTGTATCGAGCAGTTGCAAGGCTGGTGCTCAACCGCATCCCAAACCAGAATGATCTCGGGACTTTATCGTTTGACAGTTCCGAATATCGGGAATGGGGTAATGGGTCAATCATGAACACTGAAGCCAGCCCGAAAGGCCGGCTTCGCTTCCTACTCACCAAGGAGCAGGGAAAGATCTTTATTCATTATAGTTTGACGTAGTCCTATTGCAGCCGTGACTTAGGCCAGACGATGTTTCGATCGAGGGACATTGTGCTTTAGATTTTGAATCATCTCCGCGCAAAACTGCTCCGCGACCTGCTCGGTCGAGACAGGGCGCGCCCGCTTAGGGCTGATCTGGGGAACCACTCGCACGTCCGCACGACGCCTTGTAGAGGGCTTCACTGATTTGTCCTTGGCAATAAGCATGACCGCCTCAGAGATCAAACCTTTCGGCTGCGAACTGGTGCGGATCGCCGTCGTTTTGCCAGCACCTGTTCCACCAGCTGTAAACAGGGCATCGCCAGCGACCGGCCCAGACAGAATGCGCTCATACACCGCATCCGCTACATAAGCAGTTGACCGCTGAACGGAAAGAGCGAATTCCAAACGGCTTTGCAGGGAAGCTGTGTATTCCGCAAATAACTCCCTTGCCAGATCCGTTCCGACGACCACCACTCCAAACCGTTCCGGTATTCCTCACCAGACCATTAAGCCCCTTGCTGACCAGCTCGATAGTTCGTGTTTCGACGGCTCGCGCTTCGGAAGGTAGTCCGGCAATTCTGGCACTGCTCACACAGGTGGGATACGAGATTCGGCCGTCATTGAATTCTCGAATCTGTTGAGTAGGGAATTAGCAATCGGGAGCAAATTTTCTACAACCGCTACAAAAACAGCTACAGTGACGAAAAGAAGATGAACCATTGACGGTTAGTCTTCTCGTACTTCATTGACTTTGGATTGGTGCGGAGGAGGGGACTTGAACCCCTATGCCTTGCGGCGCTAGCACCTCAAGCTAGTGCGTCTGCCAATTTCGCCACCTCCGCTTATCTCGACGCGTGTGAGCGCGAGGTGCGGTGAACAATCCGAAGCTAAGTATACCATCTCGATTGGGCTGGATGATGGAACCTGTGCACAGGATTCTGTGCAGGATGTTTCAGGGAATTGGATGGGAGCTTTTTGCTCTGCGTGGATGAGCGGACTGTAGAGGAGTAGGATACTGCTACTTTGAAGTTGCCTTGATTTCGTTGAGCCTGAAGGTTTGGGCGAGGAGCGTTGTCCTATCGTGAGCTTTCGACGTTGTATCTTGCTGCCTATCCTTCTTGTGTCCGCTTTTGCCGGCTCGGCGTTTTGCGAGGCCGCTACACCCTCCGATCCCCCTGTAGCGTGGAAGGCGGAGTGGATTGCCGCAGCGGATGGACCGGTGCGGGACTTCGACGTGGTGTATTTTCGCAAGACGCTGACGCTGAACGCAGTCCCGAGCCGGTTTGTGGTGGATGTGAGTGCGGATACTCGTTTTGAACTGCATGTGAACGGTCAACGGGTTGGCGCTGGACCGGCGCTGGGAGATGTGCATCACTGGCGCTACGAGGTGTTCGACCTGGCTCCGTTCCTGCATGCGGGAGAGAACCGGATTGCCGCGATGGTGTGGAACTTTGGGACGAAGGCGGCGGTGGCGCAGATCAGCTCGCGGACGGCGTTTTTGTTATCGGCTGAGGATGCGGCGAATGCTGCGGTTGATACGGGAAAGGGCTGGGAGGCGAGCCATGAGGCGGGTCGGTCGCTGGATTCGCTGACGGTGCAGGGGTACTATGCGGCGGGGCCACCTGAGGTGATGGATGGACGGAAGATGAGCTGGGACTGGGATGGCGCGGGCGCTTCCGGAACCTGGACTGCGGCAAGGTCGTTGGGCCATGCGGCGATGCGGGAGGCGCAGGACAGTCCTACTCCGTGGATGCTGGTGAAGGATGAACTGCCGCCGATGCAGTATGCGCCGATTTCAGCGGGACACGTGGTGCGTGTGACGGGGATGGATGCGGGGGCCGTGCGGTCGCTCGATGCGCCGGTGGTGGTTCCGGCCCATGCGGATGTGACGATTCTGCTCGACCATGATGTGTTGACAACGGCGTTTCCTTCGCTGGATATCAAGGGCGGAAAAGGTGCTTCCGTGGAGATGGTTTATGCCGAGGCGCTCTACGATGCGGATGGGAAGAAGGGGAATCGCAACGAGATTGAAGGGCGACATATAGCCGGGCTGCACGACAGGATTGTGAGCGATGGACAGGTGCGGAGTTACCAGACGCTGTGGTGGCGGACGTGGCGGTATCTCCAGGTGAAGGTGAAGACTGGCGACACACCGCTGACGATCGAACGGCTGCGCGGATTCTATACAGCGTATCCGTTCAAAGCAGTGGGACGATTTGAGAGCAATGATCCGGAGCTGGAGCGGATATGGGAGGTGGGGTGGCGAACGGCGCAGCTCTGCTCGCACGAGACGTACATGGATACGCCGTACTGGGAGCAGTTGCAGTATGTGGGGGACACACGGATTCAGGCGCTGATCTCGTATGGCGTGACAGGGGATGATCGACTAGGGCGGCAGGCGATGGAGGCGTATCGGGATTCGCTAATGCCGGAGGGTCTGACGCAAAGCCGCTATCCTTCTTCGCTGACGCAGATCATTCCTCCGTTCTCGCTGCTTTGGGTGGGGATGCTGCACGACTATTGGGAGTATCGAGACGATCCTGCGTTTGTGAAGGAGTTGCTGCCGGGGACGCGCGGGGTGCTGGATTGGTTCTCCGCTCGCCAGCGCGCGGATGGGCTGCTGGGCAAAATTCCGTGGTGGCCGTTTGTGGATTGGAGCCCGCCGGATTTCGCTGCGGGGGTGCCGCCGCAGGATGCGGATGGCGGCTCGTCTGCTCTGACGCTGCAGTATATCGAGGCGCTGCGGTATGGGGCGGAGATGGAGGACCAGTTTGGCGAGAAGGCTCGGGCACAGGATTATCGCGAGAAGGAGCGCCGGGCTGCCGAGGCTCTGATGCGGATGAACTGGAGCGAGAAGGATGGTCTGCTGGCAGATACTCCAGCGAAGAATCACTTCAGCCAGCAGGCGAACTCGCTGGCGGTCTGGCTGGATGTGATTCCGCAGGGACAGCAGGAGGCTGTGATGCGGAAGGTGCTGGGAGAGGCGGACGCTCCGCCTATGTCGCCGGCAAGCTACTACTTCCGCTTTTATGTGGCGCGGGCGATGGTCCATGCGGGGCTGGGCGATCAGTATGTGCAGCAGCTTGGCCCATGGCGGGAGATGTTGAAGATGGGGCTTTCGACGTGGGCCGAGACACCGGAGCCTACGCGGTCGGACTCTCATGCGTGGAGTGCGCATCCTACGTTTGATCTGGCGACGATTGTTGCGGGAATTGGGCCGGGTGCGCCGGGATTCAAGAGTGTTGCCATTGCTCCGCATTTGGGGCCGTTGCAGCATGTTGAGGCGGCGACGCCGACTCCGCATGGTTTGGTACAGGTGAGCTATCGCAAGGAGCAGGGACGATGGGCTGCGGAGATTACGCTGCCTGCCGGAATTGCGGGTTCGTTGCTGTGGCAGGGACGGACAGTAGTGTTACATCCGGGAGCGCAGACGCTGGCGCTGCCTTAGAGCGGTGCATCGGGTTGCAGTTAGCGGAGGATGGCAAGCGGTCCGGGCTTGTCCGGGCGGTTGGAGTTGAGGAACGCCGGGCGTGGACTGGCAGTGGCGGAGTCGTGTTCCCAGAGTGGGGATTGCAGCTCCGGCATAGGTTTTGCATGGAAGAGCTTTCGACATTGACGGGCCGTCCAGCGAGCCCATTTTTCCGATTTCTTTCGGCGCGCGCTGTCGGTGGCGAGGCCGGTTCCGGCGTACATCTGGCGGTAGAGCTTTGAGATGAACACAAAGGCGAGACGGGCGCGTAGATCTGGAGTGCAGGCCGATCTTTCCCAGATGGCGCGCCAGTTGTAGAAGCGGTCCCAGACTTTCTGGGTGCGCTCACGAATCTCCTCGAAGCTCATGGATGGGTGCGGGATGAACAGCTTGGGACGCAAGGGGCTGGGGATGAGCCAGTAACGGGTGATCGGCACATTTCCGACCATCGTTGGGTGCTGGGCTTGATCCTTCTCCCAGTGCGCAAAGTCGATGGTCCCAGGCAAGGGATTCAGCATGACGAACTGAGCGAAGGAGACGCCGGCTTTGACGGCGAGCTCGGCGGTGGCGTCGAAGGTGGCGGGTTGGTCTGTGGGAAGACCGAAGATGAATGAGCCGAGGACATGCACATGATGTTGCTTGAAGGTCTGTAACTGTTTCACCAGGGCGTCGCCGGAGTAGTTGAAGTCTTTGAAGACCGATTTGAGGCCTTCGGGCGTTACGGATTCGACGCCGACGAGTGCTCCTTTGATGTGGGCTCTGCGCATAGCGTCGAGGTATTCGCCATCTTCGCCCGCTTCCATGGTGATCTGGGTGAAGAAGGCGAGGTCGTTGGGGAGTTTGGCGAGCTCTTCCATGAGGAGAAAGCGGTCGGCGCGAATGCGGGAGAGTTCTTCGAGCCGGGTGAGGTTGTTCTGCTCGCGTGCGAGACGGAGGTCGGTGAGGGTGACGGGGTAGAAATTGTCGTCGGCGAGGGCTATAAAGCGGAAGCCGATGCGCCTGAGAGCGACGATCTCCTCGATGACGGTCTGGTAGTTGCGTTGGCGGGGGCGTTGTCCGTCTGTGCGCCAGACGCTGCAAAAGGAACAGTGCTTGGGGCAGCCGCGAGTAGTCTGGACGGAGGCCCACATGTATTTGTCGCGCGGCAGTAGGTCCCATCGTGCGGGGAGGAACTGAGTCCCTTCGAGGTGGCCGCCAGCGTAAATCCTTTCCGGCCGGCCAGCCAGGCAGCCGGTGACGGCCCGGCTCCACGCGAGATCACCGTCACCGGTGACAACGGAGTGCGCGTGACCGTGTTCGAAGGCCTCGTCGGGATAGAGAGTCGGGTGAATGCCGCCGTAGACGACCCATGCGCCGCGCTGGCGCGCTATGCGTCCAACCTCGTATCCGCGTAGAGCATTGCCGGTGTGGATGCCGATACCGACGATGTCTCCGGTGGCGATGGTGTCCGGGGCAATCTTCTCCAAGCATTCATCGATGAGGACGGGATCGCCGGCGACGTCGGGTGTGGCTGCTGCAATGACAAAGAGCCATCGAGGCGTGATAACGGCGGTGCCGAAGGAATTGTCGCTCGGATTGATGAGATGGATGCGAATGACGCGCCCTCTTTCTCATTCAGGTGCTGCAATTTCCAGGAATCGGGGAAGGTTGCCCTCTAACAGATCGCGTTGGCGGATGTTACTTGCGAAAACCCTTGGGAGATGGCCTAAAGACAGAGGCTCTTCGTGAGATGACGAGGAGGGTAGGTGGGGTTGTCACCACCTCGTCAGGTTTTGGGCGGCTGCGGTACGTTACCTCTCGGAGGAGAGGCCGTTCTGGGGGACGACTGGCGCAGTGGCGGGTATGCGCTTTTGCTTCTTGACGGGAGGTGCGGCGTTGGGTGGGCGCTGCTTGCCGTTGCCGTTCTTCTTTTTTCCGGGGGTTTCGACCACAGCGCGCATCCAGTAGTTGCCTTCGGTGTCGGCCTCGATGCCGTGGACCTCACGTTCGAAGCCGGGGAAGCGCTTGCCGAACTCTTCCATCGCCAGGATGAGGCGGATGACGGGACTGTCGGGACCGCCGAGACGCTCGCCGGGCATCGACATGGGGATGCCGGGAGGGTAGGGAACCAGCATGACGGCGGCGATGCGGCCGGCCATCTGGTTGAAACGAATTTTTTCCGTCTCGTTGCGCAGGAGTTTCTGGTAGGTCTGCGCGGGGGTCAGGACGGGGTCGAAGTCTTCGTCGCAGGCTTCGCCGACGAGGGTGGGGAGGTTGAGCTCGATCATTGCGGCGTGCATCTCGTCGGAGAGTTCCTTGAGGCTGACATTGCGGTAGCGCGTGGGGTACTTGGCGACAAGTTCGGGGAGCGCTTCTTCGAGTGGGGCTTCGTTGTCGTAGAGGCGCTTGAACTCGAAGAGGTTTTCGAGGAGGCTGCCCCACTTGCCCTTGGAGGTTCCGACGGAGAAGAGGACGAGGACGGTGTAGTCGCCGGTGCGGGCGATCTCGACGCGGCGGCTGTCGAGGAACTCGGTGAGGATGGCGGCGGGGATGCCCCAGGTGTCGACCTTACCCTGCGCGGAGACGCCGGGCATGAGGATGGTGACCTTGGTGGGGTCCAGCATGCAGTACTCGTCGGCGATGTCTTCGTCCTGAAATCCGTGCCAGTCTTCGCCGGGCTTGAGGGTCCAGCAACTGGAGTTGGTGGCGAGGAGATTGTCGTGCGCGGCTTCGAAGAGATGGGTGGAGCCGTCGGCGGGGTCGGTGACCTGCTCGGGCTGGAAGAGGCGGAAGAACCAGCCGCCGCCGCCGTCGTCCTCGGTGCGGAGGCGGTGGGCAACCGACGACATTGCTTTGCGGAAGCTGATGGCATCCTGAATCGTCTCGTCCATCAGGGTGGGGCCAGCGGGTTCATCCATCATGGCAGCAGCTACGTCGAGGCTCGCGATTAATGGATAGAAAGGAGAGGTGGTCCCGTGCATCATGAAGGACTCGTTGAACTGATCGAAGTCCAGCGGAGCGCGGGGGCTGAGCTTGATGTGGACCATCGAGCCCATGGAGAAGGCGGCAAGCATCTTGTGCGTGGACTGCACCGAGAAGAGGGTGGGGCGGTCGGGCATGTCGTCGGGAACACCCATGGCAAAGCGCCCCTGGTAGATGGGGTGGAACTTGGCGTAGGCGTACCAGGCTTCGTCGAAGTGGACACGCGGGACCGATTTGGCGAGTTCGGTGACGACGCGGTTGACGTCGTAACAGAGGCCGTCGTAGGTGGAGTTGGTGACGACCGCGTAGGTTGGGTCCTGGTTGGGGACGCCAGCGCAGAGGGGGCTTTTGTCGATGAGGCCGCGGATGAACTCAGGGTCGAAGCGCTTGAGAGGGACGAGGCCGATCATGCCGTAGCCGTTGCGCGTGGGCTTCATGTAGACGGGGCGCGCGCCAGTGACGGTGAGGGAGTGACAGATGGACTTGTGGCAGTTGGCGTCGGCGAGGACGATGTCGTCCTGCGCGATGACGCCGTGGCCGATGATCTGGTTGGAGGTGGAGGAGCCGCCGAGGACGTAGAAAGTCCAGTCGGCGCCGAAGATGCGGGCGGCGTTGCGCTCAGATTCGCCGGGAGGCCCGATATGGTCGAGCCAGGAACCGAGCGGGGCGGTGGAGATGCCGAGATCGGAGCGCATGATGTTCTCGCCGAAGAAGCGGTGGAACTCCATGCCGACGGGATGCTTGAGGAAGGCGACGCCGCCCATGTGGCCGGGTGCGTCCCAGGAGTAGGCTCCCTGGTCGTTATACTTTTTCAGCTCGCGGAAGTATGGGGGAAGGAGCTGCTCGTGGTAGCGCTCGACGGCGAAGTCGACGCGGTTGGCGATGAAGGCGGGGGTGTCGCCGAAGAGATGGATATACTCGTGAACCTGCTTGACGACTTCGAGGGGAAGCTCGCTGACGAGGGTGCGGTCGGCGATGAGGAAGATGGGGATTTTCTTGTTGCGTTGGCGGACGGCGCGGAGAATCTTGAGTGCGGCGCGCTGATCGAACTGGCTTTCGCCTTCGAGGTCCCAGTCGAGCAGGATGGCGCTGTGCGATGGGTCCGATGTGACCAGAGACAGGCCGTCTTCGGGCGTTGAGGTGCGGACGACTTCGTAGCCCTCTTCGCCAATTGCAACCACCAGTCGCTCCATGGCGCGGTCTGAAACAGAGTCCGTGCCACCCACCTCACTCGCAATCAATAAGACCCAACGCCCTTCGCTCATACACCTCTCACTTCTTCTGTCATGTTACAGGGAGTTGGCGGTGGATATTTGTGGCGTTCGCTGCCGGTGAGAGAATAATCTGGCGTGTCACAGGGAGGTGCGGTGCTATGGTTCGACTGATCGCGGTTGCGGTTCTTGCTGTTTCGATCCCTGGAGTGTTTGCGCAGGCTCCATCTCTGGCTCCTCGGCCCTCCTTTAAGGAATTTGAGGTGGCGACGATCAAGCCAGTGACTTCCGACGCGAAGGCGTCCCGGTACATCACGATGCAGGGCATACACCGGTTTGTGGAGAAGGATTACACCCTGAAATTACTGATTGCAGCGGCTTACGATCTCAATCCGCGAACGATTTCAGGCGGCCCGACGTGGGTGGAATCCGACCACTACGACATTCTCGCGGTGACGCCAGGCGAAGTGCGGCCTACCCATAACGAGCAGATGTCCATGCTTCGGAGCCTCCTGGCAGACAGGTTCCAGCTTACGTTTCACCGGGAACAGAAGAAATTTTCGATCTATGAATTACAGGTTACAAAGAACGGACCGAAGCTCAAGCAGAGCACAGCGCCTGCGGACGATCCTCCGGCTCTGATCAGTACGGTCTATCCGCAGCGTATTGTGCTACCTGCGCGTAATGCGAGCATGGGCGATTTCGTGTCTTTGTTGCAGCGAGCCGTACTCGACCGCCCGGTAGTCGATAAGACCGGGCTCACAGGGAAGTACGATTTCGACCTAACGTGGGCTCCCGACGAGACTCAATTTGGGGGAGAGATACCAGCGGCGTCCGCAGAGGCTCCCAGCGCACCTTTCTTTACGGCGATTCAGGAGCAACTCGGTCTTCGGTTGGAGGCAACGAAGGGACCGGTGGAAGCGCTCGTCATCGATAAGGTAGAACGGCCTTCCGAGAACTGAGGTGGAGCAGCTTTAGAAGTGCTTTGCGAGGTCGGCGAAGGCGGCAAGTTCGAGGAGTTGCTGGCCCACGGGAGGCTGGCTCACGACCTCGTGTTCCAGTACCCAGGTGAAGTCGTGGGGAATGAAGACAGCATTGAGACCTGCGCTGAGTGCAGGATTAACATCGGAACGAGGGCTGTTGCCGATCATCCACGTCGAGCAGCATTCGCAACTATGGTGGGCGATGAGATCGCGGTAGGCTGCGTCGTGCTTCTCGGGCAGGACTTCGACGGCTGAGAAGTGTGGGGCGAGGCCGGAGCGCTGGAGCTTGCCCGTCTGCTCGACGGGATCGCCCTTGGTCACCATGATGAGGCGGTGACGCGTGGCGAGGTCGGTGAGCGTTGGAGCAACGTCTGGGAGTAGTTCGATCTCCTGATCGGCGATGGATTGGGCAAAGCTGGCGATGCGCCGGTGCTTCTCGTTGGTCATGGGTTCGTCGGTGAGTTGCTCAAAGCATTCGACGAGGGATTGGCGAAAGCTATGGAGTCCATAGCCGCGCGCAGCGATGGTGGCGTGCTCACAGCGATTGAGATGTTCGCGCACCTCTTCGGGAGTGTGGACACGATGGTCGAGGTAGGAGATGAAGGAGGTGATGGCGCGTTCGAAGTAGACGTTGTTCTCCCAGAGCGTGTCGTCAGCATCGATGAGGAGAGTCTGGCGGGCGGGATGACGAGTTATCTGAAAGGTGCCGTTCACAGGACGATTATAAGTTCTCGCAGAGTCCAGGCTGAACGCTGGCGGATGCGGTGCCATGACCCACTGGGGGGATGTTGAGCAAAGGGTAGCCGTGACAGATTAGTAAGAGACGAAGGTGTCAAGTTTGGAACGCGTTTCAGGTAAGTCAGCCCATCATTGCCGATGGCGGTTATGATGATGTGGGACAGGGTTTTACGGGTTATGGGCGTCTTCAACTGAATGCAACGGAAGGCGAGATAGCAACATGATTCCGGAGGCTGGCCAGAGGTTCGGGCCGTACGAGATCCTGGGCAGGCTGGGCAGCGGCGGCATGGGCCTGGTCTTCCGCGCGTGGGATGATCGTCTGCACCGCGTGGTGGCGGTGAAGCTGCTGCACGATGACTACAAGATGCCTGGGATGCGCGAGCGCTTTCTGCAAGAGGCGCGGGCGGCATCGGCGCTGAATCATCCGAATATCTGCACGATCTTCGACATTGGCGAGCAGCACGGCGATCCATACCTTGTGATGGAGATGCTGGAAGGCGAGACACTGAAGGACCGGATCGCACGCGGCGCTCTGCCTGCAGAGGACATCGTCCGCTATGGGCAGGAGATTGCGGATGCGCTGGGCGCCGCTCATGCCAAGGGAATTGTGCATCGAGACATCAAGCCAGCCAATATCTTCCTCGTCCAACTGCCCAGCGGCAAGAGCCAGGCGAAGGTGCTGGATTTTGGGCTGGCGAAGATTGGGCTTTCGGCCGGAGGAGGGTGGGGATCGCGCACGCTTGATCTATCGATGACGGGTGCGACGGTCGGAACGCTGGCCTACATGTCGCCGGAGCAGGGGCGAGGCGAGTCGCTGGATCCGCGGTCCGATCTGTTTTCGCTGGGCATCGTGATGTATGAGATGGCGACCCGCCAGGTTCCGTTCAAGGGTACGACGAGCGCGCAGGTATTTGTGCAGCTCTTCAACTACGCGCCCGAGCCGGTGCGTAACTGGAATGATTCAATCCCGAGAGACCTGGAAAAAGTCATTGTGAAGCTGCTGGCGAAGGATCGCCGAGAGCGCTTTCAGTCAGCAGGAGAGGCGCAGGAGGCCTTAGCGAGGATTGCGATCAAGAGAGGTAAAGGAGGATGGCTGGGCAAGAGTTCTGCGCCAACCGTTCCTCTGGTACGCGCAGCTGATCCTGTGGCCAGGCAGAAGCCTCCACTGCGAACCCCGCCCGTACCACCCCTGCACGAGCCGGGACCGGAGAACCTTGATAAACGACAGGCTGCAGATCCAGCAACGAATCCAGACGATTCGCCGCTTCGGCCGGTGGCGCAATCGATTGAGAGAACATGGGGTGGGCTGAAGAAGGCGGTGCACCCCTCACCGGGGCACAGTGCTGTGGCGGAGAGCGATTCGTCGACGGGAAAGTTCGCCGCGGCGAGGAACACATCCGAGGACGCAGAAACGATCCGACGCGAACAGGAACGAGTGCTGCTCGAAGCGAGGAGCCAGTCGGGGGCAAACCGGATTGAATATGGGTTGGATGATCTGGACGCATATGGATTCTTTGCAGAGAGCCCTGACGCGGTTGCAGAGAACCCCCTGCAAGAAAGGCTCCGAGAGCAAAAGCGGAAACGGGTAACCGTGGCTGCGGCAGTGCTCGCCCTGGCGTTGGGAGGAGTTATTCTGCTGGCACGCAGCGGTCACTTCCGACCAGTTGTGCTGGGGCCGAGAGATGGTCTGCTGCTGACAATCGTCGAGAACAAGACAGGCGACAAGACGCTGGATGGTACGGTGATGCAGGGGATGGAGATGGAACTGAGCCAGTCAGACAGCTTGAGGCTGCTTGGCGGCGAGGCCTATCTGTCTGGGCTGCAGCAGTTCCGAACGAGCGGCAATGATGCGTCGCTGACAATCCCCGCGCAGAGAATCGCGGAGAAGGTTGGCGCGAAAGCATATCTATACGGAGAGATCCGTGGGGCAACGGCTCCCTACACGATCAGCATGGATGTGCTGAACACAAATACAAATGACAAGCTGGCGAGTCTGGAAGAGACGGCGGAGAAAAAAGAGGAGATACCGGCCGCTATCAGCAGACTGGCACAGTCGGTCCGAATAGAACTAGGTGAGAGCAGTCGCGACCGTGTACGAAAAGCTGTGCCGCTCCAGCAGGAAGCGACCGGCAATGTCGAAGCGTTGCACGCCTACTGGCTAGGCGAGACCGCCATGCAGGGAGGACACAGAGCCGAGGCGTTGACGGAGTATCAACAGGCCGCTGCGCTGGACCCGAAGTTTGTACAGGCACAGATGAAACTTGCCTGGATATATCACGCAGCAGGAGCAGAACTCACGGCCGCGACCGCGGCACGTATGGCGCAGACTGCAGCGGCTCATGCCAGCGATAAGGTGAAGTTGATGGCACAGCTTTGCTACGAGATCAACGTCATTGGTGATGCGGGAAAGGCAAGAGGAACGATACGGCAGTATGTCGCGCGCTGGCCGCTGGATGCGGAAGGATTGACAATGTTGGCCCGTGTGTCCCGCCTGAGGGGGTATCTGCCGGAGGCGCTGCTGGCAGCACAGCAGAGCTACGGCGAGAATCCTTTTCGCGCAGAGGCATATGACGAAGCGGAATTGGCTATGCTTGGCCTGGACCGCTATGACGACGCGTTGCAGATGGAGGCGCAGGCGCAACGAAATGGCGTTGGCCCGGGAGGGCGGGTCCTGGCTGCAGCCTATCTCGGTGGAAGGACAGGTGTCCTGACGAAACAGATCGATACTGTGAAAGAGATGGTGACCCATGCCGCCGATTCCGATCACGTTCAGGAGATGAACCCAGCGATCGGAGATTATGGTCTTTATCTGGATAACACAGGCCAGTTGAGCGCAGGCGAAGCTGTCTGGCGAGCGGCTGCGATTGGACGAGCCGGTATACCGGGGCTTGCGTCGGCACAGGCCTCGCTGATGGCCCAGGCTGCGCTGGATCGAGCGCTGGTGGAGAGCTGCCCCGATGCTCTGAAGATCGCAGGCGAGGTGAGGCCGATGGAGCGAGGACCGATTGCAAGCTTCCATGCCGCAATGGCCGCTGCACTATGCGGCAACAAGACGTATGCGACCAAGGCTATCGCAGAGCTACAACAGAACTTTCCGCACATTACGGCAGTGACACAGTATTACGTGCCTGAGTTGGCGGCAGCAGCGGATATTGGAGTGAACGAGCCAGCCAATGCTCTCCAGTTGTTGATCGGGATTGGCGACTATGATCAGGTGTCGCTTGCACCGTATCTGCGAGGCTTGGCCCATGTCGAGGTGGGCCAGATGCCAGCTGCGATCTTTGACTTCCAGACCGTGTTGGCCCATCGGGGTGCCGCTTTTACGACGAGGAGCAGCATTTATCCGATGGCCGAGATAGGTGTAGCGCGGGCTGCAGCCGCTAGTCACAATAAAGCAGACAGCGTGGCGGCTTATCAGCGATTTCTTGTCCTGTGGGCAGATGCGGATAGGAGCGATCCGCTTGTGAAAGAGGCTCTGGCTAAGAGTAAATAGGATTTTTACAAGTGGGCCGCTGCGGATTCGATCTTGCCGGTCCAGGCTTGCATGCCACCGTCGAGGCTGCGCGCGTTCGTAAAACCGTAAGCCTGGAAGTAGGCTGCCTTGTCGAGACTTCTCACTCCGTCGTTCGAATAGAAGACAATGGGCGTCTCCTTGGACCAGGAGTCGAGAGCGTTGAAGGTGAGTTCAACGGTTACGGACTGTGCGCCTGGAAGATGAGCCGATTGCCACTCCTCGGATGAGCGCGCGTCGAGAAGTCTTATGGCTTCGCCACGGTTGAGAGCTTCGGCAAGTTCCTGCTGCGTGATATGAATCTTTGCCTCGACGGCTGCACTTTGGCGGACCGCTTCGACCATTTCGTCCAGGGAGTCTTTGATGTGGAAGTTTTGATGAACTTCTGTCAGCGTATCGGTGAGTTGATAACTACAACTGGTACATCCGCCGATGTGGTAACGAATAAATAGAGCAATTTTGGCTGTCGGATAGGCGTGGAGAATTTCGCCCATGGTGATCTTCGGGCCGATGTGAAACGTTGTGGACGAGGTACTGAGAGACTTAGCTGAGGCTGCCGGCATGTCGCTTCCTTTTCCGGTTCGATCAAGTGCTGCGTTTACATCAGGCCGAGTTGGAGTTGCGCGGCTACGGACATCAGCCCCTGGTTCCAGGGAGGGTCGAGAACGACTTCGATGGCGCACTGGGTGATGCCGGGGATGCGCGCGACCTTGCCTTCGATGTCACGCTTGAGTACGTCGCCCATACCGCAGCCAGGAGCTGTGAGGGTGAATCGAACATCGGCGCGATTGCCGCCTTCAGGCAGGGGTGTCACGCTGCAGTAATAGACCAAGCCAAGGTCGACGATGTTGACGGGAATCTCGGGATCGTAGCAGGTCTTCAACTCTGCCCAGACCATCTTTTCCAGCGATCCCTCGGCTTCCGCTTCGGCGCTGCCGGGTGCGGGGATGATCTCTTTACCGATGGCATCGGCGTCGCGATTGTCGATGCGGACCAGATGGCCGGTGCCGGTCATGACCGTGTAGGAGCCGCCGAGCGCCTGCGTGATCCAGACCTGAGTACCGGTGGCAAGAATCATCGTGTCGCCGCTGGGGATGATGCTCACCTTGCAGTCGCGGTTGAATGTCACCATTTCATTTGCCGACATTAGTGTGCCTCCACTTGGTTGACTTCGATCTCGGGCATCGCTTCCGAAAAAGTGTTGCCGCAACTGCAACTGGTCTGCGCGCGCGGATTGAGGAACATGTATTCACTTCCGTGAGGGCCCTGCTTGACGCCGAGTTGAACTCCGTCCAGATGCGCGAGGCTCGGTGGGTCAACGTGGATCCGGATGCCTTCACTTTCAAAGACCTGATCGTCGGGACGAGCAGCTTCGGAGTCCAGCTCGATCACGTAGCGGTATTGCGTGCCGCTATCTTTGCAGCCGTCGTTGATGACTCCGAGGCGCAGCGCCGTGTTTGCCGGTAGCTGGTTTTTGCGGATGTCGTCTCGAACCACGTCGGCGGCCTTTGCCGTCAGGGTAATCATGCGGGTGATCCTTTCGTTGAGGAGGTCATTACTCAGTCGAAACCGTATCCGATTTCTGATCGAGCGCGGAGAGCATGGCGTGCCAGGCGAGAATGGCGCACTTGATGCGAACGGGAAACTCGCAGACGCCGGAGAAGACGATCAGCTTGCCGAGGGCTTCCTCATGGTCTTCGCTGCCGGCTTCGTTCTTGACGAGGCGCTGGAACTGCGAGAAGAGTTGTTGCGCTTCGGTTTTCGTTTTGCCTTTGAGGCTGGCGGTCATCATGGACGCTGACGATTTAGAGATCGCGCAACCGGAGCCCTCAAAGCTGATGTCTTCGATGCGGTCGCCGTCGAGTTTCAGAAAGACGGTGAAGTGATCGCCGCAGAGCGGGTTGAAGCCCTCGGCTTTGTGACTCGCTTCGGGCAGGGAATGGAAGTTCTCCGGTCTCTTGGAATGCTCGAGGATCATGTCCTGATAGAGATCTCGAACGTCTCGCGACTCTGGAATCATGCGAACATCTCCTGAACTTTTTTGATGCCGCGTGTCAGGGCGTCGATCTCGGCTTCGGTGTTGTAGAGAGCGAAGGAGGCGCGAGTGGTTGCGGGAATCGAGAAAAACTGCATGACCGGTTGCGCGCAGTGGTGGCCGGTGCGGACGGCAACGCCTTCCTGATCGAGGATGGTGCCGATGTCGTGGGGGTGGATGTCGTCGAGAACGAAGGAGAGCACGGCAGCCTTTTCCTTCGCTGTGCCGATGATGCGGACTCCGGGCAGACGAGCGAACTGTTCTGTCGCATACTTGAGCAGGTCGTGCTCGTGTGCGGCAATGTGATCCAGGCCGACAAGTGCGAGGTAGTCGATGGCTGCACCGAGGCCGATAACTCCGGCGATGTTCGGTGTGCCCGCTTCAAACTTGTGCGGAAGGTCGTTGTAGGTGGTCTTCTCAAAGGTGACGGAGCTAATCATGTCGCCGCCGCCCTGATAGGGAGGCATCGCCTCGAGCAGATGCTTCTTGCCGTACAGGATACCGATGCCGGTGGGACCGTACATTTTGTGCGCCGAGAAGGCGTAGAAGTCGCAGTCGAGATCCTGCACATCAACTTGCAAATGCGGAACGGCCTGTGCTCCGTCCACTAGTACTGGGATGCCGTGCTGGTGGGCCGTGCGGATCATCTGGCGAATTGGGTTGATCGTGCCGAGGGCGTTCGAGACATGCGCGATGGCTACGAGTTTCGTATCTGACGTCAGCAGCTTCTTGTACTCGTCGAGCAGGAGTTCGCCACGATCGTTCATCGGAATGACGCGAAGGTGCGCCCCCTTTTCTTCGCAGAGCATCTGCCACGGAACGATGTTGGAGTGGTGCTCCATTGCGGAGACGAGGACGGTATCGCCGGCCTGTACATGTTTTCTGCCGTAGGTCTGGGCGACGAGGTTGATGCCTTCGGTGGCTCCGCGGACGAAGATGATCTCGGCGGGATCGGCGGCGTGGATGAAGTGCTGGGCCTTGAGCCGCACCTCTTCGTAGGCCTGGGTAGCGCGCTGGGAGAGAAGGTGAACGCCGCGATGGATGTTCGAGCAGTCCTCCTCGTAGAAGCGCGCGACGGCGTCGATGACGGACTGCGGCTTCTGCGAGGTCGCGGCATTGTCAAGATAGACGAGAGGCTTGCCGTGAACAGATTGATGCAGCGCGGGGAAGTCTTTGCTGAGTGCAGCTACGTCGAACCGGGCGGAGCTGACCGTGGCTGTGCTCATAGTGTCTCCTCGGATTGCTTTGCCTGAGGGAGTGCGCGAAGGATGATCTTCGAGACGTAGTTCCGGATCGGGCCGGGGCTCATCCGATCGAGACACTCGCTGGCAAAGGCGAAGAGGAGGAGGCCCTTGGCGGCGGCTTCATCCAGGCCACGGGAGCGTAGATAGAAGAGCGCTACCTCGTCGATCTGGCCGATGGTGGCGCTGTGCGTACACTTCACGTCGTCGGCGAAGATTTCAAGCTGCGGCTTGGTGTCCATCTGCGCCGTGTCGGAGAGGAGAAGGTTGCGGTTGGTCTGCTTCGAGTCGGTCTGCTGGGCGTCCTGGCAGACGAGGATGCGGCCGTGAAAGACGCCGCGCGATTCGCCGTCGAGGATGCCGTTGTAGAACTGGTGGCTGCCGCAGTGCGGGCTGCGATGCTCCACGTGCATGTAGTTGTCGAGGTGCTGCTTGCCGTTGCTGATGAAGAGACCGTTGATTAGGCAATTGCCGCCTTCGCCGGCAAGGACGGGCTGGATGTTGTTGCGGACGAGTGCGCCGCCTGTCAGGACGGAGTGGGAGTTGACGGTCGAGCTGCGCTCCTGCTGGATGCTGAGAGTTGAGACGTGAAAGGCTTCCGTGCTTTCGCGCTCGATTCTGTAGTGATGAAGAACCGCTTGATCCGCTGCGACGAGTTCCGTTACGACGTTGGTGAGCGACACGCCGGGAGCAAGCGAGACGTAGTCTTCGAGGATTGTGGCTTGACTGTTCTCTCCGGCAACGATCAGGTTGCGCGGGCTCGCGATCTGCGGAGAGCTTCCGCCGGTGTTCAGATACAGCAGATAGATTGGTTCCTGCAACGCAAGGCCGCGCGGGATAGAGATGAACGCACCATCTTCGAAGAAGGCGGTATTCAGCGCGGTAAAGGCTTCTTTGTCAGAGTCGGCATAACGCGCCAGATGCTTCTCAACTAAGGCGCGATGAGTCTCACTCGCTTCCGCGAGACTGGATATCTCCAGCCCTTTTAGGGTCTCGGGGAGACGCGAAAGACGCGGTGCGAAACGTCCGTTCACGAAGACGAGTTGGGCTGTCAGACCCTCGAGTCTGTAAGGGGCAACATCTTTCTCTGTCACGCTGCCTGATGCAACTTCTGCTAGTTGGAAGTCGGTGTTGGCAATGGGCGCGACGCTGGTGAAGCGCCAGTCTTCGTCGCGAAGCGTGGGGAATCCCAGCTGGCAGAAGCTGGTGAACGCAGCTTCGCGCACCCCCTTCAGCCACGAGTCCTGATGATGGACCGGCGACTGCTTCTGCAATTGGAGGAACGTTTCCAGATAACTCGGGAGCTGCTGTATGGTCGTCGACACGTTCGTATCCTCCCTCAAACCGCAACCGCTGTGGCGCGGGCCTCTGCTTCGACTCCGACGTAACCCTGCTCTTCGAGCGTCAGTGCGAGCTCTTTGCCGCCGGATTTGACGATGCGCCCGTCGACGAGCACATGGACAAAGTCGGGAACGATGTAGTCCAGCAGGCGCTGATAGTGAGTGATGACGATGGTGGCGCGGTCGGGGCTGCGCATGGCGTTGACGCCGTTGGCGACGATGCGCAGCGCGTCGATGTCGAGGCCGGAGTCGGTCTCGTCGAGGATGCAGAGCTTGGGTTCAAGCAGCGCCATCTGGAGGATTTCGTTGCGCTTCTTCTCGCCGCCCGAGAAGCCTTCGTTGACGGAGCGAGTCATAAAGCTCTCGTCGACTTCGAGCAGCTTCATCTTCGATTTGTAGAAGGGCATGAAGTCCATGGCGTCCATCTCTTTTTTGCCGTGGTACTTGCGGATAGCGTTGAGCGCGGAACGGAGGAAATAGACGTTGCTGATTCCGGCGATTTCAATCGGATACTGGAAAGCCATGAAGACACCTTCGCAGGCCGCGTCTTCCGGCTTCATTGCGAGCAGGTCTTTGCCGTCGAGGAGGATCTCGCCTTCGGTGACGACGTAGTTCTCGCGACGGGCAAGCACCTGGGCGAGCGTGCTCTTTCCCGAGCCGTTCGGCCCCATGATCGAGTGGACCTCTCCGGCGTTGACCGTCAGGTTGAGACCCTTGAGGATCTCGCGGTTTTCTATTCTTACGTGTAGATTCTTGATTTCCAACATCGACATAGGCTAGCCAACACTCCCTTCCAAACTGACGCTGAGCAGCTTCTGGGCCTCGACGGCGAACTCCATGGGCAGCTTGCGGAATACCTGTTTACAAAATCCGTTGATGATCATCGAAAGAGCGTCTTCCTTGGGCAGGCCGCGCTGCTGGAGGTAAAAGATCTGGTCGTCGCCGACCTTCGATGTAGAAGCTTCGTGTTCGATGCGGGCGGTGGAGTTCTTCGCCTCGATGTAGGGGAAGGTGTGCGCGCCACACTTGTCTCCGACGAGCAGGGAATCGCACTGTGTGTAGTTGCGTGCGCCTGTCGCGCCTTTGAGAACTTTGACTCCTCCACGGTAGGTATTCTGGCCGTGGCCGGCGGAGATGCCTTTGGCGATGATGGTGCTGCGCGTGTTTTTGCCTATATGGATCATTTTGGTGCCGGTGTCGGCCTGCTGCCAGTGATTGGAGAGCGCAACGGAGTAGAACTCGCCGACGGAGTTATCGCCCTGCAGGATGACGCTTGGATACTTCCATGTGATCGCGGCGCCGGTCTCCACCTGCGTCCAGGAGATCTTCGAGTTCACACCTTCACACTTACCGCGCTTGGTGACGAAGTTGTAGATACCGCCCTTACCCGTAACCGGGTCGCCGGGGTACCAGTTCTGCACGGTGGAGTATTTAATCTCGGCATTGTCGTGCGCGACGAGCTCGACAACTGCGGCGTGAAGCTGGTTCTTGTCGCGCGTCGGGGCGGTGCAGCCTTCGAGATAGCTGACGTAAGAGCCTTCATCCGCAATGATGAGCGTGCGCTCGAACTGGCCCGAATCAGCGGCATTGATGCGGAAGTAGGTCATCAACTCCATAGGGCAGCGAACGCCCTTGGGAACGTAGATGAACGAGCCATCGGTGAAGACGGCTGCGTTGAGCGCCGCGAAGAAGTTGTCCGAGTAGGGAACAACTGAGCCGAGGTACTTCTTTACCAGATCAGGATGGCGCTGCACTGCTTCGGAGAACGAACAGAAGATGATGCCGATCTCGGCGAGCTTGGCCTGGAATGTGGTGGCGACGGAGATGCTATCGAACACTGCATCTACCGCGACGCCGGCCAGACGTTCCCGCTCGTGCAGTGGGAGACCGAGCTTTTCATAAGCGAGAAGAATCTCGGGATCAACTTCATCGAGACTCTTGGGGCCATCCTTCTTGGATTTGGGCGCAGAGTAGTAGATGATGTCCTGATAGTCGATGGTGTCGTACTTGATATTGGCCCAGCGCGGCTCAGCCTGTTGCTTCTCCAGCTTGACCCAGTGGCGAAAGGCCTTCAGCCGCCACTCCAGCATGAACTCCGGCTCGTTCTTCTTCGTCGAAATCAGGCGGATGATGTCTTCGTTGAGCCCCTTGGGAGCGTCGTCCGATTCGACATCAGTGACAAAGCCCCACTTGTATTCACCTTCGACAAAGGTATCGATAATTTTGGTGTCCGTACTCATGCTGTCTCCTCCTGAAGTGCGACGCGTCTGAATTCGACGTGGATCGAGTTAGTTCCGAAGCAGGCAAAACCGGATACATGATCCTGTTTGCCGAGAAAAACTGCGCTCAACCGACTAGGCAGGCATACGTGCCGTATCTCCCAGCGACAGTTGAACCAATGCTTCCTTGCCGAGCAGTTGGGAGATCGGTATGCCGTCCATGACTCCCACAATGTACTGTTCGATGCCCTCCCAGACCGGACGGAGCGTGCATGCGCCGTGATGGATGCATGTTCTGCGATTGCCGGTATGGCGGCTGCAAATATCTTTTGTGGCCCAGATGCTACCGAAGGCGCGCTGTACGTCACCGAGGCTGATCTGATCTGCGGGCCTGGAGAGGACGTAGCCGCCCTTGACTCCTCTATGGCTCTCGGTCAGGCCAGCCTTCTTCAGAGTCCAGAGGAGTTTCTCGACGTAGGGATAAGACAATCCCTCGCGACGCGCAATCTCTGTACCGGCAAGCGGTTCCCCCTCAGACATGGAAGCCAGTTGCAGGATGCAGCGGAGACCGTATTCTTCCTGAGCGGTAATCTTCATCGCAGACACCTGAACTACAGCGATGTTTTCATAACCATACTTTTTTGTCAAGTATTGCCGAGGCTGCTCAGGCCATTCGAATCTGTAGCATAGCGAAGAAAAATCAGAGAATTCCGCACCATAGAACGCGACAACGGGCGCGACGAAACGACTCATCCCCCGATGTAACTCATCTCCACTTTTTGCTGCGTCGCCGTCTCCGCCGTGCGAATCTCCGAGTAGTGATCGTCCCGGCGTTGCCAGATGGAAGCGATGGCGTTATGAATCTCTTCGTCGCTCCTGCCGGCGCGAAGCATCGACTTCAGGTCGAAGCCTTTTTGAGCGAAGAGGCAGGTATAGAGCGCGCCGTCCGTGGACAGCCGCGCGCGAGTGCATGTGCCACAGAAGGCCTCGGTGACGCTGGAGATCACGCCAAACTCGCCGGTGCCGTCGCGGTAGCGCCACCGTTTGGCGACCTCGCCCTTGTAGTTGGGATCCGCCGGTTCGCAGGGGAAGACGCTCTGAATGCGCTGGACGACCTCTGCGCTGGGAACGACATCGCGCATCCTCCAGCCGTTCGTGGCGCCGACATCCATGAACTCGATGAAGCGCACGATGTTTCCGGATCCCTTGAAGTAGCGCGCCATCTCTACGACATGGCCGTCGTTGACGCCGCGCTTCACCACCATGTTGATCTTGATCGGCGCAAGGCCTTCGGCTGTGGCCGCTTCAATTGCATCGAGCACCCGGGCCACTGGGAAGTCTGCATCGTTCATCATCCTGAAGGTTGCGTCGTCGAGCGAGTCGAGGCTCACCGTGACACGGGTAAGGCCGGCGGCTTTGAGCGCGCGCGCCTTGCTCTGCAGGGCCGCCCCGTTGGTTGTAAGTGTGAGGTCAGTGCCCGGAAGTTCGCGGGACAGCATCTCAATCAGTCGCTCGATGCCATGGCGAAGTAGTGGTTCGCCTCCAGTCAGGCGAATCTTTTCCATGCCAAGGTCGTGGAAGATCTTCGCCACGCGAACGATCTCTTCAAAGGTCAGGACTTCACCATGGGGAAGAAATTGGTAGCTGGAGTTGAACACGCTGCGCGGCATGCAGTAGGTGCAGCGAAAGTTGCAACGGTCGGTGACGGAGATACGCAGATCGCGAAGGCCACGGTCGCGAGGATCGACCAGGAGCGCAGAAGCAGAACCGATCAAGGTCGTACCCGGATCGGGGTCGCTGGGTTCGGGAGTCTGCGAGATGATTTTGAAATCCATTTTGTTGTCCGGCGCAACACTGTAATCATGGGCCTGCGCGCTGATGCAGACCCATAATGATAGTTTACCGGAACAAGGGAAGGTCAATTCGATTGAGCTAGAGAGCAGGCACCGAGAGTAGGCGAAACCGTGCTACACGAGAATGACTTCGATCCCCGCATTTTTGAGCGCCTCGACATCGGTATCGGCAATCTGCGTATCCGTAATGACGGTGTGGACTGAAGATGGCGGCACAATCAACGCGAGGCTGCAGCGGTTGAACTTGGTGGAGTCGCAGGCGACGACCACCTTCTTCGATGCCTTCACCATGGCCCGGTTGGCTCGAGCTTCCAACACATTGGGGGTGGTCACGCCAATCTGTGTGTCGAAGCCATCGACGCCCAGAAAGAGGATGTCTGCGTGAATCTCGCGCAGGACGTCTTCGGCTAGCGGGCCCACAAGAGAGAAGGAGTTCTTCCGTAGGGTTCCTCCGGTGAGAATGATGTCGAAACCGGTGTCGCTTAGCTCTGCCGCAATATTGACTGCGTTCGTAACCACGGTGAGATGAGAAAACCTGCGCAGGGCGCGGGCGATTGCCGTGGTGGTCGTGCCGGAGTCGAGCAGAACGCACTGACCTTCCTTGACCAACTTGACCGCAGCCGCAGCGACATGCTGCTTCTCTTTGAAGCGGTGCTGCTCCTTTTCTTTCAGTGAAGGATCGAGCATGGTGCTTTGTGGAGCAAGAGCTCCACCATGAGTTCGCTGAATCAGCGATCGCGATGCAAGGTAATCGAGGTCTTTGCGGATGGTGATCGAAGAGATGCCGAGAGACTCGGAGAGTTCCGAGACCAGAACGCGACCGTCGCGCTGCACAAGAGAGAGCACATGCTGCCTGCGTTCTCCAATAAGCATGTTGTTTCCACTAATGGCTGTACCTGTCGACTTGTCTAAAGCGGGTTTTTTCTCGCGAGTGCGGCTCTTTCTGGATTTCAAAGCTTGCCTCCGTTGTTACTGTTGCCCGTTGCAGGATAAACGTCTGTCCGAATTTCTGCTAGCTTGCGGAGTTTAGGGTTTTGCCGCCGGATTCAAAGTATCGCTCGATCTCTTCGAGTGTCTTGCCTTTCGTCTCCGGCAGGAAGAAGGTCACAGTGATGAGATAGCACACGGTAAAGCCGGCGAACAGGAAGAACATCGTCGAGTATCCATACTTACTGACGACGGGGAGAAAGATACCAGCCAAGGTGGTAGAGACGAGCTGATTGATGACGAGAGCGATGCTCATGCCGTTGGAACGGATGCGCGTAGGCATAAGCTCAGAAAGGGCAAGCCACACGCACACGCCGGGACCAACTGCATAGAACGCCATGAAGCAATACAGGCCCAATGCTACCAGCCACCCGTGGCCTGGATCGGGAATTCTCCCCATGACTGCGCGGTCGATCTTGAGCGGTGCTGTGCGCGCGGCGTCCAGATTGCCGAAGGGGTTTTTGAAGAACGCCTCAACTTTATTTGTCGGAACGCAACTCTCTCTCGTGATCTGAAT
>Ga0068855_100002341_pt1 | contig 23393 bp, 22 predicted proteins | sample KBSCornC52_FD_66592 | JGI IMG/M metagenome (GOLD analysis project Ga0068855, IMG submission 66592) | Corn rhizosphere microbial communities from Kellogg Biological Station, Michigan, USA - KBS Corn C5-2 | ecosystem: Host-associated > Plants > Roots > Rhizosphere > Soil ...
CGTGATCCACTCGCCGCGCGCGTGCTCGATCCCGAGGTTGCGGGCCGAGGCCTGCCCACCGTTGGGCTTGCGGAGCACCGTCACGACGTCGGGCCGGCGCGCCCGCCAGCGCTCCAGGATCTCCGGCGACTCGTCCGTCGAGCCGTCGTCGACCATGATGATCTCGACGCCGTCGAGGCCGTACGTCTGCCCCTCGATCGAGTCGATGAACTCACCCAGGTATGGGGCGACGTTGTAGACCGCGGACACGATCGAGAACTTCGGAGACCCGGTATCGGAGCGGTCGCGCGGCATCCCTCAGTGATCCTGTCCTGCTTGATGGGTGATTTCGCCCGATGTTACAGACGGGCGGCGCGCCTCGGACGAGCGCGGAGGGCCCGGGCGCGGGTCAAGAAGGGGCGTCGGAGTCCCGGACCCGGCCGACCGGATCCGCCGCCGATACCCCGTCCAGCCGCGCCTCGGTGACCTCGGGCTCAGCCGTGATGGCCTCTCCGAGGGCCTGTTCCCCGTCCAGGATGTCGGCCGCCGCCGATTCCGCTGCGGCGCCGTCCGCGGTTGTCCGTGGGCCGAACGGGTCCGGGTGGGGCGCAATCCGCGACAACTCCTTGATCGCGGCGACCACCCGCTCGCAGCACCGTCCGTCGCGGGCGGGAAAGGCTTCCTCGATGCGCCGGCGGTACTCCGGGGCCGGCTCCGGACCTCGCTCGACCGCCTCCTCGACCGCAGCTAGTGCGTCGTCCGGGGTGAGGGTGACCGGGCCGTAACCGTCCCGCTCGTACTGGAAGTACCCGCCCCGGCCGACGTGGCCGCCGCTGAACATGCGCTCCTGATCGAACTGGAAGTACACGACCGGTCGTTCGATGTAGGCGGCGTTGAACGCCATCGACGAATAGTCGGTGACCACCACCCGAGCGCGGGCGAACAGCTCGCGCACGTCGCTTTCGAAATCGAAGGTCGCCATCTCGGCCGGCAGGTCGAGCGCAGATGCGACCGACTGCAGGTTCGGGTGCATGAGCACGCCGATCGTGAGGCCGCTCCGCTCGGCCAGCGCGCGCAGGCGGTCGTCGAGCAGCAGGGCGCGCCAGTTCTCGGCGAACTCCGAGCGGCGGAACTGCCGGGTGTCGGCCGCCCACTCGTGGGTGTCCTTCGACACGCGGTTGACGAGCCAGGTGCGCCAGGTCGGCGCGATGAGGATGAGATCGCGGCGCTTCGGCGGGTACTTCTCGCCGGCCGCCCGGACGAGGTCGAACCGGGGCAGGCCGCTGAGGATGACCTCCCGAGTGGTGTACCGGTACGCCGTGTCGTCGTCGACGATCGAGTGGTACTCACCGTGCGTGCTGGTGACGAAGATGTCGACGTCCTTGGGGTTCAGCCAGTTCGACAAGTCGTCCTTGATGACGCCGTGCTGAAGGAAGGTGAACCGCCAGCGCGGTGGGGCCAGCCGCGTGATCTCGCTCGGTCGCGTGACCGCCTGATCGGCGTGCGACGAGATCAGCTGGGTGCAGTTGAGCATCAGCAGCTTCCAGCGCACCGAACCGTGCGGGACGACCCGGCGGTAACCGTCCTTGCGCAGCCGGCGATACGCCGGGGTGCCGCGCTCGACGACGAACCACGAATTGACTGACTTGTCCTGCGCGCGCAGGTAGCGGAACAGGTGCTCGCCGCTGTCGTCGGCCGCGTCGATCCGGTCCATCAGTACCCACGCCTGCGCGAAGAGCCGGCGCACCAAGCGGGTCCGGGCCAGGCGGCTGATGGCCAGGTCCATCGGCTTCCGCTTCTCGGCCTTCCACCGGGCCCGCGCGTCGGCGGTGATCTGCACCAGGTCGACGCCCCGGCGGATGGGCTTGGTCGCGAGGGAGAAAGTCGGCGGATCCGGTTCGCTCGTGCGGACCTCGACGTCCTGCCCGTTGAGCTTGACCCGGATCGTGCCGACCGGCAGCCAGACGATCCGCTCCTTCACCAGCGCCCGGTCGAAGTAGGACGGCGCGCGCACCTTGGCGTGCAGCGGTTCGACCGGCTGGCCGTAGTAGAAGAACTCTTCCTCCGGCCGCTCGTGCGTGAACCGATAGGTCAGCCGAACGGTCTGCTGGGCCATGTCGAACTTGTCCAGCACGACGAAGTCGGTGTGCCACGGCTCGTCGCGGTAGCCGTGCAGCAGGATCTCCCGCGCGATGGGGTGGTACGGGCGCAGCGCGAACCCGCGGACGATGTCGCGGTCGAGCAGCGCGGTGAGCTGCGCCATCTGCCGGTGGAACTCGTCGGCGACCTCGCCGACCGCGACGGTCTGCCGGCTGAACTCCGCCTCCTCGTCCTTGTAGTAGTACGACAGGTCGTACAGGACGTGGTTGTGGATCCACTCGGGGATCTGGCCGCGCTGGGCCAGGGCGTCGCGCATCAACCCGAGGTACCCGTGTTCGAGAACGGCGGTGAACCGACCCGGGTGCAGCCGGCTGCGGTTCAGCGTCGAGGACTCGTCGGCGCGCTTGCGGTACACGTACTGCGTGCTGCTCACGAAGCCGACGAGCGGCCGCGGCACCCGCAGCAGGTACTCGTTGCAGAAATAGCCGTCCTCGAAGTTCGGCTTGATCAGTTCGCTGAAGCGCAGCTTCTCCCGCTCGATCACTTCGCGCCGGAAGAACGCGCAGGGCGCCGAGCCGAAGAAGAACTCCGGGTGCAGGTCGAGATCCCGGACGACGTTGGGCATCGCGAAGTGGCGGTGCAGCGGGTGCCGGCCGTACTTGCCGGTCTTCTCGTGGTAGACGGTCCGGCTCATCGCGACGAGCTCGGTCGCCGGGGACTCGCGCAGGAACCGGTCGACCTCCTCGAACGCGTTGGACTCGAGCATGTCGTCCGGGTCGGTGAAGGTGATCCACTCGCCCTGCGCGTGCTCCAGGCCGAGGTTGCGGGCCGAGGCCTGACCACCGTTCGGCTTGCTGAGGACGGTCACGACCCCCGGCCGCCGGGCCCGCCACCGCTCGAGGATGTCGCGCGACTCGTCGAGCGATCCGTCGTCCACCATGATGATCTGGACCCGGTCGAGGCCGTACGTCTGCTTCTCGAGCGAATCGATGAAGTCGTCGAGGTACGGCGCCACGTTGTAGACCGCCGAGACGATCGTGAATCGCGGAGTCGGCGGATCGGAGAGGGCGCGCGGCATCCGGCGAATGATCCTGTCATCGTTGGCGGTCGGTTCGGCCCGATGTTACAGAGCACCCGTTCCGGGTCGGGGGGAACTACGGTGGGGGTCGTGGCCGAGGTCATCCCGCTGTTCCCCCTCAGCCATGTCCTGCTGCCCGGCATGCCCCTGCCCCTGCACGTCTTCGAGGAGCGCTACCAGAACCTGCTCACCGACATCGCCGAGGCGGTCGGTGGGGCCCGGTTCGGCGTCGTGGCGCTCCGTTCGGGCACCGAGGCCCGCACCGAATGGGCCCGCGACGACGGCCCCGACGTCGAGGCGATCGGCACCCTCGCCGAGATCCTGGAGCTCGAACCCCGCGACGACGGGACGTCGGACCTGCTGTCGGTCGGCAGCCGCCGCTTCCGCATCGCCGAACTGTTGACGGAGGGCAAGCCCTACCTGCGGGCCGCGGTCGAGTTCCTCGACGAGCGGGACGGGCCATTGCGCGGGGACCAGGTCACCCGGGCCCGCGACCTGCTCGGGCTCTACGACGCCATCCTGGTGCGGTTGGCCGGGCGGGCGACCGGTTCGGAGCTGCCCGACGACGCAAGTGCGCTGTCGTACCAGATCGCCGCGCGGTTGCCGCTGCCGCCGGGCGAGCGGCAGGAACTGCTGGTGCTGGACACCACGGCCGAGCGGCTACAGCGGCTTAGCGCCCTGCTGCGGCGCGAAATCGCCCTCTTGCGGGGTACCCGCAGCATCGCCGTATCCCCCGCCGTACTGCGGATAGCCAGCGCGGCCAACTAGCAGCCGCTCGCGCCGCGGATCGGGCCGGCCCAGGTCGTCGGAGGCGGCGAACGCGGCCGACATGCCGTACACCAGCAGCGCCAAGGCCGGTTCGATGAGCAGCAGGCCGCGCATGTGCAGCGACAACGGCAGGTGCGCGATGATCGTCTTCGCCCGGCCGTCGTACGTGCCGCCGCCGGAGAGGTAACCCACCCACCAGGTCAGCGCAGCGCCGGCCAACCCGCCGACGCCGAGCGCGGCGGCCAGCAGCGGGCCCCGGTTGGCCCGTCGCCACCAGTAGAGGACGGCCCCGGCCAGCAGGCCGGTGGCGCCGACCAGGACGAGGTACCGGCCGTCCGCGCCCGCCATCGTCTCGACCTCGTCGAACGGGTACAGCTTGCCCGGGGCGAGCACGTACGCGCGCTGCTGAGGGCCGCTCCACCCCGACCAGATCAGGCCCAGCACTGCACCGAGGACCGCCAACCCGCCCACCACGGCGCCGGCGACGCGCAGGTCGCCCCGCTCGGCCGGGGCGGCGGCGCGCACCGAAGCGCCGTCCATCGAAGCGTCGATCACTGGTTGCGTCCGGTCGCGTCGCGCAGCAGCAGGTGCAGCTCGTCCAGCCGCGCCTTGGGCACCGCCCGGTCGATGTCGAAGGCCCGCAGCCGCTCGAACGTCTCCGCGCGCCGCCGCCCGGCCAGCCGGAGCGCCAGCAGCGGCAGGGTCCACAGGTGCGAGGGCAGGCCGAGGCGGCGCAGTTCACGCAGGACGTCCCCGTGCGTATCGGACACCAGTTCGCGCAGGCGTTCCTCGATCGGCCCGTAGCGATCGGCCGCCGTCAGCCGGCGCAGGATCGCCCGCAGCAACCAGCGCAGCAACAGCACGCCGAGCAGGACGATCACGATCAGGACGGTCACCAGCGTGAGGTGCAGCCCCCACTGGACGGCCACGGCCGCGAGCAGCAGCAGCCCGGCCACGACCAGCAGGGTGCGGCTGACCGATTCGCCGATCGCGCGCCCCACCAGGTACCGGGCCAGCGCCCACTGCGACAGCGGGGAGCCCTGACGGAACTCACCGACCTCGCCGTCGGCGGACACCCACGGCTCGCTCTCGCCCGCGGGCAGTGCCGGTTCCATGCTCCCGAGGCTACCGAGCCGGCCGGGTGGTGTTCAGGCGATCTCCAGGTGCGGACGCGGCCTCGGGGCCGCGTCCGCGATCCGGGCGACGAACTCGCGGGCGTGCCGCGTCGTGGCCGGGGTGAACCACTCGGCCGCGATGGGGTGCACCTCGACGCTCACGCCGACGTCGCTGAGCACGACCGGCAGGGTGTGCGCGGCGGTGGACGGGAAGGCCAGGACCCGGCGGGCGACCGGCCCCCGCCGCAGCGCCAGCTCGGCCGGCAGGTCGTTACGGACGACCCGGACCCCGGGCAGGCTCGCGATCTCCCCGACCAGGCTGGCCGACTCGCGCCGGTGCGCCACGTAGCGGACGGGGGTCCCGGTGCGGGCCAGCTCGGCGACCGCCGCGACGTAGGGCCGCCGCCGGACGACGCCGTTGTCGACCAGCGACACCCCGAGCACGTCCACCTCGTCCTCGACCACGTCGGGCCGGCTCCACGAGCGCGTCCACTCGTAGCGGTTGGCGAGCGCGACCGCCGCCAGCGGCGCGGCGTCGTTGAGGCAGCTGAAGACGGTCAGTTGCCGGGTTGAGCTCGGCGAGAAGAACCGGGTGGCCCGGCTGGCCCGCCGCTCGGCCCCGCGCAGCGGCACGCCCCAGCGCACGAGCGGCTTGCCGGCGTTCACGCAGCGAGCGAACTCCCAGGTTGCCGTCCCGTCGTCGACGACCACGACGTCGCGCGGTTCGGCCAGCGGCAGCAGCGTCTGCAGCATGCGCGAGAACGGGTCGCCGACGATCAGCCGCTCCGCGCCCGCGAGGGCCCGCGCGACCTGCGCCGCCCCCACCACGGCTCCCGGCGTCCGGCTGCGCACGGCGTACTGGTGCAGCTCGAGCCCGAGACCGTCGATGAAGTCGGCGACCCGGTTGAGCTGCCGCACGGTGTGCGCGTCGCGCGGGGGTAGGACGAGCACCTTCATGTCGAAGGCTTCGTTCGTCGCGTGCGCCCACTCGGCGACGTTGAGCAGCTGGGTGGCGCTCTCGACCACCGCGACCGTCGACCGCTTGACGGTCATCGCGGCACGGTGGCCACGCCGGCGCGGCGCAGCTTCTTCAGGATCGGCAGCTCGCTGTCGTAGACGCGCTTCACGCCGTCACCGAGGGCGGCCTCGACGATGCGAATGTCGCGGACGAGCCGCTTGAGGCCGGCCGGCTCGACCGACGCCGCCTGGTCCGAACCCCAGTTCGCCCGGTCGAGGGTGATGTGCCGCTCGACGAAGCAGGCACCCAGGGCGACGGCGGCGACGGTGGTCTGGAGGCCGATCTCGTGCCCGGAGTAGCCGATCGGGACGTCCGGGAAGACGTGCATCAGCGTGTGGAGCATGCGCAGGTTGAGCTCCTCGGGCGGGGCCGGGTAGGAGCTGGTCGTGTGGCAGAGGATGAGCCGCTCGCGGCCCAGGATGTCGATGGCCCGGCGGATCTGCTCCATCGTCGACATGCCGGTCGAGAGGATCACCGTGCGGCCGGTTTCGCGCACCCGCTCGAGGAGCTCGTCGTCGGTCAGGCACGCCGAAGCGATCTTGTGCGCCGGCGGGTTGGCCAGCTCGAGGAAGTCGACGCTCGGGACGTCCCACGGCGAGGCGAACCAGGCGATGCCGCGCGTCGCGCAGTACCGCCCGATCGCCTCGTACTGCTCGTGGTCGAACTCGACCCGGTGCCGGTACTCGAGGTAGGTCATCCGGCCCCAGGGCGTGTCGCGCTCGATGCCCTGCTGGTCCTTGGGGACGCACACCTCGGGCGTCCGCTTCTGGAACTTCACGGCGTCGCAGCCGGCCTCGGCCGCGGCGTCGATGAGCGCGAGCGCGTCCTCGAGGTTGCCGTTGTGGTTGATGCCGATCTCGGCGGTCACGTAGACCGGGTGATCCGGTCCGACCGGGCGGTCACCTATGTAGCGCAAGCGGTTCAGATCCATCGCGGATGTCCCTTCCTAGTTCCGGGCCTAACAAGCGCGACGCGATCTCTCTCACCGCGCCGAAGCCGCCTTGGGCGGCCGTGACGATGCGGGCACGGGCCCGCACCGCGTGGTGCGCGTCGGCGACCGCGATCGGCCAACCGACGATGGCGAAGCACGGCAGGTCGTTGACGTCGTTGCCGACGAACGCCGTGCGTCGAAGGTCGATGCGGTGCTCGGCACACCACTCGGCGAGGGCGGCGCCCTTGTCGGCGTTGCCGTGCAGCGCCGGGACGCCGAGCTTGCCCGCGCGGGCGGCGACGACCGGGTTCGTCTCGGTCGACAGGATCAGGATCGGCAGCCCGGCCCGGCGCAGCGCCGCGATGCCCAGGCCGTCGCCGCGGTGGGCGAGCACGGCCTCGCGGCCGTCCTGGTCGACGAGTACGCGATCGTCGGTAAGGGTGCCGTCGAAGTCGAGGACGAGCGCGTCGAGGTCGGCCAGCCGGAACTCCTCCGGCTCGTCGAGCAGCGGCGCGAGCAACCGAGCCCGCTCCAGGTCGGCCGGCTCGTCGATCTCCAGCGTGCGGGCCGGGTCGACGACGACCGGCAGGACGCGGCCGAAGAACCGGTGGCCGGTGCGGCGCAGCCCGTCCACCCGCATCGCGTACGCCGCGCCGGTCTCCAGCAGTTCGACCGGACGGTCCTGACGCCGCTGGCGGGCGCCCGGGTCGTGGTTGATGCCGCTGCCGTCGGGGCGCCAGAGGAAGCCGTGGGAGCGGCCGACGGTGAGCGCCGAGTCGGCGTGGCCGTCGGCCACCGGAGCGGCGACGCCGTCGACGTCGGCCGCCGTCACGAAGGGGCTGGTGCACTGGACGAGCACGACGACCTCGGCGTCCGGTGCCGCGGCGTCGACGGCGTGCAACAGCGCCGACTCGGAGGACGCCCCGTCGCCTGCGAGCGCGGCCGGGCGGGAGACGATCTCGGCGCCGGCGGCCCGCGCCGCGTCGGCGATCAGCGGGTCGTCGGTCGAGACGAGGACGCGATGAACGCGTTCGGCGGCCCGGGCGGCGCGCACCGCCCGCGCGACCAGCGGCACCCCGCCGACCGGTGCGACGTTCTTGCCGGGCACGCCCTTCGATCCGCCGCGCGCGGGGATCACCGCGACCACGGACCCTTGAGCGCTCATGTTCACGACGCTATGAGCGGCAGTGGTCCCCCAGCCGATCGACACGTGGCACCGGAGCAGCCGCGAAGCGACGTCTGAGTGAACGAGGCGATGCCCGTCACGCGTCGACGGCGCCGTACTCCCGGAGCAGGTCGGCCATCCTCGCGGGGTTGGGCAGGTAGACGTGCTTGAGGTCCTCCGGATGCTCGGCGTAGAAGTTCGACCAGCCGCGGGAGGGCACGAGATCGCGCCGTTCCAGCTCGCCGGCGAACTCGGCCGGCAAGTCGCGGTAGCTGAGCTCCGTCCGCACGTACCGGAAATAGGAGTGCATGCGGAACGAGTGCTCGTTGTCCAAGCCGAACACCAGCGACAGCGTGAACTTCGGCGCCTCGCGATTCGCCGTCACCTGGCCCGCGTCGACCCGGCGGCCGGCGTGATACGTGCGCTCGTCGAAGACGAGTACGTCGCCGACCTCGGCCTTCCAGGCGATCGGGGTCGCCTTTTGAGCGGCGCTCAGGCGTCGGTTGGGCTCCTCCCCCGGACCGATCACGAGCTGGCCGTGGGCGTCCTCGATCCGCTGGACGCGAGCCTTGTCCATCTCGATCGGCGAGGCGTGCGACCCGCCCATGAGCCCCATGGCGGCGTTGTCGGCCTCCATGTAGAGGATCGCCTTGACCACGCCGAACGGCACGTCGGTGTTGCGCCAGTCCGGAGCCTCCGATGAGTCGGTCGCGCGGTGGACGCTGTCGCGGTGCCACGCCGCGGTGTCGTGAAGGTAGTGCAGATCCCCCACCTGTAGGTACCGCGGCTGCGCGCCCAACGCGGAGCGGACCGCGTCGATGATCCGGCCCTCGAGCATGACCCGCCGGGCCGCCGGGAAGTGCAAGGTCGCGTCGACCTTGGTGAACTTGACCCCGTTCCGGATGCCGGCCTCGGCCTTCAGTTCGGCCGCGAGGCGCGCACACTCCGCGGGCGTGAACAGCCCGCGGAAGACGGTGAAGCCGTTCTCCCGCAACGCGGTGGCCGGCGCGAGTCGAGCGGCGGTGTCCGCCGGCGCCGTCGCCGGCCGGGTGCGGGTCTCGCTCACCATCCGCCGGATGTTGCGGGTGGCGACGCGGCGGGCCTGGCCGAGCACCCGGCGGGCCTGTTCTGCGGGGGCCTGGGAGGTCATGGCACTCCTCGTGAGTGGTAGCGGTGGATCGGGTCAGGTCGCGCGGACGTAGCCGGAGGTGGCGACCCGACCGAGCAGCGTCATGCGGGTGGATCCGGTCAGGTGCTCGTCGAGCGCCTTTTGGACGCCGTGCCACTTCCGGTCGCCGTAGTCGTCGAGCACGATCAGGCCGCCCGGAGCGACCAGCTGCTCGGCCCACTCCAGGTCGGCCCGGACCCCTTCGTAGGAGTGGTCGCCGTCGATGACGAGCAGGCCGTACTCGCGGTCGGCCGCAGCGGCCCGCACGGCCGGGTCGGTGGAGAACCCGACCTGGACCCGCGCCGCGTTGCCGGCCGTCCCGGCGAGCGACAGGTTCGTCCGCACCGCCTTCTCGTCCACCGGCGTGCCGGATGCGTCGGCGTGCATGGTCGCGCCCGGCTGCAGCTGGTTGCCGATCAGGGGGTCGACGACGGTGAGCTGCGGGCTGCGGCCGCCGCGTTCGAGCATGCGCAGCATCCCGGCCGCGAACAGGCCGTAGAGGGTGCCGATCTCCAGGACGTCGTCGTTCGGCGCATCCAGCAACGGGATGGTCGCGAGCTTGCCGCAGACGTTCATCGTGCTGCCGGCGATGCGGCCGACCCCGAGGGACTCCAGCGCCACCAGCAACCGGAAGGCGGAATGGACGTTGCGCTGGGCGACCTCCCGGCTGACGCCGGCGACGAGCGAGATCTCGCCCTCGAGCTTGCCGAGGTCGGCCCACGAGGGCGTGCGCGCGGTTCCCCGGCCGGCGCCGTCGAGCAACAGATGCAGGGCACGAACGCGCGAGCGCAGGTCCTCTACCTCGCGCAGCAGCAGCGCGCGTTCGTCCTGGGACTCACGGATGACTTCCTCCACCCGCCGGTCGATCAAGTCGGACAGCGAGCGCAACGGGCGCTTCGCCAAGGCGGCGGTGAGCATGGCCAAGATGTGGCTCCACGCGGTGTCGAGGGGCGATGGACGTCCGCGACGTTAGGCCGCGGTGGTCAACAACTGGGCGGGGTGGAATTGGCCGGAAGGTGAACTGTGCGCAACCGGCCGGTGCGCGCCGGTGTCATCGCTGCGCCGAGGCGATGACGCGGCGCCCGACCCGGACGACGCGACGAGCCGTCACCGACCGGGACGTCGGCGTCGGCAGGAAGCCCACCGCCTGCAGCCGGCGCTTCTTGAAGTACCGGGCCGGGCCGTTGGCCGCGACGTAGGCGGCCGCGGAGTCGCGCAGCGGGAACAGCCGGTTGGGTTGCATGCAGTAGGAAACGGCCCGCACGAGGTGCGCGACGTCGAGCACGGGTGGCGGCACCAGGGTGCCGTCGAGGCGCAGCGCCGGCACGGTCGCGTCGACGATCGTCGCGGGGATGCGGTTGCTGTTCTCGTACGGGGTCAGGCGCTCCAGCAGCAGGCCCGTCCCGACCGTCGCGACCTGCGTACCGAAGTAGCGCGCGCCGGTCGCGAGCGCCGTCGAGAAGCAGGAAACGACCAGATCAGGACGGGCCGCGGCGAACCAGGCTTCCGCGGGTAGCCCGTCGGCGGCAACGGTGAGCCGGATGCCGCGCCGGTCGGCGCTCTCCTGCAGCGGCCGGACGTGAATGCGGCCCGCCGCCGGGTGCGGCCGGAAGACTACGTGCCGGTGACCGCGGGCGACCAGCCCGGTCAGCATGTCGTCGTGCAGCGAGATCTCCTCGGCCGGGGTGAGCACGCCGAGCTGGGAGAGGTACTGCCCGATGATCACCGGGCAGCCGGCCGCGTCGCCGACCTCCGGCGCGGGCAACTCACCGACGATCTTCGTGAAGGACGCCTCGGACAGCACTTCGGACACGATCTCGTTCTCGTGCAGCAGCAGCGGCGTGAGCGACGGCACGAGGTCGAAGTGGAGCAGCCGTTCCGTGCGGCGGCCGATCGCGCTCGGGAGATCGTCCCGGGTGGGCCCGTAACTCATCAGGCCGTCCGAGTAGACCGTGATCGGGCTGGGCGCGAACAGCGTGCCGATCGTCCGCGCCGGGGCGACGGCGATCGATTCGAGCACGAGTTCGTCGATGCCGTCCTCGAGCCCCATCCGCTGCCGGATCAACCGCGAGAGCATCGGAACCTCGGCCGCGCGCGGCGTCCACTTCGACGGGTGCATCGGCGCGATCAGCTCGTTCCAGTCGACGACCTCGTCGAAGCGGCTGCGTAACGGCTCGAACGCGGGGGACGTGACGAATCCGTCGTACACCTCCGGCGCGGCGACGTTGTTCGAGGCGATGAGGACGCACCGGCCGGAGCGGTCGCCAAACGTGCCGGCGTCGAGCGCCGCGGCCAGGCTCATCGCGCCGAACAGCGTCGATGCGTAGAACACCCGGGTCATGACGCCACCGACCGCACGCGCCGGACCGAGGCGGGCAGGAGCGGTTCGATCAGCTCGGTCCGGGCGTCCCAGGGCAGTGCCTCGGTGAGAACGGGCGGCGGGAGCGTGGCGAAGATCTCCCGTGCCCGGCCGCGCATGATCGACCGGTCGGGTCGCGAGAACCGTTCGCTGGTCTGTATCTGGTGCGCCAGGACGGCGACGAACTGCCGGATCGCCTTGGGCTGCAGCTCCGGCTCGCGGCGCACGCCGTCCAGCACCTGGGCGAAGGCGTCGAGGAAGTGCAGCTGCCGCGAGTCGCCGATCTGGGTCAGGGAGTTGGTCACCTGACGCCGGTAGAAGACCCCGGCCAATGAGGTGACGGCGTAACTGGTCGCCTCCTGGTGGAGGCGCCAGATCCACGGTCGGTCCTCGGCCGTGTGCAAGCCGGAGGGGAAACGCAGCAGCGCGCCGAGGTCTCGGCGGTAGATCCCGGCCCACGCGTAGGGGTAGTCCACCATCGTCCGGCGGGTGGCGGGCAGGATGCCCGAGCGTGGCTCGAGCACGACGTCGCGGCGCGCCTCCGGGGCCAGATGCGGCACACGGTCGCGCCCGGTCGCCTGGACGTGATCGACCCGGACGAAGTCGCAGTCCAACCGCTCGATGGCCGCCACCAGGCGGCGCAGGTAGTCGCGCTCGATCCAGTCGTCACCGTCGAGGAAGGTCACGTACTTGCCGGTTGCGACCGACACCCCCGCGTTGCGGGCGTCGGCCAGCCCGACGGCAACCTCGTGCCGGATCACCGACAGGTTGTCGAACTGGTCGGCGAACTCATCGATCACCCGCGGTGTCGCGTCGTCGGAGCCGTCGTCCACGACGACGAGCTGGAAGTCCGGGTCGACGTTGCGCGCGAGCGACGTCAACATGTCCGGTAGGTAGGCCTCGACGTTCCGGACCGGCAGCACGACAGTGAGGATCGAGTCGGATGGCACGAGGCCGATGGTCGTCGGGATCGAGGACGTACCAGTGGAATCCAGGCGGACGGCACGTCGCGGGCAGGTGAGCGAAAGGTTACGGGCCCCGCGGGGCGCGGGCCGGGCGCGTCACCCTTGGTTCACCGCGCGGTCACCGACCCGCCACCACGAGGGCGTCGCGGCGCCAGATCCCGTTCGTAGCTTCGCCGGTATGGAGCGCGCTTGGGACGTGGAGGTCGTCGCCGATTCCGACAGCCGTTGGAAGTGGGGCGCGACGGTGGCTCCGGCCCTCGCCGGCGATCGCCCGGTGCGGGTGCACGGCAACCTGCTGCTCGGCCGCTCCGTCCCGAACGAGCGGCAGCTGGCCGACGTCGGGGCCGAATCCGCGTCGCTGCGGATCGCCACCTTCGCCGACACCGTGCGCCGGCTGGCCGACACCTCGGCCGAGGTCGTCGTTCTCGCCTGCGTGGGCGGCGGCATCCAGTCGATGCTGCATGCCCTGTCCCGGGCGTGGACGGGCCGCGCGCGCCGCCCGGTCGTCGTCACCGGTTACGTCGGGCTCGTCTACGAGCGCATCGTCGACGGCCTGCTCGGTCGGGCCGGCGCCGACATGGTGCTGGCCAACTCGTCCGTCGACCTCGAGTACTTCCGGCGGACGTACGCCGATCTCGGGATCGACGCCGACTCGGTCGTCCCGGCCTCGTTGCCGTTCCTCGGCGGCGCGCCGTACGACCCGGCCGCCGCCGGCCGCGACCGTCCCTTCACCGTCACCTTCGTCGCCCAGCCGAGCGTGCCGGGCAGCAAGGTCGAGCGGCTGTACGCGATCCGGCAGGCGGCCGAGCACGCTCGCCGCCGGCCGGACCGGCGCGTGCTGGTCAAGTTGCGGGGACGGGTCGGCGAGCGCACGACGCATGCCGAGCCGTTCCACTACGAGACGCTGCTGCCCGAGCGGGAGCGGCCGGCCAACCTCGAGTTCGTCTACGGCGCCATGTCGCCGGTCCTCGACCGGACCGACCTGTGCGTGACCGTCAGCTCGACCGCGGCCGTCGAGGCGATGCACCGGCACATCCCCACCGCGGTGCTGACCGACTTCGGGATCCGCGAGCGGTTGGGCAACCAGCTGTTCCTTGGGTCCGGCGTGTTCACCTCGTGGGCCGCACTGCACGACGGGCACGTCCCGGTCACCAATCCGGAGTGGGCGGCCGCGAACGGGGTGCGCGACCCTCAGCCGTTCCGGGTCGCCGCCGCGCGCCTGGCCGAGCTGGTCGAGGCCGATCGGCTGCCGCCGCTTCGCCCGTGGCTGGACGGCCGCCGCGCCGCCGCCTACCTGCCGACGCTGCTCGGGCAGTACGGGCTGTCGCCCGAGGGCGTCCCGCTGGCCGCACCGGCCAACGAGCGGTCCTTCACGACGCGCACGGTCCGCCGGGCGGCGCGGCGCGCCTACGGAGTCGGCGTGCGCGTCGTCGAGCCGCAGATCAAGCGGCTGGCCCAGCTCTAGGGACGACGCGCCCGCCGCCCTCAGAGCGCGACGCGGTAGCGCTTCTTGCTGCCGTACTTGCGCGGCACGTGGTCGATCCCGTTGACGCGGTTCGCCCACCAGATCACGAGTTCCCGCACCGGCCGCACCGCGAGTGAGTACTTCTGCGGCTTCCGGAACACGCCGACCGTGTCGCCCCAGTAGTTGCGGTCGTAGTCGACCCCGGCGTAGTCGACGCCACCGCGGGGGTGCTTGGGCGGCATGTCGGTATGGGCCTCGAGCAGGTCCATGCGGGCGAAGGCCGCGAGGGCGCGCATCGAGTCCGGGTAGAAGCGCCAGCAGTCCTGCTCGAAGTGGATGTGCCCGCGCGACGGGGCAGTAAGGAAGACCAGGCCCCCGGGACGCAGGACGCGCGCGATCTCGAGGAACGAGGCCCACATGAACGGGATGTGCTCGAACGCCGAACCGGTGATCACCAGGTCGTACGAGTTCGACTTCACCGGGATGCGGTACGGCTTGGTCATCACGATGTCGACGTTGGGTCCGTCGACCACGTCCACCCCGACGTAGTCGACGTCGTACCCGACCAGCACCTCCCGGTGCGTGCGCATGTTCCCGGCCGCCTGGGAGCCGAGGTCGAGCACGTCGTAGTGGCGGTGCTTCTTCAAGTACGTGTCGACCGACAGTTGCATGTGGGCGAGCGCGGAGGTGTGCATGGGTTCTGTCCGTCCGCTACCGGCCGCGCTTCACGCCGGCGTGGTGGACGCGGACGTTCTCCCGCCACCCGCCCATGGCATCGAACGGCATGGGGTCCGTCCTCGCCTTCTTGCGGACGTCCCGGCGCCGCTCGGTCAGGTCGAAGCCCTTCTCGAGCGTCACGAGGTCGGCGAACAGGAACTCCAGCGCATCCGGCGTGTAGCGCCAGAAGTCGATCGGGCACGGGTGGTAGCGCCAACTGAACAGCGTGGAGGTGTAGGACAGCCCGCCCGGCTTGAGGATCCGGCTGATCTCGGCCGCGGCCAGCCACGGCCGGTTGATGTGCTCGAACACGTCGACCGACAGCACGACGTCGTAGGTGCCGTCCGCGATCTCCGGGCAGTTCGTGATGTCGCCGACGATCGTGGTCTCGTCCGAGTGTTCGAGGTCGAGGTTGACGTAGCTGAAGTCGGGGCCGAAGACGCGGCCCCGCGGGTGGTGCCGGCCGCCGATCTCCAGCACCGAGCCGCCGGTGATGCCGGCGCGGCGGACGAGCGTGATCAGGTGCTCGTTGATGCGCTCGTCCCGCACCGGTGCGCCGCGCCACGCGCCCTCGAGCGCGGTCAGCTCGGCGAGCCGCTGCTCGGCCGTCCGTCCCTGCGTGTGGCGCTGGACGCGCGGCACCCGCCGCCGCAGGCCGTCCCTGATCCGCTCCACCGGCGTGATGCTCATGCGCCGAAGCTACGAACGCCGCGTTTCCGCCGCGCGGACACGACCCGACCGGCTCGTGACGCGCAGGTGTCCGGCCGGTGTCCCGCTTGACAGCGCAATGCCCTTCACCAAATACTCTACTTCGAGTAATCGAGATCGAGGAGGTGGACGGTGGCCCGACGCCGGGTCGGCAATCCGCTCGCGCTGGCCGTCCTCTCGTGCCTCTCCGAGCGGCCGATGCACCCGTACGAGATCTCGACGACCCTGCGCAGCCGGGGCAAGGAGCAGAGCATCAAGCTCAACTACGGCTCGCTGTATTCGGTCGTCGAGGCGCTCCAGAAGCACGGCCTGGTGACCGCCCGGGAGACGACCCGGGCCGGCCGGCGCCCGGAGCGCACCGTCTACGAGATCACCGACGCCGGCATCGCCGAACTCGAGGACTGGCTGGCCGAGCTGCTCTCCACCCCGGTGCGCGAGTTCAGCTCGCTGGAGGCCGGTCTCTCGCTGATGCCGAGCCTGCCCCCGGACGACGTGGCGATGTTGCTCGGCAAGCGCGCGCACGTCCTGCGCAGCGAGCTGCGCGTGCTCGACGCGATGCTGCAGGAGGGCGTCGACATGAAGCTGCCCGAGCTGTTCCTCGTGGAAGGGCGGTTTCGCCGGGCGATGCTGGCCGCCGAACTCGAGTTCGTGCGGTCGCTGGCCGCCGACCTCGGCTCGGCCACGATGAGCGGCGTGGGCGCGTGGCGACGCATCCACGAGCTGCGCGCCGAGGGCATCTCCTTCGAGGAGATCAGCGCCGACCCGGTCCGCTATCTCGGGGAGGAGGGTCGCTTCATGCAATCACCGCCGGCGCCGTAGGAGGCGGCCGGCCGTCCACCACGAAAGAACCCGCTGGAACCCCTCCGCCCGGTGCGGCAACACCGGCCGGCGGCTCCAGCGGGCCAACACCCGAGCCGGGACGCGAGTCCCGATCCCGAGGCGCACTCCCACGATAGGCGCTCGCGGCCCGGCTCCCGTACCGCGAGGAGTTCGCGTGTCCCAACCATCCCGTCCCGCCGTCGTCGCGCGGGAGCTCGTCAAGTCCTACCCGGGCGGCCGCGGCGCCGCGCCGATCCGCGCGCTGGACGGCCTGTCGTTCGAGATCGCCGCCGGCACCGTCGTGGCGATGCTCGGCCGCAACGGCGCCGGCAAGTCGACCACCGTCAAGATCCTCACCACCCTCGCCCGGCCGGACTCCGGAACGGCGACGGTCGCCGGCCTCGACGTCGCCCGTGATGCCGAGGCCGTCCGGCATGCCGTCGGCCTGGTCGGGCAGAAGCCGGCCAGCGATCCGATGGCCACCGGCCGGGAGAACCTCGTGCTCGCCGGCCGGATCCAGGGCCTGTCGAAGGCGACGGCCCGGCAGCGCGCCACCGAGCTGCTCGACCGGTTCGCGCTGGCCGACGCGGCCGACCGGCTCGCGAAGACGTACTCCGGTGGCATGGCCCGCAAGCTGGACGTCGCGATCGGTCTGGTGCATCGCCCGCAGGTGCTGTTCCTGGACGAGCCGACGACCGGCCTCGACCCGGAGGCCCGGGCCCAGCTCTGGAGCGAGATCGAACGGCTCACTATTGATGAGCAGACCACGGTTCTGCTCACCACCCACTACCTGGACGAGGCCGACCGCCTCGCCGACCGGGTCGCCATCGTCGACGCCGGTCGGGTGGTGGTCGAGGGGACGCCCGACTCGCTCAAGAGTCAGCTGCGCGGCGACGCCGTCCACGTCGAGCTGGCGCTGAGCTCGGCGGCGGCGCTGCCGGCGCTGGCGCGCGTGCCGGGGCTGCGCGACGCCGTGCTGGAGGGCACCCGCCTGCGCGCGCGAGCCGAGAGCGGTGCTCGCGCAGTGCCCGCGGTGTTGGCTGCACTGGAAGAGGCGGGTGTCCCCGTCTCGTCCGTGACGGTCGCCCGGCCGTCGCTCGACGACGTCTACCTGCAGCACGTCGGGCGCGCCTTCGACGCCGAGCAGGTGGCGGCATGAGTGCGACCCTCGAAGCCGCCCCGCTGATCGCGCGGCCCACGGCCGCTCCCGCGGGGCGGTTCCTGCGGCACTCGGCCTACCTCACGGTGCGCTCGGTGCGTTCGCTGTTGCGCCAACCGGCCTTCGCCGCCATGACACTGATCCAGCCGATCATCTGGCTGCTGCTGTTCGGCCAGCTGTTCAAGAACGTGATCAACGTTCCCGGCTTCACCCACGCGTCCGGCTCGTACCTGGAGTTCATCACGCCGGGCGTGATCGTGATGACCGCGCTGTTCTCCAGCGGCTGGGCCGGCACGGTCTACATCGAGGACATGGACCGCGGCGTCATGGACCGGCTGCTCGCCGCCCCGGTCAGCCGTGGCGCGATGATCGTCGGGACGGTGGCCTACCAGTCGCTCACCACGATCGTGCAGACACTGGTGGTGTTCGGCATCGCGTACGCATCCGGTGCGCGCTTCGACGGCGGCGTGAGCGGTGTGCTCGTGACAGTGGTGGCGGCGTGCCTGATCTCGGTGGTCATCGCGTCCTTCTCGAACGCCATCGCACTGCTCGTGCGGCAGCAGGAGGCGCTGATCGGGATCAGCCAGTTCATCGTCCTGCCCCTGCAGTTCGTGTCGTCCTCGATCATGGACACCCGGGTGTCGCCGGCGTGGGTGCGCCACGTCGCCCGCTACAACCCCGTCGACTGGGCCTCGACGGCCGCGCGGGCGGCGCTCTCGGCCGGCACCGACTGGGGCGTCGTCCTGCCCCGGCTCGGCTGCCTGCTGGCACTCGCGGTGGTCATGTCGTGGCTGGCGACCCGCGCCTTCCGCACCTACCAGCGCTCGCTCTAGTTCGCAGGCGTCCCGGCCTTCGGGACCTCGAGCGGGGGTGATCAACTCGGGTATCCGTGCCAGATTTGGCATCTGAGCCCGAGTTGATCACCGCCGTGCGGGGTCATCGCGGGCCGGCCAGCGCCGACCGCAGCGGCGGCGCCATCCGGGCGACCAATTCATCAGCCGGCAGCGACGCGAGTGGTTCGAGCCGCAGCACGTAGCGCAGGAAGATCATGCCGGCGACCTGGCTGGCGGCCAGCGCGGCCCGGCTGGACGCGTCGGCACCGCCCAGCCGCTCGGCGATCCGCCCGATCATCTCCCGCTCGGCCATCTCCCGGAACAGCCGGCTCACCTCGGGGTCGAACAGCGCCCCCTGCGCGAGGGCCCGCAGGGCCGGGCCGCGCTCGGGGTCGCCCCAGGCGGCGAGGACGGTCCGCAGCAGCCGTTCGGGCAGCGTGTTCAGCGGGCCCTCGAGCGCCTCGGCGATCAGCTGCGGCGGGTTGGCCGGCAGTTCGAGGGCCGCGCCGAACAACCCGCGTTTCGAGCCGTAGTGGTAGCTGACGAGCGCGACGTCGACCCCGGCCTCCCGCGCGATGGAGCGGAGCGTGACCCGGTCGTACCCCTCGGCCAGGAACCGCTGCCGCGCTACGGCCAGGATCGCGTCCTTGCTGCCGGTGTCGGTCCGTGGACGTCCCCGCGGCCGGGATTTATTCATCACGGTTGAAATCTAGCCGCCGGTTGCGCCATCTTCAATTCAGCGTCGATGAATTGGAGTCCTCAATGACCGCCACTACCGCCGGACCGGCCCGGGTCAGTACCGGTACCCGGTCCGTCCTCGCCGTGACGTGCCTGGCGCTGGCCACGGTCGTCGCGGCGGTCGCGTCCCTCAACGTCGCCATCCCGTCCATCGCCCGCGACACCCGGGCGAGCTCGACCGAGCTCTCGTGGATGGTCGATGCCTACTCGCTGGTCTTCGCCGCCCTGCTCCTGCCGGCCGGCGCGCTCGGCGACCGCTATGGCCGGCGGCGTGCCCTGATCGCCGGGCTGGCCGTCTTCGGCGCCGGATCGATCGCCGCGATGTGCTACGCCGACCCGCAGTGGCTCATCGCGATGCGCACCGTCCTCGGACTCGGCGCCGCGCTCGTCATGCCGGCGACCCTGTCGACGGTGACCAGCACGTTCGCCGACGACCAGCGGGAAAAGGCGGTGGGCACCTGGGCCGGCGTCGCCGGGGCGTCCGCGATTCTCGGTCTGCTCACCTCCGGGCTCGTGCTCGAACAGTGGTCGTGGCGGGCGGTGTTCGCCGTCAACGTCGTGCTCGCCGTGGCGGCGCTGATCGGCACGCTCCGGGTCGTCCCCGAATCGGCCGACCCCGAGGCGCCGCCGATCGACTGGGTCGGTGCCGCGATCACCGTGGTCGGGTTGGGCGTGCTCGTGTACTCGATCATCGAAGCGCCGACGGCGGGCTGGAGCGCTACCCGCACCGTCGCCGGATTGGCCGTCGGCGCCGTCGTGCTGGTCGGCTTCGTGCTGTGGGAGCTGCGCGTGGCGAACCCGTTGCTCGACCCGCGCCTGTTCCGGGTGCGCGGGTTCGCCGCCGGCACGCTCACGGTCACCGCCCAGTTCTTCGCGTTCTTCGGCTTCCTGTTCCTGCTGTTGCAGTACCTGCAGCTCGTGCTCGCCGACCGTCCGATCGTCGCCGCGCTCAGCCTGGTGCCGATGGGCCTTGCCATGATGCCGAGCGCGCGCGTCGGGGCGCCGCGGCTGGCGGCCCGCCTCGGCGCGGCTCGCACGTCCGCGCTCGGGCTGGTGATCGCCGGTGGTGCGTTCGCGTGGCTGTCGACGTTGGACGCCACGAGCTCGTACTGGACCCTGCTGGCCGGGCTGCTGCCCCTCGGCGTCGGCGCCGGGCTGGCGATGACGCCGGCCACGGCGGCGATCACCGACGCGCTGCCGGCCGAGAAGCAGGGCGTCGGGTCGGCGATGAACGACCTCTCCCGCGAGCTGGGTGGCGCCCTCGGCATCGCCGTGCTCGCCAGCGTCCTGCAGTCGACCTACCGCAGCCGGCTCGACGTCGGCGGGCTGCCGGGACCGGTCGCCGACCACGCCCGCTCGTCGCTCGCGCTGGCCGCTCGAGTCGGTCCGGCGGTCGCGCGCAGCGCCGAGGCCGCGTTCCTCGACGGGCTGCAGTACGCGCTGCTCACCGCCGCCGGTGCCGTCGTCGTCGCGGCCGGCGCGGTGCTGGTGCTCGCCCGCCGCCGCTGACGTCCCAGCGCCCCGTCCACCGTCTTCCCCCGAGAGTTGGTTGCTTTCGGTGGCCGAAAGCAACCAACTCTCGGGGGAAGGCGCGACGAGAGGAAGCGCCGCGACAACAGCCTGGGTTCATGGTCTAGACTTTGCACTGTGGAGGACGTGCTGCGCACCGTGGCCGAGCGTTGGGCGCTGCTGATCGTGCGGGAGGTGTCCCTCGGCCGGCGCCGGTTCGACGAGCTGCAGGCCGCGACCGGCGCGCCCCGGGCGGTGATCGCCGACCGGCTCCGGCGGCTGGTCGAGGCCGGCGTGCTGGCCACCCGCCCCTACCGGGCGCCCGGACGCCGCACGCACTCCGAGTACGTCCTCACCCCGGCCGGCATCGACCTGCTCCCGCTCCAGGCCGCGCTGGCGCAGTGGGGTGCGCGGCACGGCACCACCGAACCCGGCCTCGATTTCCGGCACGTCGCCTGCGGCGGCCACGTCGAGGCCGTCCTCGTCTGCGAGTGCGGGCAGCAGGTCAGCCCGCACGAACGGCTCGTCGCCCAGATCAACTGATCCGAAAGGAACCCGCGTGTCCCTCCCCGAGACCACCGACGCCACCTTCGCCGCGGACGTCCTGCACGCCGACCGCCCGGTGCTCGTCGAGTTCACCGCCGACTGGTGCCCGCCCTGCCGCATGATCGCGCCCGTGCTGGCGCAGATCGCCCGGGACGAGACCGACCGGCTCAAGGTCGTCGCCCTCGACGTAGACGCCAACCCGGAGACGACCCGGCGCTACGGCGTGCTCGGCATGCCGACGCTGATCCTGTTCGTCGAGGGCCAGGTCGTCAGCCAGACCGTCGGGGCCCGGCCGCGCGCGGCCATCCTGCGCGAACTCGAGCCGCACCTGCCGGCCCGCGTGTAGCGTCGCTAGGCGCCGAGGCCTGCTGCGCTCCACGCCGGGAGGTCGTACCATGGGGAGCGCCGGCGGCAGTCGCCGTCGGAAGTGAGCCCGAGACCCGGCCGGACGACCGTGGCGCTCGGGCTTCGCGCTTTCGTCAGACTTCGATTACATCGCTCACGACGGATTCGACCCGCCGTCGCGACTCGCCGCCCTTGGCCCAGCACCATGCGACTGCGTCCGGCAGGGCAAGGAGGAGCTCCTCGAACGGCCGGCGATGCTCGTACCTGAGTCGCTCGTATCCCTGTGCCCGCGTTTCCGCATAGAGAAGCTGGCGGTCGTGATGTATGAGCGTCTCATCGGACTCGATCACGAGGGTCGTAGCCTCGTTGTTCTTCGCGTGCGCCACGACAGCGCGCAGGCAGCGGTCGCGCCGTTCGAGATCCGTGCCGTAGCGGCGTCCCGCGTCGACAACGACTGCTTGGACCTCCAGTTCGACCATCGCGGACACGATGAGTCGTCTGCGCGAGTCGCGCTCACTCTTCATGTGCAGCCGGCGCTGGCCCGGCAGGACGAGGTTGCGAAGGGCTGCACGCGCCGGCCTCACCGCGGTCGGCGCCAGGGAGACGACCGCGAGTGAGCAGCCGCGCTGCTTCGTCTCGTCGAGGAAGAAGTGCGCGGTCACGCCGAGATGGCGGACGGCCCCAGCAACGCCTTGAGATCGCCCATCAACGCCGCGGACGGCGTCACCCGGAACCCGTCCCCCAGCCGCAGGACGTGCAGGCGCTCGCCGTTGACCAGCTGCAGGTGCACCTCGGTCGTGCCGGGGTGCGTGGCCAGGACGTCCTTGAGCCGGTCCACCAGCGGCGGGGTGCAGCGTGCCGGCGCCATCCGAACCTTGACGGGACCGCGCGGGCCCTCGGTCGTATCGAGGACGGTTAGCTCGGAGGCGATGAGCTTGACCGTGTCCTCCCGGGCATCCGTCCGCCCCTTGATCGCAACGATGGCGTCCTCGGCGACGTTGAGCGCGACCTGCGCGTACGTCGCCGGGAAGAACATCACCTCGATCGAGCCCTCGAGGTCCTCCAGCACCGCGTTCGCCCACGGCGCGCCGGCCTTGGTCACCCGCCGGTTCACCGACGAGAGGATCCCGGCGAGGGTCAGCGTCTGCGGCTCGCTCGAACCCTCCGTCTGGACGGCCGCCACGGTGCAGTCGGCCGCGCCGGCCAGGATGTGTTCGAGCCCGAACAGCGGGTGGTCGCTGACGTACAGGCCGAGCATCTCCCGCTCGAACTGCAGCAGCACCTTCTTGTCCCACTCGCCCTCGGGGATGCGCACGGCGAAGGCGTCCTCGACCGGCTCGGCCGCGGACGCGCCGAGGTCCCCGAACAGGTCGAACTGGCCGGCCGCCTCGTTGCGCTTGGTGTCGAGGACGGCGTCGACGGCCGCCTCGAAACTGTTCATGAGGCCCTTGCGGGGGTGGCCGAGCGAGTCGAAGGCGCCACCCTTGATCAGCGCTTCGATCGTCCTTTTGTTGCAGACGACGACGTCGACCTTCTTGAGGAAGTCGCGGAAGTCGGCGTACAGGCCCTTCGCCTTGCGGGTGGCCACGATCGAGGTCACCACGTTCGCGCCCACGTTGCGGATCGCGGTCAGGCCGAAGCGGATGTCCGAACCGGTCGGGGTGAAGTTCGCGTCCGACTCGTTGACGCACGGCGGCAGCACCTTGATGCCCATGCGCCGGCACTCGGCCAGGTAGATGGCCATCTTGTCCTTGTCGTCCTTCACGGACGTCAGCAGCGCGGCCATGTACTCGGCCGGGTAGTTCGCCTTGAGGTACGCCGTCCAGTACGAGATCAACCCGTACGCGGCCGAGTGCGCCTTGTTGAAGGCGTAGTCGGAGAACGGCAGCAGGATGTCCCACAGCGTCT
>Ga0068855_100002344_pt1 | contig 23381 bp, 12 predicted proteins | sample KBSCornC52_FD_66592 | JGI IMG/M metagenome (GOLD analysis project Ga0068855, IMG submission 66592) | Corn rhizosphere microbial communities from Kellogg Biological Station, Michigan, USA - KBS Corn C5-2 | ecosystem: Host-associated > Plants > Roots > Rhizosphere > Soil ...
GTCTGCAAACAGCTTCAGCACAGACCGGCAACAAAATTCAGGGTGTCGTTTTAAATGAATCGGGCGCTCCATTGGAGCAAGTGACCGTTACCGTAAAGGAAACAAACGAGGGCGCTGTTACTGATTCATTGGGACGGTTTACAATCCCCGCCAAAAAAGGGCAATCGCTCGTTTTCTCCATGACCGGCTATGCCGTGAAGGAATGGGTAATACATAATGAAGGCCCTGTTAACATCACATTATCTCCAAGCGCGAGTTCTCTCGACGATGTAGTGGTAATTGGTTATGGTACACGTAAAAAAGCTACCCTGGTCGGCTCTGTCGCTTCCGTCACAAGCAAAGAGATGGTTACTACAAAAAACGAAAACGTTCAAAACATGCTTACCGGTAAGGTGGCCGGTTTGCGCGTTATACAAAACAGTAGTGAACCCGGCAGTTTCGATAACACTTTTGATATAAGAGGATTGGGTACTCCACTTATTGTAATTGATGGTGTTCCCAGAAATAATATCGCCCGGCTTAATCCCGCCGAAATTGAAAGTATTTCGGTATTGAAAGATGCTGCTGCAGCCATTTATGGGGTTCGCGCGGCCAATGGTGTTGTTTTAATTACTACTAAAAAAGGTAAAAAAGGCAGGCTGAGCCTCGACTATAATGGTGTTTATGGTTTGCAATTCCCATCGCGTTTACCCAAGCCGGTGGGTATTTTTGATTATATGACACTGGTGAACGAACAGCGTATGCACAATATCAACGGCGGTACACCGCTGTATACGCAGGCCGATTTTGATGCATATAGAAATGGAACAAAAGTAGCTGCCGACTGGCAGGACGCTATTATTCGCAGTTCGGCTCCATTCACCCAACACGACCTCAGCGCCTCAGGGGGTACAGATAAGAGCACTTATTTTGTAAGCCTTGGATATTTATCCCAGGACGCCATTTTTAAAAGCGATGATGTAAACTATAAGCGATATAACCTTCGCTCGAATCTGAGCATGAAAATATCAAAGGGACTAACCTTTGACTTAAATATGGCCGGTATTCTCGATCAAAAAAATCAGCCTTATATTTCTCCCTGGTATGTATTTCGCAGCCTTTGGTACCAGCCGCCCACACAAAACATTTATGCGAATAACAATCCTGCTTACTTCAATAACGTACCCAGCAACTTAAATGGGGTGGCGCATTCCCGTTCAGATGTCAATGGCTATATCCAACAAAAAAACAGATTCTTTCAGTCCTCGGCTGCTTTAACATATGAAATACCTCATGTACAGGGATTATCGTTGAAAGCGCTGTACAGTTATGACTTCACTGAAAACGATAACAAAACGTACATGAAGTCGTACAACCTGTACAACTACAACGCAAGTACAGATACTTATACGCCCGTACCACAGCAAACGCCTGCTACCATCAGAAGAGATTATGCCGAGTTTCCTTCGAGCCTGTTACAGGGTTCTATAAATTATAATCACCTGTTTGGTGCACATAATATCACAGCCCTGTTATTGTATGAAAGAAATATCACCAGCGCCGACAACTTTTATGCTCAACGTGAACTGGCATTGCCCGTAGATCAGTTGCTCTCGGGTAATAGCACCAATCAGCAGGGCAATATGAGTTCCGGTAATTTATACAGGATTATCCGCGCGTCTTATGTTGGCCGCTTATCGTATGACTATGCAGGTAAATATTTTGCAGAATTTACTTTCAGGGAAGACGGCTTATCAAAATTTGCTGTGAACCATCAATACGATTTCTTCCCTGCCGGCTTTATAGGCTGGCGTATTTCAGAAGAACAATTCTTCAAAAATATTTCTGCGCTGAATTTCATCAATAACTTCAAGCTGAGGGCTTCCTATGGCAAAACAGGGGATGAATCTGCATCCAACTATAATTTCATCACCGGTTACAATTATCCCGCCAGCGGCAGTAGCACCGGTACGCCGGGTGGCGCTGTGTTTAACGGTACTTTCGTAAGTGCTGTACAAAGTAAAGGCCTCGCGAATCCGTTTCTTTTATGGACTACCTCAAAAATGCTGAACGTTGGTGTAGATGCACAGGCATGGAGAGGATTATTGGGCGCTACGTTCGATTTCTTCCGTCGCGATCGTAGCGGTTTATTGGGCACCCAGGCAACAACATTGCCTGATGTAGTGGGCGTAAGCTTACCACAGGAAAATCTGAATGGTGATCGCACCGAAGGTTTCGACTTTGAACTTAGCCATGAAAACCATATTGGTCAGTTCAATTACATGGTAAAAGGAACCTTTGGTTATACAAGGACCATGAACACTACCCGCGTGCAGGCCAGAGCCGGTAACTCGTACCTGAACTGGAATAACAGTACCAATACGGCCAACCGCTGGAACAATATCTATTGGGGTTATGGTTCAGATGGTCAGTTCCAATCGTACCAGGATATCGTGAACAATCCCTTCTACGTTTCAAGAACTACGCTTCCTGGCGACTATAAGTATGAAGACTGGAATGGCGATGGACAGATCAGCACACAGGACAATCATCCGATTACTATGTCGGGAGCGCCTTGTATCACATATGGATTTACGATAGGTGCTTCTTACAAAGGATTCGATCTGAGCATGACCTGGAATGGCGCCGGTAAAGTATACGTTTCTTATTTTGAACAATTGAATACGCCTCTTTGGGCAGGTGGTGGCGCGCTGCAGCAGTTTATGGACAGATGGCATCCCGTCGATCCAACAGCAGATCCATATAATCCCAATACGCAATGGACATCCGGTCACTTTGCCTATACCGGTACCGTACCATATACCAATACATTGGCCAATGCTTCCAGTGCAGCCTACCTGAGATTAAAAACAGTTGAAATAGGTTACAGAATACCTAATCGTTTGCTGGATCCCATTGGTTTAAAAGGAGTACGGGTATATGCCAACGGCTATAATCCTATAACGATTACCAAACTCCGTTATCTCGATCCTGAACATCCGTCTTCGCAGTTTGGTTATCTCTACCCACTGGATATTAAACTCACTTTCGGCTTAAATATTCAATTATAATTAGTCATGAAGAAGTACATATATATTATAGCAGCTGTTTTTTTCCTGGGGCTTACAGCCTGTGAAAAGCTGGATGTACCACCCCCGAACATAGTACAGGATAAAGACATCTTCACCAACGAAGCCGGTATTACTGCCTACATGGCGCGTATATATAGCCGCTTGCCCATTGAAGATTTTAAATATTCACCTACCATCAGCTTCAATGCTTTTGTTATTGGTTCTTTTAGCGGCCTTACCGGCGAAGCATTGAGCCGCGATATGAATAGTACGCCCGAAACGTTCAACTACTGGTCAGATGCGTATAGTGTCATCCGTGAGTGCAACTACTTCCTTGAAACACTGCCAACCTACTCCGGCAGCTTCAGTACTACCCAGGTAAATAACTGGTTGGGTGAAGCAAGATTTCTGAGAGCAGTTACTTACTTCGCGCTGGTAAAACGGTATGGTGGCGTACCCATCGTTGACAAGGTGTTGACAAAGGCCGATCAATCGATCAGCGATTTAACTGCCAACATAGAAGAATTACAAATACCCCGCTCGTCTGAAGAAAAAGTGTATGACTTTATCGCACAAGACCTGGACTCTGCCTACGCCAACATGTCTGCAACCAGTGATCCCGGAAGAGCAAACAAATATGCAGCGGCAGCTTTCAAGTCGAGAGCCATGTTATTTGCAGGCACCATTGCCAAATACAACAACATCACGCTGGTATCCGGTTCAGAACGTTTGTGTGGCATACCTGCTTCCAAAGCGAATATTTATTTTAAAGCCAGCTTCGATGCGGCTGCATTACTGAATGGGAAATATAGCCTGTACAACAGGAACTTTGTTGCCGGCGACAAAAACGCTATCTATCAGAATTTCGTCAACGTGTTTTTAGACCAGGCAAGTCCGGAAAACATTTTTATTCGTCAATACAAATATCCTGATGACGTGCATGGGTATGATGCATTGAGTGTTCCCAAACAACTCGAAGGCCCGGGTGGAAACTATTCCTCTGAAACCAATCCCACACTCGATTTTGTAGAAATGTTTGAAGGACTCCCAAAAAATCCTGACGGCACTTTTCAAACACTTGATGGCAGCGGTCATTATATTTTGTACAACAACACCATGGATGCTTTCGCCAATGCCGAGCCCAGGTTGAGAGCTACGGTGATATTGCCCGGCGATGTATTTAAGGGACAAAGCATCGAATTTCGCCGTGGTATTTATACAGCCAGTGCAGCAGGTGGCATCAGCCGTATACTGCCTGCAGGATCAACTTCTCCTTATCCCACTGCAAATATTGTTCAGTCGGCAACCACCGCACAAACACCATACACATTGCCCAATGGAACAAAAATGAATCCCGCCGGCGCCAGTGGCATTTTCACCAATCTCGCGGCTAATGGTCCGGGTGGAAGCATCACCGGTTTTTCTGTAAGAAAATATCTGGTCCCGGATAAACCAACTGCAGAAGTAGTAACCAACCGCTCAGAACAACCGTGGATTGAGATCCGTTATGCAGAAGTGCTGCTCAATGCAGCCGAAGCAGGTTATGAGCTCAGCGCTGCCGGTCAGGGAGCGAACTATCTTTCAACAGCGCTCACCAATCTGAATCTTATCAGAACAAGAGCCGGCGCTACACCTGCAGTATCACTTACCAGTGTTGATACCATTAGAAGAGAAAGAAGAAAAGAACTCGCCTTCGAAAATAAGATCTATTGGGATTTGAGAAGATGGCGCATTCTTGATCAGGAACAGAACAGCACTTTATACAGAGTGTTAATGCCATTCTATTCATCAGATGCCGGTAAGTATTTCTTTGACGCCCGCACCGATGAAAGGAACGTTCGTTTCACTTATGATTCACGCTGGTATTATCAACAAATTCCTTTATCCGCTATTAGTAAAAGTCCAAACTTAGTTCAAAATCCAGGATATTAATTTGAATCTATATGAAAAATATATTTTCTTATACCATACTCGGCATCGCACTTATTTCAGCAAGTGCATGCTCTAAAAAATTAGACAACTATGCCGCTCCTGATCAAACCTTATATGGCAGGATCATCGATGCCGGTACAGGTGAAAATGTACAAAGTGAAGTATCGGGCGAAAATGGAACCGGTACCCGTATTGAGTTACTGGAACTGAGCTGGAGCGATAACCCAACCCCATTGTATCTCGCCACCAAACAGGACGGCACATATACCAATACAAAGATCTTTTCAGGCCATTATAACATTTTGGCAGATGGTGCTTTTGTTCCTCTGGTGCAAACAGGAGCCAACCCGGTTGATAAAAGTCAGACTGTGGATATTCAGGGTGGTTCAACCGAAGTTGATTTCACCGTTGAGCCTTTTTTACGCATAAAATGGGTAGGCGATCCCGTAGTCAATGCAAATGGCACAATAACCGCGAAGTTTATTGTTACCCGCGGTACTGCAGATCCAAATTATCAGTTGAACGTAACAGACATTAATCTGTATGTAAACGATTATCCCTTTGTTGGCAGTAATGCCAATAACTTTGATCCGCGTTACTCAACCCGCGTAAGTTATAGCGGAACAAACGGTAACAATCTGTTAGGGCAAACACTGACCTTTACAACCAGCGGCACATTACCCGGTCAGCGCGATTGGTATATAAGAGTGGCTGCCAGAACTACATTCCCGAACCTGGGCAGACCATACAATTATAACGAAGTGAAAAAAGTAACCCTTCCGTAAAGAGAATTATAATGTATAAGCGTAGCATCGGTTCTGTTATATCCTGTCTTCTGTTTGTATGTATGGCACAGAAGGGTGGCAATGCATTGCAGTTCACCTCCGACGTAAAGCCGTGGTACAAACACCGCAAAGACGGAAAGGCGGGCAGAGAAGTTTTGCTGTATGTAAACAATGGAAAACTGGCAGGCAAAACGTCTGTTACCGTTCAGTATAATAACACGGAAGAAACGACCGTCATTGATCAGGCAGATAAACAGGATACCGTATCTGTTCTGTTACCTGCAGGAGTGGGATTAACATCAGCTGATGTGAAAATAACATTACGATCAGGCAACGACAGTTATACCAGTACGGTGCCTATTCCGGCCAAAAAACAGTGGACTGTTTATGTTTACCCCCATGCACATCTTGATATTGGATATACTGCCCTGCAGGAAACAGTAGAGAAACTGCAGGTGCGTAATATAGATGTAGGTATTGATCTGGCCCGCAAAACACAGCATTATCCCGAAGGCGCGCGTTTTATCTGGAATCCCGAAGCTACCTGGGTAGTGAATAGTTATCTGAAAAACGCTACAGAGGAAAAAAGAAAGCAACTGATAGAGGCAGTTAGAAAAGGATGGATACAGATTGATGGCGCCCATTCCAATATCAATACCAGTATTTGTTCCGGAGAAGAACTGATGCATATGTTCAGGAACCAGCAAGCCATTCAGTCGATAACCGGTGTACCGATAACTACTATGGTGCAAATGGATAATCCCGGTGGAAGCTGGGGCCTCGTGGAGGCCGCTGCACAAAATGGCATAAAAGGGTTTATCAGTTTTCCCAATACCTACGACCTGCGCAGAATATGGGAAGATAAACCATTCTACTGGATAGCGCCCGACGGAAAAAGCAAGATCCTGTTTTTACAGGCAACAACATACGGAGTAGGTTATACGCTGAAAGGAAGTAAATACGGATTAGGAAAAGTACAATCGTTCAACGATACGTACGACAGATTGAGCACTGCAACGCCCATGAAGAACTTTCTTGATCCATTCGTTTTTGATGAAACAGCCCGGCTTGAAAAAGCAAATTCACCCTATGATCTAATGGCATTAACCTGGTCAATGGCCGATAATTGCTTAATAGATGCAGATCTGCCCGAGGCAGTAAAGCAATGGAATGAAACCTATGCGTATCCCAAACTGATCATTGCCGGATCAAAGGAAATATTGCAGGCCTATGAAAAGAAATACTCGGATATTATTCCCAGTTACAAAGGCGATTTTACCGAGTTCTGGACAGATGGTCTAGGCTCCGATGCCCGGCGTGTAGCCTGCAGCCGTATCGGCAAAGAAAACCTGATACAGGCAGAAACATTGTGGGCCTTACTCGACAGAAAGAAAGAAGTGCCTGTACAGGAGTTTCACGAAGACTGGGAAAATTTATTACTCGCCGCAGAACATACATGGGGCGCTCAAAATCCCGGTACACCGCTGGCCGAAAAAATAGAAGCCAATAAAGGCGCTTATTTTGAAAATGCAGAGAAAATCAGCGACGACCTTATTACTAAAGCACTTGCCCCGGTTACCGAAACAGGCAGTGATGCCATTGCGGTGATCAACACGCTGTCATGGCCACGAAGTGGAGTAGTGGTATTATCAGCTCAGCAAAGCAAAGCAGGCGATCGTGTGCTGGATGATGCAGGTCACGAAGTATTGTCTCAACGATTGACTAATGGTGAACTGATCTTTCAATCGGATAATATACCGCCATTAAGTTCGAAACTATACCGGATCGTGGCTGGTAAAAGCAGCCTGCCTGCTACGATGACAGCATCAGATAGTACTTTACAGAACGAACACCTATCACTGACCATCGATGAAAAAACAGGCAGTGTAAAAAGTTTGATTGATTTGAAAAGCAAACGTGAACTGGTAAACACATCATCGGCTTTTCAACTGAATAGTTTTAATTACGTACCCGGTGTATGGAATGGGCGTGATAGCAGCCGAACCATGGTACCTGCCACAGATGTAACCGTTCGTATAAAGGAGCAAGGACCATTGATGATTTCGCTGCTGATCACTTCAAAAGCACCCGGTTGCAACTGGCTGACCCGCGAAGTGAAACTGATAAAAGATCAACCGGTAGTTGAATTTACCAACACGATCGATAAACTGCCCATTCGTAAAAAAGAAGGTATTCACTATGGCTTTGCCTTCAACGTACCCGATGGAAATATTAACATGGATATTCCATGGGGCATTATGAAACCTGAGCAGGACCAATTGCCCGGAGCCAACAGAAACTGGCTGGCATTTCAACGATGGATCGATGTATCGAATAAAGATTATGGTGTTACCTGGACCGCTATCGAATCGCCGGTAGTGGAGCTCGGTGGAATCACTGGTACCATATTGGATGGTGCACGTCAGTTTGATCGCTGGATAAAAAAACTACCTGCCGCCCAAACAATTATTTCATGGCCCGTAAATAATCACTGGAACACCAATTTTCCACCTGAACAGAAAGGCATCATTACAGAAAGATATGCCATGGTAATGCATGGGAAATATGATGCTGCATCAGCCAATAAGTTTGGTTTGGAACAACACCGTCCTCTGATAGCCGTGCAAACAAAGAGTAATCCGATCAACCAGTCATTGATTACGCTGAATAATCCCGGCGTGGTAATATCATCACTGAAAATAAGTGATGATAACAAGGCCGTGATTGTACGATTGAGATCTTTGTCTGATAAAACAGAAAAGATTAGTCCCGGATTTCCTGCCGGAGCACCCAAAACGATTTTTATCTGTACACCAAATGAAAAACCATTACAGAAAAGCAAGGGAACTATTGAGCTGCCGCAGTACGGAACTGTCAGCCTTAGAATGGTATTCTGATAAGTGCAATCAACATTAAGAAAAGACAATATAGCAGCAATTAAAATCTGTAAACTATGTACGAGACTTCGGAGAATATTATAGGAAAAGGTAAAGGAACAGGCAGTAAACGAAGGGTAAGCTCACAGCCATTATTACCCCAGCACATAAAAACCGGTACATCATCCGCTGAAGGATATAATATGTACCCCTTCCATGCGCTGGGCGCCGATAAAATTTTCAGTGGCTATGCATCACTTGCCCAATGGATGGCTGGGCACCGGCAGATTATGCTCGATGGCTATGGTGGTATCTTCTGGAAAGAAGTAAAGCAATGCCTGCAAACCGAGTTTCAGGCAAAAGGAATTCGTGTGCATTGGATCGATATAAGCACCTGCATGAAAAAAGAAGAATTGATCGACGCTATGGTAGCGCCATTCCTGGGTACCGAAGAATCAGTATGGGGTACAAGATGCAATTGCCGACTGTCTGACTTTTTCAATATGGGCGACCTGTTGTCATTACAACCTGCAAAGGATGCCGATTGCACCATTGTATATGGTATAGGTGCTACGCTGCTTTCGTGGGATGCCCCCGTAGTGTATCTTGATCTGCCCAAAAATGAAATCCAATACCGTATGCGTGCGGGAAGTATCAGTAACCTCGGAAGTAAAAAAACGGGGCGTTCTTCCAATATGTACAAGCGTTTTTATTTTGTTGACTGGGTAGTGCTGAACGAACATAAAAAAAATATTCTCGATCATATCACCGTAATAGCCGATGGCCAATGGAAAGAATCGCTGAACTGGATGCCCGCTGATTCCTTTCAATCTGGATTAGCAGATATGAGTCAGAGCCTGTTCAGGGTACGTCCGTGGTTTGAAGCCGGCGCGTGGGGCGGACAATGGATGAAACAGCGGATAAAAGAGCTGAATAAGATGAAGTAAATTATGCCTGGTCCTTCGAGCTGATCGTACCCGAAAATGGCATTGTATTCGAAAGCAATGGTAATCTGCTAGAAGTATCATTCGACTTCCTGATGTTCCGTGAAAACAAAAATGTGCTTGGCAAACATGCCGGCGTGTTTAACTATGAATTTCCGATCCGGTTCGACTTTCTCGATACATGGGATGGCGGTAACTTATCCATTCAGTGCCATCCGACTTTAAAGTATATCCGTGAAAATTTTGGTGAAACCATTACGCAGGACGAAACCTATTATATCCTCGATTGTAAGGAAGGCGCTCAGGTATTTCTGGGATTTCAAGAGGGCATTGATCCCGGTGCTTTCCGCAAAACACTCGAGAACAGCAAAGCCAATAAACAGGAAGTGGCTATCAATGAATTTGTGCAATCTCATCCTGCTTCAAAGCATGATCTGTTTCTGATTCCCAACGGAACCGTACATAGCGCCGGTGTAAACAACCTGGTACTGGAGATCAGTGCAACGCCGTATATTTTTACTTTCAAAATGTACGATTGGTTACGGCTTGATCTCAATGGCGAACCCAGAGCCATCAATATCGATCATGCTTTCAATAACCTGAATTTTGATAGAAAAGGAGAGGCGGTAAAAGAGGAATTGATTTCCAAACAGTCGGTCATCGAACGCGGAGATGACTGGTCACTCGTGCATTGCCCTACTCATCGGGCTCATTTTTACGATGTGCACCGGATTGAATTTAAGTCGCAAATGACGGTTCAAACTAATAATACCTGTCATATTCTCATGTTGGTAGAAGGCAGTTCCGTATCAGTAGAAACTGCCAATGGTACCGTTGCTACCTTTAATTATGCAGAAACTTTTGTGATCCCTGCAGCCGCGGGCGCCTATAAACTCGTCAATAAAGGGGAAGGTGTCGCAAAAGTGGTAAAGGCTTTTTGTAAAGAAAATATAACTCAACTATAATAATATCAAACAGGAATATGAAAAGATCACTGTTGTTTGTCATTTTAAGTAACTGCTTACTGTCAGTTATTGCGCAGCAGAAAGAACCGGTTGATTATGCTGATCCCTTATTGGGAACGTCTGAGTCGCGCTGGATGCTGAATCCCGGCGCCACCATGCCTTTTGGTATGGTACAATTGGCTCCTGATAACCAGGACGGCGTCTGGAAATCCGGCTACGAATACACCCTGAACAATATCGGCGGGTTTAGTCATATTCACTCATGGACGATGGCCGGCCTATCGGTTATGCCTACTGTTGGTGTATTGAATACGCGCAGAGGTCCGGCTGATGGCCCAACCACCGGCTGGACAACCGGCTACCGCTCAAGAATTTATAAAGAAACAGAAAAAGCAAGTCCCGGTTATTATGGCGTTAAGCTCATGAACGGTGATATTACTACTGAATTAACCAGCACCACGCGTGCAGGGTTCTTCCGCTTTTCTATTCCTGAAGAAGAAGACCTGCATATTCTGCTGGATCTGGATATCCCTTTCGAAAACACCGCTGAGATCCTCGATGCAAAGTTTACACAGATAAGTGACCGGGAAATTGAAGGCTATTCACGTCAAAAATGGAGCTGGAACGAATATACCGTTCATTTTGTAGTACGCTTTAACCGACCCATCGAAAGTTTCGGTGGATGGAAAGGCAACCAGACTATTAAAGACGTAAAGGAAATAGCTGGAAAAGGACGTATGGGCGCCTTTGCCAATTTCAAAACAAAAGATAACGATGTGCTGCTGATGCAATCCGCCATTTCACTGGTAAGCGTTGATCAGGCCCGTTTGAATCTTGAAACAGAAATGAATCCCTTTAGCTGGGACTTCGACGCGGTTCACAATAATGCAAAAAAAGTATGGAATGGTTTGTTAAGTAAGATACAGGTGCAGGGTGGAACAGAAGAAGACAAAAAGAAGTTTTATTCCAATATGTACCGTTGCTATGTGGCCCGTACTACCTGGAGCGATGTGAATGGAAAATATGTAGATGTAAATGAAAAAGTGCAACAGGTTGATCCCAAGGCTCCTGTTTATGGTTCCGATGCATTGTGGAACACTTTCTGGAACCTGAACCAATTATGGTCACTCGTAAATCCCGACCTCACCAACAACTGGGTAAAATCACTCATGGAAATTTATAGAACAGGTGGCTGGTTACCCAAAGGGCCTGCCGGTATTGAATACTCCGGTATTATGGAAGCCTCGCATGAAATTGCACTCATTGTTGGTGCTTATCAAAAAGGCATTCGCAATTACGATGCAGAGGAGGCCTTTAAAGCCATGCTGCATCAGCAAACAACACCCGGTGTGGTAACGCCCGAAGGTGGATTTGCCGGAAACAAATTTTATGAATCGTATATGAAGCTCGGTTATGTACCTACAGAAGAAGGTCAGGTTTCAAATACCCTTGAATATGCCTATGACGACTACTGCGTAGCCCAAATGGCCAAAGCATTGGGCAAAAAGAAGGAATACGAGCAATTCATCAAGCGTGCAGGAAATTATAAAAATGTATTTGATACTACGGTGAAATACGTTCGTATGAAACATGCCGATGGCTCATGGGTGAAAGACTGGAGCCCATATTGCTGTACTGCCTTCAGTGGTCCCGGTTATCTGGAAGGCAATGCCTGGCAATACAGTTTCTTTAACCCGCACGATGTGCAGGGCATTCTGAACCTCATGGGTAAAGACGAATTCAATAATCGCCTCGAAGAAGGCTTTATAAAATCAACCAGATTTAATTTTAATGCCGAAGCCGATCTGTACGATCGTGTGCCCATTAATCATGGTAACCAGCCCAACATGCAGGCTGCCTGGTTGTTCAATTATTCCGGCAAGCCCTGGCTTACACAAAATTATACCCGGGAGATCATGAACCGGTATTATGGTTCCACTCCATTGCACGGCTGGCTGGGTGATGAAGACGAAGGACAGATGGGCGCCTGGTATGTAATGGCTGCTATGGGATTATTTGAAACAGACGGCGGTACATCTGTAAAACCATTTTATGAAATAGGCAGTCCTGTTTTTGAAAAAATAACCATAACGTTGGATCCTGCTTATTATCCCGGTAAAACATTTGTTATAGAAGCACACAATGCTTCTGATAAGAACAGGTATATACAATCGGCAACGCTGGATGGAAAACCATTGAACAAACCCTGGTTCTATCATTCAGAACTGGTTGATGGTGGTTCGCTGGTACTTGAAATGGGACCCGAGCCAAACAAAGAATGGGGCAGCAAACCCGGTGATGCACCGCCGTCTATGTCGGCCGCTCCCAGAACAGGCAAAAAATAATTAACGATTAAAAGTACCCATATGGATACAAGTAGCAAAGGTACATGGCTGTTTATTATAACACTGGTGGCATCACTGGGTGGATTTTTATTTGGCTTTGATATGGCGGTGGTATCGGGCATACTGCCTTTATTGCAAAAGCAATTTGCTTTGTCAGACTTTCAGCAAGGGTGGTTTGTATCTTCTGCATTGGTAGGATGTATTATAGGTGTTGCTATTTCCGGTGAACTCAGTGATCGTTCGGGCAGAAAGAAACCACTGATCCTGGCTGCACTGTTGTTCTTATTATCCGCATCGGGATGCGCACTGTTACCTTCTTTGCCAGGCATTATTGCTGCACGCATGATGGGCGGTATTGGCATTGGTCTGGCTTCGAATGTAGTACCATTATATATCTCGGAGATTGCACCTTCACGTATCCGCGGGCGCCTGGTTACCTGGTATCAGTTAGCAGTTACGTTGGGCATTCTGGTGGCTTATTTAACCAACGCAGCATTGCTGAATTATGCCACGGCCCATACTGGCGATGCGGCAAACTGGTTGCATACATTGCTGGTAACCGAAGTATGGCGTGGAATGTTTGGTATTGGTGTTATACCAGCCTTGCTATTCGTATGCGGACTTTTTATAGTTCCTGAAAGTCCACGCTGGCTCATGCAGCATCAGCGTATGCAGGAAGCAACGGTTATTCTCAACCGGGTTAGTAATGCCATAGAGGCACAGGCCAGTTTGCAGCAGGGCCGTAAATTGCAATTACAAAAAAAAGTTTCATACCGTACACTGTTTGAACCACAATGGCGTAAGGCGCTGATCATTGGTATTTTGCTGCCGCTGTTCTCGCAGTTCAGCGGAATCAATGCCATTATTTATTATGGCCCGAGTATCTTAAACAATGCCGGTATTTCTTTGAGCAATTCACTGCTGAGTCAGATTATATTCGGCGGAGCCAATATGCTCTTTACACTGATCGCTATTTGGAAGGTAGATAGCCTCGGTCGCCGCCCATTATATCTTGTGGGTACGGCTGGTGCAACGATCAGTCTGTTGTTAACCGGTATTTGCTTTTCCGCCGGCGCCACTACAGGCTGGGCATTGTTGATTTGTGTACTGGCATTTCTCGCTTCATTTGCTTTTTCTATCGGACCGTTAAAATTTGTAGTAGCGGCAGAAATATTTCCTGGTACCATTCGCGGTCGCGCTATGGCGATCAGTATAATGGTAATGTGGATTGCCGACACTATTGTGGGGCAGCTAACACCCATACTTTTAAAAAGAGTGGGTACAGCTGCAACCTTCTGGTTATTTGCCGCGTTTTGCCTGATAGCTTTTATTACCGTTTATAAACTGTTGCCCGAAACAAAAGGCAAATCGCTGGAGCAGATAGAAAAGGATTGGAAAGGTCAGACAAGCGAAGAAGAAGTATTTACACCTGTTGGTCATTAAAAATAATTTTGTATAAGAAATAGCATGACAAGTCATTCTATAGTAATCGGAGCAGATATTGGTGGATCGCATATCACCGCAGCGCAGGTTGATTTAACCAACAGGCAATTGAATGCATCGTCATTGGTACGCCTGCATGTTGACTCAATGGCGGCAGCTCATGATGTGATCAGTGTATGGGCTAAAGCCATTAAACAGGCTATGCAAGAAACGGAATTTCAGAAAATATGTCTGGCCATGCCCGGGCCCTTTGATTACGAAGGAGGCGTTTGCCTTATCAGCGATCAGAACAAATACCCCGCGTTATATGGGCTGAACGCAAAGGAATTGCTGGCAGAAGCGCTGAACATACCACCCGTGAATATTTATATCAACAACGATGCTGCCTGTTTTTTGCAGGGAGAAGTATTTTGTGGCAGTGTTAGCCGCTTCGAAAATGTAATAAGCGTTACACTGGGCACAGGGCTCGGAACAGCTGTATATGAAAACGGCAGCGCCAGAAGTGCCGATCTATGGAGTATGCCATTTAATGATGAAATGGCAGAAGACTATCTGTCTACCAGATGGTTTGTAAAACAGTATGCCGCCATTACCGGTAACCGGATCGGTGGTGTAAGAGAATTGGCCGGTTTGGCAATGACTGATCCATTGATAAACGGCTTGTTTGTTGAATTTGGTAAGAACCTCGCCGTCTTTCTAAACCGGTTTATTGAGCAGACCGGCGCGCAGGCAGTCGTTATCGGTGGAAATATCGCGCAATCGTATTCACTGTTTAAAGATGCTTTACTGCCCTGCGTGAAAAGCCGTTTTCCCGATGTAGTCATTACAACTTCATTGTTGGGTGAAGAAGCTGCCCTGGTAGGCGCCGGAAGTTTCTGGCATCAGCAGCTCTCTGTTAGTTAAGACTCTTTTCACCACATAAGGCACATAGAAAACCTAAGTGTTCCTATGTGCCTATGTGGTGCACATTCTTCATTTAGTGATTCAAAAAATGATTGTTTTGAAAAAAGAATTGTTTGCCTTTGTTGCTCTCCTCATAATCAGTAACGTGCATTGTATAGCGCAAAGCACTATCAACCTCACTCAGTTTGTTGATCCCAATATTGGCACGGCGCATTGTCGCTGGTTTCATTATACTCCCGGCGCCGTTCCGTTTGGAATGGCAAAGCCTGCACCTTCTACCAACGGATCTTACGGCAATGTACATGGCTGGGATGCAACCGGCTACGATACCCGTCATACTTCCATAGAGGGCTTTCCCAATTTTCACGAATTTCAGGTAGGCGGAATTGTATTTGCGCCTATCACCGGTAAACTGCAAACAACGCCCGGTAAGCTCGAGAATCCGGATGGCGGCTACCGTTCTCGTTTTGATAAAAAAGATGAAACAGCAACAGCTGGTTATTATTCTGTGTTATTGAAAGACTACAACATAAAGGCTGAACTCACCTCTACCAAACGCGTGGCTTTTCACCGGTATACCTTTCCGCAAAGTAATGAGTCGCATATCTTGTTCGATATTGGTAACAAACAGGGGGAGAGCGGCCCCGTGAAAGATGCAAAAGTATATCTGCTACCTGATGGACGTGTAGAAGGCTTTGTAACTACTTTACCGGTGTACGTTCAGAAGTATCAGCCTGGTGGCGAAGTGACCATGTATTTTTCTGCTGTCATCGATAAAAAGCCACAGTCATACGGTGTATTCAATGGCAATGATGTTACTGCAGGTAAAACTGAAGCTACTGGTAAAGGCGCTGGTCTGTATCTCACCTTTACTACTCACGAACAGGAAGCCATAACCATTAAAGCAGGTTTATCATATACCTCGATAGAAAATGCCCGGCTCAATCTGCAACAGGAAGCGGCTGCTTTAACCTTCGACCTGGCAAAGCAACAAGCGCTGAATACCTGGAATGAATATCTGGGAAGAATACAAGTAGAAACCTCCGACCGGAACAATCTGGTAAAATTTTATACAGGTTTATATCACGCGCTACTGGGTAGGGGACTGGCCAGTGACGTAAATGGCGCATATCCCAAAAATGACGGAACCATAGGGCAGATCCCATTGGATAAAAATGGCGTTCCCGTGCATAATCATTATAATACCGATGCCGTATGGGGCGCTTACTGGAATCTTACTCAGTTATGGGCATTGGCCTATCCTGAATACTATGCTGATTTTATAAAAAGCCAGCTACTGATCTATAAAGATGCCGGCTGGCTGGCAGACGGCATTGCCAACAGCCGTTTTGTATCGGGCGTAGGCACCAATATGGTAAGCATTGTATTTGCAGGCGCCTACATGGCAGGGATTAGAAATTTTGATATACAGCAGGCTTATGCAGCAGCCAGAAAAAATGAACTGGATGGAAAAGACCGCCCGCGCGGAGCTGGCAAACTGGATGTAGATAGTTTTATAAAATACGGTTATGTAAACCATCTTGATAAAGGCAGCAGCTGGGAAGAGGTGTGGAAGTTCTCAGCTTCTCACACCCTCGAATATTCGTTTAGTGCCTATGCTATGGCGCAATGGGCAAAGCGGCTGGGCAAGGAAGCCGATTATAAAACATTTCTGCGCCTGTCGAAGGGATGGACGCATTTATTTGATTCATCGTTAAAACTCGTGCGACCGAGATTAGCCAATGGTTCCTTCATTGATAATTTCGATCCCGCGCAACCGTGGCGTGGCTTTCAGGAAGGTAATGCACTGCAATACACCTATTTTGTTCCGGAAGATCCCACAGGACTGGTGGCAAAAATGAGCGCCGATACGTTCAATACAAGGCTCGACAAAACTTTCACCATTTCAGAAAAGGACCTGTTTGGCGGTGGCACCAATATCGATGCCTTTGCAGGTATTGCCGGCATATACAATCACGGTAACCAACCTTGTTTGCATATGTCGTGGTTGTTCAACTTTTCAGGCAAACCTTCTTTAACGCAAAAATGGGTACGGTCGATCTGCAATAAGTTTTATGGAACTGAGCAGGTACACGGGTATGGTTTTGGGCAGGATGAAGATCAGGGACAACTGGGCGCCTGGTATGTAATTGCTTCTATGGGCTTGTTTGACGTAAAAGGCTTGTCTGACTCAAACCCGTCAATGGGTATTGCCGGTCCGTTGTTCAATAAGATCACCATTCAACTCGATCGAAAATATTATCCGGGTAAACAGTTCGTTATTGAAACCACCAATAATAACGTGGATAATATCTACATTCAATCCATGCAGTTAAATGGTAAGAACCTGCATCAGCCGTTTATTTCATTTGCTGATATTACAAAAGGAGGCAGGCTGCTGATACACATGGGTGATAAGGCGGTAAATAAATATTGACGGTCAGTATTTTAGATCAACTGTTACAATTCTTTTTCAAAACACACACTGTTATCAATGCCGGCATACTGTCCGTAGTTAGGGATTATCCTATAGCCACTCTTTTTATAAAGCTGAATCGCTTCCGGTTGTTTTTTACCCGTTTCCAGAATGCATTTGGTGTACGATAATTCCTTTGCCCATTTTTCCAGTTCAAATAGTAGCTTTTGCGCAATTCCTTTACCTCTGTGTTCAGGAAGTGTATACATTCTTTTTACTTCCATAATCTGCGGTGTAAACTCTCTTATGGCGCCACAGGCAATCGGCTTATTATCTTCATAGCCAACAACTACATATTTGATTTTACCTGTTTTGTTATACTGCGCGTAAAAGGCATGGTCTTCTCCGTCTCTTATGGCCAGGTCTGCATCCAGCAATTTTACCAGGTCGATGAAGTCGGTATTGTCTGAATTTGTGCGGATTATTGTCATATGAACGTTTTTAGAATATGGTTTATATAGATAATTCAACTCGATCCCTTAAATTTAAAGGATAATTTAATTCAATGAACATGCGTCTTTGCATTTCGATTGCAATCTGCGGTTGCCTGCTCACTTTTCAACAACTGAAAGCTCAAACCGATCTTGTTACTCCAACGCTGCCTTCCATCCCCAATAAAACCTTTAATGTTAAGGATTTTGGGTCGGTGAGTGATAACCAGACAGACAATACGAGTGCTATTCAAAAAACCATTGATGCCGCCAATAATGCCGGTGGCGGAAAGGTGATCGTTCCGGCCGGAAATTTTTTATGTGGTCCGTTGCAGTTTTACAGCAGTCTCGATTTTCAATTGGATGAAGGTGCAGTCATCAAACTATTACCAATAGATAAGTATCCCGGCGGTACTATTACCGGTACCGATTTTATCAGTGGTTCGAAATTGCATGATGTTGCCATTACCGGCAAAGGAACTATTGATGGGCAGGGTAGTCCCTGGTGGCCTTTTGCAAAAGAGAAAAATGCCCGACGGCCACGCATGATTGCATTGAAAGAATGTGAGAGGGTGCTGATCGAAGATGTGACCTTGCAAAATTCTCCCATGTTCCATATTGCCATCAGTGGTAAATCATCCAATGTAACCGTTAGTGGAGTAATCGTTCGTGCACCGGCTTCAGATGATCCGGTAAACCCCAGTCATAATACAGATGCCTGCGACGTTTCAGGTAGTAATATATTGATCAAAAATTGTGATATCAGTACCGGTGACGATGACTTTACCTGTGGCGGCGGTACGTCTAATGTTCATATTATGAATTGCACTTACGGTTATGGGCATGGTTTATCTATTGGCAGCTATACAAGGGGTGGTGTATCAAACTTTCTGATTGAGAATTGTACGTTTAATAATACCGAGTGTGGTATTCGTATAAAATCAGACCGTGACCGCGGCGGCGTGGTTCAGAATCTTACCTATCGTAACCTGAAAATGACAAATGTGGGTATTCCCATTCTGATCTATGCGGCGTATATGGCAAAAGATCGTGAGTTCAGGAATCTGCAGAAAATAACGCCCGAAACGGCGACCTCTTATCCTTCGGCGCCCGTTGCTGATCTTACGCCCGTTTATAAGAACATAACCTTTCAGGATATAACCGCAACTACCCAAAACGGAAAACGGGCAGGTTTGATATGGGGCTTACCCGAAGCGCCGGCATCAGACATCATTTTTAAAAATGTGATCATTACGGCTCAAAATCCATTCGGAATCTTCTTTGCGCAAAATGTGCGCTTCGATAACTGCCAGATCATTACCTCAACCGGTAAAAATAAACTGGCTGTAGCCAATGCAAAGGTTTTAATAGACGGGAAAGAGTAAATGTCGTGTTAAACTATTTCTTAGCCGAAAATAAAGTCCATGGATAAGAAAGCATGTTTGTTAAATATTTCGCCTGCCAGTTATATTCGGGATGCGCTTTATAAAATGTTGCACCGATGAAGGGTTCACCACAGGGATGGCCCATATGCGCCCATAGCTGCATGTTCTTAGCAAGATCAGCCGTAGTAACTTTTCCCTGTACCGCACCCATGGGATAATAAGGAGCGAGGCTCCATTCTGCACAACCTTTTTTATCTTCATCAATATGGCCGCAAATAACACACCGGTTATTGGCGTTTTTATTTTGTAAAGCATCTACATGGTCTGCTTCAATTTGCTTTCCTGTTTCAGCATCCAGCTTCCCTTTCATATTGACGAGTACCAATTGTTCCATGCGTTTTTTTCTGGCGTTGGGTGAAGTGGTGGAATCCTTTATATTAAATGTGGTTTCTTCCCTGATTAATTTTTCATCGCTGGGGAAGTTAGAACCTATCATGGCAGTGTCTTTACTTCGCCAGATGCGATGATCTTTCAATCCCAGTTCAAGTTTGGCAACTTCATTTGTTTTTGTATCGCCTATCAGCCAGTCATTGGCATAACCACCATTATTATTGGTTGTAAAGTATTTTATTACATCATCGATACTATTACTGTATTGAGCTGCCTGCCGTGCACGCATAAATTCAGGGATGCCCGTGCTGTCAAATTTGTTGAATTGGGTAATAGTTGTTTCAGTAATCAGTATTCCATTGTCTGAGATGACAAAGTCGTCACCACTATGTATAAAGCCCGGCATACAATCCATTAATATATGGTGTCCGTTTTGCGGAACAATATCGGCAATAACATTCCAGTGTTGACCGATAATATATTCGGTCCAGTTATTATGACCGATTACTATTTTTCCATCTTTTGTATAACTACCTGTGGCTATGAATGCGCTGCAATTGCCCGGCGCCTTATTATTTCCACTGCCGGGTTTGGCAAGATTGTCCATCATGGGAACATAATAAAAAGCAAGTTCTTCCAGGGCGTTATAAGCGGTAATATCCAGGCTGTCATAATTCTTTTTTTGTGCATGAAGGCCCTGAACAATTCCATTGATCTCGTCCTTATATTCCTGATCAAGTTTAGGCCATAAAAAGTTTTTGGCTGCGCTGCGATAAAATTGCCAGTCTCTTTTAGTGTCATGCGCAAGTAACCAGGAAACAGATTGTATGCTGGTATCTATATCATTTGCCAATAAATAACCATGCTGATAACCTATGTCGGATGGTGACCCTTCGAGATGAACATAGATCCACCCATTTTTATTTTCGCGGGAAGCTTTTGCAAGACGGTCGGTTTTCACCGGCGCATTTGTACAGGCATAAAAGGCCATGACGCAAAGGAAGAATGCAGCTAATTTTCTCATGTAGAATAGTTTGGCAGAAATAACAGTTCTACAAATTAAGGAATTTGTGCAATAGGTCCTTCGATATTTCTGCCATTACGCTACTTCATAAACATCGCACTCTGCGAACCGCCGGCTTTATCTGTAACTTGTACTACATATGCGCCGTGGGGCAATGTGCTTACATTGAGTTTTACCTGACTACTCGTTTCAGTAATGGTCGTTCTTTGTAAGGTCACGCCCGACATATTGACCAGCACCATTTCTTTATTCCGGAGATCACTGCCGGGAATTCTTACATATACATAATCCTGTGCAGGATTTGGAGAAACAGCCATTTTACCAGACGGAGTACTACTTTTAATAGTAATGATTGAAGAGTAGTAAGAACTGGTGTTGCCCGGTTCAATTACTTTAATACGATAATATGATACTGCATCAGTGACATTGTTATCGACGTACTGGTAGGTTACCGAAGCGGCGCCTCCGCTCGTTTTATATTGAACATCGGCAATTTTTTTGAAATCGTTGCCCGTGCTGCTTCTTTCAACTTCAAAGTGATTGACAGAATCAGTGGAAGTCACCCATTCCAGATTGTTTCCATTTGTAACGGCCCAGCCCTTGAAGGATAGCATTTTCAGAGGTAGTATGCTAAGCGTTTCTTCTTCTATAATTCCTGCATCCGGTGCACCGCCAAAAGGAACAAGCTGACCAACAAAGTCCTTGTTAATTCCGGTGGTCTTCCCAATGTCAACAGCAACACTTATTTGCTGCAAATTATAATCCCATTGAGTTGGATCACTGGAAGTAGTAATATTTGAAAATACCTGTTCAGTCAGACTGAGTGACCGTTCGGTAGCATCTGTCGAATACCCTATGCTTCCTCCGTTCAAATGGAACAGGTTGCTTTGATGTACAAGTGCCGGCCCGTTGAAAGGCTGTGATGCAGGATCTGTTACGTTCAAAGGCGTATTGATCCAGAATATGTTATTCTTCATGGTGATCACATTCGAACCGGTTGGCGTTGTTGCTATGCCAATCATGTTATGCACGTCGGGAAGATGAGAAGCATGTGTTTCAACAACGTTGTTATTGTAAAACTGAAGATTCCGTACATCCACGCCATATCCGTTGTTGGTGTTGATCCAGAATACGTGGCCGTTGTTGATCAGGAGATTATATCCCACAAGATTATTATTTGCCTGCCCTGCCGTGCCGCTGCCGAATTCCATGAACCCCAGGTTTTCGCTGGTTGTATTATACAATATTTTGTTATTGCTGATAGCACCATACATTTCTACAGCTCCTCCGTCATATATGTAATCGTAGCTATTGCTCCAGCAATCGTGTATATTATTATGGGTGATGGTATTATCTGAACCTTCCACTATTACGCCATTGGCGCCGAAGTCATCCCAGTTTACATCGGGCGTATTGATGATCATTCGCAGGTTGCCGATATTGCAACCGGTAACTGTATTGAAGCTTCCTCCATCAATGGCTACGCCTGCCCCCAGTTTTGAAATAGTAAGATTTTTGATGATATTATAGGAGCCATTATTGCCGGGGCCTGCATAGATGTACACGCCATATCCGACATTTGCATCAACATTATGATTGGTTTCAGGGATCGTTACATCCGTCAGTTCAAATCCGTCGATCACAATATAATTCACCTGGCTTATGCTGATGATCGACCGGTTATAAACCTGTGGGTCAGTGGGGTTTGCGAGGTTATACTGAAAAACAGGCGCATTTCCTGTACCATAGGGCATGAATACAATTGGAGAGCTACTGTTGCCGGAGCTGTTGATATAAAGCGATCCGGTAAACTGCTGGCCGCGTCGGAAAAAAACTGTATCGCCGGGGGAGAAATAATTAACACCTTGAGGAACATCGGCTAAGGATTTCCAGGGATTGGTAAGTGTTCCCTGGTTCGAGCCTAATGCAGATGGATCTACATAATAATTTGTCGCATAGGACGACAAGGACACTAACACAAGTAGTGCTACAAAACAGGTTATTGATTTCATCGCATTAAAGAACGTACTTCTTACACTTAATATTAAGAAGAAGAAATACAGTCTTTCAGAAGTAGGGAAAAACCGATGAAAAAATATAGGAGTATCCGCTTACATCATTCAATCGCTGTAGCTGATTCTAGTAGTTTATCCATATTACCAATCGCACAAGGCAGGATTTGAAATAGTCGGTGAAAAAAGGTATTCACATATTGGTCTTTGACAAGGGATCAAAATACTCAGAATTTTGCCGGAGGAAATTAAAGGCTGCCTTAGTAATAAGGTAGCTTTTTTATTAGTGCAATAAAAACATAATTCTTTTATACAACTCATCAAATTCAAATGGCTTTGTCATATAATCGTTCATGCCCGATTCCAGGCATTGCCATTGTTCATCTTTCATAGCAGTGGCCGTCATGGCAATGATTGGCG
>Ga0068855_100002346_pt1 | contig 23375 bp, 19 predicted proteins | sample KBSCornC52_FD_66592 | JGI IMG/M metagenome (GOLD analysis project Ga0068855, IMG submission 66592) | Corn rhizosphere microbial communities from Kellogg Biological Station, Michigan, USA - KBS Corn C5-2 | ecosystem: Host-associated > Plants > Roots > Rhizosphere > Soil ...
TCGAGTGGCGACATCAACACTTCCGGCACGTAGCGTCCGCCATATGGCCCGAAGTGGCCCAGCAAATCGGGCAAACTAGCTATGGTCATGTAGATACTTTCTGCGGCTGGCGAAATGCCGTCAACGCCGCTTGTACGAAGTGCGCTACGCGCACGGGATCCTTTTTGCCGGGCTCCGATTCCAGACGCGAAGATGCGTCCACGCCCCATGGCCGTGCGACACGGATTGCCTCGCCCACATTCGCCGCGTCCAGTCCCCCGGCCACAATTTTACGGAGCGGAAACGCGGCCGCCAGCATCCAGTCGAACGTCGTACCGGAGCCACCGAACTGTGGCGTTATCGAATCGAGCAGATGCGCTTCCATAAGGGGATCCAGAAAAGCCGGCGGAGCACTGGCTTGAATGGCGCGCCACACCCGGAGCGAAGCGGCCAAATGCACCGGTAAAAACTCGCCATGAACCTGCAACACATCGAGCGGCACTTCCGATGAGGCCTCAATCAGGTCTTCCTCGCTCGCGTCCACAAACACGCCAACCGAAAGCACTCCCGCAGGAACGCACTCGGCGATTTTACATGCGCGCGCCAAGTCGATATAACGCGGGCTCTTCGGATAGAAATTGAACCCGAGCGCATTCGCGCCGGCATGCACCGCCACCTGCGCATCCTCTTCATTGGTGATGCCACAAACCTTGATGACGAACGGAATGTCGGGTTCAGGCATGGCCGGAATGGAGTAGCGCGCCCAGCGCCGCCACGGGATCGGACGCTTTCATCAGCGATTCGCCAATCAGAAATGCATGAAAACCCGCAGCCGACAATTGCTCAATGTTCTCGCGGGTAAAAATGCCACTCTCGCTTACGCGTGTTACATGCGCGGGCATTAGATAGCTCAACCGAAGCGACGTATCGAGCGACACGTCGAAAGTGTCCAGGTTGCGATTGTTGACGCCGATGATTTCGGCCCCGGAAGCGACTGCCTTTGCCAACTCGTCCGGATCATGCACTTCAACCAGCGCCGCGAGTCCTAACGATCGCGCCAACTCACGCAGGTCCCGCAATTCGGATTCTTCGAGCACAGCGGCAATCAGCAGAATGGCATCGGCGTTATGCGCTGCCGACTCCCAAACCTGCACGCGGTCGACGATAAAATCCTTGCGCAGTACCGGCAGCGCCACCGCCGCCCGCGCAGCCTCCAGGTCGTGAAGCGAGCCCTGAAAATAGGGCTTGTCCGTCAGTACGGAAAGGCACGCCGCGCCCCCCGCTTCGTAGTTGTGAGCCAGAAAGGCGGGATGAAAATCGGCCTGCAATACGCCCCGGCTGGGCGAAGCTTTCTTAATCTCGGCGATGATCGCAACACCCGGCGAGCGCAAGGCCTCGGCAAACGGCCGCGGACGCGACTTGCGCTCGTGCGCAGCGCGCTCGAGTTCGGCCACACGAACCCCCAGGGCGGCGGCTTCCTGCCGTTTGTGTGAAACGATCTCGGCAAGGATGCCGGATTGAGCGCGAAGCATCATCGCGGAGAGTGGAAACCCTCATCGTAACAGGCGGGGTTTGCCACTTATCATGCGCTTATGACGACAGAAGCCGTAACTCGCTCTCCCATTGGCGTCGTGCTTGCTTTCTCTGCTATCTACGTGCTCTGGGGCTCCACGTTTTTCGCCATTCGAGTGGCGGTAGAAACGGTTCCGCCGCTGCTAGCTGCCGGCATCCGCTTCACCCTCGCCGGTTGTGTTCTATATAGTTGGTCGCGCGCCCGCGGTGTGCGCCCTCCCACCATCCGAGAATGGCGCAATTTGGTAATCCTCGGCGGCCTTCTGTTCCTGATTCCTTACAGTGGACTCTTCTGGGCCGAGAAAACGGTGCCGTCGGGCATTGCCTCGCTCCTGGTCGCCACCATTCCGGTTTCCACTGCTCTGCTGCAAATCTTCGTCTTCCGCAAAGAGCGGTTTCGCTGGTCTCTCCTGAGTTCACTCTGTCTGGGTTTCGCCGGGGTCGCCGTGTTGGCTCTTGATTCCCGGCCGGGTGGGGCGAATTTTGTCGCCTGCGTGGTCCTGCTGCTGTGCTCCGCTTCCTGGGCGCTCGGAACCGTAATCGCGAAAGCGGCTGTCTTGCCAGAATCGAAGGTGACGAGTGCCGGCGCCCAGATGGCCGTGGGCGGAGTGCTGCTGTTCCTTTTTTCAGCGCTCGCCGGCGAGTGGCATCCGGTTCCGCATGTTTCGCCGCGCGCCGCCGTCGCAATTGCCTATCTGGTTGTTGCGGGTTCGATCGTTGCGTTCACCGCCTATCTTTGGTTGCTGGGCCGCATGCCCGCCACCACGGTGACGAGCTATGCCTACGTCAACCCCGTCGTAGCGCTTCTTCTCGGCCATTTCATGGGAAAGGAAGAACTGGCCGCACGCACTCTCAGCGGCGCCGCGTTGGTGCTGGCCAGCGTGCTGCTGATCACCACCAAGTGGGGCAGATCTTAGTGGTGCAGATCTTGGTGGTGTAGCCAGACTCGGTCGTCGAATAGTAGCCGTTAAATCCCGGAATCCCCTGACGGAAGGACTTGTACCCGCCGTTAGTCGCCTGCGCCGCCGCCAGCGCATAGATCAAATGATTGATATTGCCCAACCGGCCACCCAAATTTTGTACTTCCAGCGCCAGTAGTCCGGCAAATTCCGGTGCCGATGCACTTGTGCCGACTACCACGTGCAATGCGCCATTCCAGGCGACCACCACGGCGCTGCGGTCCTGCCCGCACGGCATTACGGCTCCCGCCGGACAGCCTCCCATGTGCATCGAAACGTCCGGTACCGCTCGCGTATTCGCACCCGTTGTCACCAATTCCTGGTAATCCGGCTTTGCGAAAAAAACGCTCGCGCCTCCGCCTGACCCCCAGTAACCGCCAGAAAGCAGATTGCCCATGCCGTAGGGATCGTTCGGCTCTTCGGGGTCACCGAATGCATTTTCTGACACATAATTTGCTTCAAGACTTGAGGGATTAGAGGTCGTTACCAGGTTGGTGCCCCCCACCGCTGTAACGTTCGGGCTCGAGGCTGGAAATTCTGCGCCCGGCAAGTAGGAACCAACTACCACTGCAGGGTCTTGTGGCGGTGTCGTCACATACGTGGGCGGCGGCAGTCCCAGCCCGCCGCTGTCGCCCGAACTTGCGACGAAGGTAATGCCTTGCGCGCTTCCCTGCTTAAATATCTCGTCCTGGATCCGCATCAGATAAGTAACGTCGGTGCCCGCATTGTAAGCGGCGGTGTACAATCCTTCGGCTTCGCCAAAAGAGGAATTGACGATATCGACCTCGTTGGCCTCCACCAGGCTAAGATAACCACCGATGACCGATGAGTTCCGGAAGTCCGGGATGCTATAGATCACGATCGTGGCTCCGGGAGCCATGCCCGCGCTCTGTTCCACGTCGAGTGCCGCCTCGAGTGCATTGCCGTCTTTCGGGTCAAACTGCGCACCGCCAAAAACAGGCCTGCGCCGTATGGTCGGAGCCTTCAATCTCTCATGTGCGAAATAGCCCGCAATATCACTGTCCAAAACGTCCGAGGGAATTACGATGCCGATCGCTGTGCCGCTGCCGTCCAGAGCTTGGACGGAAGGAAAATCGTATGCTTGCTTGAGATCTGAAAACCAGTATGGCCCGTTGGTTCCATAGCGGTTTGCAGGAATCGCCGCGATTCGCGGGGTGTGGCTTCGCATATTCACTGTAGGAGAAAACGCCACCACGTGCGCGCCAGCTTCCACGAATTCTTGCGGCAGTATAAGTGGGCGGCGCGCCGCCAACGCTGCGTGGCCGCGTCGTGTCTTTGCATTCCACAAAAGAACCCCGAACGCCGATTGGACGTTATCTATTGGGCCGCGCACGCGGATTCCGTGCGAGTGTGTTGCGGTTACCGTGAGCCCGGAAGCACGCAAGCGCGCGCTGATTCGTGCGACGGCTTGCGGGTTCGGTCCAAAGCGCGCGCGGAATTGTGAGGGCGTGAGCCAGCGATGATAATTGGGTGATCCCTTTGTGTTTTGCGTCTCGAGGAGTGCGTCCAATTGGTCGGTATTTCGCAGCGGGGAGGAACACGTCGAACTCGACACTCTGTTGCGGGGCGGCTTGGACGGTAAAAGTGAGCGGCTGTGCCGACGCCAGGAAAGCGCTAAGCAATATTGCTAAAGCTAGTCGCATAGTGGCATCAGAGCACCATAGCGTACTATAAGTACCGTAACCTTGGTTGGGTCGCTTCCCGGCGATTTCGGACACTCAAGAAATCCTGGTGGCCTGGCCTACGAACGACTCAAGCCACTATCTCGCCCGCCTGTACCATTCGAATTTTTCCAATCGACTTTTCGAGCGAAAAGTTCCGACAGCACCGGAGCGATTTTCTAAAGGGCTCATAACGAATTTCGATCCAGACGCGTCAGAGTCTTGTTCTCGGCTCGGGCATCGGTCCCATAAATAGAATCTATCGGTAAAAGCTTGGTTCGAAAACCAGTTGTCATGGACAATCAAAAATTGGACATTTCCAACGAGGACCAATGAGCACCGATTTGCAAGACTTTCTAAGACTGCCCTACAGCGAGCTGGAAACGTTGAACCTCAAGTCTAAGGAGCAGCGGCTGAAGCGGGCGCCGCTGGGCCAGGTTCGCGAGGAACGGCTTAAATACCTGACGGATGAAAAGCGCATTAAGGCCGTAACGGTCCTGTTCAGCGACCTCGAAGGCCGGTTGCACATGCTCGATTACGACAAGAAGTTTCTCATTAAGAGCTGGGACAACCTGACTTTCGACGGCTCCTCCATTCGCGGTTTCACCGCGCAGCGCGAAAGCGATTTACGCTTGGGCATCGATTGGCACGCGTTCTATTGGGCGCCCGCCGATATCTTCGGATCCGGCAAGGTGATGGTCTTTGGAGATGTGATTGACAAAGACGGCGGCGCCTACAACGCCGATATGCGCGCCGTTTTGAAGGCGTACTCCACTTCTGTTTTTGAAAAGAACAACCTGACGTTGAACGCCGCCAACGAAATCGAAGGGTTTCTCTTCCAAGGCGCGGACGCCGAACGGCGCTATCACGAAATTGGCAAGTTCGATTACGTCAATACCGGCGGCTACTATCACTCGCTACCCGGCGATCCGCTGCGCACGTTCATTGATACGGCCGCAGAAGTGCAGCGTGCCATGGGATTTCAAAACGAGAAGGACCATCCGGAAGTAGCTCCGTCACAGTTTGAAATCAACTACGGATACGCCGAAGTAGTTGCTGCCGCGGATCACATTCAGATCTACAAATTGATCTGCCGCCAGGTCGCCACCAAATTCGGCATGACTGCCAGCTTCCTGCCGAAGCCGGTCGTCGGCGTGAACGGCAGCGGCATGCATACCAACGTGTCGATCAGTAAGGGCGGAAAGAATCAGTTCTGGGACCCGAAAGGCGAAGAGAATCTCAGCAAGCAGGCCTGGAACTTCATCGATCGAATTCTCACCCACGGCAATGATTTGTGCCTGGTGATGAACTCGAGCGTGAATTCCTATCGGCGGCTTGATCCGCATTTCGAAGCCCCGAACCAGCTCAAAGCGTCCGCGGTCGATCGCGGCTCCATGGTGCGTGTTCCGATCGGCAACGAGCGCAGCGCTCGCGTTGAAGTTCGCTCGGTCGCTCCCGACGCCAATCCGTACATGCTGTTGTATTCGATTTTCAAGACCGGCATCGATGGCGACATCGCTAATGTGAAGAACCTGCGCGGCGCCGCGCGCTACCTGCCGGACAATATCTACGACGCCATGGACAACTTCAAGAAGGCCGAGTGGACTACGAAGCTGTTCGGCGAAGATGTAAAGGGCCGTTATCTCGATCTGAAGAAGGCTTCGGCCGATCGCTGTGCTCGATTGCTCGGCACGTCTGTGAAACCGGCGGAAGTGCAGTACCACCACGAGATCTATAACCAATTCCTCTGGAGCCATTTCTAGTACTTGTTACCCATGCCGGAGTGCCACTTTGTGCATCGAGCAGAGGTGGCGCGCCGGCGGGAGTCGATGCCGCTACCGTCATCACACTAAAAAATCGCCTTATTTGTGTCGATTCCGCGCGCAAGCGTTGAGACAACCAAGCCCGTCACGTGGACTCAGCCCCGCAAAATTCCTAGAGTGTGAGCTAGATCTCCAAAGAGATCAACCTATCGCCTCGTGGTAGCGATACACTTTTGAAATAGGAAGTGATGCCAGTGAATTGGCCGCTAGCGACGGCGGCGGTTTTTCTCTCAATGCGCGCGGTACCCGCCGCGGATGTTTCGTTTCAAAAGGATATCTCCCCGATTTTTGAACAGGCTTGCGCCAAGTGCCATCTGGGCGACATGGCCATGGGAAAGCTACGGCTCGATTCGGAAGCCGAGATTCTGAGAGGTGGGGTGTCGGGCCCTGCCGTCGTTGCCGGCAAGAGTGGCGACAGCCTGCTCGTCAAGAGAATTTTAGGGCTCAACGATGCGCCCCGCATGCCAATGGGCGGCTCTCCCCTTTCAGACGCGCAGGTAAAACTGATTCGCGCTTGGGTGGATCAGGGCAAATTTGATACTTCGCAGGCGAGCGCTGCCGTTTCTGCGGCCGCCACTCCGGCGAAGGAATCGACGGAGTTCGCGACCAAAGTGCGCCCGATTCTGGCCGCCCGTTGTTACTCCTGCCACGGGCCGAATCTCCAGCAAAACGGTCTGCGCCTCGATTCCCTCCAAGGGGTTCTCAAAGGCAGCGATTCAGGCAAAGTCGTCGTTCCCGGACACAGCCAGAACAGCCGCCTGATTTCGCGCTTGCTCGCCCAGGAACGGCCAATGATGCCGTACGGTGGACCCCAGCTTCCACAAGATGAAATCGCAACCATCCGGAGGTGGATTGATGACGGGGCGCCGGGGCCGGATTCGAACGCTCCGCTCGCAGCCGTCAAGGCCCCCAGGCATTGGTCTTACGTAAAGCCGGTTCGGCCCGCGCTGCCCGAAGTAAAGGATGCGGCGTGGTGCCGCAACCCGATTGACTATTTCATCCTGGCCCGGCTCCAGCGCGAAGGATTGAAACCTGCCCCGCAGGCGCCTAAAAGTACGCTACTGCGGCGTGTGTATCTGGATTTAACGGGGCTGCCGCCGTCCCCGCAGGAAGTAGCTGCCTTTGTAGCGGACCAGAGTCCGGATGCCTATGAAAAGGTGGTGGATCGCCTACTCGCGTCGCCTCACTATGGAGAAAGATGGGCGCGGCCGTGGCTAGACCTGGCCCGATACGCCGATAGCAACGGCTATGAAAAGGATCGCCGCCGGACAGCCTGGGAGTATCGCGATTGGGTGATACGTGCGCTGAACCAGGACATGCCATTCCGCGAGTTCACAATCGAGCAGATTGCTGGCGATATGCTGCCCAATCCAACCAAAGAACAGCTCGTCGCCACTGGCTTCAACCGGAACTCCATGCTGAATCAGGAAGGCGGCATCGATATCGACGAGTATTACTGGTACAGTCTGGTTGACCGGGTGAATACCACCGCCTCAGTTTGGCTCGGCTCGACTCTCGCTTGCGCCGAATGCCACAACCACAAATTCGATCCGTTCACGCAGAAAGATTACTATCGCTTCCTGGCGTTTTTCGATCACTCAAAACACCATCCATCACCCGACCCTGGCGACCGCTGGATGGACGAACCCGAACTCGAATTGCCGACTCCGGAACAAGCCGAACAGAGCAAGGAGATTCGTGCACAGATGGCGAAGCTGCAGAGTGCACTCGATACGCAAACACCCGAGTTGGATCGGACGCAAAAAACCTGGGAGGCGGCCATTGGGAAAAGCGAATCGCAATGGTCGCCGCTCGAACCGGTTCACTACGAATCCGCGGGTGGCGCAACACTCAAGCTGCTTCCAGATAGTTCGATTCTCACGACCGAAAAGAATCCCCAGGCCGACACATACACCATTACCGCTCGGAGCAGACTCCAATCGATCACGGCGATCCGTTTGGAGGCCTTGCCGGATGAGAGCCTGCCGCATGGCGGGCCGGGCCGTGACTCGGAGGGCAATTTCTTCCTGAGCGACTTCGATATCCAAATCGACGGCAAGCCCGTTGTCTGGAAAAGCGCGAAGGCCGATGAATCACAAAAAGGGTATTCGGTCGAGAACCTGACCAAAAAGAAGCCGGGCGTTTTGTCGGGCTGGGCCGTGGATACTGACGACAAAAAGCCGCTGCCGCGACAAGCCGTATTCATTCCGCGCGACAAGCTTACCGTTCCCTCCGGCAGTGTTCTGACCGTCACGATGAAGCACCTCATGCGGCATTCCACCCGGAATATGGGTCACTTCCGCTTGTCGGTAACTGCTGAAGAAGATCCGGAATTGATTGTGGAGGTTCCTGCGCGATTACGGCCCGTACTCGCCATTACGCCAGAGGCACGCACGCCTGAACAGAAGACCGATCTGGCGGCCGCTTATCGTGAAGTCGCGCCGTCGCTGGATGCGGCGCGCAAGCAGATGGCTGATCTAAAAATCGAATTGAAAAAATTGGGAATCGCCACGGCGATGATCATGTCCGAAGATAGCGGATCCGGGCGGCCCTCCACGAACATTCGTGAACGAGGAACTTTCACGAGCAAAGGCGATTTGGTGTATGCGGATGTTCCCTCGGCTTTAGGTTCGCTGCCCAAGGGAGCTACGCCCAACCGGCTCGGATTAGCCGAGTGGCTCGTGAGCGATGACAACCCCCTTACGGCCCGTGTGGCGGTGAACCATTTCTGGGAGACGCTATTTGGCCATGGCCTGGTTGAAACGAGCGAAGATTTTGGCACTCAAGGCGATCCGCCAACCCACCCTGAACTGCTTGATTGGCTGGCCACTGAGTTCATGCAAAACGGCTGGAGCATGAAAAAGATCCAGCGCCTGATGGTGACCTCGGCTGCGTATCGCGAGGATTCGCACGTCACCCCTGACCTGATTGCGCGCGATCCTTATAACAAGCTCTATGCGCGTGGGCCGCGCTTCCGGGTGGAAGCAGAGATGGTGCACGACATGGCGCTTGCCGAAAGCGGGCTGCTCAGCAACAAGATGTATGGTCCGAGTGCTTTTCCGTATCAACCGGAAGGTATTTGGGACATACCTTATAACAACGACAAATGGATCGAAAGCCAAGGCGAAGACCGGCTCCGCCGCTCCGTATATACCTTTATGCGGCGCAGCGCTCCGTACCCGAGTCTCTCGACTTATGACGCGCCGAGCCGGGAATTTTGCACGGTTCGACGTGTGCGGACGAACACCCCGCTGCAGGCCCTCACCAGCTTGAACGATCCTTATTTCTTTGAGGCGGCGCAAGCGATGGCCAAGCGCATGACCGCAGAAGGCGGCGCCAGTACCGAGGATCGGATCCGCTACGGTTTTCTTCTGACGGTCTCGAGGCAGCCGTCAGAGACCGAACTCGAAAACGTGCTCAATTTCTATAAGGAGCAAGCCGCCAAACCAAACGCGTCAGACTTGAAGACGTTAACCCTGGTCGCCAACGTTCTGATGAACACTGACGAGGCCATTACTAAGGAGTGAAGCAATGAGGTATCTGCCAGAACGGATGTCGAGCGAATTGCTGCGAGCCGCCACGCGGCGGCACTTTTTTAAGCAATCCGGTTTCGGCATCGGTGCGGCTGCGCTGACGCGGCTGATGGATGCTAGTGAGGTCAATCCCATGACTGCCCGGCCGCCAATGTTTCCGGCCAAGGCCAAAAGCGTGATTTACCTCTTCATGGCGGGAGCGCCCTCCCAGGTGGATCTCCTCGATCCAAAGCCTCTGCTGCAGAAGTACGACGGGCAGAATGTTCCTGAAGAATTAACGAAAGGCGAGCGGTTTGCTTTTATCAAGGGAACTCCCCGGCTCCTGGGATCGCCTTTTGAGTTTAAGCGCTGCGGCAGCTCGGGGGCTGAGATTTCAGAGTTGCTGCCGCACCTGAAAAACGTCGCCGACGATGTGAGCATCATCCGCTCCATGCACACGACGCAGTTCAACCATGCGCCCGCGCAGATCTTCATGAATACCGGATTCCAGATCATTGGCCGCCCGAGTATGGGTTCATGGATGACCTATGGCCTGGGAAGCGAGTGTAAGGATCTACCCGGATTTGTGGTGCTGATTTCGGGTGAGAATCAGCCGGACGGCGGCAAGGCGTGTTGGGGAGCAGGATTTCTGCCCTCGGTATATCAAGGAGTGGAGTTCCGCTCACAGGGCGATCCGGTTTTGTTTCTGACCAATCCGGAAGGTGTATCAGAAAAGACGCGCCGCGAGTCGCTCGACCTGCTCAAAACGCTGAACGAGCAGCATCTGGCAAGCAACGGAGATCCCGAGATTCAAACGCGCATCGCCTCTTACGAAATGGCGTACCGTATGCAATCGAGCGTTCCCGAGTTAGTGGACATTGCAAAGGAACCCAAATCGGTGCATGAGTTATACGGCACTGAGCCAGGTAAAAAATCGTTCGCCAATAATTGTCTGCTCGCCCGCAGATTGGTCGAGCGTGGTGTGCGCTTCGTGCAGCTCTATCACCGCGGCTGGGATAACCATGGCACATCGAGCCATGACGACATAGTGAATCGTCTGCCATCCCTCTGCCAGGAGACCGATCAGGCGGCGGCAGCCCTCATACAGGATTTAAAACAGCACGGGCTGCTCGATAGCACGGTGGTCGTGTGGGGCGGTGAATTCGGACGCACTCCGATGAATGAAGCGCGTAACAAATCGAAATTCCTTGGCCGCGATCACCATCCGCGCGCCTTCTCCATGTGGGTTGCCGGCGGCGGCTTCAAACCCGGAATGACTTTCGGCAAAACCGACGACCTCGGCTATAACATCGCGGAAGATCCGGTGGATGTGCATGACTTACATGCCACGATTCTGCACCAGATGGGTATCGACCATACCAAGCTCACTTACAAATTTCAGGGACGCGATTTCCGCCTGACCGACGTGGCCGGCAACGTGATCACGAAACTGATTTGAGCAAGGTTGCTTTAGTCACCGGCGCCGGCAGCGGTATCGGACGCGCAGCGGCCTTGGCGCTCCAAGAAGCCGGCTATTCGGTCGTACTGGCTGGACGGCGCAAAGCTGAACTTGAGATTACCGCTGGCAAGGGGGCAAACGCAGGTGGCCGCATGTTGGTTGTGCCAACCGATGTAACGGTGCCCGAATCGGTCACGGTGCTATTTGAGCAGACCGAGCAGACCTTCGGGCGCCTGGATATTCTTTTTAACAACGCAGGCATGGGTGCCCCGGCGGTGCCCCTTGAAGACCTGACCTTTGCGCAATGGAGCGCCGTGGTGAACGTGAATCTGACCGGCGTGTTCCTGTGCGCGCAGGCGGCTATCAAGCTCATGAAGGCGCAAAAGCCACGTGGCGGCCGGATTATTAACAACGGATCCATTTCTGCCCATGCACCCCGGCCCAACTCCGCTCCTTACACTGCCACCAAGCACGCCATTACCGGCTTGACCAAGAGTCTTTCGCTCGACGGTCGCAAGAATGGCATCGCGTGCAGCCAGATCGATATCGGCAACGCCGCCACCGAGATGACTGAAAGAATGACGGCAGGTGTTCCGCAAGCGAATGGTTCGACTCTGGTCGAACCGCGCATAGATGTACAGCACGTCGCCGACGCCATCGTGTACATGGCCAATCTGCCGCTCGAAGCGAACGTCCAATTCATCACCGTGATGGCCACCAATATGCCGTTTGTCGGCCGTGGCTGAACCGGTGTATAATCGCATCCGATCGAGTGAACGCAGAAAGGATCAGGTCACATGCCTTTAAAAAAGAAGGTAGCGGCAGAGTTTCTGGGCACTTTTTGGCTCGTTTTCGGTGGTTGCGGAAGCGCTGTGATTGCGGCGGCTTTCCCGGGCCTGGGTATCGGTTTCGTAGGTGTGGCGTTGGCTTTCGGGCTCACACTACTAACCATGGCTTATGCGATCGGGCACATTTCGGGATGTCATCTGAATCCCGCCGTGTCGGTCGGCCTAGTGGTAGCTAAACGATTTCCCGCTTCTGAATTACTGCCTTATATCGTCGCTCAAGTGGCGGGCGCGATACTCGCATCGAGCGTTCTCTTCGTGATTGCCAGCGGGAGAGCCGGTTTCGATCTCACGGGAGGATTTGCATCAAATGGCTATGACGCCCACTCGCCTGGCGGTTATTCATTGCTTGCGTGCCTGGTTGCCGAAGCGGTTCTGACATTCATGTTTCTGGTGATCATTCTGGGCGCGACCGATCGGCGCGCGCCGCAAGGCTTCGCCCCCATTCCGATCGGACTCGGATTGACGTTGATCCATCTCATCAGCATTCCTATTACGAACACGTCCGTGAACCCCGCCCGCAGCACTGGCCCAGCAATTTTCGTGGGAGGCTGGGCGTTACAGCAGCTCTGGCTGTTCTGGGTAGCGCCGATTATCGGCGCTGCCATTGCGGGACTCGCTTATACAGCATTGGCTGCCGAGCCGGCGGCTCCTCAGGTGAAGGCAGCCGCCACGATGGCGAAGACCGCATAAAGCACAAATTCCGTTATTTGAGGAGATACAAAACCGGGCGCAATGCCATTGGCGCTCGAAGCAAGCGGTGTTCGTGCGTTCGCGGTTGAAAGCGGTCTGGATTTTGGGAGAATGGGACGTATGCAGCTATCTGTGAATGGTGTGCGCAGAAGCGTGGAAACAGATCCAGAGCGCCCGCTGCTGTGGGTCCTGCGCAATGAACTGGATTTGACCGGCGCTAAGTACGGCTGCGGTGAAGGGCAATGTGGCGCGTGTACGGTGCTTGTCGGCGGGGTGGCGCGGCGCTCGTGCCAAACGCCCGTAGGTAGTATCGCCGGACAAGAGATCACCACTATTGAAGGATTGGCGGACGGCGAGCATCTCCACCCCGTGCAGCAGGCCTTTATCGATTGCGATGCTATGCAGTGCGGCTATTGCACGCCGGGTATGATCGTCGAGAGCGTGGCGCTGCTGCGAGCAAACGCGACGCCTTCGGAAGGCGAAATCAAGCGTAAGTTGGAGGGCAACGTCTGCCGCTGCGGAACCTATAGCCGCATTGTGGCTGCAGTCCAAAAGGCTGCTGACGTCATGACGGCGGAAGCAAGAGGATCGCGCCGTGCTTGAGCTGAACAGACGCTCGTTTCTGCAATCTCTCGGCGGCGGACTGCTTATCTTTTGGGACGCCAGCGCGCAGGAGTCGGGTCGCCGCGGTGGAGGCGAGCGATTGCCCGAAAACGTTGGCGCATGGCTGCACATTGCGCGCGACGGCTCTATCACCGGTTTCACAGGAAAGGTCGAAGTCGGGCAAAACATCCGCACTTCATTGACGCAGGCTGTGGCAGACGAGCTGCGCTGCGATCCGCAAACGGTGCGTCTGGTGATGGGGGATACCTCGCTGACGCCATGGGACGCGGGAACCTTTGGTAGCCGCACTACGCCCACCATGGCGCCGGTGATGCGTAAGATGGCCGCAACGGCGCGCGAAGCACTGATCGAGGAAGCGGGGAAAGTGTGGAACGTGGACCGCGCCAGCCTGACGGTGGCCAATGGGTCTGTGCTCAAAGCCGGATCGAAGAAGATGGGCTTCGGAGAATTGGCCGCGAAGCTCGATTGGGTAAGTGTGGTGGGCCGCGACGGCTTGACGACTCCGGCTACCGCGTGGAAGACTGCCGGGACAAGCTTGCCGAAGGTCAATGCGCGCGACCTAGTAAGTGGCCGGCACAAGTACGCTTCGGATCAGAAACTGCCAGGGATCCTATTCGGGCGCGTCCTCCGCCCCCCAAGTTTTGGAGCGAAACTCGTATCGGCAGATACAACCCGCGCTTCGAAAATGACCGGAGTAACTGTAATTCGCGACGGCGATTTCCTAGGGGTTGCCGCGACTGACGAACATTTAGCGGGCAAGGCGTTGGCGAATATTGACGCGAAATGGGAAGAGCAACCCAATTCAGTTGGTACAAGCGAATTGTTCTCCTATCTCGTGAAGGATGCATCGGACACGCCCGACGCGACATATACGGTCTCATACATCGCCCACGTGCCGCTCGAGCCGCGCGCGGGATTAGCCGAATGGAAAGATGGCAAGCTCACCGTGTGGACAGGCACCCAACGCCCATTTGGAGTTCGATCGGAAGCGGCAAGTGCGTTTGGACTACCCGAACAGCACGTGCGAGTGATCATGCCGGACACCGGATCCGCATACGGAGGCAAGCACAGCGGAGAATGCGCGATCGAGGCGGCGAAACTCGCTAAAGGCGCTGGCAAGCGGGTGAAGCTGATCTGGACGCGCGAGGAGGAGTTTACGTGGGCTTACTTTCGCCCGGCCGGAGTCATCCGCATCAGCAGTTCCGTCGGGGAAGACGGCATCTTGCGCAGTTGGGAATTTCATAACTATCTTTCGGGTCCTTCGGGTCTCAAGACGCCGTATGAAGTGCCGGCCAAGAACGAACAATTTCATCGAGTGGAGTCTCCGCTGCGCGAGGGTTCCTATAGAGGTCTCGCCTCTACCGCTAATAACTTCGCTCGCGAATCGCACATGGATGAGCTGGCCGCGAAAGCCAGCATGGATCCCCTGGCGTTCCGGCTAAAGAACTTGAAAAACGAGCGGCTGATCGCGGTATTGCAGGCAGCCGCCGATCGTTTTGAGTGGAAGAAGTGCAAGGCGTCGGAGACACGTGGTTTCGGTCTCGCATGCGGCACCGAAAAGGGCGGTTACGTAGGTTGCTGTGCCGAAATCTCGCTGCACGGGAGGCAGGATATTCGTATCGAGCGAGTGGTGACGGCGTGGGAGTGCGGGGCGATCGTCAATCCCGAGCATCTCAAGAATCAAGTGGAAGGTGCAGTCGTGATGGGACTCGGCGGTGCTTTGTTCGAGGCTATCGATTTCGGCCAGGGACGCATTCGCAATCCGCTACTTTCGAAATACCGCGTGCCTCGTTTCAGCGACGTACCAAAGATCGATGTCGTGCTCCTCGATCGCAAAGATCTGCCTTCGGTAGGCGCGGGAGAAACGCCGATTATTGGCATTGCTCCGGCGATTGCGAACGCCATTTACAGCGCTACGCGCACCAGAGTCCGTTCTCTTCCGATGCTGCCATCGCTCTCAGTCTGACTCCTGCTACGGTGTAAAAGGATCCATAAGGGGGAAGAGTGAGGAAAGTTCTTGCAGGCAGTGGTTGGTTGTTATTGTGTGCCGCGTGCGGGCCGCCTAAACCGGTCACGCCGGCACTGACGCCGCAGCTGGCCGGCGAATTACTGCACTACGACAATAACGCCAAAAACTGGTTGATTCACGTAAAAAAACAGAATCCCGGTTGCGAGTACCAAGTCACTCTACCGGCCCAGAACAATCACCCGACCCAAATCGATTTAACTCACATCGTTTGGTGCCAGGGTGTGGCGAGCCCGACCGAATTCGACGCCAGCGTGTCGTTCGAATACGACCAGCAGGCGCAGCACTGGGTGCTCAAGCGGTTTTCGAGCTAGCTGGCCGGCGGGGTGTGGAGATGTGCGCGGCGGGCTTGCCAGTCGTTGCTCTTCAGTAGATCCGGGCCCAATTCGATCAAGCGCGGCAGAAGATTGAAAACAGCGGGTGACGTCCAGGGCGTTCCCTGACGCGTTTTGAAACCTCGTTCATTGAGTTCTTCGGCGATGTAGGAGACGCCCTTTTCGACTACGATAAGCTCCAGAATAGTCATCAGCACACCGACTTCCTGGGAATTGTGGCGCAGGTGCGAGGCGTCCGGCGCAATCTCCATCCCGTAGGGCGCGGCTTGGCCCGGCCGGACCGACGCTTCCGACGGGGCTTCGACCTCTTTTTCCCATTCGATGGCCTTCAATTTCCAACCGGCTGAGAGTCTCTCCTGAAAATAATCGAGCGAAACGGGGTGTTGCACAGAATCGCGAAGGTGGCGCAGCATTCGAAACCTCCATGCTCGGCGCCTGCATTTTTCGCGCCATCGGAAACAATTGACAAGGCAGCACAACCCGTTCGCCCGTCCTGCCGGATGCGGGACTCCGCTTCCCGCGAATGGGATACAGTAGGCACAATCGGACGGATCATAGGAGCGCATATGAAGTGGCTGTTGGTTTGGATCTCGATGTTTGCCTTTACTCTTCTTGCGGCGGATGTGAACGGTACCTGGAAAGGCAAAGCCGAAGCGCCGAATGGAACGACCGAGCGCACGTTTGTTTTCAAAGTGGACGGCAATAAGCTTACTGGCGAGACCTCGAGTGACATGCTGGGCAAGTCCGAAATCAAGGACGGCAAGATAGACGGCGACAATCTGACCTTTACAATTGACGCCAATTACCAGGGCAACGCGCTGGAACTGCACTATAAGGGGAAAGTCGCCGGGGACGAAATCAAGTTCACCGTCGAAATTCCCGGCAGCGGCCAAACGGTCGAAGATACAGCGAAGAAGGTTTCGTAATTACTGCCGGCTCTGGAAGCTCGCATCGAGACGCCGGATGAATTCGTCCACGTCCGATTTTTGAACGTTCAGTGGCGGTGAGATGCGAAGCACGTTGCCGTAGAGGCCGCCGCGTCCGATGAGAATGCGGTTGTCACGCGCCGCTTCCATGATCCGAAGGGTCTGTTTCACGGCGGGCGTCTTCGAGCGGCGGTCTTCGACCAGTTCTACTCCTTGCATGAGTCCCATGCCGCGCACATCCCCGATGACCGGATGCTTTCGTTGGAGCTCTTCGAGACCGGAGCGCAGATAGGCGCCGGTATCGGCAGCGTTTGCCGCAAGGTTCTGCTCTTCGATCAAATCAAGGACGGCTTTGGCTGCAGTAGTCGAGATGGGGTTGCCGCCGAACGTCGAGATGGTGAGGCCTTGCAATGATGCGGCGACGTCGCTACGTGTAATGGTCACCCCGATGGGAAAGCCATTGCCGAGCCCCTTGGCGCTGGTGATCACGTCCGGCATGACATTCCAGTGCTCGATGCCGAACCACTTGTGCCCGGTGCGACCCCACCCGGTCTGTACTTCGTCGCTAATGAAGAGCCCGCCGTGCTGGCGGACGATATCGGCAACGATCTTAAAATATTCTCTTGGCGGCGTGATAAAGCCGCCCACTCCCTGAATCGGCTCCGCTATGAGACCGGCCACGCGGCCCGATGTCGTGGTGCGAATCAATTCTTCGAGATCCTGCGCGCAGCGGACGCCGCAATCGGGATATGCGAGGCCGAACGGGCAGCGATAGCAGTAGGCATTGTGCGCGTATACGATTCCGGGCTGGATTTGCGGTCCGGTTTTCCAGGCGGAGTTGCCGGTTATCGCCATCGCGAGCGCGGAGCGGCCATGATAGGAATGCCGCAGCGCTATGATCTCGCTAGAACCGGTGAAACAACGCGCCAGTGTGATGGCGGTTTCATTCGCTTCGGTGCCGCTATTTGTGAAAAAGGACTGGCGCAGGGTGCCCGGAGTAACTGATGCGATTTTTCTTGCCAGGGCCGCTTGAGGCTCGGTCGCAAAAACCGTCGAAACGTGCTGTAGCTTATCGAGCTGGCGACGAACCGCCGCATTGACCTGCTCATTAGAGTGCCCGACGCTGATTGTGAGAATCCCGCCGAAAAAATCCAGATATTCATTGCCGTCGGCGTCCCATACAAACTGATCCTTGGCACGCTCAATGACCAGCGGCTCCTGGAAGTAGTGGAAGACAGAGGGGAACAGGTGATCACGGCTCGCGAGGATGATTTCTTCTTTAGTCATAGGACGATCTTGATACTCTAGTACTCAGATGGACAATACTAGACCAGCGGAGGAGCAAGCCAAAATAGATGCGCGCTACCTCCGCGGCACACTCGCTGCCGAATTGGAAAACGCTGAATCGGTATTCTCCAAGCCCGCCACCAGCGTCCTGAAATTCCACGGCATTTACCAGCAGGACGAACCGCGATCTGCGTAAGTCCAGTACGAAGCAGTATACCGCCATGGTACGCGTCGGTGTGCCGGGGGCGTCCTCACCCCGGAGCAGTACCTAGCGCTTGATCGCCTCGCATCGGCGACGGCAGTTTGCGGATCACCACCCGCCGGGACATCCAGTATCACTACGTACCCAAACCCAGTCTGCGCGAGCTGATTCGGGGCCTGAACGAGAATTTTCTCAGAACGCTGGCTGCGTTGCGGCGACGTCGTGCGTAACGTCGTATCGTGCCCCGCACCCATCCGGAACGAGCAGCGCTCGGAGTTGTTTCCGATGGTCCAATATCTGTCGCGCAACTTGAAGCCGAAAACTAATGCCTACCATGACATCTGTGTGAAAGGCGAGCACGCGGTGACCGCCGAAGATGACGAGCCTTTCTACGGCGCCCAAGAATCTCACCTGGACGCGCGCTGACGACTAACAGGGATGGCATCGCCAGGGTGACGGGAATTGGTTCGCCGGCGTCCGGATTATCAGCGGGCGGGTCATGGATTTTGATGGTTCGGACCGGTTTGAAGGGCATTGTCGAGAAATACCGCCTTGAAGTGCGGCTGACTCCCCAGCAGAACGTCTATCTGGTGGGTATTCGTGAACAGGATCGAGCCACCATTGCGGCGCTGCTGCGGGAACACGGCATCGCGGAACCCGAAGCCCTGCCGCCCGTTCTCCGCCAGGCGATTTCCTGCCCGGCACCACCCACCTGTGGGCAAGCCATCACAGAATCCGAACGCATTATGCCGGAAGTGGTCGCCGAGATCCAGGATGAAACTAAACGCCGTGGGCTTAACCGAGGACGTAGTGCATCTGCGCACAAGTGCGTGTCCCAACGGCTGCTCACGCCCGTGCAGCGCTGCAATCGGTATTGTTGGCGCAAGCGTAGACATGTACAGCTTGTATCTAGTGGCCAGTAGCTTCGGCACCCGAATGGGAACCTGTTCGCCCAGAACGTGAAATGCCACGATATTGCCCCGCGGCTCCGTCCGGTGCTCGCGCTGTACAAGGACACGCGCCAAGCCGGGGAGACCTTTGGCGACTTCTGCCACCGGGTTGGGATAGACGCGTTGCGCGGAATCTCAGCCGGCGTGGCAGCCTGACTCAGTCGGCGTAGACGTATTCATTTTGCCGGAAAATAACGGCTTCCGGTCTGCGACCGAGATTCACCACCGGGCTGATCCGATTCATCACGGCCATCACGTTTCCGGGATATGTTTCGTTTGGATTGTAGAGCCGCAGCTTAGCCAGAGAACTGCGCGAGCGGTAGAGTGGGCTTCGTCCTAACTTGTAAGCCACATGGTTCAAGCCGGCGCGGATCGTTGGGAAATACTGGTCCCCGTTCCTCCAGCCGAAGATGTTGTTGTTCCTATAGGCCTTGCCGCCGCTCGATTCGATCACGGCGATGCTGGGAAGCAAGCGCCAGTCGAGCTGGTTGTCATCGGCGGCGCGAACGAAGTCTTCAGACATGACAGCTACCGGGCAATGGAGCTTCAGAAGGAACCGCCGCAGTCGTACGGTTCGCGGATCGGGTCCTAGTGGCCGGGCCGTGTTTACCGAGGCCATGTGCAGCGGTGCTTCCGGGGTTGCTTTGGCTTTACCCGTCCAAACGATGGGCAGGGCCGAGGCAACACCGGCTACCATCAACAGCTGCTTGGCCAACGAAGCTGACCGGGAAGGCCTGCCAACATAACCAAATAGCATAGAACTATTCTAGCAGGTTATGGGATTTGGAATTCCCGGACGGAGTCCGACTCGCCGCTACGGCTTTTGCGCGACGTCAGCTGGCAGAATCGCGAGCGATGTCCTGGGAAAAGCGAATTTGTGCCCGAACTCGTCGATAAGATTGACTTGGGCTTCGTACTTTCCCGGCCGGATGCTGGCAACAGAAGCCTGTACCCAGACAGGAAGTGTGCCGCCGCGGGTTTGCGATAGCTGGTTAGCGCGTATGGCGGGCGTCTCGAAAGCCTTCTTTCCGCCCTGGTAGAGCGCCAGACTGGCAGCAACATTCGCCCGGCGGAAACGCTCTGGCAGGAAGTCGGGAATCGTCGGATCGTAGACCTCGACGTAGACGAGCATACTTTGCCCGGGTCGAAAGACCCTCGTCACGTTCGGAAGCAGCTTCTTCCCATCCTCGATGAGCGGGTTGGCGACGGCCAGCTTCTTGTTCGTCTTCACCCCCGCGACCTGGGCGATGACCGGTTCACGCTGGTTGCTCAAAACGACAGAACTGATGCGTAATGTTTTTTGATTATCCAGGTCTGGAATGACAAATGGAGCCTCGAAGGTTCCTACCTTTCCTTCGCCATTTTCACGAGCCACGAAGCGGAGCCGGTAGTTGCCGGGGGTCAAGGTGACCGCAGTGTCATATTGAATGCTCTTGCGGATCACCTGGCCGGCGACGTCTTCGGCGAGTCGCAGCGGGATCGTGTCGCGCACGGTCGCCGCCGAGCGATTCCGGGCATCAAAGACTTCGGCGATGAAATCGAGTTCGGTAGCCTGTTTAGCCCCCTTGCTATGGAAGGCCAGAGAAGAGCCAGGAACCTTCACGGAAATCGGCGCCAGGTATTTGTTCTTCTCGATCCGGAAGTAGTCGACTTCGACGGCCAGCGGCAGGTCGGTAACAGGATTGTCCGACATCAGGGCTTGCTGGAGCTGTGCATCCTTGTCCACATCGCGCATGTGGGCGAATGTGGTGGGGCCGAAATAGCCTTGGCGATAGTCGAGCTTGGCTTTCAGTGAGGCCAACCGGGGTGCGAGTTTGACCTGGATGCGCCGGTAGCGACCGTCCTGGGCGGAATTGGAACTCACATAGGACAGAACGTAATAGCTCGAAAGATCCTTCTGTACCTGCCGGATGCCTTCGGTCAGGTCGTTGGAATCGAGCAATGCCTTGCCGCCGGTATCGATGGCCAGGCTGGCGAGCGTTTCCTGCTGATTGTTGAAATTCTCCTTCAGGGAGCGCTGGCCGGAGCCATTGTAAAGCTTTGTGCCGACTGCGCCCGCCTGGGTAGCGTCTCCGCCGGGGACCAGAGCCGAAAGCCCGCGCGCGTCGATCGGGTAGAAGGCGACATTGGCGCGAATGGCGGTATTCACCGTGGCGCGTAATTGCGACTGATTGTCAACGCCATTTTTCTGAATTCCGCTCGAGATGTAGACCAGCGCCTTCTTTTCGGGATATTGGCCGAGGGTGCGGGCGGCGTCTTCAAGCGCCGCGAGTTTCAGATCGGAGTTGAAGATATTGAACTCGGTTTCATCCGCCGTGAACTGGCCACTCTGGTCTTCATCATCGGGCCCGGTGTCGGCGATAGATGCATTTTCGCTCGAATCGCCGATGTGGAACTTGTTGATCGTGGCAATCAGCAGGTCGCGGTCGGAGGTGAAGTCCTGCACCGTGCGCAGCGTGCTGCCGAAGACCATGAGCGAGACCGAATCGCTGGCCGTCATTTGAGCAGTCAGAAACTGGATCGCAGCGTTTTTTGCCCGGATCTGTTCGGCCGGCTGCATGGACGAAAAATCAAATAGCAGCACCATCAATCGCCGGTCCTGGTACTTGGAGATCATGCTGCTGTGGAGAGCGGCTTTTTCGGTCGCTGGGTTGTAGCCCTTCGGGGCAGGCGGGGGAAGGGAAGCGGAATCGTCAAGCGGCGGTAAGGCGGTATTGGTCAGACGCTGGAAATCCACCGCCTGGAGTTTCTGGAGCTTACCGTCTTCGTGAACCTCAAAATCGTCTTTGGTAAGCGTTTCGATGGGCTTGTTGTTATGGTCGAGAACCGTCACGTTCACGACCACGACATTGGTGGTAGTCGAAAAAGTAGCGCGCGGCTGAGGCAGAGCCACCGCCACCGTCAACAGTAGCGCCACTATTCTCAAAACCGTAACCTCACGACTGCCTGCATCGTGCGCATGCCCGCCGCGGCGCTGGGCAGACCGTAGTTGACCGCATTCACTACCGTGTAATAGTTCGTATAGTTTACGTGATTCAACAGGTTGTTAGCCTCGATGCGAAATTCAATGCTCCGACGCTCAGCCAGGTGAAACGAGCGTGCGAACGCGGCGTTCAGAGCGAATGTGCCGGGACCGGGAATCGTGTTCCGTCCAGCGTTGCCATAAGAGCCAACCGGGGCGGTAGTGAATGCATTCAAATTGAAGAGTCCGCTGCCCGTATCGATCGGCAGTCCAGTGGCTTCAGCGCGCCCGCTGCCCGAGCCGCCAGTCTCCGCAAGCTGTTGGGTATTTCCCAGGACCCGCGCGGTAAGCGGATTCCCCGTTTGGGCGGTAATCGATCCGCTCAACTGCCAATCCTTCAGCAGCCGGCTCATTTTGCTGTCGGGCGCCATGTGCGAGCCCGGACCGGCCACCGGGGAGGTCCACACGAAGCTCGCTTGAAACTCATGACGCACATCGAAGCTCGAAAGGCCGCGTTCGGCCGCTATGTCCAGCCAATTCTGAGCCACCGTATTGCCCGCGCCGCCGAAGGTGGAGGAATCGTCAATCGATTTGGCGAATTGATAAAACGCGTTGAACGAGATTCCGCGGTTGAAACGCCGCATCAGGCGAGCGTGGAACGCGTGAAAAATTGAGTTGCCAATCGATTGGTCGAACGTAAACCCGGTGGCGTTGCCGAGCTGAGCAAGTTGGGTCAGGGAAAGCGCGCTACCGGGCGGGGCTTGGTTGGGCAGCGTACGCACATCGAGCCGTGTGCCCTTGGTTCCCGTGTAGCCGATTTCAGTGAAGTAGCCCTTTCCCCAATCGCTCTGCAAAGACGCGTTCCAGCTGCCTGCATAGGGAGTCCGGTAGTTGCGGTCGACCGCAAATGTGTTTGTCACCTGCTGCGGGCTGGTTGCCAAGAGACCGTCGGCGAGAGTGAGCACATTGCCGGTGCTGGTATTGACATTGTTCGATACAGCGAACGGCGGCTGCTTGGCCAGCAGATTTCCAAACTGAATGTATGCCTGGCCGTTGTAGTAAATGCCATAGCCGGCGCGGAACACGTTGGACCGCTTGAACCAGGGAAGCTTGTGCGCTATCGCGAGGCGTGGCGAGAAATTGTTGTGATCCGGTTCGATGACGCTGCCGGTGATCACCGAAACGCTTGTATAGCCTGGAGCGATTTCCAGATTAGCGAGCCGCCCATATTTCTCGCTCACAGGAGAAAAGTATTCGTAGCGAACTCCCAAAATCAATGTGAGATTCGAACGCATCTTCCATTCGTCCTGCGCATACATGTTCCATTGGTTCTGGAAAAAATAGTTGTTCGATTGGCTGTATTGAATCGAGCTCGATTGCGGTAGCCCCAGCAGGAAATCGCCGAGATCGTAGCCGGTGCCTTTGACCACTTGTCCGTCGTTGGCGGCGCTCGTCGCCACACCTGTAAAGTTAAATGTTCCTCGTCCGTTCGGGTCGGTGCGCGAACTGGTATCGGGCCGTGTATACCCGGTGCCGAAG
>Ga0068855_100002349_pt1 | contig 23350 bp, 6 predicted proteins | sample KBSCornC52_FD_66592 | JGI IMG/M metagenome (GOLD analysis project Ga0068855, IMG submission 66592) | Corn rhizosphere microbial communities from Kellogg Biological Station, Michigan, USA - KBS Corn C5-2 | ecosystem: Host-associated > Plants > Roots > Rhizosphere > Soil ...
GGATGCGCTGCCGCATATGCATTGATGCCTTTTGCAAAAGCATCGATACATTCCCTGAATAAAGGCTCCTGCTTTGCATATTGCTTATTCGCCAGCTCCGGGATGCGAAACAACAGCACCTGCTTATCCGAAGTCAGATAATTGGCGCCCCAATATTCCGCAGCCCGCCCACGCGCCTGCCCGTACAGCCGTAAAAGCAGATGGGCATGATTATGCATCTGCGCCCATCCGAACTCATAGTACATACCGGCCGTCGTACGGCTGTAAATATGCGGGACCCCATAGCTGTCCCATAATATCTGGTTCGCTTCTGATTGGGCCTTCACCTCACAGAAGGTCAATGCCCATGACAGACAAATCAAAATTATACGCATAAAAATGGAAAAATTTCAACAGATCAGTTCGCCTACGGTAGATTGGGATGCTTTACACATACCGGCCAGGAGCCTTTTATGCACCTGCATAATATTGTCGATACACGATGCAGGATAGACCCCGGGGTTATACAGCCAGCTGCAGTACAATCCATGCTCATATTCTGCCAAGTGATAGGACAGCGGATAATAACATCCGCCTGCCAGCGGCTGATGGCCGCCGGGCGCTCCGTCTCCCTGCATTTTTCCTCCAGTCATGGCTCTGCTCAGGAAATTGACAGACACATCGCAGTGCAGACGCAGGTCCTTGTCCAGCCCCAGCTCGTCATGATCGAAAATGACATACCGGCACGATTCGAGAAATTCCGTGTAACAGTCTCTTACCATTTCATGGATCGTCGAGGCAGGACGGACGGCCTGGAACATATGAATACCTCCCATCAGGAATCCTATGATCGATTCCATCCCGGGTAAAAACCGGCTGGCCACGGGCATCGATATTAAAATTTTATCTTTCCCCTTTAACTGAAGGAACAAGAGGCGCAGGCTTACGAGCACCACCGCCAGCATGCCCGACCTGTAACGAGAGGCCAGCCTCTCCAATCCGGCATACGCCTCCCCATCTATGTGGTAGGAAATATAGGCGGGTCGGATGGTGTCCAAAGCATGGGACAATCGCGCATGATCAGCCTCCCCGCTCCCATTCCCCTCTAACCCGCATCCTGACAGCTTATTGACCCAATAGGCGGCTGCCGCGGCCTTGTTGTCGGTCCGCCATTGCCGCTGCCACTCGCTATAATCCTTCAATTGCATCTTCAATGGCTCTTCCGAAGGCATCCTCCCGGCAAGAAACTGCTCATAAAAAGATCTGAGCTCTTTATAGATCAATGCCTGTGACCATACATCCGAAATAATATGGTGTATCTTAAAACAGAAATAATAAGTGCTTGCTGAAACCTTAAATATGTAGCTCCTCCACAAAGGGGCCGTGGAAAGGTCCTTAAAGACCTCCATTCCTTCATCGAGAATTGCCGTTACCCGCTTCACAATACCTTCCCTGTCCCTTTCGTCGCTGACATCATAATAGAGAGGAGAAAAATGCTGCTCCGAATAAGGTAGCACATATTGCCTGAGACGGCCGTCTTCCATGCGAAAACAGGTCCTCAGGCTATCATGCCGTCTGGCCAGCCATTCTACCGACCTTTTCAAGGCCTGCAGATCCGGATTTTCCAGCGTAGTATCGAACTTCAATATCTGAGGGGACGAATTCCTCCCGACGTTGTAATGATAGTTCCAGCACAGGGCCTGTTCCCCGGCGGCATCGTAGAAAATAGGTTCATTCACTTCGCAAGCTCTTTATAGGGCTCTCTAACGCAGCCTTCACCGTCTGGAAGCTAACGGTCAGCAAGGTGATGCATAACGCACCTATTCCCGCCATCGGGAATATCCACCAGGATATTTCCGTCCGGTATTGATAATTCTGGAGCCAGTTGTACATGAAATAATAGGAAATAGGCGACGCTATCAGCAGGGATATGAGCACAAGGATGACAAAATTTGTCGACAACAGTCTCCATACGCTGAATACGGAAGCACCCAGCACTTTCCTGATACCCACTTCTTTCATCCGCTGTTCCGCCACAAATGACGCCATGCCGAAGATGCCAAGACAGCTGATGAATACAGCCAGTAACGCAAACACACCGGCCAGTCTGCCCACGCGCTCCTCAGCCGCGAACTTCTGCGCATACTCCTCATCCACGAACGTATAATCGAATCCCGCCGAGGGAGCCGTTTTCCTGAATACATTTGCGATCTTAGAAAGCGCTTCACGCACGCTCATGTTTGGGTTTACTTTAATAAACATCAGCCCGGTATTGCTTTGTAAGTAAAATACGGTAGGATATGCTGGTGTAAAAGGGGAGTTCATGACCATGTCCTTTATCACGCCCAATATCTTGAACTCCCTGGTTGAAGAGCCATTCGTCCATCTGACGGTCTCGCCTACCGGCTGCCTTATCCCCATATATCTGACGGCTGCCTCGTTGATGATAAGCCCTTCGGAATCTATCGCGGAACCTTTTATGAAATCCCTTCCCTGCAGGAACTGCCATCCAATGGTCTTCCCATATTCCTGGGTCACAGGCACGGTCCCAAAGCTTGTCTCCATGGCCGGGTCCTTACCCCTCCAGTCAAAACCACTGCTCATGGAGTATAAACCCGTAACAGGGCTCCCAGATTCCGCCACCTCAACGACGGCCCCCGTAGTCTTCAATTCATTCCTCAGCAGATCCGATTTGCCCGCCAGCTCAGGCGCATCGATGTGCACCGCCAGTAACCCTTCCCGGCTATACCCTACCGGCCTGTTTTTCGCATGCTGCACCTGGCGATAGACGATAAAAGTTCCTATTATCAGCGCAATGGAGACGGTAAACTGTACAACCACCAGCATTTTACGCGCGACAGCCGCGAGAGGTCCCGCCCGGAAAGTTCCCTTCAAAACAGCCACGGGCCTGAAAGACGATAGATAGACGGCCGGATAGCTGCCCGCCAGTATACTGGTGATCAGGACGAAAATAATACCCGCCAGCCAGAACAGCGGATTCAGCCAGGGAATGGAAATATCCTTCCCCGAAATATCATTGAACCAGGACAGGCTCACCGACACCAGTCCGACACATAATATAAAAGCCAGACCGACTACAACGAAGGATTCAAGGAAAAACTGAAAGATCAGCTGACTCCTTAAAGACCCGATGGCCTTGCGCACTCCGACCTCCCTGGCGCTCTTCTCCGAACGGGCCGTGCTGAGATTCATAAAATTGATACAGGCCAGCAGCAGCACAAACGCTCCAATGATGCCGTAAAACCAGACAAATTTCATTCCCTCGCTGGTCACTTCCACCCTGTTCTCGAACTGGGAATGGAGATGCCATTTGCTCATGGGATGGATGAACAGCTCGGGCTTTAACGCAGCCTTTTCCTTACTGATATGCGCCAGCTTCAAGTCCTTTATCTTCGCCGAGACCTTTTTAAAATCATCCTCGCTGCGAAGCCGCACATATATCTCTATAAAATTATTGCTCCAGTCCCCTTCTATGCTCCTGACCCAGTCATTGGTGGACACATACAGGTCCCATGGAACGATAAAGCCCACATTTTTGAATTCAGTATTATCCGGGAAATCCTCATATACCCCCGTCACTGTCAGATCGGCCTTCTTGTCGATGGCGACGGTCTTACCCACCGCCTCCTGCGCTCCAAACATTTTTCTGGCCAGCGTTCCGGACAGCAGGATCGAATTCGGGCGATCCAGCCCCTTCCTCGTGCCGGACAACATTTCCAACGTAAACATCTCCGGCGCCTGGGGCTGCATATACATACCCATGGACAGAAACCTGTTCTCCCCTATGCTAAAACTGTGCTGCTCCGGATCAGTGGACATCACCACATCTGTAAGATCGTCCCTGAACGAGGACGCCAGCTCGGCAGCCAACGGCATGGGATTGCTGCTGCCTGTATATTTCTCTCCATTGTGGATCATTACCTTTCCTATCGTGTCGTAATGCCCGAAATATTTGTTGAACGACAGCTCATCGTATATCCAAAGACCGATCAACATGGCTACGGCCATACCCACCGCAAGCCCCCCAATATTGATAAATGAAAATCCCTTACGTTTGACAACATTTCTCCAGGCAACTTTCAGATAGTTTTTGATCATAGTGAAGGCATTGAAAAATACGATATGCTAAAAAAATGCCATTTTTATAAATAATTGAATTTCCAATAATTAATTCATAATAAAGGAAGGATACCGTTCATTTTCGATACATTTACTGTCCTGTTTTGTCAGGAAGCTTCCCTGATCAGCGCCCTTGCCAGCACATCCGTGCTGTCGATGATCAGCATGTTCCCTACCCGGCTGTCGGTCAGAACTAAGGGTAATTCTGTACACCCCAGGATCACGGCATCGGCCTTCCTGTCCATAAAGAACGACAGGGCCCTGTCCAGGAGCTTCTTTACCTCACAGGAGATAATACCAGGGCTCGACTTGATCCCAAATTCCGGATCATAGATCATCCGGTGGATAACAGTATCCTGAAAATCATAATCAGGGACAATGACCTCATATCCCAATTCCTCCAGCAGATCCTTGTACAGGCCGGTCCTGTATGTACCGTTGGTCGTCATCAATCCTACCCTGCGGACCTCCTTATGCAAAAGGCGGATATATGCACATGTCTCCGTTGGCATGTGTATCAGCTTTACATGACTGTTGATAGCAGACAGCTCCCGGCGGATGATATCAAAGATGGCAGGTGCATGCGAAGTATTGCAGGGCATGCCGATAATGGTAGCCCCCGCATGTTCCAGCTGCCGGATGATCTGCACGATGCTGATGGCAGGATTGACATTGGTCAGACCCAGCAAAAAAGCAGTCCTGTCCTCGATGTACCGGGGAAACGACATCAGCACCACCGACAGATGTTCCTGATCGGAGACGGCCTTGGTATGACGGATGATCTTGTCCAGCAAAGCCTGCCCGGCCTGCGGGCCCATCCCTCCCACAATCCCGATCACCTTGTCGTGTGCGAAGTCCATGAACTTGAAAATTTGATCCAATTCACATTGAACCCACCCGTCGTCGCATAGATACGCAGAGTCTGAATGCCCGCGGACAGCTGAATAGGCGCCGTCACGGATGTCCAGTTCTGCCACCCCTTCGTCGCCGCAATGTTTATTGTCGTCAGCAGCTTGTCGTCCGAATAAAACTCCAGCTTGCCGCCCCCTTCCATGCTGGCCACCCTGAATGTCGCCATAAACGTCCCGCCATTAACGACATTGACCTTATAATCCATCCAGTCCGTGGCATCGATAAATCCTACATTATGCCCGCCTCCGGTGTCCAATGTCTTTTCTACCTGGACGCCACGCATGGTATTATAATCTTCCGCCCTGACGGTAGATTGCTCGTCCTTCCCAATGACAGCCAGCAACTGCTTCCTTCGCTCGGCTTCCGCAAACAGCCGTTGACAGGTTGCAATATCCCTGTCTGTTTTCCAGGCAGAAAAATGCAGCTCCTGCCCTTTCATATAATTATCGTACGCCTGCCGGGCGCTGTCCATGCCCAGATACAGATCGGCCAGCATGACATAACACAGCGACGAATCAGGATACAGGGAGATATCATCCTTCAGCAATAGTTTTGCCATTTCACTCTCTCCGCCATACCTGAAATGATTTACCAGCATGATCTGGCCGTGAAAATCCATCTTACCCGCATTGGTCAGCTGCTTCCTCCGCGCCAGCATTCCCTCTTTTCCATGTTTGTCGTATTCCCTGAGAAGACTAAGTGAGAGACTCGGATACTCGTCGAAATTGTAAAACGGCGATTGCAGGAATCGCTGGATCGACAACCCGGCCGTCAGCTCGCATAGTCTGGAGATCATGGATTTTCCCCGGTCGCTATTCGTCATGAATACAAACCCTCTCTTTTTCTTCACCGAATAGAACATTTGATTTTTATACCCCGGCTTATTGCCTCCATGTGCAATGATGATATCCCGGTCATCCTTGATCACTTCGAAGCCAGGCCCATAGAACAGGGACGAATTTTCCACCCTGATCAGCGGGGTCAGGATATCCTTTACACGATCTTCCGAAAGATGCTTCCCGTCAAATAAAGACAGGATCAGGGTAGCGTAGTCCTCAGCGGTGAAATGCACACCAGCAGCAGGAAAAGTGCCGGTGTTCTTAAATACGCGCTGGTTCCCGAAAGTTTCATGCCCGGTGGCATAATTGTCAGGCATCTCGTCGGTGTATTTCAAGAAAGTATGCTTCAACCCCAACGGCTTCAGGACACGCTGGGTCACATATTCCTCATAGGTCTGATGCAGTATGACCTCGATGACCTTGGAAAGATATTGATACCCTTCGCCGGAATACACGAATTCTGTCCCGGGGTCATACAATATCTCCAGCGTGTCAGGATTATGCTCGTCAATCCAATTCTCCAGTCCTGAAGAATGACTCAGGACCATCCGGGATGTGATCCGCTTGTACCTTGGATCATATTCCAGCTGCTCATCCGGCAGATATTCATACATGGGTTTATCCAGATCCAGCTTTTTTTCGTCCGCAAGCTGGTAAGCCACAAAGGCCAGAAAACTTTTCGATAACGAGCAGCCGTCGAATACAGTCTCCTTTGCCACCTTCTCCTTATCCCCCACTCTTCTGATCCCATAGGGATGAAAATAGACGATCCTGCCGCTGTCGATCACCGCAAGCGACATCCCCGGGATGCCAATATCATCCATCATATGCTCCACCTCTTTGTTAAAGGCGTCGACATTCACCATCCGGCCGTTGGAAGAAAAGGCGCTCTGTGCCACGGCCCTTCCTACCATACTCAGGCAGCATAAAATAGCAATAATAATGGTCAGCAGCGTGCTGCTCGCCTGCAGAACGGAAGCTGGCCGCTCTTCACGAAGGCGTCCGATCTCCTCCGCCATCTGCTCCAGAGTGTGATCAAAATACAGACGGAATGGCAGGTCCACGTCAAATGTATTCTTAACCCGCTGATTACAGCGTATTATCAACAACGAATGTCCACCCAGATCGAAAAACGTTTCATTCATGCCGATCATATCCATACCCAGGACATCCTCCCATATCTCAGCCAGCTGCTTTTCCACCTCCGTCCGGGGCGCAACATAGTTCTCTTCCGCCTGGTACAACGCCATGCCCTTCTTTAACAAGGCATTTCTATCGGCCTTCCCATTGGAGGTCAACGGTATCTTGTCTATCTTGACGATAACAGACGGCACCATATGATCGGGTACCCTATCTTTCAACGTTCGTCTCAGATGTGATATATTCAGGGAAGGATTTTCAGGTACGATAAAAGCCAGCAGCCGCCTGTCATTCTCCTGTCCCCCAGCGGCCAGGAGAACAGCTTCCTTCACTCCCTCGCATTCTATCAATACATGCTCCACCTCGCCCGGCTCCAGCCTGAATCCCCTCACCTTCACCTGATCATCAGTACGGCCAAGGCAGATGATATCGCCGTTGTCCAGATAATAACCAATATCACCTGTTCTGTAGATGGTATCATACTCTTTCTGGCGTATATATGGCAGGAGAGGGTTGGGGCGGAACACTTTCCGGGTGAGCTCCTCATTCTTCCAATATCCTTTTCCTACGCCTGTCCCGCCTACACATATTTCCCCCTTCATTCCGATGGGACACAGGTTTCCATTCCTGTCCAGAATGTAAATATGCGTATTCCTCACCGGCTTGCCGATGGATACCAAATGTTGTCCTGCCCCCGGCGCCTCCACTATATGATGGGTCACATCGTCCGATGCTTCCGTGGGACCATATGCATTCAAAAGCTTTATTTGCGGGTAAAGAGCATACCACATTCTCACGAGGTTGATGCCAAGCCTTTCCCCGGTGGCGATCATCCAGCGTAATTCCGGCAAGGAATGATCATCGCCCTTTGGCAGCCCATTGAGGAACGCCGTCATCAGCGAAGGCACGGATTCAAAGACGGTAACGCCATGCCTGCGCAGGCGGTGCAATAATACACCGGGGTCCAGCACCACATCCCTGTCCAGGATACAGGTGGTTCCGCCGGAGATAAGAGCCGCCAGGAATTGCCATACAGAAATATCAAAACACGGCGATGCAGTCTGAGCGATCACATCCCCGCCCTTCAGCCCCAGGTCGTGGATCTTGGCCAGCAGGTGATTTATCATTCCCAGATGATGGATCATCACACCTTTGGGCTTCCCGGTACTGCCGGATGTATAGATGATGTAAGCCAGGTCATCCGGTTGAGGGACAGCAGCTGCCGCCGGGGTTAGGAGCCCGGTGTCTTCCAGATGATCTACGGATATACATTTCACATGATCCGGCAACTGGCGCCGGAATGCATCCAGCTCAGGTATGGTGGACTGGATAGTCAACACCACCTGGGGTTCGCTGTCCGCAAGTATCTCCCTGACCCTTTCCCTTGGGTAATGGACATCCAGCGGTATATAAGCTCCCCCGGCTTCGAATACGGAAAGGATGGCAGTGAGAAATTCTATACTGCGGGGCATATACAGCGCTACTTTCTTTCCGGGGCCGATGCCATTCGCCCTCAATATCGCCGCCAGCCGGCCGGCGGCCGTACTCAGCTCGCTATATGTCAGAGAACGATCGTCATGCACGACAGCCGCCTCATCCGGAGATTTTTCCACCTGTGCCCGGAACAGTCCGGCAAAAGTCGCGGCCTTGTCCAAAGGTGCTTCCGTGTTGTTAAAGTCCTGCAATATCCTGTCCCGCTCGCTATCCGTCATGATCCTGATATCGCCAAGTTTTACCTGGGGATCTTTAACCACAGAACCTATTATCTGACTGAGATAGACGGCAAACTTCTCTCTCATTCTCCTGCTTGTCTTCTTCGCGCAGCACAACCGCAGCTTTATTATCCCCTCCTCTTCCTTTGCTATGAGCGTAATATCATAACGCAATTCCACCATCCCGCCGCTGTCGTATGTCCCAATGGACAGTCCGGGTATGTCCAGTGGCTCTTCCTTCCCGCTGACCTCATATATAAAGAATGCTTTTCGCTCGTGGGTGGGAGCCTTGAAAGGATAGGACTGATTTTCAAAGCAGGACAGGGCCTTTGCCTTGACATTCGCAAGGAATTGTCTGAAACTAAGACTGCCGCGGGGATAATTTCGCAAAGGCAGGTCGGCAACGAACATCCCTAACATTTCTTCCACATCCGCATGTTCCCTTCCCGCTACCAGGGTCTCTACTGTTATATCCTCTCCATCCGTCAGCTTGCCCAACAGGATGGTATATAGAGAGAGCAGGATCATAAACATGCTTACCCCTTCGGGCTCGGACATCGCACGCAGCTGCACGGTATCTGCCCGGCTGATCTCGACATCGGTGTATCCTCCGGCATGATCCGAAGGATCAGGCGACGCTTCGTCTTCCGGCAGCTCGAGCACCGGTATTTCCTCTGCAAATTCATTAAGCCAGAACCCTTTTTGCCTGATCAGCTCTTTCTGGTGCTGCGAGCCTTGTTGCCATTCCGCAAAATCCCTGTACTGCAACGACAGAGGCGGCAGCTCCAGCCCAAGATACAGGGCAGCCAGTTCCTTTACCAGGAGCCTGTATGACAGTCCATCTACAATAATATGATGCGTATCGATGATCAGGAAATATTCCGAGGGCGTTTCGAACAGGCCCACCCTCAATAAACAATCACTCTTCAAATCAAACGGCCGGATAAAATTCTCTATCGCCTGCCTTGGCTCGCTCTCCTGCGTCTGAAAGTATTCGAGCAGGGATTCCGGTGGATCCTGGATACGCTGCACAGGCACCCCGTCCACGGTATCGAATACGGTCCGGAACACTTCGTGTCGTCTGACCAGCGCATCGATAGCATCAGAGAGCCTGGCCTTATCCAATGCCCCATTCAACCTTACCACCAACGGCATATTGAAATGCAGAGAAGATCTGTCCAGCTCATAGAGAAAATAGACGGCCCGCTGTGCTTCGGACAATGGATAAAATGGTTTGTCCACCGCCCTCTCAATAGCGGTAAATCGGCTGGTGGCGGAAGAGGACAAATACCTGCCAAGAGAATATATATCCTTGTGCTGGAATATCATTTTCAGCGGGACCTCCGTCTGGAATGCCCGATTGATCTTATTGACCAGGAGGATCGCTTTCAGCGAATGCCCCCCCAGCTCAAAGAAATTGCTTTTAACACCAATGAGCGCCTTATCCATTTTCAGCACCTCGGCCCAGATATCCAGCAGCTTGTGCTCCGTTTCCGTGACGGGCGCTACATACCCGCCCCCGGTGCTGGCCGCAGGTTCGGGCAACGCCTTCCGGTCCAGCTTGCCATTGGGATTCCTTGGAAACCGCTCCAGGTAAACGTAATACATCGGGAGCATATACGATGGCAACCTGCGGGACAACAGCTCCCTCAGCACCGACGATTCTATTTCTTGCCCGGCTACATAGTAAGCCACCAGCTGCTTTTCCCCATCCTTTTCCCTCGCCAGCACCACCGCCTCCTGAATAGGCTCATAGGCTACCAGCTGACTCTCTATTTCTCCCAGCTCGATCCTGAAACCCCGGATCTTTACCTGGTTGTCGATCCTTCCGAGAAAGACAATATTTCCGTCGTCGAGCCAGCGGGCCAGGTCTCCGGTACGATATACTTTTCCTCCCTGTCCGGTAGGATCCCCGATGAATTTCTTCTCCGTAAGCTCCCCATTTTCCCAATAACCCCGCGCGACTCCGTCTCCGCCTATATAAAGCTCTCCTGTAATCCCGATAGGCTGGAGCCTTTGCCGGTGATCCAGTATCCGGATAGTGGTGTTTGCTATCGGTCGCCCGATTAGAATATGATCCGAGTGGGTACATTCATAAATGGTCGACCATACGGTAGTTTCCGTCGGACCATACATATTGAATATCCTGCCTTCGTAGCTGGCTTTTATCTCTTTTAGCAGCTCAGGCGGGAAAGGTTCGGCCCCTACCATCAATGCTTTGACGCCCTCCATCGCGGTTCTTCCATCCGGATGGGAAAGGATCAGCTTCATATGAGAAGGCGATATATGAAGGATATTTACTTTGTTATAAAGGATCGACCTTATCAGCTGGTCGATATCTTTTTGTGCCACAGCGCTCGCCATTACCATGGTGAGACCACTCATCAACGGAAGAAGCGTTTCTCCTACGGACATATCGAATGAAATGGAAGCGAGACACAACATGATATCGCCCCCGGACAAAGGGATCCGGTCGCACATGCCGTGCATGAAATTGACCACATTCCGGTGCTCGATCATTACCCCTTTAGGCTTCCCGGTACTGCCGGAAGTATAGATCAGGTATGCCAGCGCAGAGGAGGTGGTCTGCTCCGGAAGATTGGTCCTGTCCTCCGTCAGCAGACGGGTGTCGGCTACGTCGATCACGGGTATATGCACCGGCAGTCCGCTGTATACCTCTTTCAGGGCAGCCTCGCTGACTACTGCGGACAGCCTGCTGTTCTCCACTATATACGCGATCCGTTCCGCCGGATATTCCGGATCGATGGGTACATACGCGTTGCCGGATTTCAGTATCCCGATGATAGCAGCCATGAGCTTGTCACTCCGGCGGATCAATACCCCGACAAACCCTTTATGGCCTCCCGTCACCTGCCCGATCCGCCGCGCCAGCTGATTGCCTCTGGCATTCAGCTCACCATATGTCAGAACACTGTCTTCAAATACAACGGCGGGCATGTCCGGATGCTTATTCACTTCCTGCTCAAAAATACCGTGAATGGTCTCCTCCCTGTCATATTCCCTCTCTGTACGGTTAAATGCATGAAGCAGCCGGGATCGTTCCCCGTCCGGAATGATGTCGATGTTACCGAGAAGCATTTCCCCGTCAGAGATTACGGTCGATACTATCTTTTTGAAATAGTCGGCCAGCCTCCTGATCGTAGTTTCTTTAAAAAGTTTTACAGCATATTCGAAATTCATTACGATCCTTCCATCCATTTCGGTCCCGAACATGGTGAGATCGAATTTTGAAACACTGTGATCCATATCCAAAGGCTGATGGGTCAGTCCGGGCAGCTCCATATCCCACCGATGGAAATTCTCGAAAGCCAGCATGACATCGAAAAGCGGATTCCGGCTATTGTCCCTTTCCACCTTCAGATCATCGATCAGCTCCTCATACGGGTAATCCTGGTTGTCAAAGCATGCCAGGGTCTTTAGCTTTACGTGCTGAAGAATATCCCTGAACCGCATGTCGTCGTGCAGAGACAGCCTGAGGGGCAGGGTTCCGGCGAACATACCCACAATATTTTCCAGCCCCTCATGATGACGGCCCGCTATTGGCGTACACAGAATGATGTCCCGCTGATGACTCAGCTTATTCAACAATACGCCGAACAGGGAGAGTATCACCATAAAAAGGGTCACATCCTCTCTTTCAGCCATGCCACGCAAGGCAGCCGTAGTTTCCGCATCGAGCTCGAAAGGGATCATCCCTCCTTCATAGCTTTTTATCGATGGTCTCGCGAAATCCGTCGGCAGCTCCAGCACCGGCAGCTCTCCGGAAAATTCATTTATCCAGAACTCCCGCTGCCGGGCCATCGATACCTGCCGGCTGCCATCCCGCTGCCAGGTGGCAAAGTCGACGTAATCCAGCGGCAATAAGGGCAGTTCGATATTACTATATAGTCCCATAAAGTCCCTTATCAGAAGATTTTGGGACATTCCGTCCGAGACGATATGATGCACATCCACCACCAGCACATGGTCGGCAGATGACAGATCGATCAACCCGGCTCTTATTAAAGGAGCTTTATGCAGATTGAAAGGCCTGACAAATTCCTTCACCAGCTCCCGGGGCTCTCTTCCATTGGCATCTATCAGCTGTACCTCGAACTCTGGCCAGTCGGCGATATACTGCACCGGCTCACCGTTCACCACCTCAAAATAGGTTCGAAGACTGGCATGCCGGGCGATAAGACGGCGAAAGGCCTCATTCAGCCTGTCTATATCGATGGTTCCTCCCAGCCGTATGGCCTGCGGCATGTTGTAGGCCAGCGACCTGTTGTCCATCTCATAGAGGAAGTAAAGTCTTCGCTGGGGAAAACTCAATGGATGTCCATCCATCATCCCTGCTTTTGGAATGGCGGCAGCCTTTTCCTGGCTGGCATTTTGAACAAATTCTGCTTGTCTGCGTACTGTCGTATGCCTGAACAGATCGCTGAGCGATATTCTTACATTGAACGCAGCATGTATCTTCGCGATCAGGCTCATTATCGTAAGTGAGTTCCCTCCGATGTGGTGAAAGCTATCCTCCACCGAGATAGGCTTATCCCCTAGGATCCCCTTCCAGATGGCTAGTATGCCCTCCTCTGTTGGATTCGCGGGCGCCACCAGCTCCCGTTCTGTCTTCACCAATGCGGGCAGCGCTTTATAGTTGATCTTCCCATTGCCCAGCAAAGGGAATTCGCTCATGACGAACACGTCCGATGGCAGCATATACGGAGGCAAAAAGGCTTGCAGGTAATGAAAGATGTCTTCCTTCAACGCCTTTTCCGGGACCGCCTCTTCTGCTGCGATTACAAAAGCCGTTAGAGATACATTTTCCTTTTCGTCAGTCTGGGCAACCACGGCGGCCTGCCGCAGCAGACCACTCCGGTGCAGAATAGCTTCTATCTCATCCAGCTCTACTCTGACACCCCTGATCTTCACCTGCCGGTCCTCTCTCCCAAGCAGCTCGATACTGCCATCCGGAAGTTTCCGGCCCTTATCCCCGGTCCTGAACGCCGTCACCTTCCCCAGCTTCTCCGTCTCGAAAGGCAGAAATCGCTCGGCGGTCAATTCCGGAGCATTCAGATACCCCTTCGAAACGTATTTTGACACGATATACAGGTCTCCGGGCACAAGCGTATTGCATGGCTTGAGATCTTTCCTGGCAATCAGGAGCTCCGTATCATCGATGGGAACGCCGATGGGTATCTTCGGCAGCCCCGCATCCCCGGGTCTGATCCTGTAGAACGACCGGATCATGGTAGATTCGGTGGCGCCATAGAAGTTTACAAGCTGGATACGGTCGCCCATCGTACTATACCAGCTCGTCAGCTCGGATGGAATTATCTTCTCACCGGACAGCAGCACCAATTTAAGATCAGGGAACATACCGGGCGCAAGGGCGCCGTTATTGATCACCCGGAATACACTTGGCACACAGTGGATAAGATTGATACGGCTGTCCTGTATCCAGGCAGTTAATTTTTCGGGAGAAAAGATATCCTCTTCCGCCGGCGGTATACAGATCGTTCCACCGGCCAGCAAGGCAATGAATATATCCCTGAGATAAGCATCAAAATAGGGACTGATCAGCTGGCTCACCCGCGTATGCTCATCTATCCTGAACTCCCTTATCTCCCATTCCAGGAACTGCAATAAACTTATATTTCTGCCCACGATGCCCTTAGGTGTTCCCGTGCTGCCTGAAGTAAAATATATATAAAGGCTTTCATCCTCATCCTGTTCAGGGCACACATAGCCGGCCGCCTCCCCGGGAGTGACAGCCGCCAGGATATCTTCATGGAAATAATGCTTCACCCCGCATCTTTCAAGCGCTGCAGGCAGCCTGTCCTGCCGGGATGATATGACATGTTCCAGCCCCATGTCCCGGATCATCGCTTCAAGCCGCTGATCCGGCAGTTCCCCGTCGAGAGGCACGACCACTGCGCCGGCATTCATGATCCCCGCCATCGCCGGTATGATAAGCGCTCTGTCCCCGGTCATGATCCCCACGATGGTTCTGGCAGCAAGCTGCTTTCGCCGGAGAAAAACGGCCGTCCTTCTACACTGGTCCAGCAGCTCCGCATAGGACATCGTCCGTCCGTTGTTTTCAACAGCTGTCTTTTCGCCATATTTTTTCAGGCTGTCAATTAGTTTCTTTTGAAAATACATTGTCATTGATTTTATGCTGAGAATGATCGGAAGCCCGAGGGAAGAATTCTTCCAGCAGAATGCCGAAGGTGATGACGGTGATCAGAAGGTCGCTCTCAAAAGGTATATTTAGCGCAAAGCCTTTCTGCTTATAGATATTCTTAAGCTTTTCCACCTGATCAGGGTTGAAATAACCCTGCTTTTTGATCCGGTCATAAGACAGCAGATCGTTGACATATTCGATATTATTCTGCAGCAGATAAGGACTGCCCGGCGCTACAAAACCGAATTTTTCCCGCTCGATGATTTTTTTCGGAACAAATCTTTCCGCCATCCGCTTTAAAACATACTTTTCGGTGAAATCCTTTAGCTTCAATTCCGGCGGCACCCGTGTAGAGAACTGTATAAAATCTTTATCCAAAAAAGGATACCGCACTTCGACGGCATTGGCTAAAGCCATCTTATCTCCGTGATCGCAGACGAGATGATCTACAAGCCTCAGCTTGTAGTCGATGTACGACCGCCGGCTCAATACATCCCTGTTGATCAGCCTTTCTCTATTGATCACATGGTGATTCAGACAGTTGATGTCGTCAAACGACTCATTGACCTCCCGGGAATACAACGCTCTTTTTATTTTTTCGAGATCCAGGAAATTGGTCTCATAAAAATACCCGCGGTCCCCCCATATCCGCTCTCTGATGTCTTGTTCCGCAAGGCTGGACGCATTCTGCACCAGGTTCATCATCCTCATCTTGTCGAACCTGTAGCCCACATAACCTGCAAACAGCTCGTCGGAACCTTCGCCCGACAATATCACCTTTATCCCTTTCGACCGTGTGGACTCGGACAATGATAGGGAGGCCGTATTATAGGTTTCTTTCAATGGGCATTCACAGTGGTAGATAGCCTGTCGCAGCCTCTCGCTGATGTCCTTGAAAAAGAATGTCTTTTTATTCAGGATGGAGCGGCTTTCCCCCGCCACCAGGACCTGGTACGGAGTTTCGGATATCGCCGACTCGGCAAAGTCGATGGAAAAGGCCTCCTTCCTTACTCCGGGATGCATCTGGCTCACCTTCATCGTGATCATTGAGGAATCCAGTCCGCCGCTGAGATATAATCCCGAAGGCACGTCGGCTCTTAATCTGAGCTTTATGGATGCGTTGAATAGATCCTCCAGCGCATCGATGTAATATTTCTCGGTCGCACCATTTAGCTTTACCTCCTCCTCCGGATAAATGAGGTCCCAATATTCCCGGTCCCTGATCTCCCCTCTTTCATTTACACATAAATAATGTCCGTTCTCGAGGCTTTTGACGTTTTTGAACATCGTCCGGGGGCTGATGAGACCCGGGAACGTCAATACCTGGTCGAGACCTACCAGGTCTACCTGCCGTTCCACCAACGGATGTTGAAGAACGGCCTTTATCTCGGACCCGAAAATGAAAGTGTCCCTTGCAAGAGTATAATAAAAGGGAACGATCCCCATATGGTCTCTTGCGCAGAACAGCAACCTGTTCCTCCTGTCGTACAACGCAAAGGCGAACTGACCATTCAGACTGTTCAGGAAGTCCATGCCATGGTCTTCATATAAATGCAGGATCACTTCAACGTCGCTGCCGGTCCTGAATACATGGCCATCTTTCTTCAGCTTTTCCCGCAGCTCGATATAATTGAATATTTCCCCGTTACAGATCAATATCAGCGATTCGTCTTCATTGAAGATAGGCTGCATACCATTGTTGAGGCCGATGATGCTGAGCCGGCAAAAACCGAATGCCAGGTTCTCCGACACCAGCGTGTCCTGGGCGTCCGGCCCCCTGTGGATCAGCTTCACATTCATATTCCGGATAATGTTGTGATCTTCTACGGTGGCAGGACCGTCAAATTTTACAAAACCGCAAATGCCGCACATAACGATGTTTTTATTATACTTTTCCAAGTGAGTGAATAAATTCAATGCTTTCTATTGTCTTCAGTGGGTCTTCGAGGACGGCGGTCAGCACATCCAGATAGTATCCCCTGAACTGCCTGATCGTATCGCTGTCAAATAACTGCCTTTCAAAAAGCAATTCAATATGGTGGCTGCCTTCTCTTTGGCTGACGACCATTCCCAGCTGATATCTTTCCACCGGCATTCCCCGGCCGATGAGGCCCGTGATATCCGTAAGATCGTGGCAGGTGAAAAAGGCCTGACAGCGTTCACTCTTACCCATCGCCGCCAGGATCCCGTCATAAGACATACGCTGATTCACCGCTGCCTCGGGAATAAACCTGCTCAATGACTGCAAAAAACTACGAAAGCACGCGTCCTGTCCGACTACCATCCCGATGGGGAGCGTATCCCGAAATACACCTGCCACCTTCTTCAGTTTCCGTTGGATACGCCCGTCTATCTCCACATCGATGATTATATGGTCCTCTAGCGTTACTCCCGACAGCAGGATGTAAAAGCAGGATAAGAAGATACAAAAAGGGCTTGTGCGGGCGCTCTGCGCCAGCTCTGCGATCTTTCTCGCCATTGCCTGATCAGGTGCAAAAGACATGCTTTCCATCGGCCGCATGTCCGTAGGATGAGAGACCGTTATGGTCGGCAGCGCCAGTTCGGGCCATTGCCAGGCTCTTTGTTTCATCCAAAAAGCAGTCTGCTCTTCGGAGCTTCCGGTACGGCCATCCTGCCATACGGCGTAATCTACATATCTCAATGGCAGCGGGGGCAATATCCGTCCTTCATAGACGTCCCGCAGCTCATTCAGCAGCATGCAGATGGAATCTTCATCGCATACCAGCGTATCAACCGCCACCAGCACTATATTCCCGCCTTGCTCCTGCTCTACCCATCCCACTCGTATCAGGCCGGGGACTGCATCATCGAAAGGCTTTTCCATCGTCCTGACAGCCGCCTCTGTAGCATCGTATTTTTGAAGTTCCGGGAGCGCTACATCCGCCGCGTCCCGGACATACTGGAACAACCTGTTGCCTATCTTTATAAAACCCGTTCGCAGCACGTCCTGTATTTTTATCAGCGTCCGCAGAGCACGCTCCAGCCTTACCGGATCCACCTTACCCGGCCAATCGCCCAAACAGATAACCACATGCCGGCGAACCCTATCCGCTGATCGCCGTTGGTTATATATCTTTTCCTGCACCGGGGAGGTGGGATAATAAGCGCTGTGCGCCGACGCAGGTATCAGGCTGGCATCTTTTGCCCCCTTGTTCACAAGCAGGGCTGCCAGCTGCTTCACCGAGCAACGATTGAACACCTGATCCAGCCATACGGTAATACCCATGCTCTCCCGTATGGACAACATCAGCCTGGCAGCCTCCACAACCCCGCCCCCCAGCTCAAAGAGAGTTTTGTCGACGCTGATATCTGCCGCATTCATCCCCGTCAATCCGGCATATATGATCGTCAGCTGCTCCTCCAGCTCGGTGCCGGGCGGTCTGAGATACCCTTTCGGGGGCTTTGCAATGCCGGAGCTTGCCGGTACGACAACAAATTCTCCATTCGGCATCCACCTTCCTCTGTCGCCTGTGCGAAACAAACGTTCCCCTTTTACAAAAGGGTTGGGTATAAAATACATTCGCGTTGCGGCCGGATTTTGCCAGTAGCCGGGGGATATTCCCGTACCCCCTATATATACATCCCCTTCCACGCCCTCCGGCGCGAATTGCAAATCTTTGGTCAATATATAAAGCGCAGAATGGGGTAATAGCTTCTCGTATCCATACAGGTAATTCACGAGAGCGCTCTCGGGGCGCCCATAAGAATACAACGGTTGCTGCCGGCGAATATCCCGCCCAACCTGCCCTGTTGCGAACTCGTCTTTCAGCAGCCGTAATTTTTTTAGACCCTCCATCACCTTGTCCCCGGCGATGCCAAAGTCCACCAGGCAGGCGATATCGTTTACGCCGATGGCCTGAAGTTTCCGGACCATCTCCCGGCAGCTTTCCAGCGTGCCGATAAGAGAGGCATTCCTGTAATATCTTTTGAAAGAATATCTAAGCATTGTTTCCCTGTCCTCGGGAGGTATCTCCTCCTCCTTCAAACCCGCCTCGCGATATAGAATGCTGCTCAGTCCCACGGCGCTCTTCAGATATTCTATAAAAGGCCCCTCCACCAGCTGCTCCACCTGCCGGATATCGTCCCCAATATAGGCATGCAGCATAATGGCCACCTTGCCGGAAGCCTCGCTGTACCCGCTACGTTTACGGGTCGCCCTGTACAGCCGTATCTTTTCCGCCAGCTCGTCCATATCCTGCCCGAGCAGATGTGTCAGGAGATAAGCGCCTTTCTCTCCGGCCGCAACAAATGTCTTTTCATTACCTGCAGCGGTAAGCCATATAGGCAGCTCCTTTTGCAAAGGGGACGGAAAAGTAAATATCTGGACTACCTTCCCCTGACCATTCTGCCGGAGTATTCTCTCTCCTCTCCAAAGTTTTCTGACAGTCTCTATCTGTTCATGCATGATGCGGTGACGGTGTTCGTAATTCCCGCTGGACAATACAAAGTCATTGATATTCCATCCCGGAGCAAAGGACAGCGACACTCTCCCGCCCGACAAGTTATCCACGACCGCCCATTCTTCGGCGATCCTGATCGCATCGTGCAGCGGAGAGACTATGCTCCCGCTACGCAATTCTATCCGGCTGGTGACCATTGCAAGCGCGGCGCTGAGTATGGAAGGATTGGGGAAAAGCCCCCCGAATTGATGGAAATGCCGTTCCGGCACCCATACACCGCTAAAGCCATGCCGGTCCGCATAACGAACTGCATCCAGCAGCTGCTTGTATTTATGGTTATTGTCCTTGTCTGTATGGTAATTCGCAAAAAAGAAAAGGCTCAGCTCCATGGTTCCCGCAATCAGCTCCGGCGCCTGCATGACTATCCCTGCCCCGTAACACAGCGGCCAGAGCCACTTCAGTATATAATTCCCGGCCGCTGGGACGAAAGGCCACGATATATCCTCTCTTTTATCAGCAGGGACAAGCTCATTCACGGACTGCAGCAAATGGAGGATATTGGCATTGGTCTGTATCACCCCTCGCACACCGTCGGCCACATTTCCTTCATACAACAGACAGCATATATCGCTGTCCTCTTCCGGTGTTTCCACAGGGCGATCCCCGGCACTGTCAATACTGCCAATACAGACAATATCTGCCGCACAGGCCAGGTGCTCATGCAGATCGCCGTCCACGAGCAATACTACCGCCCCGCTGTCCTCAAGGATGTATTCTACCACCTCTCTGGCAAGTGAAGGGTCGATCGCTACAAGTATGCCGCCGCATTTTAAGATCCCCAGCAAACCCGCCACGGCACCGGGTGACGTGGTGCAAAAGGTCGCGGCGGTAACACCGGCCCGGACCTGGTACCGGGCCTGCAAATAACCGGCGATCCGTTCCGCGCGAATATCGAGCTCTTCATATGTCCACTCCACTCCGGCAGCGACCACAGCTGTGGCCAACGGATGATGCCGTACATGAGATTCAAATAAGGACGCCACCGTCCCTTCGGGCAGCCGTAATCCCTCCCGGGGATTGCATGCATGCAGGATCCGATCCCTCTCCTCTCTTCCGAGAACATGGATACAGGATATTCTCTGTTCGTCATCGGATAATATTTCCCGGCATATGTTCTCAAGGTACATTGCCAGCTTCCCGGCACAGCGCCCTGAACACCTCTCGGAAGGATACACCAGGGATATTTTTATACCTGCCGCAGTCCTGCTGCAGGTACAGGCAAGGTCATACAATGTTTTTCCGGCAGCAACATCCAATGGGATCATTTTTATTCCCGCCATCGAGGTCTCTGCCGGCAGCTCGTCTTCGAAAGAGAAATACGCATTCAGCAGCTGTCCCTTTCCCCCTGCCACGTCCGGCATCACACGCTGCATCAGCTCGGGATAAGGATAATTTTGAAATTGCAGCGCATCCGCCATTGTCTTCTGCATTTCCGAGAGGAACACGGGAAACTCCAGCTGCGCTTCAGGTCTGCTCCTGACTAGCATAAAATTCGCCAGCTGCCCGATCATCGCCTCCCCATCCGCACGTCTGTCCGGCGTCGGCATTACAACGGCCACATCCTCGACATCGCAAAGTTTCCCAAGGAAGATGCTATACATTGCGAGGAGCAGGGTCTTCAGATCGGAGCCTCTTGCCCGGGCCAGGTCTTCCAGCTCCAAAGATGATGCAGGGTCCAGCATGAGCTCCAACCGGCCGGCACGTAAGGAGGGCCTGTCCCCGGACGCCCGGTCGAAAGGAAAGCGCAACGCAGTCAATGGCTCTTCAAGACAGCCGGACCAATAAGCTTCTTCTATCGTCCTCCTTCGTTGAAAGGATGCCTCTTGCTGCGCTGCCACCTGGTCTTTCGGCTGTGCTCCCGGCGGCGGAACAACGCCGGAGCCGTTTATCTCATGTTCGTAACTTTCAGCCAGCCGGCGAAGGAACAATATACCGGACACGTCATCTCCTACCAGATAGCTCCAGTTGAATAATGCTGCATAATGACTGTCCGCCAGCCGGACCAGCCTGCAGCGGAACGGAGGGTAGTGCAGATCGTGCACATACTCCTGTTCGTATTGGAGAAATCTCACCAACACTTCCCCGGCATCGTCCTTCTCACTGACGTCGATGTTCTCTATGATCGGATATATTTTTTCTCCATCCAAAATATATTGAACAGGACCTTCGTCCGTAAACCTGAACACCGTTCGTAACGCCTCGTACCGGCGGATCAAAGTATGTAGGGCCCTGCCGAACGCACCTTCATCCAGACATCCGTATAGATAGGCTCCAAAGACCTTATTGAAGGCCCCATTCACGGCTTCCGTATGGTGCAGGAACCAGTAATGCCTTTGCATATAGGCAAGGCCATACGATCGCCCCATGGCGGTGGATATCATTCCGTATAGATTAAATAGTTATGGGACTTGCTGGAGCGCCTGCTCCATATCGATATCTTCTATAAGTACGCGCTGGTCATCTGCTGCCGAACGCAATATGTTCTGATAGTAATGCATCATTACCCGTATCGTCTCCTCATCATACAAGTCGGTGCTGTAAATAAAACACAGGCTGGCTTTGTTCTTTCCTCCGGCGATCCTCACCGTAAACTCATACTCCCCTTTTATCAGCTTGCGGATCTCTACAGGCGCGAACTCGAGCTCATCGAACGCCTCATCGTATTCTGCGTCGGTATATGAAAAATAGAAATCAAAGATCGGGTTCCTCCCGGGCTCATCGTCTTTTTCCGCCAACGATACCATTTCATCGAATTGGAAATCCTGGTTTTCGAATGCCTCCAGCACCATGGTCTTGATCGTCTGTAAAAAGTCTTCGTACCGGGCAGCCGGATCGAGCTGCAGCCTCAACGGCAATACATTCACAAATGTCCCGACAATATCCTTTAACAGGGGATTGGTCCTCCCCAATGCTTCCGTACCGATGATGATCTCTTCATTTCCCGACAGGCGGGAAAGGAGTACGTAGTAAGCAGAAAGGAACAGCATATAATCCGACACTCCACATGCTCTTGCAGCATCCTTTATGTTCAAATAAGGCTGCCCTTCCAGGATCATTTCTATATAAGCTACCTTACGGACATTCGCCGTATCCCTGCTTTGCTTCAAAGGCAGATCTACTCTGGGCAGCCGGCCGGCCAGTGTTTTTTGCCAGAATAGCCGCTGGCTCCTGGACCGTTCTTCGCTGTTGTGCAGCGAGCTGGTATAATCGACATACCTGTATTCCAGCGGCGGCAGCGCTTCCCCGAAATATATCTTTCTGTAATCATCTATCAGGATGTTCAACGATGCGGCATCCGCTATAATATGGTGGATGTCTATGAACAGCAGCCTGAACTTTCCTTGCCTATACAAGCTGCATCGCATCAGCGACCGGGCGGACAGGTCGAATGGACGGATAAAGTCGTCAAATGCTTCAGCTACCGACCCATACATCTCTCCGGCCGACATTTCCATTTCAAAGGTGACTACTTTGTTGATCTTTTGAATGACACCGGCGCCCGTCAGCTCAAAGCTCGTCCTCAATGCTTCATGCCTGTCGATCAGCTGCTGAAAGCTGCGTCGCAGTCTCGGAATGTCCACTTCGCCCCTGATCCTGATAGGCATGGATATATTGAAGGCTGTGCTGCCCTTATGCATCAGATGCTGATAATACATCCTCTCCTGCGCAGGTGAAGCCTGATAAAATTCTCTTTCGCCGACCTTGGGCAAAAGGATGATATTCCCTTTGCCTAAAGTTGGGATCAATGCCGCCTGGCTGGCAATCGTCGTATGTTGAAAGATATCCCCCAGCTTGAGCTTTATGGAGAAGACCTGGTATATGCGGTTGATCAGATGAAATATCCTTACGGAGTGGCCGCCCAGCTCGAAGAAGCTTCGGGTAGTGCTGATCAGGTGGCTGTCCACCTTCAATACCTCCGACCAGATCTCTACCAGCCGCCGCTCCACCTCTCCTTCCGGCGCC